>Ga0228699_1000245_pt1 | contig 47213 bp, 39 predicted proteins | sample McNCre217_Aug_MG_FD_178016 | JGI IMG/M metagenome (GOLD analysis project Ga0228699, IMG submission 178016) | Freshwater microbial communities from McNutts Creek, Athens, Georgia, United States - 2-17_Aug_MG | ecosystem: Environmental > Aquatic > Freshwater > Creek | place: USA: Georgia... | reverse complement strand
TCCCATCCCGAACAGGACAGTGAAACGACTTAGCGCCGATGATAGTGCGGGTTCCCGTGTGAAAGTAGGACATCGTCAGGCTGTTACAGCCTCAGAAACCCCCACTCAGTGAGTGGGGGTTTTTGTTTTGTATTTCTGTTATTTAAATATTGATAACGTATTCGTCAATAACTTTGCAGGCATGGCTTTTTTCAAGACTACTGCAAAGTTGGTTGATCCAGTTTCTGAAACTTATTCCTTTTGAATATTCCTTATGCAAAAGCTGCAAATAGCTGCTGCTTTCTGCCCATACGTAGAGGTCGGCTAAAGTGGCGCGTTGAAGCTCTAGAAGTTTGAACTTCAACAGAACTTTAGCTGCATAGATTGCATGCTTGTCAGGCTCAGTTCGAAATTGTGTCAAACGGCTTCTCGCCCTTACTAAAGCAGACGATACATTTCCAAAGCCTGCGCCATGACCTGGCAGAATCCACTGCGGTTTGAGTTGCTCAATGATTTGAAGTGTCGATTCAACTTCATCAAAGGCTTGAATGCCTTCAATTTCAGGAAAAACAACACCAAATCCGTTTTCCCAAAGTGCGTCGGCGGAAATTAGGAGTTCAAGTTCTTCATTAAAAAGAATAATGGCGTTGGGATCATGACCAGCAGCTGCGTACGTGCGCCATGTCATGCCATTGACCTCGAAGTAATCTCCATCGCGTAATACACCTGTTTTTTTGAATTTCGGACAATGCTGGCCTGTTGGTTCATACGTTAAAGCCTGCGCATTCCAGTCATCAACATAGTTTGCATGACCCGGTGGAATGAAGGTTTCGACAAGCGGATACCTGTCTTGTAAATGTGCGTTTCCCCCGCAATGATCGCTGTGCAAATGGGTATTGATAATGATGTCGAGCTTGCGTTCAGCTATGACGTTTCTGATCAGTGCTTCTGTTTGTGGTGCATGAGTCCAGTAACCCGTATCCACCAGAATCGATTTCTTATCATCCAGCAATAGGATGCTGTTGGAAGAGAGCCAACCTCTTTCAAAAAATGTGACGCAAGACGGTAATGTGTACATAGCAAAACTTTATCAGTGATCTAATTTTGACAGTCTGGATATGGTGGTTTGCCTTGCAGTGTGACTCAAGTTACACAGGCATAGAGAAAGTGATTAGGTAGCAACACCTAATCCCTGTCAGAAACAAGCAAGAATGAGGGGAAACCCGTACAATTAAAGAATGACTCTCGTACACACTCTTGCAAAAACTACCTTGGAAGGCGGACGTCAGATGCTTCGTTTTACAAGTGGATCGCAAGAGCAGCTTCGCCGAACTGACGGCGTTTTGATCCCTATTACGCCCTTAAGTGCCGAGCATTTACTCAAAATATTGAAACATTTGCTTTCTTTATCAGAGCATGATCGTTATTTACGCTTTGGATATACAGCAACGGATGAGCACATCCAGCGGTATGTCAACGGTCTCAATTTTGAGCGTGACGAAATCTACGGTATTTTCAACAGCAACCTAGACATCGTAGCTATGGCTCACTTGGCCTTGATGAAGGAGCCGGGACGCGAATTCAGTTCGGAGTTTGGTGTCTCTGTGTTGTCTTATGCGCGAGGTCGTGGATATGGTGCGCGTTTGTTCGAGCGTGCAGTCATTCATGCGCGCAATGAAAAGGTGTACCAGATGTACATCCATGCGTTGAGTGAGAACGCGCCAATGATTCGCATCGCTCGCAAAGGGGGAGCGCACATCGAGCGCGACGGTTCCGAAACGGAAGCATTTCTTCGTTTGCCCAAGCGCAATCTTGATAGCCGTGTGACCGAGTTTGTTGCAGATCAATTCGCCAAAACAAATTACAGTATCAAAGAAGATGCCAAACGGTTTTGGAACTTCTTGGATAAAGTGCAAGAAATCCGCCAAGGTGTGCGTAAAGCGCGTCACCAATCAGCTGAGTAACAGCTCGCTATTTCATGGGCTATGCTTAAGGCTTGTGAGACTCTCGCAGCAAGCGCTGCAACACTGTGATACCCCCGAATTCCCGTGAGTTAGAAAAAGAAGACAAGCGTAGCTATTGGCGACGCTTGGTTGAATTCATTCATCCTGGCCCAGACTCGCGCGAAGAGCTTTTGGATGCGCTCTCCGATGCGGAGGACAACCAAGTCATTGGCGCTGAAAGTCGGCTCATGCTCGAAGGTGTTCTGCGCATGGCTGACCTCACCGCAGGTGATGTGATGGTTGCGGCACCCCGCATGGACTTGATAAACCTAGATGCCCCGCTCGAAGAAAGTTTGCATCAGGTGATTGATACGGGCCATTCACGATTCCCCGTGTATGAGAGCGAGCGCGACAACCTCGTTGGCATTTTGTTGGCGAAGGACTTGCTCAAGCTACAACGCGCACCTTCTCTGAATATCCGCACCCTGTTGCGTCCGCCCGTGTTTGTTCCTGAGAGCAAAGGCTTGAATGATTTGTTGCGTGAATTCCGCAACACACGCAACCATATGGCCTTGGTGGTCGATGAGTTTGGTCGTATTGCCGGACTCATCACGATTGAGGATGTGTTGGAGCAAATTGTTGGTGACATTGAAGACGAGTTCGACAGCCAAGAAGATGTGGGCGATATTTTTGCCCTCGCCGATGAAACGTACCGCGTCAGCGGTGATGCTTCTTTAGAGCGCGTTGCTGAGGCTTTTGGCACGCATTTAGAGGTCAACGCGGCCGAGCAAAACGACGACACACACTTTGACACCATTGGCGGTTTCATTGCCCATGCCATGGGGCATGTGCCGCGCAGAGGCGAACACTACGAAATTAACAAACTGCGGTTTGAAGTGCTTCACACGCGTGGTGGGGCGGTGAAGTGGTTCAAGGTTTACCCTGCGCCAGTGGAAAAAAACGCGGCCTGAACACATGGTCGTGTTAACTAAGCAACCACGCCACACGTTGCGTTCAGTTCATGCGCGGTCCGCGTATTGGTCCCTTTCCGTCGGACTATCGGCGTTGTTGATCCTCGCAGGATTGGCGCAGGCTGCTTCGTTGGCTTGGCCATTTGACGGCTCTTTCAAAGGGGTGTCACAAGGTTGGTTGCAATGCGTGAGCTTGGCCTTGTTGGCTGGAGCCTTGGACCGCGCGCGCTCGGCGAAGCAAGCTTTTGCGCAAGGATGGCTGTTTGCAGTTGCTTGGCTCTTGGGGAGCACGTGGTGGCTATACATCTCCATGAACACCTATGGCGGCTTACCAGCGCCTGTCGCGGCGATGGCCGTGTTTCTGTTGGCGGCTGGACTCGCTGTGTTTTACGGCATCGCATGCACCGTCTTTCACGTCATTTGCAAAACAGATGTGGGCACGGTGTCACGCTCGTTTGCATTTGCTGCCGTTTGGGTGTTGGCAGAAATGGTTCGGGGTACCTTGTGGACGGGGTTTCCTTGGGGGGCCGTTGGTTACGCGCATGTCGACAGCGTATTGCAGCATTGGGCTCCGTGGGGTGGTGTTTATGGTTTGTGCGCGCTGTCTGCGTGGCTCGCCATGAGCGTGGCCATGCAACGTCGAGGGCGCACGAAAAGCGGGCGAGCGGCAGGAGCTTTCGTAGCACTCATGGTTGCGGGGCTTGGGTACACCTGGTTTGAGTCGCCTAGCCAAACCGCGGTGCGTGTCGATGTGTCGGCCAAACCGTTGCGTGTCACTTTGCTACAAGGCAACATCCCGCAAGATCTGAAGTTTGGTGAAGGGGTTGACCGTGCATTGCATGACTATCGCGAGGCCTTGCTGTCCAGTACCAGTGATTTAACGGTCACGCCAGAAACGGCGTTGCCACTGATTCCCGAGCAATTACCCGATGGATATTGGCGTGGGTTGCAAACACATTTTTCAAATGCCTCACGCGCCGCGTTGATCGGGCTACCACTCGTCCGGCGCAACGAGCAAGGTCAGTTGCAGTACAGCAATTCAGCCTTGGGCTTGATGCCGCAAGTCACGCCGGCATCCACGGCCACCTACCAATACGACAAACACCATCTGGTGCCCTTTGGTGAGTTTGTGCCGCCTCTCTTTCAATGGTTTGTGCGCATGATGCATATTCCTTTGGGGGACTTCACCCGCGGGGACGTTGCACAACCCAGCTTGCATCTCAAGGGCGAGCGCATCGCCCCCAATATTTGTTATGAAGACTTGTTTGGTGAAGAGTTGGCACGTGGCTTTGCGGTGCCTGAGGCCACGCCGACGTTGATGGTCAATCTCAGCAACATCGCTTGGTTTGGCAACACGGTGGCGATTGACCAACACTTGCAGATATCCCGCATGCGTGCCTTAGAGCTAGGGCGCCCTATGCTGCGCGCAACCAACACGGGGGCGACCGCCATCATTAACGCACAAGGGGTGGTGACGCACCGGCTGCCAAGCGCAGTGCAAGGTGTTCTGACGGCGGAGGTCTATGGGGTCCATGGACCTGTCACGCCGTATGCCCGCTGGGTGTCTATTTGGGGGCTTTGGCCGTTGGCGGGGCTTGCTTTGTTCACTTTGTCGGTGATTGCGAGCGTGGCGTATCTTGCTAGGCGCGGAACCAAGCGGTTCGGCCCGTAAAATCAGAGGTTTGCGGGCGTATTGACCTGCTCCTTAATTTGCCAGCACCCGCTGGCCTCGTTGCATGCTGACTTTTCAACAAATCATTCTCAAACTCCAGTCTTACTGGGCCGAGCAAGGTTGCGCCTTGTTGCAACCCATCGACATGGAGGTCGGTGCTGGCACGTCGCACACCGCCACGTTTTTGCGCGCTCTCGGACCAGAGCCTTGGAAAGCGGCCTATGTGCAACCGAGCCGTCGTCCCAAAGATGGACGCTATGGTGAGAATCCCAACCGCTTGCAGCACTACTACCAATACCAAGTGGTGTTGAAGCCAGCACCCAGCAACATCTTGGAGCTGTATTTGGGCTCGCTCGAAGCACTCGGCTTTGATCTCAAGAAAAACGACATCCGCTTTGTGGAAGATGACTGGGAAAACCCAACCTTAGGCGCATGGGGCTTGGGCTGGGAAGTTTGGTTGAACGGTATGGAAGTGACGCAGTTCACCTACTTCCAACAAGTGGGCGGCATTGATTGCAAACCTATCACGGGCGAAATCACGTATGGCTTAGAGCGCTTGGCCATGTACCTGCAAGGCGTGGACAACGTCTACAACCTGCAATGGACTGATGGACTCACTTACGGTGATGTGTACAAACAAAACGAGGTGGAGCAGTCCACCTACAACTTTGAACACAGCGATGCCGAATTCTTGTTCACCGCCTTTGGCGCGCACGAAAAGCAAGCGCAGCATCTGATGGGCGCACAACTCGCGTTGCCCGCGTATGAGCAAGTGCTCAAAGCGGCGCACACGTTCAACTTGCTGGATGCCCGTGGCGCCATCAGCGTGACCGAGCGTGCCGCCTACATTGGCCGCATCCGTAACTTGGCGCGCGCTGTGGCGCAAAGCTATTACGAGAGCCGCGAGCGCTTGGGCTTTCCCATGGCGCCGCGCGAATGGGTGGAACAAATGCCGAAAAAGACAGCTTGAGCGTAGGACACAACAACATGACCACACACAACCTACTCATCGAACTCTTCGTGGAAGAGCTGCCACCTAAGGCCTTGCAAAAACTGGGCGATGCTTTTTCAAACGTGTTGTTTGATCAGCTCAAAGCACAAGGCCTGACCGCGGCGAACTCGACCGTGACGGCTTACGCCTCCCCACGACGTTTGGCCGCGCACATCACGGACGTGTCAGCGCAAGCCGCCGACAAAGAAGTGCAGCAAAAACTCATGCCCGTCACGGTGGGCTTGGATGCCAATGGCAACGCTACGCCCGCCTTGTTGAAAAAGTTGCAAGCGATGGGTGCAGGTCCAGAGGTGGTGGCGCAACTTAAGCGCGCGCCCGATGGCAAAGCAGATGCGTTGTTTTACGACAGCATCGTCAAAGGCGTGAGCTTGGCCGATGGCTTGCAAAAAGCCTTGAACGAAGCCATTGCCAAATTACCCATCCCGAAAGTGATGAGCTATCAGTTGGAGACCGACTGTGAATTGCCAGGCTGGAGCAGCGTGAACTTTGTGCGCCCTGCGCACAGCTTGATCGCTTTGCATGGCAGCACCGTGGTGCCTGTCAAAGCTTTGGGCTTGACCGCTGGCAACAGCACACAAGGCCACCGCTTTGAAGCCAAAGTGTCGCCCGTGGTGTTGGTCCATGCTGATGCCTACGCCGAAACACTCGCCCAAGACGGCGCTGTCATTGCCAGCTACGAAGCGCGCAGTCGCAACATGATTCGTCAATTGCGTGCGAAAGCCAAACAACTCAATGCGCGTCTTGAGGTGGAGGTTGCAGGGCTAACGGATGCCGAAGCTGAGGAGGTGTTGCTGGACAATGCGCTGGTTCAAGAAGTGACCGCCTTGGTCGAACGCCCCAACGTGTTGGTGTGCGAGTTTGAAAAACAATTCCTCGACGTGCCCCAAGAGTGCTTGATTCTCACGATGAAGGCCAACCAAAAATACTTCCCGCTGCTCGATGCAGCTGGCAAGTTGACCAATAAGTTTTTGGTGGTCAGCAACATCACACCAGACGATGCTTCTGCCGTCATCGGCGGCAACGAACGTGTGGTGCGCCCACGTTTGGCCGATGCCAAATTCTTCTTTGACCAAGACCGTAAAAAGACACTCGCCTCACGCGTAGACGGTTTGGCCAAGGTGGTGTATCACAACAAACTCGGCACTCAAGGCGAGCGCACCGACCGCGTGCGCGCCATTGCCAAAGGCATTGCTGCCTTGTTGCCACAAGCCTCAGACGCTGCGTTTGTGCAAGCGGTTGACCGCGCCGCACAACTGGCCAAAACCGATTTGCTGACCGACATGGTGGGCGAGTTCCCTGAGTTGCAAGGCATCATGGGCGGCTACTACGCGCGTCACGATGGCTTGGGCGAAGATGTGGCACAAGCCATTGAAGACCACTACAAACCCCGCTTTGCGGGCGACGAACTGCCGCGCAACACAGTGGGCGTGGTGGTGGCCTTGGCGGACAAGTTAGAGACCTTGGTGGGCATGTTTGGCATCGGCAATTTACCAACCGGTGACAAGGACCCGTTTGCTTTGCGTCGTCACGCCTTAGGTGTGGTGCGCATGTTGAGCGAAGCCAATTTGGATGTGGCTTTGGATGCGTTGATTGCACAAGCCATTCCCGCTTTCGGCGACAAGATCACCGACCCCGCTGCTGCCCTGAGCTCGTTCATTTATGACCGACTCTCAGGCGGTTTGCGTGAGCAAGGCTATTCAGCACAAGAGGTGGAAGCTGTGTTGGCATTGCGCCCACAACGTCTGAGCGATGTGGCCAAGCGCCTCACCGCCGTTCGCGCTTTCGCCGCTTTGCCTGAGGCTGCTGCGTTGGCTGCCGCCAACAAGCGCATTGGCAACGTGCTCAAGAAGGCTGGCGAAGTTGATGCGCATGTGAACGTTGCGTTGTTCAAAGAAGATGCAGAGCAAGCGCTCTACACCGTGATGCAAAAGTTGTTGCCAGAGTCAGAGGCGCAATTCATGGCAGGTGACTACACCGCATCATTGCAAACCTTGGCAACCTTGCGCTCTCCTGTGGATGCGTTTTTCGACGATGTGATGGTCAACGCCGAAGAGATGGATTTACGCCTCAACCGCCAAGGCTTGCTCAAGAGCTTGCATTTGGCGATGAACCGCGTGGCTGATTTGTCCTGTCTCGCTTCTTAAGTCAACGTCCATGCAAACCAAACTCGTCATCCTTGACCGCGACGGCACCATCAACCAAGACAGTGACGACTACGTCAAGTCTGCCGATGAGTGGATTCCGATGCCAGGTGCGCTCGAAGCGATTGCGCGTTTAAACCACGCCGGTTGGCACGTTGCTGTCGCGTCCAACCAATCGGGCTTGGGTCGCGGCTTGTTTGATGTAGCGGCACTCAACGCCATGCACACCAAAATGCACAAGTTGTTGGCGGCTGCAGGCGGTCGCATTGATGCGGTGTTTTATTGCCCGCACAGCCCAGAGGAAACCTGCCATTGCCGCAAGCCGCTTCCAGGCTTGTTTGAGCAAATTGGTGAGCGCTACGGCATGGACTTACACGGCGTGCATGCGGTGGGTGACACCTTGCGTGATTTGCAAGCAGGCGCATCTGCCGGCTGCGCTACGCATTTGGTGCTCACGGGCAAAGGCGAGAAGTTGAAAGGCAAAGCGTTGCCTGCCGAGTTTCCTGCGGGCACGCATGTGCATGCTGACCTCGGTGCGTTTGCCGATTGGTTGTTGGCGCAACCTGAACCTGCAAGCAAAGCCCACAAAACAGGAGTGAACGCATGATCGCGATGCTTCGCTCGACCGTGCACATGATTTTCATGTTTGTCACGGTGATTCCGTATTCGTTGCTCATTGTGTTGGCGAGATTGTTGGGCGCAAAGGGCGACACGTTGTATGTGATCGCTCAAAAGTGGTTGGCATTGAGTGTGGATGCCGCGCGCGTCATCATGGGGGTGCGCTACGAAATTAGGGGGCGAGACAATTTGCCTGTGGGCGAAACCAGCCCTGCTATTTTGTTGGTGAAACATCAGTCAACGTACGAGACATTTTTGATGCCTGCCATCATGCCGCACCCCTTGGCGTATGTGTTCAAAAAAGAGTTGCTGTATGTGCCCTTTTTCGGTTGGGCCATCGGCAGCTTGGACATGATTCACATTGACCGCAGCCAACGCGCCCGAGCGTTTGCCAAAGTGGTCGAGCAGGGCAAAGCGCTGCTTGCCAAAGGGGTATGGGTCATCATGTTCCCAGAAGGCACACGCATTCCGCGTGGTGAACGTGGCAGCTACAAAAGCGGTGGCACACGCTTGGCCATCGCCACAGGCGCTCCTGTGATTCCTGTGGCCGTGACTTCTGCCAAATGCTGGCCACGCAAAGCGTTCATCAAATACCCAGGCGTGGTGGAGGTGTCGATTGGCAAACCCATTCCAAGTGAAGGGCGTGAGGCTGACGAACTGATGCGTGAAGTTGAGCAATGGATCGAGTCCGAAATGCAACGCCTCGATCCTGAGGCCTACACCGGCCAGCGTTGAGTCCACACGCATGAGCCGCTTCTTGCAACTCGTGCTCGACATGTTTGATGGGGTGCACCGCGATGCCCCTGTGATGCCCGCCGTGAGCACGCTGCACGGCCCGCATCAACCCTCAGAGCCTTTGGGCCAAGTGCTGCCCAAAGCGCATTACGCCCACCCACGTGCCACGCGACGCATCCAACTCGGGACCACCGATGTGGCTTATGCCTTTCGACGCGGCAAGCGTCGCACCATCGGGATGGCGATTGGTCCGGATGGGCTGGAGGTGAGCGCCCCACGGTGGGTGACCTTGGGCGAAGTCGAGTCTGCGTTGCATGAAAAAGCCGATTGGATCGCTCGCAAGTTGGTAGAGATGCAAGAGCGTCAACAGCAGCTGGGCGCAGCGCGCATTGTGTGGCGCGATGGGGTGGTGGTGCCGTACTTGGGTGATCAACTCCAAGTGGTGCTCGATTCCACCAGCACCTTGAAAAAGAAAAGTGCACAGTTTGAGCCAGCCTCGCCGTTGCACACCTTGCGCTTGGGGCTGCCCCTGAATGCGGAGCCGCAACAAATTCGCGATGCGGTGCAGGCTTGGCTGATGCGCCAAGCCAAGGCCTTGTTCGTTGAACGCCTTGACCATTTTGCGCCGCAGCTTGGGGTGCAATGGCAACGTGTGTCGCTGAGTAGCGCCGCCACGCGTTGGGGCAGTGCCAGCGCGAACGGGTCGATCCGTCTCAATTGGCGTTTGGTGCACCACAAGCGCGAGGTGATTGACTATGTGGTGGCCCACGAGTTGAGTCATTTGCGCGTGATGGACCACAGTCCGCGTTTTTGGGAAACCGTGCAAAGCGTCATGCCTGATTACGCGCAGCAACGCCGCGTTCTTAAGGATGAACCCTTACCCCCGTGGTCTTGATGAGCTTTTGAGCGATTTCCCGTCATAATTGACGTTTACGTAAACGTAAACAAGGAAATCATGGCGACCACCTATTCCATCAGCGACTTAGCGCGTGAGTTTGACCTCACCACGCGGGCCATCCGTTTTTACGAAGACATGGGCTTGTTGCAGCCTGAGCGCTCGGGCCCTGGTGGCCGCAACCGTGTCTACAGCCACCGTGACCGCACACGTCTGAAGTTGACCTTGCGAGCCAAGCGTTTGGGCTTATCGCTCACCGAGGCCAAGGACCTGATCGACATGTACGACAGCCCGCGTGACACAGGTCCACAGTTGCAAAAGTTTTTGGTTGTGCTGGACGCGCACAAGCGTGAGTTGGAGGCGCAAATGGCTGAAATTCAAGCCAACCTCGATGAGGTGAAGGCGCACGAAAAAGAAGCCCGCAGCTTGTTGGCCAAGCAAGGCGAGAAACCCGCGAAGGTGGCTAAAACAGCGAAAGCGAGCAAGGCATGACACATCCTGAATTGCATGCCCGCATCGAAGCCAGCTTTGTGCGCCAAGGCATGATGCAGCACTTAGGCGCACGCATTGTGTCGGTGGCTCCGGGCGAGGTTGAGATTGCCTTGCCTTACTCCGAGCGCGTGACCCAACAACAGGGTGGCTACCACGGTGGCGCCATGGGCGCGTTGGCCGACATTGCGGCAGGCTATGCAGGACTCACCTTTGCGCCTGAAGGCCAAGAAGTGACCACCGTCGAATACAAGATCAACTTTTTAGCGGCCTTCAAAGGCGGCGAATTGCGCGCGCGCGGTCACGTGGTGCGCGCAGGTAAGCGCCTGATCATCACCACCGCTGAGGTTGTGCACCTCGATGACAACGGTGGCGAATCACCTTGTGCCCTGATGCAACAAACCCTCGCGACCGTGAATAAAACCTACTAAAGAAAACCAGGAGACTCTCATGAACAACTTGCCCGGCCTGAACTTTCAACTCGGTGAAGACATTGATGCCTTGCGTGATGCTGTGCGCGATTTTGCGCAAGCTGAAATCGCACCACGTGCCGCACAGATTGACCATGATGACCAATTTCCGATGGACCTGTGGCGCAAGATGGGCGACCTCGGTGTGTTGGGTATCACCGTGGGTGAGGAATACGGCGGAGCCAACATGGGCTACCTCGCGCACATGATCGCGATGGAAGAAATCTCACGTGCATCCGCCAGCGTGGGCCTGAGCTACGGCGCACACAGCAACTTGTGCGTGAACCAAATCAAACGCAATGGCACAGAAGCGCAGCGCCAAAAGTATTTGCCCAAACTCATCAGCGGTGAGCATGTGGGGGCGTTGGCCATGTCCGAGCCTGGCGCAGGCTCAGATGTCATCAGCATGAAGCTCAAGGCTGAGGACAAAGGCGGCTACTACGTGCTCAACGGCAGCAAGATGTGGATCACCAACGGCCCAGATGCCGACACCTTGGTGGTTTACGCCAAAACCGAGCCCGAGATGGGCGCACGCGGTGTGACGGCGTTCTTGATCGAGAAAGGCATGAAGGGCTTCAGCGTGGCACAAAAGCTCGACAAGCTGGGGATGCGCGGTAGCCACACGGGAGAGTTGGTGTTTCAAAACGTTGAAGTGCCAGAGGCCAACATTTTGGGTGGTTTGAACATGGGCGCCAAGGTGCTGATGAGCGGCTTGGACTATGAGCGTGCGGTGCTCACCGGTGGGCCTTTGGGCATCATGCAATCGGTGATGGACAACGTCATTCCCTACATCCACGACCGCAAGCAGTTTGGTCAAAGCATTGGTGAGTTCCAGCTCATTCAAGGCAAGGTGGCCGACATGTACACCGTGTTGCAAGCGGGCCGTTCATTTGCTTACACCGTGGCGAAAAACCTCGACATGCTGGGCACAGACCACGTGCGTCAAGTGCGCAAAGACTGCGCTTCTGTCATTTTGTGGACCGCCGAAAAAGCCACATGGATGGCGGGTGAAGGCGTGCAAATTTTTGGTGGCAACGGCTACATCAACGAATACCCCTTGGGTCGTTTGTGGCGCGATGCCAAGCTGTACGAAATCGGTGCCGGCACCAGTGAAATTCGCCGCATGCTGATTGGCCGCGAGCTGTTTGCCGAGACAATGTGAGGATGCGCCTGAGTCCTGGGCGTCCCTTTTGGCTCGTGATTGAATGAAGAAACTTCTCGCCCTTTTGTTAGCCCCACCCCGTGCCGTGTTGCACGGCTTGAGTGTGGGCTTTTGTGTCGGTTTGGTTTTGGCCCTGTGGTTCAGCGTGGCACGTGTGCTGATGCTGGCTTACTACTGGCCTTCACCCGGCACCGACTTATGGGCAGAGTTGCCTGTGGCCTTGCGCATGGGCTTTCGCTTCGACTTGAAGATGAGCGCCATTGCCACGCTGTTGCTGTTCCCGTTGTTGGGCTGGCGCTGGCGCATGACCGCGGTGCTCATCAAAGTGTGGGCGAGCGTGTTTGCGGTGTTGACGGTCATCAACTTTTACTACTACAGCTTTTACAAACTTCCCATCGACAGTGTGTTTTTTGGCTTGGCCGATGACGACACCGTGGCGGTGCTGCACACCATTTGGAAAGATTTTCCGATGCTGCAAATCACTGTGGTGTTGGTGCTGGCCGTGTGGTCGGCTAACTCGGCGGCTTTGCGGGTGGGACAGCGCGTGTTGTCTTGGTTGCAGCGCCGTCTGAGTGGTTCAGTGCATTTGTTCTTGATCCCTTTCTTATTGGTGGTTGTGCTGTTGGTGGGCAAAGGCACGCTCAAAGGCATGGCCTTGCAGCTTGACAACATCACCGCCACCAGCAAACCGTTTTTGAACAACATCATCCCCAACGGCGTGACTGCGCTCTACAACGCTTGGGATGCGTACCGCACCTCCACCGACATTGGTGAAGAGGACTCAGGCCTCAAAACTTATGGCTTTGCCACCTACCAAGAGGCCGCGCGTGCGTATGGCTTGACTGACACCACCCCCGAAGGCATTCATCGTGCGCTCATGGCGGCTGGAGCGAACCGACCCAATGGCAAGAACTTGGTGTTCTTCCAGATGGAGTCGTGGAGTGCAGAGCCCTTCAAGTACCAGTCCAAAGACATGGATGTGTTGGGGGAATTGAACCCCAAACTTCGCAACGCATGGCTCTTTAGCAACTTTGACTCTGCGCACCATGGCACACACCCTGCGCTTGAAGCTATTCTGTTCAACACGCCACTCACGCCCATCACCAACGGCAAGTACCGAGATGTCAAGTTGGATTGGAGCGTGCCATTGGCGTTCAAGAAAGCCGGTTACGACACCTTGTTTGTCACCTCTGGCCAGTCGGGATGGCGCGAACTCAACCGTGTATTGCCAACCCAAGGTTTTGACGAGTTCATTGATGCCGCCACGCTGCGCGCCAAATATCCAGGGGCGCAAGGCGGCATTTGGGGCGTGTGGGATGCGTACATGTTCCGGGCTATCGAGGAGCGCTTGGAGAAGCAGCCCAAGAATCGCCCGTTGTTCATCTACGCCATGTCCACGACCAACCATCCCCCGTATGAGTTGCCTGCTGACTACAAGCCTTTCCCGTTTGATCTTCAAAAATGGCCGGGTGACAAAGGCTCTGACCAACTGATTCCCAACTTGCAAACCTATCGTTATGCCAATGACGAGTTGGCCAAGTTTGTGACCCATGTGGAACACAGCGCCGTCGCATCACACACATTGGTGGCCGCCACGGGCGACCACAACGTGCGAACCTTCGGCCAGTACGCCACACCCGAGAGCCAAATCCTGCGTCAACAAGTGCCGTTCGTGGTGTGGGGGGCTGGCCCCTTGGCTTGTCCTTCGGCATTGACGCAACCCGCCAGCCACTTGGACATGTTTCCCACGTTGTTTCCCCTGCTGGGCATTGGCGAGGGGTATTTGATGACGGGGCGTGATTTGGCGAAATGTCCAACAGCCCGTGAGTTGTCTGAGGCCATGGCCGTGTCCTTCGTCGGTCAAGCGCGCTCAAGCCAAGCGATGTGGACCATGGGCAGCGCCAATACCTTGGCGTGTCAACCCGTAGGAAGTGTGTGTGAATGGCACCCTGAGCAAGATGCCAAAGCGCGTGCCCGCGTAGCATTGTTGGATTGGAATATCCGCCATCACATCCACCAAGCCTTAGGGAAGAAACAATAAACATGACCACCTCTCTTCAGCATCTGTTTGACAACAACCGCGAATGGGCCGCACGCATGGAGCGTGAGCAGCCCGGATTTTTCTCTCGCTTGTCGCAGCAACAGTTGCCTAAATATTTGTGGATCGGTTGCTCGGACAGCCGCGTGCCAGCCAACCAAATCACAGGTTTGGATCCAGGTGAGGTGTTTGTGCATCGCAACGTGGCCAACGTTGTGGTGCATTCCGATTTGAATGCCCTGTCTGTCATTCAATACGCGGTCGATTGCCTCAAGGTGGAACACATCATGGTGGTCGGTCATTACGGCTGCGGCGGTGTCTTGGCGGCGACGCGCGGCATGCGCATTGGCTTGGCCGACAACTGGTTGCGTCATGTGCAAGATGTGCGGTTACGCCATCGCCAACGTCTGAACCACTTGCCTCAAGAGCAGTTGGAAGACGTGATGTGCGAGATGAACGTGATTGAGCAAGTGGGCAACGTTGCGCTCTCGAACGTCATGCAAGACGCGTGGAGTCGCGGCCAAAAAATTTCAATCCACGGATGGATTTACCGCGTGTCGGATGGCTTGGCGCACGACTTGGATGTGACCATGAGTCGCCCAGGCGAAGTCGTCGATGTCTTCCGTCGCGCCTTCAAGAAGTACCCACGCGGGATGTAACAAACGTCATTTTTTAAAAACGAGCAACAGGAGACAACACATGACCACACACGCAGACCCCATCGTCATCGTCAGCGCAGCACGCACGCCCATGGGCAGCTTTCAGGGCGATTTTTCTAGCCTGGCTGCGCATGATTTGGGCGGTTCCGCGATCAAGGCTGCGGTCGAGCGTGCAGGCATCAACCCAGAGTTGGTGACGGAGGTTTTGTTTGGCAACTGTTTGATGGCAGGTCAGGGTCAAGCCCCTGCACGCCAAGCGGCTTTCAAAGGTGGTTTGCCCAAGAGTGCGGGCGCAGTCACGCTGTCCAAGATGTGTGGTTCCGGCATGCGCGCTGCCATGTTTGCGCACGACATGCTGGTGGCGGGCACGCACGACGTGTTGGTGGCCGGTGGCATGGAGAGCATGACCAACGCCCCTTACCTCATGCTCAAGGGCCGTGGCGGTTATCGCATTGGCCACGACCGCATCTTTGACCACATGATGCTCGACGGTTTGGAAGACGCCTATGAGCCAGGTCGCAGCATGGGCACCTTTGGCGAAGACTGCGCAGCCAAATACAACTTCAGTCGCGCCGAGCAAGATGCGTTTGCCACCGCCAGCGTGCAACGCGCCAAGGCCGCCACTGAAAGCGGCGCGTTCGCCGCAGAAATCACGCCCGTCACAGTCAAGACCCGCTCGGGTGACACCGTGGTGTCGATTGACGAAGGCCCAGGAAAAATCAAGCTCGACAAAATCACATCGCTCAAGCCTGCGTTCAAAAAAGACGGCACCATCACCGCCGCTTCTAGCTCGTCCATCAACGACGGCGGTGCTGCCATGGTGTTGATGCGCGAGAGCACGGCCAAACAATTGGGTTGCACCCCCTTGGCTCGCATCGTCAGCCACGCCACCCACGCACAAGAGCCCGAGTGGTTTGCCACCGCGCCCGTGGGGGCCACGCAAAAGGCGTTGGCCAAAGCGGGGTGGAGCGTGGAAGACGTCGATTTGTGGGAAGTCAATGAAGCCTTCGCCGTGGTGCCCATGGCATTGATGAAAGAGCTCAATGTGTCGCATGACAAAGTCAACGTCAACGGTGGCGCATGCGCGTTGGGCCATCCCATCGGCGCATCGGGTGCTCGCATCATGGTCACGCTGATTCACGCGCTCAAAGCGCGTGGTTTGAAAAAAGGCTTGGCCACTTTGTGCATCGGTGGTGGCGAAGGCACAGCGGTCGCGCTGGAAATTGTGTAAGGACGTGTCATGCTGCTGACCCCAGACCAAACCATGATTCGCGATGCGGTGCGCGACTTTGCACAGCAAGAGCTCTGGCCGCACGCGGCCAAGTGGGACAAAGAACACACCTTTCCGCATGAGGTTCACAAAGGGCTGGCGGCTTTGGGTGCGTATGGCATTTGTGTGCCCGAGTCACTGGGTGGCGCAGGCTTGGACTACACCACGCTCGCGTTGGTGTTGGAAGAAATTGCGGCCGGCGACGGCGGTACCAGCACGGCCATCAGCGTGACCAACTGCCCTGTCAACGCCATCCTCATGCGCTACGGCAACGACGCGCAAAAGAAGCAGTGGCTCACGCCGCTGGCGCAAGGTCAGATGCTGGGGGCATTTTGTTTGACCGAACCCCACGTGGGCTCTGATGCTTCGGCGCTGCGTACTACGGCTACCAAAACTGGCGATGACTACGTCATCAACGGCGTGAAGCAATTCATCACCAGTGGCAAAAACGGTCACGTCGCCATCGTCATCGCAGTGACCGACAAAGGTGCAGGCAAGAAGGGCATGAGTGCATTCATCGTGCCCACCAGCGCGCCCGGCTACAACGTGGCACGCTTGGAAGACAAGCTCGGTCAGCACAGCAGCGACACCGCACAAATCAACTTGGACCATTGCCGCATTCCTGCAGAGAACTTGATTGGGCAAGAGGGCGAGGGCTACAAAATTGCCTTGTCCGCCCTTGAAGGTGGGCGGATCGGCATTGCCGCGCAAAGCATTGGCATGGCCCGCAGTGCATTTGAAGCCGCTTTGCAATACAGCAAAGAACGCGTGAGCTTTGGCACGGCGATCTTCAACCACCAAGCGGTGGGGTTTCGTTTGGCCGATTGCGCCACGCAACTTGAAGCTGCACGCCAACTCATGTACCACGCCGCATCGCTTCGTGACGCGGGCTTGCCTTGCTTGAAAGAGGCCGCTATGGCCAAACTGTTTGCCAGTGAAACCGCCGAGAAGGTGTGCAGCGTCGCCATTCAAACCTTGGGTGGCTATGGCGTGGTGAGCGATTTTCCTGTCGAGCGCATTTACCGTGATGTACGCGTGTGCCAAATTTACGAAGGCACCAGCGATGTTCAAAAAATCATCATTCAACGTGCCTTGGCTTGATCTGGCTTAACGTCGGCTTGACATGGCTTGTGTAGCATCGTGCGCAGTTGAGAGGACCTTCCTATGAATTTCGCACAATCGCACATCGCCACACTGTTCAAGTACGGTGGTATCAGCTTTATCGCGGGGGCGGTGAACCACGGTTTCTTCAGTGAGGCCCGTTCCATTTGGACCGCCGGTTTTGGCGTGTTGTTTTATCTGTTGGGTTCATGGCTAGACATTCGCAACCGCGATATGCGTGGTGTGCGCTGGGGCGATGTGCTGGGCTTTGGTTTGATCTCGTCGATTGGCTTGGGCTTTTTCACCGGTGGGTTGCAACACTTTCCCGATTCGCCGGATCGCAGCTTGTGGGTCGTTCCCTTAGGTTTTGTGTTGAGCCTGTTTGCCATGTACTTCATGGACTGGCGCGGTCAACTGCGCGTGCGTGCGCTGGTGACGTATGGCTTGGTGGCCTTTGCGGTGGTGATGGCCGGCTCTGCCACGGCATGGTCTGTGCTGCAAGGCCAGCCGCCTTCCGAGCACAGCCATTCACACGGTGCAGACGAGGCATCGACAGAACACAGCCACGAGACGCACGTGCACGCATCACCAGCGGCGGCTGACACTGCCATCCGCACGGTCACCCTCACGATGGATGACTCCATGCGCTTCACACCCGCCAACTGGCAAGCCACGTCGGGCGAGACGGTACGCATTCACGTGGTGAACCGTGGCAAGGTGCGCCATGAGTTTGTGATGGGCACAGAGGCTGAACTCAAAGCCCACGCTGACGAAATGAAAAAGCAAACTGGTCATCACCACCACGACAACAACAGCTTGAGTTTGGGCGCCGGTGAATCGGGCGACGTGGTGTGGACCTTTGTCGATGCTGGCGTGTTGCACATCGCCTGCTTTGAGCCCGGTCATTACGACGCGGGGATGCGTGGCACAGTGTCTGTGTTGCCTTGAATCGGATGACCGCCAACACCGCTTGCCCATGTGGGCGCACCGATGTCAAGCAACGCGCCGTGGCCTATGCGGACTGCTGCGGTCGTTTTCTTGACCCCCTAGATGCCACGCCAGCCCCCGATGCCGAACACTTGATGCGCTCGCGTTACACCGCGTTTGTGCGTGAGCGGGCCGATTATTTGCTGGCCACATGGCACCTCCGTACACGTCCGGCATCGTTAGATTTTGAGGTGGGTGCCAAGTGGCTGGGGTTGGATGTCCGGGCGCACCAAGTCACGGGGGCGGACACGGCGGAGGTTGAATTCGTGGCGCGCTACCGCGTTGCGGGTCAAGCGGTGCGCTTGCATGAGCGCAGTCGCTTTGTGCAAGAAGACGGGCGTTGGTTCTATGTGGATGGCGACCAACGCGGATAATTCGAGCATGACTTTTGAAGCTGTATTGTTTGATTGCGATGGTGTGTTGGTTGACAGCGAAGCCATCACCTGCGGCGCGTTGCGCGACATGCTGGACGAAGCGGGCTGGCGCTTGAGTTTGGCCGAGTGCATGGCGCACTTCGTGGGCCATACCGTTCGCAGTCGAGCCGACTTGATTGAGGCACACACGGGTCAGCCACTCACAGACAGCTTCATGCATGAGTTTTACCGTCGCCGTAACCTTCGGCTTGAAACAGAAATCACCGCCATCGATGGCATCCATGACGCGGTGCGCCATGTGCATGAACGCTGCGAGGGCCGCATTGCGGTGGCTTCGGGCGCTGATCGATTCAAAGTCGAGATGATGTTGAAGCGCGTGGGATTGATGGAGTTTTTTGAAGGTCGCATTTTCAGCGGTCATGAAATGCCGCGCAGCAAACCCCACCCCGATGTGTACTTGGCCGCCGCTGCCCATTTGCAAATCAATCCAGCGCGATGCTTGGTGGTAGAAGACACACCCGTGGGCATCACTGCCGGTGTGGCGGCAGGGGCCACCGTGTGGGCGTATGCACCACCCGTGGCACCGACGCACGCGCTGACGCAAGCGGGTGCCAAGCATGTGTTTGCACACATGAACGACTTGCGCATTTGACCCGTTACAAACTTGGGCTTACGTGTTTTGGCGAAACGTGTCTGGCGCGTGCCCAGTCCACGTTTTGAAGGCTCGAATGAAGCTCTTTTCGTTAGAAAACCCCACTTCATTGGCGACGAATTTGAGGGGTTTGCTTGTGCGTAACAGCAATTCACGCGCGCGTTGTTCGCGCACGCTGTCTTTGAGTTGCTGCAGGCTAGCGCCTTCCTCTTGCAGCTGGCGATGTAGCGTGCGTGCCGACATGTTGAGCCATGCTGCCAAGTCGTTGGCATTGCGACTGTGCTCGGGGTGTTGGGCCAAGGTCTGACGGACTTTCTCAACCAGCAAGCGGTCGCGTCGGTAAGGTCGCACGGTCAGCAACAGAGCACGTTGCAGCATGTGTTGCAACGCTGTTTCATCACGCCGCACCGGCAGGGCCAAATAGCCCGCGTCAAACTGCAAGGTGTTGGCGGGGGCATCAAACAGCGTGGGCCCGTCAAACAGCACACGGTAGCTGTCGCGGTGTGCGGGCGGCGCAAAGCGCAAGGTGGTGGCTTGCAGTGGGATGCGCGAGTCGGTCAGCCAACAGGCCACGCCCAAGGCATTGCGCAAGACCGACACCACGCAGAACTCACGTACCTTGCCTAAGTCGCTGATTTCGTCCAGTTGCAAGGTGGCGATGCCGTTGCGTTCGCTCACATGCAAGGCAATGTCGTCGGTCAACAGCCCGTGATGCCTGCACCAGCGAGATAGCGCCACCCCCAGTGTGGGCGACGTGAGCGAGGCACGCACCAGCATGCCGTAACTGCCCCAAGGCAAACGACGGCTGAACCAACCTAGGCCTTCGTCGTCCAACGTTTGCATGGCAATGCCCGAGATCAGCTCCATTTGCATGGCCGTCACCCGTGCATGGCTTTTCTTTAGAAGTTTTGGCTCGATTTGTGCCTGTTCCAGCGCCTCGTCTATGCGCAATCCTCGTTTGGCATAAGCGCTTGCAATGGCTTGAATAAAAGCAATGGGTGTCTCAGCTCGGCCTTGTGCAGGTGTGGCGGCGTGTGGGCGATTAGGGCTAACCATGATGAGTCATCATTGTGGCAGGATTTGCAACCAATGTGGCATGCGCCACGGCGCTGAACGGCCTAAGCTTGTGCCATACAGAAGGACAGCCCCATGACCGTTTTGCATTCCCAGCTCAACCCCCGCTCTGCCGATTTTTCTGCCAACGCTGCTGCCATGCGCGCGGTGGTGGATGACTTGAAGGCCCACCTCGAAAAAATCGCTGTCGGCGGCGGCGAGGCGGCCCGCGCCAAGCACACTGCACGAGGCAAGTTGTTGCCTCGCGACCGCGTGCAAATGCTGCTCGATCCCGGTACACCATTCCTCGAAGTGTCACCACTCGCCGCACTGAATATGTACAACAACGATGCGCCGTGTGCCGGCCTCATCGCAGGCATTGGCCGTGTCAGCGGCGTGGATTGCATGATTGTGTGCAACGATGCCACGGTCAAGGGCGGTACGTATTACCCCGTCACCGTGAAGAAGCATTTGCGTGCACAAGAAATTGCGCAGCAAAACAACCTGCCTTGCATCTACTTGGTCGACTCGGGCGGTGCCAACTTGCCCAACCAAGATGAGGTGTTTCCGGACCGTGACCACTTTGGTCGCATTTTCTTCAACCAAGCGAACATGAGTGCACAAGGTCTTGCGCAAATCGCGGTGGTGATGGGCAGCTGCACTGCGGGCGGTGCGTATGTGCCGGCGATGAGTGATGAGACCATCATCGTGAAAAACCAAGGCACCATCTTTTTGGGCGGCCCACCTTTGGTGAAGGCGGCCACCGGCGAAGTGGTGACGGCAGAAGACTTGGGCGGTGGCGATGTGCACACACGCCTTTCGGGTGTGGCCGATCACTTGGCACAAAACGATGTGCATGCGTTGGCGCTGGCGCGTCAAAGTGTCAAAAACCTCAACGCACAAAAGCAACCCAACATTGCCACGCACGCGCCTGTGCCACCGAAGTACGACGCGCAAGAGTTGTATGGTGTCATTCCTGCTGACACGCGCAAACCGTTTGATGTGCGCGAAATCATTGCGCGCATCGTTGATGCGTCAGAGTTTGACGAATTCAAAGCCCGCTTTGGCACAACCTTGGTGTGTGGCTTTGCGCGTATCGAAGGCATGCCGGTGGGCATCATCGCCAACAACGGCATCTTGTTCAGCGAGTCCGCCTTAAAAGGCACACACTTCATCGAGCTGTGCTGCCAACGCAAAATTCCACTCGTGTTTTTGCAAAACATCACCGGGTTCATGGTGGGGCGCAAATACGAGAACGAAGGTATTGCGCGTAACGGTGCCAAGATGGTGACCGCCGTGGCAACAGCGGCTGTGCCCAAGTTCACCGTCATCATTGGTGGCAGCTTTGGCGCAGGTAACTACGGCATGTGTGGCCGCGCATTCAGCCCGCGCTTTTTGTGGATGTGGCCGAACGCACGCATCTCGGTTATGGGCGGTGAGCAAGCGGCCAGCGTGTTGGCCACGGTCAAGCGCGATGGCATTGAAGCCAAAGGCGGTCAGTGGAGCGCCGAAGAAGAGCAAGCCTTCAAAGACCCCATTCGCCAACAGTACGAGCACCAAGGTCATCCCTATTTCGCGACTGCGCGTTTGTGGGACGACGGTGTGATTGACCCCGCTGACACGCGCCGCGTATTGGCCTTGGGTTTGAGTGCATCGCTGAATGCGCCCATTCCTGACACCAAGTTTGGTTTGTTCCGCATGTGATGAAGGAGTTCAAATGAGTGCTCTCACCATTTCAAACCAAAGTGCGGTTCGCACCCTCACGCTCTCGCGACCCAACGTACGCAACGCCTTCAACGACGAAGTGATTGCTGAGTTGAAAGCTGCTTTCACCGAGGCCGGTCACTCCGATGATGTGCGCTGCGTGGTGTTGACCGCCGAAGGCCCCGCTTTCTGCGCAGGCGCTGATCTGAACTGGATGCGCCGCATGGCCGACTACACGCGCGGGCAAAACTTGGCGGATGCGGGGCAGTTGGCGGCCATGCTGCGTGCGATTTACGAATGTCCCAAACCCACCATCGCCCGCGTGCAGGGCGATGTCTTTGCAGGGGGCATCGGCTTGGTCGCTGCATGCGACATGGCCGTGAGCGTGGACACTGCCACTTACTGCTTGAGCGAAGTGAAGCTCGGTCTCATTCCCGCCACCATCAGCCCGTACGTGATTCGCGCCATGGGCGCACGCGCTTCGCACCGCTACTTCTTAACCGCCGAGCGTTTCAGTGCCGCCGAAGCGCACCGCATTGGCTTGGTTCACGAGGTAGTGGCTGCGGATGCGTTGGATGCCAAAGTGGCAGAGCTCACACACGCTTTGCTCAGTGCCAGTCCCAATGCCGTGCGTGCGTGCAAGCGCTTGCTGCAAGACGTGGCCGAGCGCGACATCAACGACACCTTGGTGGCGCACACCGTGTCTGGCATTGCTGACATTCGAGCGAGCGACGAAGGCAAAGAGGGCGTGCAATCGTTTTTGCAAAAGCGTAAGCCCTCGTGGTTGTTGTGACCGTCAGACCGGAACAAAAGGATACAAAGATGTTTAAGAAAATTCTGATTGCCAACCGTGGCGAAATCGCCTGCCGTGTGGCAGCCACTGCCAAGCGCATGGGCATTCAAACTGTGGCGGTGTATTCGGATGCAGACGCGCAAGCCAAGCATGTGCAGGTCTGCGATGAAGCGGTACACATTGGCGGCAGCGCTCCGAAGGACAGCTACTTGCGCTGGGAGCGTATTTTGCAAGCGGCACAAGACACGGGCGCACAAGCCGTGCACCCTGGCTACGGTTTTCTCAGTGAAAACGAAGACTTCGCCAAAGCCTGTGCCGCCGCAGGCCTCGTGTTCATTGGCCCGCCAGCCTCGGCCATTTTGGCGATGGGCTTGAAAGCCGAGTCGAAACAATTGATGGAAAAAGCGGGTGTGCCCTTGGTGCCCGGTTACCACGCCGCAGACCAAGACCCCGCATTGCTGCAGCGCGAAGCCGATCGCATTGGCTACCCTGCACTCATCAAAGCCAGCGCGGGTGGGGGAGGCAAGGGCATGCGCGTGGTCAACAGCAGTGCTGAGTTTGCCGATGCGCTTGCCAGCTGCAAACGCGAAGCCATCAACAGTTTTGGTGACGATGCGGTGCTGATTGAAAAATACGTGCAGCGTCCACGCCACATTGAAATTCAGGTGTTCGGTGACACACAAGGCAACTGCGTGTATTTGTTCGAGCGCGATTGCTCGGTGCAACGTCGCCATCAGAAGGTTTTGGAAGAGGCACCAGCACCCGGCATGACCGAGGCGCTGCGCCAACAAATGGGTGAGGCTGCTGTGGCGGCTGCCAAGGCCGTCAACTACGTGGGTGCGGGCACGGTGGAATTCATCGTGGAGCAGGCGAGTTACGACCAGCCTGAGTCGATGAAGTTTTATTTCATGGAGATGAACACACGCTTGCAGGTGGAACATCCGGTGACCGAAGCCATCACGGGTCTCGACTTGGTGGCGTGGCAATTGCGCGTCGCCAACGGCGAGCCGCTGCCTTTGCAGCAAAGCGATTTACGCATTCATGGTCACGCCATCGAAGCGCGCATTTGCGCCGAGAACCCCGACAACAATTTTTTGCCTGCCACGGGAACTTTGCAGGTGTACCGCAAGCCAATGTGCAGCAGTTTTGAAATCAGCGACGTGCGTGTGGACGACGGTGTGCGCGAGGGCGATAGCATCAGCCCGTTTTATGACTCGATGGTGGCCAAGCTCATCGTGCATGGCGATACACGCGAGCAAGCGCTGGCTCGGTTGGATGAGGCGCTTTCGCAGACCCGCATTGTGGGGTTGACAACCAATGTGCAGTTTTTGCGTCACATCATTCGTACCGATTCGTTTGCTACTGCCAAGCTCGACACGGCGTTGATTCAACGCGAAGAGAAGGCCTTGTTTGCGCAAGAACCTTTGGGTTTGGCACTCACGGCAGCGACGGTTGTGGCGAACACCTTGCATCACGAGCAAGCGTTGGCGGGTGCTGATCCGTTCAGCCGCCGTGATGGGTGGCGCGCGTATGGTGCGGCGACCCGCCATTTTGGTTTTGTGTTCCATGGCGCGCCTTACGATGCCGAGCTGACGTATGCACACGACGGTCGCTTGCAGTTGTGTGTGGCAGATGCTGACGGAGACGTGTCGGGAGAGTTGGCCTACACGCCAGATGGCGATGCATTGCGCATCCATTTTGCGAACCAGCAGACGCGTGTCCAAGTCTTCATGAACATCGAAGGCCATGAAGAAGTGGCGCACGTGTTTGCTCCGCAAGGTGCAACGCGTATCACCGTTGTGGATGCTTTGGCGCATGCGGGTGACGTGCAAGAGGCGGGGGGGCGTTTGACCGCGCCCATGCCGGGCAAGGTGGTGTCGTTTGCGGTGGCCGCAGGCGACAAGGTGAAGGCCGGTCAACCCTTGGCGGTCATGGAAGCGATGAAAATGGAGCACACCATTGCCGCACCTGCGGATGGTGAGGTGTTGGAGTTGCTCTATGCGCCAGGCGACCAAGTGGCCGAGGGCGAAGAACTTTTGAAATTGAAGGTGACATCATGACTATGAATTTGCCACGTCGTGTGAAGCTTGTGGATGTGGGGCCACGCGACGGCCTGCAAAATGAAAAGCAACCTGTGCCTGCGGCTGTCAAGGTGGAATTGGTGCATCGTTTGCAAGCGGCAGGTTTGAAAGAAATTGAAGTCACCAGTTTTGTGTCGCCCAAATGGGTGCCGCAAATGGCAGACAACGCAGAGGTGATGGCGGGTCTTCACCGCCAGCAGGGCGTGCGCTATGCCGTGCTCACGCCTAATTTGCAAGGTTTTGAAGCTGCCTTGAAAACCAAGCCCGACGAAATCGTGGTGTTTGGTGCCGCCAGTGAGGCCTTCAGCCAAAAGAACATCAACTGCTCTATTGCCGAAAGCATTGAGCGCTTTGCGCCTGTGGTGCAAGCTGCACGCGATGCTGGCATTTATGTGCGCGGCGCGATGAGTTGTACCGTGGGCTGCCCCTACGAAGGCGAGATTGCCCCTGAACGCGTGGGTTACCTTGCGGGTTTGATGAAGGGCATTGGTGTGCAACGCGTCGATGTGGCTGACACGATTGGTGTGGGCACGCCACGCAAGGTGCAAGCGGCCATTGAGGCCACGCTCAAGCACTACGCGCTCAACGATGTGTCGGGCCACTTTCATGACACGTACGGCCAAGCGCTGGCCAACACGCTGGCAGCCCTGCAGATGGGGGTGTGGAACTTTCAGTCGTCCGTGGCGGGGCTGGGTGGATGCCCTTATGCCAAAGGTGCGACAGGCAATGTGGCGACCGAAGATGTGGTCTACATGTTGCAAGGCATGGGCATTGAAACGGGCATTGACCTTGATGCGTTGATTGATGCGGGTGTGTTCATCAGCGAAGCGTTGGGCCGTAAGCCCAATTCCCGCGCCGCCTTGGCGGTTTTGAACAAACGCGCGGCTTGAGCGCGTGGCTTCGCTGACAATGCCCGTATGTGTGGAAGCGAACTTACCCCCAAGCCTCAAGGTCTAACACCTGCGGATATGCGATTGCTAGCGCAGGCCAAGCGTGTGTTGCTCAGTGCCGACGTGCCACCATCACCGTGTATTTCTGTGTGCCGCATGTCGGACGACACCACCTACTGCGAAGGCTGTTGGCGCACGCTGGATGAAATTGGTGGGTGGGGGCAGCGCGCGCCTGAGGATAAACGTGCTGTGTGGCGTTTGATTACCGAACGTTTGGCAGCGCATGCGGTCAATTAAGACTATGAAAACCATCACCTGCTACCTCGATTTCATTTCGCCGTATGCCTACCTCGCGTTTGAGGTGTTGCCTAAAACTTTGATGGGGGTGAGCCATCGCATGGTTTACAAACCCGTGTTGTTTGCCGCCATGCTCAAGCACCACGGTCAACTCGGCCCTGCTGAGATTGCGGGCAAGCGTGAGTGGACGTATCGTCAAGTGCTGTGGCAGGCCAAACAGTTGGGGGTGACGTTGGACATGCCCCAGTCGCATCCTTTCAATCCCTTGGCGCTTTTGCGTTTGGCTGTGGCGTGTAGCGCTGACGGTGAACCCAACCGCTATGTGTGTGAAACCATTTTCAAACATGCGTGGCAAGGTGGGGCTGATGCTGCCGATGTGACACGCCTTCAAGCCTTGACGCAGCAACTCGCGCCGCAGCGTTCGGTGGATGCGCAAGAGGTGAAAGATCAACTCAAAGCCAACACAGAAGAGGCCATCGCGCGTGGTGCGTTTGGCGTGCCGACCTTCTGCGTGGATGACAAACTCTTTTGGGGCCTAGACGCTTTGCCCATGATGCGCGCTTACCTTGATGGAGATCAATGGTTTGACATCGCATGGGACTCAGCCGCAAGCATCCAGCAAGGCGTGAAGCGTTGAATCTAGGCATTGCCATTCACAATGCCTCATGCCCAACGCTTTTAACTTTTCTGCTTCCCCGTTTGATTGCCTAACGCCCGATGAACAGCGCTTGGTGCGCGACAGCGTGGACGTGGTGTATTACCCAGAGGGCGAGGCCATCCTTGATGTAGGCACGGCACCCACGCACCTGTTTGTCATCATCAAAGGGTTTGTCACGCAGTACGACGGTGACGAGGTCATCACCACTTACGGCCCAGACGACACATTTGACGGACGTGGTTTGGTGGCTGGTAAAACCAGCAGTCGATTTGTCGCGCAAGAAGAAGTCGTGGCGTATCAGTTGGCTCGTAAAACGGTGACCGACTTGATCGCCAACAACGCCACATTTGGGGCTTTGTTGTTTTCTGATTTGAGCAACAAACTCACCGCACTTTCTCAGCGGCAAAGCCAGCATGAGTTGCAATCACTCACCTTGTCGCGCGTGGACGAAGCCTTTGTGCGTCCTCCTCACTTTGTGGAGATGGATGCCGATGTGTTGTCGGTCGTGAAGGTGCTGCAAACACAACGCACCAAAAGCGTGTTGGTCCGAGACCGATCGACCACGCCAGAGCGATTGGGTGTTTTTACCGCATCCACTTTGCAACGCGCCATTTTGAATGGCACGCCTTTAGAGCAGCAAAAAGCGGGGGACCTCGCCAACTTTGACCTCATCACCATTCGGCCCGCCGATCAGGTGGGCGATGCCTTGGCGTTGCTGCAACGTCACCGTGTGCACCGTTTGGTGGTGATGGATGGCCATCGCGTGGTGGGGGTGTTGGAGGCGCTGGACCTGTTCAGCTTTTTGTCCAACCACTCGCACCTCATCACAGTGCAAGTGGAGTCCGCCACAGACATTGATGGATTGGCCCAAGCCGCGGCGCAAATCACACGCATGGTGACCACGCTGCACCGCAGCGGCACGCGCGTGAGTCTGATTGCACGTTTGGTGCAAGACTTGAATGCGCGTTTGTTTGAGCGTGCGTGGCAACTCATCGCGCCGCCTGATCTGGTGGCCAACAGTTGTTTGTTTGTGATGGGCAGTGAAGGCCGTGGTGAGCAGCTGCTCAAGACCGACCAAGACAATGGCTTGATCTTGCGTGACGGGTATACGCCACCTGCAAACTTGGAGGCGATTTGCCAATCGTTCTCGCAAGCCTTGTCAGCATTTGGGTACCCTGAATGCCCAGGGCACATCATGGTGAACAACCCCATGTGGCGCAAGACGGCCTACGACTTTGGCCACATGGTGCAGCAATGGTTGCTCATGCCAGATGCCGACAGCTTGATGAATTTGGCCATTTTCTTGGACGCGCATGCGGTGTGCGGCGATGTGCATTTGTTGCAGCATGCACAACAAGTGTTGATGCGTTTGGCGACCGACAGCGATGCTATGTTGGCCCGCTTTGCCGCCTCCATTGATGCGTTTGGCAACAGCCAAGGCTGGTGGAACCGCTTGCTCGGACTGGACGACCAACAAGGCCTGCATCTGAAAAAAGAAGGCATTTTTCCTCTCGTGCATGGTGTGCGTAGTTTGGCGTTGGCTGAGCATTTGCAAGAGACCAGCACCACGGCACGCATTGATGCGTTGGTGGCGAAAAACGTCATCACGCCAGCACTGGGTGCTGACCTCACGCAGAGCTTGCACTTCTTGATGGAGTTGAAGCTCAAGGCCGCGTTGACGGAGCTTGAAACACAACACGTTGTGTCCGGCCTTGTGAATGTGGGCAAGCTGTCCACCTTAGAGCGGGACTTGCTCAAAGACGCGCTTGGTGTGGTGAAGCACTTTAAGAGTTTGTTGCGCAGCCGCTTCAAGCTTGATGTTCTGTGATGCAGTCGCTCATTTCTCCTTTGCATTGGTGGCGCTCGCTCAAGCGCGAGTGGCTGATTTATCACCTGGGATTCCCCGAGTTTCGGTTCATGTTCGACGAGCCTCCTCCCAACGAGTGGGTGTCGTTGGACTGCGAAACGACAGGCCTGAATGTGTCGACCGATGAAATCATCTCGATTGGTGCGGTGCGTATCGTCGGCAACAAAATCATGACCAGTGAGCGCTTTGAAGTGTTGGTGCGTCCCGAGCGCGGTGTGTCTGCCGACAGCGTGCGCATCCACCGTTTGCGTGAGCAAGACGTGGCGCAAGGTTTGCCGATTGACGAGGCCATGAAGCAGCTCATGCGTTTCATTGGTAGTCGTCCGTTGGTCGGGTATTTTTTAGAATTTGACGTGGCGATGCTCAATCGCGCGATTTGGCCCATGCTGGGGGTGCGATTGCCGCAACCCAAGATCGAAGTCTCGGCCATGTATTACGACCATAAGTTCCGTCAGATGTTGCCCTACGAGCAACAAACCAATCCGAACATTGATTTGCGTTTTGCCACGCTCATGTCTGATTTGGATTTGCCCGTTCGTGAAGCGCACGACGCTTTGAACGACGCCGTGATGGCTGCCATGGCCTTCATCAAGCTGCGTCAGTTGCATGGTCATTAACACCCGCAAGTAAAAAAGCACAGGCACAAAAAAACCGGGCATAAAGCCCGGTTTTTCTGCAGAGCGCACAAGGCGCTCTAGCAAGAGGCAGATCAGTGACCTGAGGCGCCTGAAGCACCGAAGCCAGTTTCTGAACGCACTTGCTGTGCGGCAAACGCTGCACGCTCTTTCTTGGCTTGCTCGCTGTTGTCCAAGATGGAGAACAACCAGATGCCCACGAAGCCGATGGTCATAGAGAACAAGGCGGGTGAAGCATAAGGGAACCAAGCGGAGCCTTTGGGGTTGCCCAGTGTGGCTTCCCACACAGAAGGCGACACCACAGTCAAAGCCACAGAAGAGATCAGACCCAAGAAGCCACCGATAACGGCACCTTTGGTCGTGCAATCTTTCCACAGCACAGACATGAACAACACAGGGAAGTTAGCCGATGCGGCGATCGCGAAAGCCAAGGCCACCATGAAGGCGATGTTTTGCTTCTCGAACGCAATACCCAACACCACCGCGATGACGCCCAGAGCGATCGTTGTGATGCGAGACACGCGCAGTTCAGAAGCGCTGTCTGCGTTGCCCTTCTTGAACACCGTGGCGTACAAGTCGTGTGACACAGCAGATGCGCCAGACAAGGTCAAGCCAGCCACCACAGCCAAGATGGTTGCGAAGGCCACAGCAGAAATGAAGCCGAAGAACACGTCGCCGCCAACAGCCTTCGCCACCAGAACAGCTGCCATGTTGGCACCACCTGCTTTGAGTTGCGCATTCAATTCAGGGTTGGTGATCACCAAAGTGATCGCACCGAAACCGATGATGAAGATCAACACATAGAAGTAGCCAATCCATGTGGTTGCCCAGAACACAGACTTACGAGCTTCTTTTGCGTCAGGCACAGTGAAGAAGCGCATCAAGATGTGTGGCAAGCCAGCAGTACCGAACATCAAAGCCATACCAAAAGAGATGGCAGAGATGGGGTCTTTGATGAAGCCGCCTGGGCCCATGATGGACATGCCCACTTGAGCTGGGTCAGTGGCATTGGCTTTGTCCAATGCAGCAGAAGCAGCAGCAGCGGCTTCAGGTGTCGCAGCGGCAGCAGCAGATGCAGTTGCAGCCGCAATCGCAGCTTCTTTCGCAGTGCCAGCCAATGCTGTTTTCACTTCAACGCCTTTAGCAAACAAGGCTTCAGGGCTGAAACCAAATTGCGACAGAACCATGAAGGCCATGAAGGTCACGCCAGCGAGCAGCATGATGGCTTTGATAATTTGCACCCATGTCGTGGCAGTCATACCGCCGAACAACACGTACACCATCATCAATGCACCCACCAATACCACAGCCACCCAGTAGTCCAAGCCGAACAACAGCTTGATCAATGAGCCCGCGCCAACCATTTGAGCGATCAAATAGAACGCCACCACCACCAAAGTGCCAGAAGCAGCAAAGGCGCGGATTGGGGTTTGCTTGAAGCGATAGCCTGCCACGTCGGCAAATGTGAATTTGCCCAAGTTGCGCAGACGCTCGGCCATCAAGAAGGTGATCACGGGCCAACCGACCAAGAAGCCGATGGAGTAGATCAAACCGTCATAGCCCGAGGCCATCACCGCAGCGGAAATGCCGAGGAACGAAGCGGCAGACATGTAGTCACCGGCAATCGCCAAACCGTTTTGGAAGCCAGTGATACCACCACCTGCCGTGTAGAAGTCAGCGGCTGATTTGGTTTTGGCCGCTGCCCATTTGGTGATGCCCAAAGTGGCGATGACGAATCCACCAAACATGATGATCGCGGTCCAGTTGGTGGCTTGTTTGGTCGTTTGACCCAAGTCAGCACCGGCTGCGAACGCCGTGCCACAAGCGGCAAGCGCCAAGAACGCGCCTAAGAGCGTGGAGATTTTTTTCATTTTGTAGCGTCCTCCAAAATTTCCTTCGTCAACTTGTCGTATTCGCTGTTGGCACGACGCACGTAGATGCCTGTGATCAAGATGGTGAACACGATGACACCCATACCCAGTGGAATACCCACTGTGGTCACGCCCGCACCGATAGGTTGAGCGAGGAAAGGCTTGTTAAATGCAATCAGTGCGATGTAGCCGTAGTACACGACCAACATCAACACGGCGAGGAACCAGCCGAAGCCGCCACGCTTGGCGCGCAACTCTTTGTACTTCGGGTGGTTCTGGATCTTGTCGACCACTGGATCACTCATTGTTTATCTCCCGTTATGAAAAATCGCAAGAAGGATAGTTCCTTCGTTGACTTTTTCATTGTGTGAACGGGGACTGACCAAGTCCTTACGCGTCGTTGAAGCACAACCTCTGTTTTCAGAGGGGAATGCTTAAAAATTGAGCGATCTTGATCGGTGTAAACCCCTACGATTTTGAGTCATAAGATTCGCAATTCAATAGATGTCTTTTTGCTTCATTTCGTATCTAGAAAAAACATCAAAGGGTTTCTACTGTGTTTGCGCTTGCCCGATTTTTCAAAACGATTCCTAAGGTTTTGCTTTGTCAGAAGTTGGTCAGCTTGCACACAGATAGTTGCGCGCACAGCCACTGGGTCAGGGGCTGCAATTAAAAGTCTAAGGAGACAACACACATGGCAACACTAGACGCGGACCGTCCCATGACGGCCGAGGAGAAGAAGGTCATCTTCGCCTCCTCTTTGGGTACCGTTTTCGAGTGGTACGACTTTTATCTCTACGGCTCGTTGGCCGCCATCATTGCCAAGCAATTTTTCAGCGGATTGGATGAAGGTTCCGCATTCATCTTTGCGTTGCTGGCATTTGCTGCGGGTTTCATCGTGCGTCCCTTCGGTGCCATCTTCTTTGGCCGTTTGGGGGACATGATTGGTCGTAAATACACATTCTTGGTGACCATCCTCATCATGGGTTTGTCCACTTTTATCGTGGGCATCTTGCCGAACTACGCCAGCATTGGCGTGGCCGCGCCTGTGATTCTGATTTGTTTGCGTTTGCTGCAAGGCTTGGCCTTGGGCGGTGAGTACGGCGGTGCTGCCACGTATGTGGCCGAGCATGCGCCACATGACAAACGCGGGGCCTACACCTCATGGATTCAAACCACGGCAACGCTGGGTTTATTTTTGTCCTTGATGGTGATTTTGGGGACGCGTACCGCCATCGGTGAAGCGGCCTTTGCCGAGTGGGGTTGGCGTGTGCCTTTCATCGTGTCGATTGCTTTGTTAGCCGTGTCGGTCTACATCCGTTTGTCAATGAATGAGTCGCCCGCGTTCGCCAAGATGAAAGCCGAAGGTAAAACATCCAAAGCACCATTGACCGAATCTTTTGGTCAATGGAAAAACCTGAAGATCGTGATCTTGGCCTTGATCGGTTTGACCGCAGGTCAGGCTGTGGTCTGGTACTCGGGCCAGTTCTATGCTTTGTTCTTTTTGACACAAGCGTTGAAGGTGGATGGCGCCACGGCCAACATCTTGGTGGCGGTGTCATTGCTGATTGGCACACCGTTCTTCATTGTCTTTGGTGCGTTGTCAGACAAGATCGGTCGCAAGCCCATCATCATGTTGGGTTGTTTGTTGGCAGTGCTGACTTACTTCCCCGTGTTCCAAGCGCTGACCAAGGCGGCAAACCCCGACCTCTATGCTGCGCAACAAAAGAACAAAGTGGTGGTGACCGCGGATGCTGCCGAGTGCTCGTTCCAGTTCAACCCCACGGGGACGGTGAAGTTCACCAGCTCTTGTGACATTGCCAAGCAAGTGTTGGCATCGAGTTCGGTCAGCTATGAAAACGCAGTGGGCACAGCAGGAACACCAGCGACGATCAAGATTGGTGAGGTCGAAATTCCAAGCTACACCTCGAAAGGTTTGTCAGCTGACGATGCCAAAGCCAAGGCCACGGAGTTCAAGAAGGCTGTGGCAGACGCATTGAAAGATGCTGGGTATCCCACCAAGGCTGATCCGGCAAAGGTTGACCAAGTGAAGATCACCATCATCCTGACTTACTTGGTGATTTTGGTGACCATGGTTTATGGCCCGATCGCGGCGATGTTGGTGGAAATGTTTCCAACGCGTATCCGTTACACCTCCATGTCGTTGCCCTACCACATTGGTAATGGTTGGTTTGGTGGCTTGCTGCCAACCACGGCCTTTGCGATCGTGGCTCAGACGGGCAATATGTACAACGGTTTGTGGTACCCCATCATCGTGGCGGGTATGACCTTTGTCATCGGCATGATCTTTGTGAAAGAAACCAAAGATGTCGACATTTATGCGCACGACTGAGTGAGCGTTGGGTGGCCATCCGAGCCATCTCGGGTGCTACATTCAAGCCCTCCCTGGTGGAGGGCTTTTTACTGATTTCGGAGATTAGACATGTTGAAAATTTTTTTGGGCTTCATCATCTTCGCGGCATTGGCCATGTTCGTCATTTTCAAAGGTGGCAACAGCTTGGACATGAGCGGCGAGAAGCACGGCGATGAAGCGGTGCATGCGCCTGCCGAAGCCGCCTCCGACGTTGCCTCATCCGCTGCGACAGAGGCTTCTGCAGCCAAGTAAAACGCATCGCGCGACTTTGCTGCCAAAACGCCACGGTGTTCCGTGGCGTTTTGCTTTTTGAGCGCGGGTTGGCGAATGCCCTGCCGCCAGTGCGGGCCTGTCTGAATCTCTAGAATATTTGCCACACTTCCAAAGGTCCCGCCATGACAGGCACCATCCGCATCCGTGGCGCACGCCAACACAACCTCAAAAATTTAGACCTCGACATTCGCACGGGGGAACTGACCGTGGTCACCGGCCCCAGTGGGTCTGGCAAATCGAGTTTGGTGTTTGACACCTTGTACGCGGAAGGTCAGCGCCGTTACGTCGAGACTTTCAGCGCTTATGCGCGTCAGTTCTTAGACCGCATGGACCGCCCGGCGGTGGATAAGGTGGAGGGCGTGCCTCCCGCGATTGCGATTGACCAAACCAACCCCGTGCGCAGCTCGCGTTCTACCGTCGGCACGATGACGGAGTTGAACGACCACTTGAAGTTGTTGATCGCGCGTGCCGGACAGTTGTTTGACCGCCAAACCGCGCAGCCCGTGCAACACGACACGCCGCAAAGCATTTACGCTGAGTTGCAACGCCGCTGTGCCGCGCAAGTGCAAGACCCACGCTTGATCATGACGTTTCCCGTCGAGTTGCCTGCCAATACCTCGGCGGCAGAGGTGGCGCAGTGGTTGAGTGCCAGTGGCTTCACCCGCATCCATGCCGAGCGCGACGTGGCGACACCTACAGGCCCACGCAAGCTACTGGACGTGGTGGCGGATCGTTTCAAGCTCGACAACACCGAACAAGCCCGTGTGGTGGAGGCGATTGAGCTGGCCATCAAACGTGGCGGTGGGCGACTCAATGTGTACTGGTCTTTGGACGCAGAAGCCACGCCTGAACTTTGGCGCTTTTCCACGGGGTTGCATTGTCCTGACAGCGACTTGCGTTACAGCGACCCCATCCCCTCCATGTTCTCGTTCAACTCCGCCGTTGGTGCGTGCGAAACCTGCCGTGGCTTTGGCCGTGTCATTGGGGTTGACTATGGCTTGGTGATTCCAAATGACAAGCTGACCTTGCGTGCTGGCGCGATCAAAACCATCCAAACACCGGCTTGGAAGGAAACGCAAGATGACCTCATGCGTCACGCTGAGGCCGAAGGTATTCCGCGCGACACACCTTGGTACAAGTTGAGTCAAGAACACAAAGATTGGGTGATCAATGGCTCGCCGCTGTGGAAGGGCAAATGGAACCACCAGTGGTATGGCATTAAACGGTTCTTTGAATACTTGGAAAGCAAAGCCTACAAAATGCACATTCGTGTGTTGTTGTCCAAGTACCGCAGCTACACGCCGTGTGGTGTGTGCGCTGGGGCGCGTTTGAAAACAGACAGCTTGTTGTGGCGCATTGGCACCAAGGCGCATGCCGATGCGGCGCTGCCTCCGTCCCAGCGTTTCATGCCACAGGGCGTGCAATGGACACGTGATCAGCTTGAAGCCATGCCCGGCCTGTGCTTGCATGATTTGATGCTTTTGCCCATCGACAAGTTGCATCAGTTCTTCAACGCCACGCAGGTGGATGTGGCGGGTGCGGATGCACAAGCGCTGCATTTGCTGATGGACGAAATTCGCACACGTTTGAAATACCTCAGTGATGTGGGCATTGGCTACCTCACGCTGGATCGACAAAGCCGAACGCTCAGTGGTGGCGAGGTGCAGCGCATCAACCTCACCACGGCTTTGGGCACCTCATTGGTCAACACCTTGTTTGTGTTGGACGAACCCAGCATTGGTTTGCACCCGCGTGACATGAACCGCATCAACGAAGCCATGCTGCGTTTGCGCAATGCAGGCAACACCTTGGTGGTGGTGGAGCACGACCCTGCTGTCATGTTGTGTGCCGACCGCATCATCGACATGGGGCCAGGCCCCGGTGTGCGCGGTGGGCAGATTGTGTTTGATGGCCCCACCGAAGCGTTGAAGTCAGCGGATACCTTAACGGGGGCGTACTTGGGCGCTCGCAAAACCATTGGTTTAGGGCTGAAGCGGTTGGTGACAGACAACACGCCGCGTTTGATTTTGGAAGGCGCGCGTGAGCACAACCTGAAAAACTTGAGCATCGAGTTTCCACTGCAACGCTTGGTGTGCATCACCGGTGTGAGTGGCTCTGGCAAGTCCACGTTGATTCAAGACGTACTCACGCCCGCGTTGATGCGTCACTATGGTCGAGCCACTGAAACACCTGGCGCACACGACCGTTTGCTGGGGGCCGACTATTTGAGCGATGTGGTGTTTGTAGACCAGTCACCCATTGGTAAAACGGCACGCTCCAACCCTGCCAGTTACGTGGGCGCGTGGGACGCCGTGCGTGAGATTTTTGCTGTGGCACCCATGTCCAAGCAGCGCGGTTACACCGCGTCGAAATTTAGCTTCAACAGCGGCGATGGCCGTTGCCCTACTTGTGGTGGATCGGGCTTTGAGCATGTGGAAATGCAGTTCTTGAGCGACGTGTATTTGCGTTGCCAAGATTGCAATGGGCAGCGTTACAGACCCGAAATTTTGGAAGTTCGCATTGAGCGCCAAGTTCGTGGCGAGGTTGCGGGAGCGACGGCGCAGCGACATTCTGAGCGTAACAAAGAGGAAGTGGAGCAAGACGTTGTTCCCGCCGCCACGACGCGAATCACGCTCAATGTGGCGGACGTGCTTGAGCTGACTGTGGGTGAAGCGCTGGAGATTTTTGCCAACGACCGCGAAGTGGTGCGAACGTTGCAGCCTATCGTGGATGTGGGTTTGGATTACGTCAAACTGGGCCAGCCCGTGCCCACACTCAGCGGCGGCGAAGCACAGCGCTTGAAGCTCGCTGGCTTCTTGGCTGAAGCTGCGAAAGCCAAAACATCCAGCAAGCAATCGCTGGCCAAAAAGGGTGTCTTGTTCTTGTTTGACGAGCCCACCACGGGCTTGCATTTTGACGACATTGCCAAACTCATGCGCGCCATGCGTCGCTTGTTGGAGGATGGCAATTCACTCATCGTGATTGAGCACAACCTCGATGTGATTCGAGCCAGCGATTGGCTGATTGACCTCGGACCCGAAGGTGGCGATGCCGGCGGTTTGTTGGTGGCGGAAGGTACGCCTGAAGAGGTGCGTTTGCACCCAACCTCGCACACGGGCAAGGCCTTGCGTGACTATGCCCAATCTATGGGGGCCGTCTATGCGGTGGATGCCATCAAAGCATCTAAAGCGTTGGTGGCCTCTGAGCATTCGGCCGCCTATGCCGCTGCAAGTGCTGGCGCCATTCAAATCATCAACGCCAAAGAGCACAACCTCAAGAATTTGAGTGTGGACATCCCGCGTGGCAAGTTCAACGTCATCACAGGTGTGTCGGGTTCCGGCAAGTCCACCTTGGCGTTTGATATTTTGTTCAACGAAGGTCAGCGTCGTTATTTAGAGAGTCTGAACGCCTACGCGCGCAGCATTGTTCAGCCCGCAGGTCGTCCTGAGGTGGATGCGGTGTATGGCATTCCTCCAACGGTGGCGATTGAACAGCGCTTGAGCCGTGGTGGTCGCAAGTCCACAGTGGGCACAACCACCGAGGTGTGGCACTTTCTGCGTTTGCTGTACGTCAAGCTCGGGACGCAGCATTGCATTCACGATGGCGCAGCGGTGCAGCCGCAAACATTGGAGCGTATTGCGGCGCAGTTGTTGCGAGATTTCAAAGGCCAACAGATTGGGTTGATGAGCCCGTTGGTGATGAACCGCAAAGGGGTGTACACCGAGCTGGCGGATTGGGCGCGTCCCCGTGGCTACACACACTTGCGTGTGGATGGTCATTTCTTGCCCACGAATGGGTTTCCGCGTTTGGATCGCTTCAAAGAACACACCATTGAACTGCCTGTGGCGAGTTTGGAGGTGTCGGCCCAGAACGAAGCGCAACTGCGCCAAGCATTGACGACGGCGCTAGAGCATGGCAAGGGTGTTGTGCACGTGTTGAGTCAGCTCGACGGTTTGCGCGAAGCGATGGCATCAGGGGCCGAGACCAACAGCATTGGGCGCCTAGATGTGTATTCCACCAAGCGTGCTTGCCCGGTGTGTGACACCTCGTACACAGAGTTAGACCCACGCTTGTTTTCGTACAACAGCAAACATGGATGGTGCCCTGACTGTGTGGGCACTGGCGTGAAATTGAACAAAGACCAACGCAAGGTGTTGGACGACTCGGTGCGCGACGACAAAGACAAAGGCCGCGAACAAACCTTTGCCGAACCCGATGTGGACGATTTGGTGGACGTGGCCTGTCCCACGTGCGAAGGCACACGTTTGAACGCGACCGCACGCGCCGTGAAGTTTGCTGGCGTGGGCATCACCGACATCGCGCGTTTGAGTGTGACCGACATTCGTCAATGGGTCGAGAAGTTGGAGATGAGTGGCCGTGATGCCGACATTGCCCGCGATCTATTGCCCGAAATCAAGAGCCGTTTGGAGTTCTTAGAGCAAGTGGGGTTGAACTACCTCACGCTGGATCGTGGCGCGCCCACGCTCAGCGGTGGGGAGGCTCAGCGCATTCGCTTGGCTGCGCAACTGGGCAGCAATTTGCAAGGGGTTTGCTACGTGCTGGACGAGCCGACGATTGGCTTGCATGCCCGTGACAACCAAATTTTGCTGAACGCGCTGCACCTGCTGAGTGACAAGGGCAATACCTTGGTGGTGGTGGAGCATGACGAAGACACCATCCGTCGCGCTGACCACATCATCGACATTGGTCCAAGCGCGGGTAAGCGTGGCGGGCGATTGATGGGTGAAGGGTCTGTGAAAGACATCACAAATCAAGCCGAGTCGCAAACAGGTCGCTACCTGTTGCACGCGATGCGTCACCCGTTGCAGGCTAGACGGCCTGTGTTTTCAATCGTTGCGCAGGATGGCGTATTGCCGGGCTCCTCATGCGGCGAGCCAAAATCGTCATCCAGCAACACGTCATCCTCCGCAGAGGGGTTGATGCTCAACTGGCTGTCACTCGAAGGCGCTTCGTTGCACAACCTGAGCGATGTGAGCGTCGATATTCCGCTCAAACGTTTGGTGGCAGTCACGGGTGTGTCGGGCTCTGGCAAGTCCACGCTCGCACGCGATGTGTTGCTGCATAACGTCGCGGCTGCGGTGGCGCAACGCGCCACGCAAGCCGGCCGTAAATTGGACGAAGAAGGCAAACACCCTGCGTGGGTGGGATGCACGGGCTTAGATGGCTATCAAACCATTGACCGTGTGTTGGAAGTCGACCAAACGCCGATTGGTAAAACACCGCGCAGCTGTCCTGCGACCTACATTGGTTTTTGGGACACCATTCGCAAGTTGTTTGCTGAAACGCTCGAAGCCAAAGCGCGCGGCTATGGCGCTGGGCGATTCAGCTTCAACACCGGTGAAGGTCGCTGTCACACGTGTGAGGGCCAAGGCCTGCGTACGATTGAAATGAGCTTTTTGCCCGATGTGAAAGTGCCGTGCGAAACCTGTCACGGCGCACGTTTCAACCCCGAGACTTTGGCGGTGAGCTGGCGCGGCAAGAGCATTGGCGATGTGTTGCAAATGGAGGTGGACGAGGCGGTGGAATTCTTTGCCACCATGCCCAATATTGCGCACCCCTTGCAGTTACTCAAAGACGTGGGCTTGGGTTATCTGACCTTGGGGCAGCCATCCCCCACCCTCAGCGGTGGTGAGGCGCAGCGCATCAAGCTGGTGACTGAACTCAGCAAAGTGCGTGATGACGTGACGCGCCGTGGCAACAAAGCGCCGCACACCTTGTATGTATTGGACGAACCAACCGTGGGTCTGCACATGGCGGATGTGGACAAGCTCATTCGCGTGTTGCATCGACTGGTGGATGGTGGTCACAGCGTGGTGGTGATTGAGCACGACCTCGATGTGATTGCTGAAGCCGACTGGATCATTGACCTAGGGCCTGAGGGCGGCGATGGTGGTGGCTTGATCGTGGCTGCAGACACACCTGAAGCGGTGGTCAAGCAGGGGACGCACACGGGGGTGGCTTTGAAACCTGTGTTGGCTCGGGGGTAAGCGATGACGACGTTGAGAAATCTGCTGACGCATCGCAGCTTTGTGCGTTTCATGGGCGCACGGTTTTTGGTGGTCACTGCGAATCAAATGCTGATGGTGGCGGTGGCTTGGCACATGTACGACCTCACGGGCAGCGCGTGGGATTTGGGGCTGGTGGGTTTGTTTCAATTTGTGCCCGCGTTGTTGCTGGCTTTGCCCGCTGGCCATGTGGCAGATCGCGTGCATCGTGGTCGCTTGTTTGCGGCCTGTGTCTCCATTCAGGCCACGGTGTCTGCGTTGTTGGTGTGGGCTACGCTGGGTGAGTTTGTCAGCCGTGACTTGATCTTATTTTTGTCTGTGGTGTTGGGGAGTACACGGGCTTTTCAAATGCCTGCGCAACAAGCGCTCACACCCATGCTCGTGCCCCAAAGCGTGCTGCAGCGAGCCATCGCATTGAGTTCCAGTGCGTTACAGGCAGCCACCATTGGCGGGCCTGCGCTGGGTGGTGTGCTTTATGCGCATGGTGCATTGACGGTGTACGTCGTGTGTGTCGGCATGATGTTGATGTCTAGCGCTTTGACCTTGACGGTGCGCTATGTGCATCACGCCACGCACGAGGCGGTGTCTTGGCGTTCTGCCATGGCTGGCGTGACGTTCGTCTGGCACAACAAAATTTTGCTGGGTGCGACTTCGTTGGATTTGTTTGCCGTTTTACTGGGTGGCGCCACGGCCTTGCTGCCGATGTATGCACGCGATGTGTTGCACACGGGGCCCGAGGGCTTGGGGGTGCTGCGTGCGGCACCCGCAGCCGGTGCTTTGCTGATGTCGTTTGTGTTGTTGCGTTGGCCATTGCGCCGTCATGTGGGCTATGTCCTTTTGGGGGCGGTGGCCGTGTTTGGTGGTGCAACGGTGGTGTTTGGTTTGTCGCATCACTTTGGCTTGTCTCTGCTCGCTTTAGCAATGACAGGGGCGGCTGACAACATCAGCGTGGTGACGCGTTTGACCTTGATGCAGCTTCAAACCCCAGATGAAATTCGAGGCCGTGTGGCTGCCGTGAATTCGATTTTCATTGGGGCCTCCAACCAGTTGGGTGAGTTTGAGTCAGGCGCGGTAGCTGCGCTTTGGGGACCTGTGGTGTCCGTGGTCAGTGGCGGCGTGGGAACTGTGTTGGTCGCCGTTTCATGGTTCAAGTTGTTTCCAACTTTGGCACGTCGTGACCGCATGCAATGAGGCCCCATCTACCCTGAGGCGTGACAACGCGAAGAGAGGCTCAGTGACGTTGCCCGCCAGCGACTTTCTGAGCGCAGCGAAGAGGAGCTTAGGGTGATGCCACTGAGCTCTCTTCACTACAAAAGCAAGGAATCAACCGGCCGTAGAGAGCGCAAGTCCTGCATGCTCACGCAGCGGATGGAAGTGAATCTTTGGGAAACGCTCTTGTGCCAATCGCACGTCATAAGGCGAGGTGCACAAATACGCCAAAGTGTTTGCTGCGTCCAGCGCCATACGCTGCGGATATGCATACGTGAACTCGCGCAATTCCGCAGGGGTGTCTGCGGTGATCCAACGTGCGCCGGTGTATTGGCAACTTTCCAGTTTCACATCGCAGTCGTACTCAGCTTTCAAGCGGTGTTGCACCACTTCAAACTGCAGTTGGCCCACCGCGCCCAGCAGCATGGCACCACCGGCTTCGGGCTTGAACACCTGAATCGCGCCTTCTTCGCCCAATTGGTCTAGGCCTTGTTGCAGCTGCTTGGTGCGTAAAGGGTTTTTCAAAATCACGGTCATGAACAACTCCGGCGCGAAGAATGGCAAACCTGTGAATTGCAGTGCGGCGCCGTCGGTGATGGTGTCGCCCAACTGCACGCCACCGTGGGTGGTGAAGCCGATGATGTCGCCTGCATAAGCCTCTTCGACCGCTTCACGACGTTGCGACATGAAGGTCACCACGCTGGTGGGGCGCAGTTCTTTGGCGGTGCGTTGCACCTTGAGTTTCATGCCTGGGGTGAACTTGCCTGAGGCCACGCGCACAAAAGCAATGCGGTCGCGGTGGTTGGCATCCATGTTGGCTTGCACTTTGAACACCACGCCAGCGAAGCCTTCATCTTCAGGCTGAATGATTTTCTCTTGCAGTTGCTTGTTGACCACCAAGTGACTCAAGCGGGGGCGGGGTGAGGGCGCGAGGTCGACCAAGGCATCGAGCACTTCCATCACACCAAAGTTGTTCACGCCCGAGCCAAAGAACACGGGTGTTTGTTTGCCCGCCAAGAAGGCTTCTTTGTCAAACTTGGGTGAGGCCCCGGTGGCCAGTTCCATGCTTTCCATCGCCGAGGCCCACTCTAGGCCGAAGCGTTCGGCCAACTGTGCTTGCTCCGTGAGCGGGAGTGTTTCAAAGTCTTGTGGCAAGCGCTCGCTGCCAGAGTCAAACACCGTCATGGCTTGCGTTCGCAAGTTAATGATGCCGCCGAACAATTTGCCTTGACCCACCGGCCAAGTCATGGGCACGCAGGGCATGCCGAGTTCGCGCTCGACCTCGTCCAGGATGTCGAGCGGGTCGCGCACTTCACGGTCCATCTTGTTGACGAAGGTGATGATGGGCGTGTCACGCTGACGGCAGACCTCAATCAAGCGGCGGGTTTGGGCTTCCACACCGTTGGCCGCATCAATCACCATCAGCGCCGAATCCACAGCGGTCAGCACGCGGTAGGTGTCCTCACTGAAGTCTTTGTGGCCGGGCGTGTCGAGCAGGTTGATGACGTGGTCGCGGTACAGCATTTGCATGACCGATGAAGCCACCGAAATGCCGCGTTGCTTTTCAATCTCCATCCAGTCCGACGTGGCGTGACGGCTGGCTTTGCGGCCTTTCACAGCACCCGCAATTTGAATCGCGCCCGAGAACAGCAACAGTTTTTCGGTCAGCGTGGTTTTACCCGCGTCGGGGTGAGAAATGATGGCAAAGGTGCGGCGACGGCGCACTTCGTTCAGAAAAGAGCTCATGGCATGGCCCTGTTGGGCGCTTGGTGTCAAAGGCCAGAATCATAGCCGCCACCCCTTTGTTCGGTGTGGTGATCTGAAGTTCGTTTAAAATCTTATGCATCCGAGGAGCGCTGCAGCCTGCGGACCTGCAACAGGTTCATTCATCAGGCGAGGCTCGGGTTCCAACCGCGCTCACCCACTGTCAACGTGAGGTGAGCACCTCGTGAGTTTCATGATGCTTGTTGCGCCTTGACATTGGTTTGACCAACTGTTTGGAGTCTTTTCATGAACGCTGTTCTTAAAATCAACCCTGCCACCGAAAGCATCGTGGCCGATATGTCTTTGGCCGCTTGGGGTCGCAAAGAAATCAAAATTGCCGAAACCGAAATGCCTGGTTTGATGGCCATCCGCGAAGAGTTCGCCAAGTCACAGCCTTTGAAAGGCGCTCGCGTGACCGGCTCTTTGCACATGACCATTCAAACGGCTGTGTTGATCGAAACTTTGAAGGCTTTGGGCGCTGACGTGCGCTGGGCTTCGTGCAACATCTTCTCGACCCAAGACCACGCAGCGGCAGCGATTGCTGAGGCTGGCATTCCTGTGTTCGCAACCAAAGGTGAAACCTTGGACGAATACTGGGACTACACCCACCGCATTTTTGAATTCGGCGCAGCGGGCACCCCCGGCGAAGGCCCCAACATGATCTTGGATGACGGCGGCGATGCCACCCTGCTCATGCACTTGGGCAAGCGTGCAGAAAAAGATGCTTCGTTGATTGCTCATCCCACCAGCGAAGAAGAGACGTGCTTGTTCAACGCCATCAAAGCCAAGTTGGCTGAAGATGCGACTTGGTACAGCCGCAAGAGTGCTGAGATCATCGGCGTGACCGAAGAGACCACCACAGGCGTGCATCGTTTGAAAGAAATGTCCGCCAAAGGCACGTTGATGTTCCGTGCCATCAACGTGAACGACTCGGTGACCAAGAGCAAGTTCGATAACTTGTACGGTTGCCGTGAGTCTTTGGTGGACGGGATCAAACGCGCCACCGACGTGATGATTGCTGGCAAAGTGGCCGTGGTCGCTGGTTACGGTGACGTGGGCAAAGGTTCTGCACAAGCCTTGCGTGCTTTGAGCGCTCAAGTGTGGGTGACCGAAATTGACCCGATCAACGCTTTGCAAGCGGCCATGGAAGGCTACAAAGTGGTGACCATGGACTACGCTGCAGACAAAGGCGATATTTTCGTGACCACTACCGGCAACCGTGATGTCATCACCTACGAACACATGGCTGCGATGAAAGACCAATCCATCGTGTGCAACATCGGTCACTTCGACAACGAAATTCAAGTGGCGAAGTTGGAAGAAAAATGCCAATGGGAAGAGATCAAGCCCCAAGTCGACCACGTCATCTTCCCAGATGGCAAGCGCATCATCTTGTTGGCCAAAGGTCGCTTGGTGAACTTGGGTTGTGGCACAGGTCACCCCAGCTTTGTGATGTCGTCTTCGTTTGCCAACCAAACGATTGCGCAAATCGAATTGTTTGCACACAAGGACGCTTACGACGTGGGCAAGGTCTACGTGTTGCCTAAGCACCTCGACGAAAAAGTAGCACGTTTGCACCTCAAGAAAGTGGGCGCGATGTTGACCGAGTTGACAGACGACCAAGCGTCTTATATCGGTGTGCCAAAAGTCGGCCCTTACAAGCCCGACACTTACCGTTACTAAACCGCGTGCGTGCCGATCAGCTGCTTGTCGACCGTGGGTTGGCCGCTTCGCGCTCTCAAGCGCAGCGGCTGATTGCGTCGGGCGTCGAGTGGCGCTTGGGGACCAAGGCTTGGAAACGCGTGGCCAAAAATGGTGACGAGTTGCCGCTGCCCAGTGAGCTGCGTTTGCTGGACAACGCAGAGGCGCGCTATGTGTCTCGCGGAGGTTTGAAGCTTGAAGGCGCGTTGCTGAGCAGCGGTTTGTCCGCCCAAGGCTTGCGCTGTCTCGATGTGGGACAGAGCACGGGTGGCTTCACCGATTGCTTGTTGCAGCACGGTGCGGCCCAAGTGGTGGGCTTAGATGTCGGGCATGGTCAGTTGCATCCCCGCTTGCGTGATGATGTGCGGGTGGTGTGCGTGGAGCGCATCAACGCACGTGAGTTGCAAGTGGATGATGTGCGAGTGCCTGACGCCGCGCATGGTTTTAATTTGGTGGTGGGCGATTTGTCTTTCATTTCGCTCACCCTTGTGTTGCCCGCGTTACTGCCGTTTTTGAAAACGGGTGGCGCATTGCTGATGTTGGTCAAGCCGCAGTTTGAATTGCAGCCCAGCGACATTGGTAAGGGCGGTTTGGTCAAAGACGAAGCCAGTTATGTTCAGGTGGAGGCGCGTTTGCGCGAGGCCTGCGCTTCATTGAAGTTAGACGTGTTGGGCTATTGGCCCAGTGCCATTGCTGGTGGCGATGGCAACAAAGAATTTTGGATAGCTGCGCGTCGTGCGTGACGTGCGAAGAAGAGAGATTGAGATGACGGTTAACAACAGCTTGAGCATTGAGTTTTTTCCTCCTAAAACGCCAGAGGGTGCTGAGAAGCTGCGCGTCGTGCGCCAAGCGCTGTACCCACTCAACCCTCAGTTTTGCTCCGTGACTTATGGAGCAGGTGGCTCAACGCAGGCAGGCACCATCGCTACCCTGAAAGAAATCTTACACGAAGGTGTGGCTGCTGCGTCGCACTTCTCGTGCATCGGGGCCACGCGCGACAGCGTGCGTGAGCAGTTGGCCGAATTCAAAGCCATGGGCGTCAAGCGCTTGGTGGCTTTGCGTGGCGATTTGCCCAGTGGCTACGGTGCAGGGGGTGAGTTCCAATACGCCAGTGATTTGGTGGCCTTCATCCGCGCTGAGGCAGGCGACGACTTCGGCATTGAAGTTGCCGCTTATCCCGAGATTCACCCGCAAGCCAAATCGGCCGAGGCTGACTTACAAGCCTTCGCTACCAAGGTCAAAGCAGGGGCTGACTCGGCCATCACCCAATACTTTTACAACAGCGATGCATATTTTCGATTTGTGGAAGACGCAGAAAAGTTGGGTGTGAATATTCCTATCGTGCCCGGCATCATGCCCATTACCAGTTCGTCGCAGTTGTTGCGCTTTTCAGATGCGTGCGGGGCAGAAATTCCTCGTTGGATCCGTTTACGCTTACAAGGCTATGGTGATGACATTGCTTCCATCAAAGCCTTTGGCTTGGAGGTCGTGACGGACTTGTGTGAACAGCTGCGCAGTGCGGGTGCGCCGGGCTTGCATTTCTACAGCATGAACCAAAGCGTTGCGACTTTGGCCATTTGCAAAAATCTTGGCTTAACAGACTGATTGGCATTACGTCATTGGGGGCTCAGTCGAAATACGTGCCCATGTAAAAAGCCCCGCACTGCGGGGCTTTTTTTGATGGTGGCTGGCTTTAACCGCCCGACTCCACCACCCAACCCCGACCTGGGCCGCGTGCCAAGGCTTCTTCCACGATTGGCAACGCTTCGTTGAGCAAAGGCTTCAAGGCATAAGGCGGGTTGATGAGGAACATACCGCTGGCGCTCAACCCCGTGTCGTTGCCGCCCGTTTGGCGACCAATTGCCAAGGTGGCGTGCAACCAAGGCTTCTTAGCTTGCGTGCACAGGGCTTTGAGTTTGCGCGGCAGGTCGTGCGCTTCGGGGCGTGGCACGATGGGGTACCACACGATGTAGGTGCCCGTGGCAAAGCGTTTCAAGCTGTCTTGAATGCAGTCAAGCACGCGGTAATAGTCGTTCTTGATTTCGTAGCTCGGGTCAATCAAAACACATGTGCGACGTGAGCCGCTGGCCGAAACGGGCGGAGGCAATAAAGCCTTGAGCGACTCAAATCCATCGGCACGCGTCACGCTGACGGTGCGACCTGCTTCGAGTTGTTGTACGTTGCCTGCAAGGGACTTGTGGTCGGTCGGGTGCAGTTCAAACAGCTTTAAACGGTCCCGTGCTTCGTGGCGCAACAGCTTGTGGATGATGAAGGGCGATCCTGGATAAATCTTGCTGCTGCCTTTGGCGTTGAAACTGGCGACCATCTCCAGATAGTCGGTCAGAGCTGTCGGGCCTTTCATGCCCAGTAGTTTGAGCACGCCTTCGGCTGCCTCACCACTTTTTTCAGCGTAATCGCCGTCCAAGCGATACAGGCCTGCGCCCGCGTGTGTGTCCACAAACTGAATGCCAGCATCTTTGTGCATCAAATGCTTCAAAGTGGCGATCAATGTGAGGTGTTTGAGGACGTCGGCGTGGTTTCCGGCGTGAAAAGCGTGGCGATAACTGAACATGGGCGGGATGGTAACCCGTCATTTCGGGTTGTTTTGCCTTGATTTGCGCTAAATGCTTGATTTTGCTTATAATCTTGGGCTCTGTAGCGTTCGAGTGGTCCCGCGGCAGAGGCTTTGCAAAAAGCACATCCCACCTAAGAGGTTCTCAACAGAAGAACGCCGACCGTGGAAAAGGACCCTGCAAACCAACTCTCCTTTTAGGATTTAACTATGTCTACATTCAGCGCAAAACCCGCTGACGTGGTGCATGAGTGGTTTGTGATTGACGCCACCGATA
>Ga0228699_1000241_pt1 | contig 47661 bp, 47 predicted proteins | sample McNCre217_Aug_MG_FD_178016 | JGI IMG/M metagenome (GOLD analysis project Ga0228699, IMG submission 178016) | Freshwater microbial communities from McNutts Creek, Athens, Georgia, United States - 2-17_Aug_MG | ecosystem: Environmental > Aquatic > Freshwater > Creek | place: USA: Georgia... | reverse complement strand
ATTTGGTCTTTGAGTGCGGACATATTTGTCTCCTAAAAAATAGCGATGTTAGAAATTAAAAAAGCTCGCAAGGTCTTACCCAGCGAGCTTTTTTTTGGTGCTAAACCTGTAAGGGCTTAGTACAGCTTCTTAGGCAATTGCATTGCGCGGATACGCTTGTAGTTGCGCTTGACAGCGGCAGACTTCTTACGCTTGCGCTCTGTCGTTGGCTTTTCGTAGAACTCGCGTGCGCGCAGGTCGTTGAGCAAGCCGAGTTTTTCAATCGTGCGCTTGAAGCGGCGCAGTGCAACGTCAAATGGTTCGTTATCTTTAAGGCGAATGGTGGTCATGTGAAAAATCTAAAAACAAAAATAGGGGGATGAAACTTTTTTGGAAGGGTGCGCGGGTTACTAGCGCTGCACGGCAATCCTATTGGGTAATTCAAGGTCAGCCAAGCATTATAGCCCACGTCGATGCTGGCTAAGGCTGCGGCTAAGCAAGATGACAGGGATCAGTCCTACCAGTACCAAAGCTAATGCGGGCAATGACGCCTCACCTAGTCGCTCATCACGTGCTAATTGGTAGGTCACCACCGCCAAAGTGTCAGAGTTAAAGGGGCGCAGCACCAAGGTGGCGGGAAGCTCTTTCATCACATCTACGAATACAAGTAACGCGGCGGTGAGTACAGATCGTTTGAGTAGAGGCGCATGCACCGAGCGCATCAAGTCGAATTTGCCAGCTCCCAGCATCAGAGCTGATTCATCTAAGCTTTTGGGAATACGGCTATAGCCGCTTTGCAAGGTTTGCACGGTGACGGCGTTAAAACGAACAAGATATGCCCAGATGAGTCCTGCGCTTGTGGCTGTCAGCCAATAGCCACCACGCAGTTCAGGGCAGGTGCTTTGCAGCCATCCTAGTGGCAGCAGCAAGCCCACGACGATGACCGTTCCTGGAATAGCGTATCCCAGCGATGCCAATTTAACGATGGCCTCAAACCATGGGTTGGCGTGGGCGCGCAATAAAAATGTGAGCACCAAGCCGCATCCAACTGCAAGAGCCGCGGTCAGGGTGGCAAGCCGCAGGCTGTTGGCAGACCACTGTGCAAAAGCATCCCAAGGAATCACCACGTCTTGCGCCTGCATTTGTACGCCAAGGCTATGGAGCATGAGGAGCACAGGCATCACAAAGCCAAGCAATACGGGCAGCGCACACAGTATTTGCGCTGTGTGCGCCCGCGCCCCCCGCAGCCGTATGGCAGGTGCTTGACCTGCTGCAAAGCGAGCTCCTTTATTGCTGGCAAATCGAATGCTGGCTTGTGCGTTTTGCTCTATTTTGAGCAAGATAGCAACGATGACCAGTAATCCTGTTGCAAGCTGGGCTGCTAGCGTGCGGTTGTCCATGGACAACCATGCTTTAAAAATGCCTGCACTTAAGGTTTGCACGCCAAAGTAGCTAACGACACCAAAGTCTGCCAACGTTTCCATGAGTACTAAAGCCACACCTGCTGCAATCGCAGGACGAGCTAGCGGCAGCGCAACGCGGATCACTCTTTCTCTGAGCGGCGCACCTAATAGCCGCGCGGCTTCCATGAGGTGCCCCGCGCGCTCGGACAGAGCCGTGCGAACCAGCAGATACACATAGGGGCTTAAACAAAACGAGAAAATAAGCGCCGCACCGCCAAGGCTGCGCACGTTGGGTAGAACAGAGCCTTGCAACGCAAAAGTGCTGCGTAGCCACATTTGCAGCCCACCACTGAATTGCAAGAAGTCGGTATAAGCGTAGGCCACCACGTAAGCTGGCATGGCGAGCGGTAGCAAGAGCGCCCATTCAAACAGGGCTCGTCCGCGAAAATCAAATAGCGTCACAAGCACAGCACTGGTGGTACCCATGATGCCAGCGATGACAGCGACCATCGCGCACAGCAACACCGTATCGGCCATGTAGCTGGGCAGCACGGTTTGCCACATCTGCGCCAACGCGGACAGCCCCGTGTAGTCCCCAGCCAGTACGCCCAGCCAAGGCAAGATCAATGCGGCGAGCGGCATGACCAGCAAGAGTGTGATCCCGCTTAGCATCAAAAATAGGGCGCCTCTTAAAATCATGGATATGTATTTAGAAATTAAACAACTTGAGGTTTGCTACGAAGCCACCACGCAGGGCGGTCACGCCGCCGTTGCCGCAGTAAGTTTGAGTCTGACCGCTGGTGAAATTGGCGTTTTGATTGGTCCTTCTGGTTGCGGCAAAACGACTTTGCTACGTGCCGTCGCTGGATTAGAGCGTGCGTCAGGCGGCAGTATAACCATCGCAAGCCGTGTGGTCAGTCGCTTTCAAGAGAACGGGGTGCGTGCGCATGTGCCTGCTGAAGATCGCCGCATCGGCATGGTGTTTCAAGACTACGCACTCTTTCCGCACCTAGACGTGGCTAGAAATGTGGGCTTTGGTTTGAGGCACCTCAGCAAATCCGAGCGCAAGCCGCGCGTTGTGGAGGTGCTAGAGCTGGTGGGGCTTGCGGGGCAACAGCACCGTTATCCGCACGAGTTATCGGGCGGTCAACAACAGCGGGTTGCTTTGGCAAGAGCGCTAGCACCCAAGCCCGCACTGCTACTGCTGGATGAACCTTTCTCTAATTTAGATATCGAATTACGCGAACGCCTTGCCCACGAAGTGCGAGGCATTTTGAAGGCCGAAGGCACGACAGCATTGTTTGTGACGCACGACCAGTTAGAGGCTTTTGCAATTGGGGACGCGATTGGTGTGATGGACCGAGGCGTTTTGCACCAATGGGCTGATGCTTACACCTTGTATCACCGCCCGGCCACGCGGTTTGTTGCCGACTTTATTGGCCATGGCGTTTTTGCAACGGCTCAAGTTGAAAACCACCTAGAGAACGGAAGTCTGCACAAGCACGTGGTTACGGCGCTGGGCGAGCTACACGACATCAGCCCAGAAGTTCTGGCAAGCTTGCCCATTGGTGAGTGTGATGTTTTGCTCCGCGCCGACGATATCGTGCATGACGATGCATCCACCGTGCAGGCGCAAATTATTCGCAAAGCCTTTCGCGGTTCTGAGTTTCTCTATACCTTGCAACTCAAAACGGGTGAGGTCGTTCTGGCGCATGTTCCCAGCCATCACGACCATGCGTTAGGTGAATGGGTCGGTATTCGCCCAGAGGTGGATCACGTGGTGACTTTTGCCAAAGAAAGATGAAATGAAATTTATTAAATGAGAATGATTCTTATTTGATATAATTAAGCCCTCTTCATTTTTAGCAAAAAGGGCTTGACTGTGAAATCAATATTTGGGGCATTTGGGGCGTTAGCCATCGCATTTTTTATTTTTCCTCTTGGTGTGCAATCGGTGCATGCTCAGCCACAAGAGGAGCTCAACCTCTACTCTGCGCGTCACTATGCCACCGACGAGGCGCTCTATAACAACTTCACCAAGGCTACGGGTATCAGGATCAACCGTATTGATGCGGATGACGCGGGCATCTTGGCGCGCATCAAAACCGAAGGTGCCAGCTCACCTGCGGACGTTATTTTGCTGGTGGATGCTGCGCGTCTGTGGCGTGCCGATGTGGATGGCCTTTTTCAGCCGATCAAGTCAAAAGCTCTGGATGCAGCCATTCCTGTGCAGTACCGCGCAAAAGTCACACCTGAAGGTGAGTCATGGTTTGGCTTTTCAACACGAGCACGAATTGTTGTCTATAACAAGGCAATGATTCAAGCTGGCGATGTCGATACCTACGAAAAGCTCGCTGATCCTGCTCTTAAAGGCAAACTCTGCGTGCGCTCGGGGTCGCATCCCTACAACCTCAGCCTCTTTGGTGCGGTGGTGGAGCATTTGGGTGCGCAAAAAGGTGAAGCTTGGCTGGCTGGCTTGGTGAACAACATGGCGCGCAAGCCGCAAGGCGGCGACACCGATCAAATCAAGGGCGTAGGCTCAGGTGAGTGCGGTGTTGCCCTGACCAACACCTATTATTTGGCTCGCATCATGCGCTCGGAAAAAGCAGAGGACAAAGCTTTGATGAGCAAAATTGGGGTGATGTTTCCCAATCAAAACTCATGGGGTACGCATGTCAATGTGGCGGGTGGCGCTGTTGCCAAATACGCGCCTCATAAAGCCAATGCGGTGAAGTTTTTAGAGTACCTCGCAAGCAAGGAAGCGCAAGATTACTTTGCCAATGGCAATAACGAATGGCCAACAGTCTCAAACGTTCACGTCAACAACCCTGCACTAGCCGCGATGTCGGGGCAAGCGGGTGGGAAATTTAAAGCCGAGGTGCTGCCACTCTCCGTGATCGGCATGAATCAAGTCAAGGTACAACAGATGTTGGACCGTGTGGGGTTTAAGTAATTGATGAATGACAAGTAACCCAGTATGAAAAACATAGCCCAACCTACGAGGATAAATTTTATTGCTATCGTTTTCGGCTTGCTTGCTATTGCCCCTTTGCAGCAAGCTTTTGCAGGCGAATCCCCCTTTGGTTGGCTATACACAGCCGAGCTCACGCCAGAAGGCGCTAAAGAGTTTGAACAAATCGTTGATGTTCAAAGCAAACAAACCCAAGGCGAGTACACGAACATGCGACTGCGTAGTGAAATTGAATACGGCGTCACACCCAAATATCAGACGTCTGTATATGTCAACTCAAGATACATTGTTGCAGATCGCAATGGAATAGACGGCAATTCTGGGGGGCCAAATACCGATATACCTGCTGATTTTGATAGAACCAATCGATACAAAATGAGTCGCTTTGAATCCGTATCTTGGGAGAACATTTATCAAATCTCGAATCCATTGGTTGACCCCATTGGCTTAGCTATTTATTCGGAAACCACGCTCGGACCACGTAATCGTGAACAAGAGTTCAAGCTCATTTTGCAAAAAAACTTTTTAGATGACAGACTCATTTGGGTGACGAACTTTGTCACTGCATTTGAAAAAAACTACCGAGGTAGCACGGTTGAGCAAGCAACGGAATTTGATACGCTAACAGGAATTTCTTATCGATTTATTGATAAATGGTCGGCAGGTTTGGAGTTACGTAATCATCGCGAGTTCACTGGTTACGGCTACGGTATTGCGAATCATTCGGCGTGGTTTTTCGGCCCCAATGTGCATTACGGATCTAAAAAGTGGTGGATGACTGCTGCTTATCGGAAACAGTTGCCGATTGCCGCAGGTTTTCAAGATGACCAACGTGATGTGATTCGCGAAGACCGTATCTATGGTGACGAGCACACGTTGCATCAGATCATTGTTAAAGTAGGTATTCCGTTTTAATTATGCGCTGGGAGCCTTTACTAGTTGCGCCGCTTGCCATTATTTCAACGGCTAGTTGGAGCAATGTCTATTTTTCTACAGAACAAGCGCAGCAAGCTATTTTTGCGGACGGTAAATTTACACCAATCAATGTAACGCTTAGCGCTGAGCAGCGCGATACGCTACGCTCGCGGTCGGGTGTTTATGAACCTTTTCAAGAAAATCGCATATGGGCAGTTGAAGGCCGCGGCTTTTTTATCATCGACCAAGTGGTGGGTAAGCACGAGATGATTACGTATGCTGTAGGTTTAAACGTAGACGGCAGCGTTAAACAGCTTGAAATTTTGGAATATAAAGAAACTTATGGTCATGAGGTTCGCGATATCGTGTGGCGTAAACAGTTCGTGGGTAAGACCCTAGCCGCTCCAGTGAAGTTGAATAAAGACATTGCCAATATCACGGGTGCGACACTGTCCTCAAAACACCTGACGGATGGTGTGCGGCGTGTGCTCACCGTTTATGAATTTATTTTGAAAAGTTTGCCAAGTGCCAAGCGTTGAACGACTGCGCCCATTATTGGGGACTTTTGTTGCTATCAGAGCGCAAAGCTCAGCAGCAAGCACGCAGATACAAGTCGATGATGCAGTTGAAGCCGCCTTCCGTACTATTGCCCGTGTGGATCGACTCATGAGCTTTCATCAATCCGACAGTGACATTGGGCGGCTCAATCGTTCACGCGGCGGCCGAGTGCTGCGTGTGCATCGCTGGACATTTCAAGTACTAAAGGAGGCGCAACTGCTATGGCAATGGAGCCAAGGTCTCTTTGATTGCAATGTGGGGGGGATGTTGATCCGCCGAGAGTTGTTACCAGGATCTGCGGGGCGTCCAATGCGCAGTCCTTTGGGCCAGGCGGTGAGCTTCAAACAAAGCAGCATCGTCAAGCTTAATACCTTCGTGCGCATAGACCTTGGCGGTATCGCCAAAGGTTTTGCTGTTGACAGAGCCGTAGATGTGTTACGTGCCTATGGCATGGAGAGTGGGAGCGTGAATGCGGGTGGAGATTTGCGTGTGTTTGGCGATGAACCACAAGTTATCTGGGGGCGGAATCCAGATCATCCTACGCAAGTTCAAATGATGGGATCGCTCACTAACGGCGCTATTGCAACTTCAGGTTCGTACTTTGCACCAACTAAGTGGGGCAATAAACATATGAGCGCAATTGTGGACACGAAGCGTGCACGCTTTGTCGCTATGTCGCAAAGCGTGTCTGTTATAGCTCGAACTTGCATGCATGCAGATGCCCTCACCAAAATTGCAGCAGTGAAGGGACGATTGCCCGCTCGCTTGACGCGATATGCAAAGGCTAGGATGGTGACTTTATGATGAACTCATACAAAAGAGCAGCCTGGGATTTAGATCAATGGACGAGACGTGTGCTGTATGTCAGTCTAACGGTGCTGTCCTTGAGTGGTGTTGTGTGGCTTGTTATGCCGTACATATTTGAAGTGGATGTGTTCGCACAGGTGATAAAGATGCGATTAGTGAAGTCGTGGTCAATGCGGATTCACGCATTTGCTGCAAGCATTTCGTTAATAACGCTAGGGGCAGTATGGGCAACGCACAGTCGTATGGGGTGGCGACTACAAAAAAATCGTGTGACGGGCGTGCTTAATATGGCTGTTTGGTTATTACTTGCCTTAACCGCCTACTGTCTTGGTTACGCGCCAGATGGCGTGTTTCGTGATTGGTCAGCTTGGCTACATTGGAGTCTTGGGATCGCACTTCCTTTGATCGCTTGGCTTCATATTGCGAAGAGATCAAGCAGGAAACACGCCCGTCGATAAGTAGCGATCCCCTCGGTCGCACACCACAAACACGATGGTTGCGTTTTCTACCTTGGCTGCTATTTGCTGCGCCACCCAGCAGGCACCTCCCGCCGAGACGCCCGCAAAAATACCCTCCTCACGCGCCATGCGGCGGCACATATCCTCAGCCTCGCCCTGCGTGACATAAACCAGCTCGTCCACGTTGGTGGGGTCATAAATCTTGGGCAGATATTCCGTCGGCCATTTGCGGATGCCAGGAATTTTTGAGCCTTCCGTAGGCTGCGCACCGATGATGCGAATCGCAGGATTTTTTGATTTCAAAAATTGTGACACACCCGTAATCGTGCCCGTCGTGCCCATGGCGCTGACAAAGTGGGTGATACGCCCACCCGTTTGCTCCCAAATCTCAGGCCCTGTAGTCTCAAAGTGAATACGCGGGTTGTCTTTGTTGGCGAACTGGTCTAGCACAACGCCTTTGCCCTCGTTCGCCATCTTGTCGGCGAGATCGCGTGCGCCTTCCATTCCCACGGCTTTTGGGGTCAAGATGACTTCTGAGCCAAACGCCTTCATAGTCTGCACGCGCTCCACGCTGGCGTCCTCGGGCATGATGAGCACCATGCGGTAGCCCTTCATCGCAGCCGCCATGGCAAGCGCAATACCCGTGTTGCCCGACGTGGCTTCAATTAGCACATCGCCAACCTTGATATTCCCGCGCTCTTCGGCACGCGCAATCATCGACAGTGCGGGGCGATCTTTGACTGAGCCAGCAGGGTTGTTGCCCTCCATTTTCCCAAGTAGAACGTTGCCACGCGCTTTATTTTGCGTGGCTTGTAAGCGTTGTAGAGCGATGAGCGGCGTGTTGCCAATGGTGTCTGCAATGGTGGGGTAATTGTGATTTTGAAGTGGCATACTCATAAGCAATAGTGTAGTCAGATATAATTGCGGGCTCGCGTGCCTCGGTGGTGGAATTGGTAGACGCGCCGGACTCAAAATCCGGTACCGAAAGGTGTGACGGTTCGATTCCGTCCCGAGGCACCATCTTCATTCAAAGGTCTCTTCATGGCAACCCCCAACTATGCGTTTATCAAACGCCAAAAAGACCTTGCTAAAAAAGCCAAAAAAGAAGAAAAAAAACAGGCTAAATTGCGCGGCGAAGTGGTGAGTGACTCCGATGAAGACGAAGCACCAGAAATTACTGAGCCGACACAGACGCTAACTCCTGTTTAGTTAGCCAGCGCCAAGCGCCTGCTGCCAAATCTTCAGGCAGTTTAAAAGCCCCAATTTGCGAGCGATGTAAGCCCTCAACACGATTGCCCACGGCGGCAATCATGCGTTTGACTTGGTGATATTTGCCCTCAGTCAGTGTGAGGCGCAAATGCGTGGTTACGTCCAACTCACCCACGGCCTCGCAGGCTGCGGCCAGCACGGGTTTGGGTGAATCGTCCAGTACCACACCGGCTAGCAATCGCTCGACTTGCTTGCCATCAATCGGATGCTTCGTCGTCACTTCGTACACCTTGGGGGCGTGGTGCTTGGGGGAACTCAGTTTGTGAATGAGTGCGCCGTCGTCGGTCAAGATGAGTAAGCCTGTGGTGTCTTGGTCTAAACGCCCAATCGCCTGCACCCCTTGAATGGCCGACTTTTGCGGACGCAACCGAAGGGGGCTGGGCAAGAGGCTGTAAATGCTTGGCCAATGACTAGCCTTGTGCGAGCATTCGTGCCCAGATGGCTTATGAAAAACGATATACGCGCGGCTAGCGTAAGGCCAAACGAGATCTGGCAGACCTGGTACGCCACGTACACAAAATTGCAAGCCCTCGGGGTTAAGTTCTAAATCTGAATCGTGCACAACGCGCCAGGGCTGACTGGACGGGGCTTGCGGCGGCAATAGGCTCACCAAGCCCTTCTGGATAAGGCCTGCACACACGCGGCGTGTACCAAATCCTTGGGAGAAGAGTATTTCTTGGAGTTGCATAATCGATCACTTATTGATATTGAGGGAGATAACTCATGATTTTGACACGCTCATTCCTGAAGACGGGTTGGTTGATGGTGGTTGGATGTACCGCGCTAGTCGCACTCTCGTTTGCAGATGCGCAAACTCCACCCACTGTGCTTCGCGTATCGAGCCCTGCGGTGCCCGACGATTGGCACGCCAAGATGTGGACGGTGATGAAGGATGAGTTGGCAAAGACCGCACCCAAGCAATTCGATGTGCAAATTAATTTGAATGCGTCACTGTTTAAACAAGGCGCTGAAGCGGCTGCCATGGCGCGCGGCAATTTGGAGCTCACCACTTTGTCGGCGCAAGATATCGCCAAAATCGTGCCCGAATATTCGATTTTTACGGCGGGTTACATCATTCGCGACCCCGCGCATTTAACCAAGGTTCATAGCGGCGCGATTGGCGCGGAGATGGCGATGCGGGCTAGCGACAAAATGGACATCACCATTCTTGCGCCACTGTACCTTGGCACACGCCAAGTTAATTTGCGCGAGGTCAAAAGCGTGCGCACGCCAGCGGATTTAAAAGGCGTGAAGCTGCGTATGCCAGGCTCCAAAGAGTGGCTATTTTTAGGTGAGGCACTGGGCGCAACACCCACACCACTTGCCTTTGGCGAGGTTTATCTGGGGCTTAAAACAGGCACGATCGATGGCCAAGACAACCCGCTGTCAACGGTTAAATCCGCCAAGTTTTACGAGGTCACCAAAGAGGTTGTGCTGACGAATCATTTGGTGGATGGTTTATTCATTGCAATCTCCAATAAGGCTTGGAAAACGATGTCTGCGCAGACGCAAGCCAAGGTCAAAGCAGCAGCCATCAAAGCCGCGAAGTACAACGACGAAAATCGTATCAAAGACGAAGCTGAGTTGGTGGCGTTTATGAAGTCGCAAGGCCTCGTCGTGATCACGCCCGATGTGGCGGCTTTTAGACGCGCCGTGCAAACGGCGTACAGTCAATCCGAGATGTCGCAGACGTGGCCAAAGGGAATGCTCGATCGCATCAACGCGGTGAAGTAAGTTGAAGCGCCTTCACATCTTTTTCAACGCCATCGGCGTGGCGCTCTTCGGAGCGCTTTTTTGCGTGTTCATGATTCAAATTATTGCGCGGTTTTTTTTCAATCATCCAATGGCGTGGACGGACGAGCTGGCTGTGGTGCTCTACATCTGGACCGTGCTGTGGTGCGCAGCGTTTGTGTGCAAGGATACGGAGCACGTGCGCTTTGATTTGGCCTACAACGTAGTCTCACCATCTATGCAGCGTGTGATGCGGTTGGTGGGTAGCGTCACTCTTGTAGGTCTTATGGGATATGGCCTAGCGGGCAATTGGGATTACATCTGGTTTATGCGGCGCGAAAAAACGCCCGTACTGGAGATCTCGTTTTTTTGGGTGTTTGTGCCGTTTATGTTTTTGCTGGTGAGTTTGGTGGTGAGGCACGTATATCAGATTTGGTTGGAGCTCACACCCTCACCCCAACCCTCTCCCATCAAGGGAGAGGGGGCATGAGTAACGCGCTGCTTTTGATGTTTGCCATCCTCGCAGCAGGCATGGTGATCCGCGTGCCGATTGCTTTTTCTATGTTGGCAGGCGGCATTGCTTACCTCATCGCTAAAGGGCAAGACCTTGGGTTAGCGGCAGAGCAAGTTTTAAATGGCCTCTACAACGGTTATGTTTTGCTGGCTGTGCCGCTGTTTATTTTTGCGGCTAACGTGATGAACGCAGGCACGATTTCGACGCGTCTGTTTGACTTTGCCAAAGTGCTGGTAGGCCGTATGCGCGGGGGCTTGGCGCAGGTGGACATTATGGTGAGCGTGATTTTTTCTGGCATGAGCGGTAGCGCGATTGCGGATGCGGCAGGACCTGGACTCGTCACGATTAAAGAGATGCTGAAAAAGCCCGAGTACACACCAGGCTTTGCGGGCGCGGTGGTGGTGGCATCGGCAACCATTGGCCCCATCATTCCGCCGTCGATCCCGATGGTGATTTATGCGCTCGTGTCGGGCACATCGGTCGGCGCACTGTTTTTAGGCGGTGTGATTCCTGGACTCCTGATGGCCGTGTTCATGATGATGGGCGTGCACTGGGTTGCAGCCCGCCGCAATATGCCGCGCGATACGTCGATCAAATGGAAGGATGTGCCGTCCGTTGTGATGCGCGGACTCTTGCCGCTCTCGTTGCCCGTTGTCTTGCTCACGGGTATTTACACGGGCGCTTTCACCCCGACCGAAGCGGCATCTGTAGCGGCGCTGCATGCGCTAGTGCTAGCAGGCATCGTTTACCGCGCACTGGATTGGAAGGGACTGTTTGCCGTGCTGCTTGAGTCCGCGCGGGCGAGCACCGTGGTCACGCTCATCATCGCGTCCGCGTATTTGATGAACTACGTCTTCACCGCCGAAGGCGTGCCGCAGCAGATGGCCGCGTGGGTCAATGGCATGGGACTGACGCAGTGGCAATTTTTGCTGCTGGTCAACGTGATGATGCTCGTGCTGGGTTGCTTTTTAGACGTGTCGGTCATCCTGCTTGTCTTCGTTCCCATGCTGATTCCTGCGGCAAAAATGCTAGGTGTGGATCTTGTTCACTTCGGTGTGGTGGCCGTGGTCAACATGATGATTGGCATGATTCACCCGCCCTTTGGAATGCTCTTGTTTGTCACGAATGCGCTCACGGGCATTCCGCTCAAAGACATGATCCGCGAGGGCTGGCTGTTCGTGGTCATCTTGGTTGCAGCGCTGATGCTGTTTACCTTTGTGCCGCAAATCGTGCTGTGGTTGCCGCAGTCGATGGGGTATAAAACGATTTGAATGGCGCGTTTTTGATTTTGAGTAATTTAAACTATTAGTTTAGATTACTCAAAGTTACAAAATTTCATTTTCAATGTAATGTTGCCAAGAAACAGCACGAATGCTTGGCACTAATGCGGTTGAGTGCAGTGGGTCAGCTTTTGGTTGATGAACCAGCACCGCATCAATTTTTGAGTTCTTAAATGTAGGGTCGGCAGCCCAAGCCGCCATCAATCGTTGCATGGGTTTTGCCATGTCAGGCAGCGGCGTTTTGCTGGCTTTAACCTCTACCAATTGGAAGTTTCCGCCTTTTTTAGGCACAATGAAATCGACTTCTAAGCCTTGTTGATCGCGGAAGAAATACAACTCGCGACGGCGACCCGCGTTCAGCTGGGCCTTCACAATTTCAGCAGCAATAAAACCCTCAAACAAAGCACCTAAGAAAGGTGATTTTTGAAGCTCTGCGGCAGTTTCAATTCCTAGCAGATGACAGGCCAATCCCGAGTCGGCGATGTAGAGCTTGGGGGACTTGATGAGCCGTTTGCCAAGGTTATTGAAGTAGGGCTGCACCAGCAAAATGATGCCCGTCGCCTCCAAAATATCCAGCCATAAACCAATGCCCGGCACGCTCATACCTAGCGCCGCAGCTAGATTCGATTTGTTAACGACTTGGCCATGCCGTGCTGCAACCAAGGCCATAAAGCGCCTAAATTTGGCGACATCTTGGACGGCGCTAATGGAGCGCACGTCCTTTTCTAAATAGCTTTGGATGTAGGACGCAAACCATAGCGTTGCAGTTTTGGGGCGAGCCAACACTTCGGGGTAGCCGCCCAGCAGGATCGATACCTTGGACGATTCGTGATGCGACATAGGTAGGAGCTGCAAGATAGCGGCTCGCCCCGCCATGGACTCGGTCACGTTTTGCATCAGAGCCGATTCTTGTGAACCTGTTAAAAACCACTGCGCCGTGCGACGTGGATATTTGTCAATACGGCTGCGCAGATAGTTGAATACTTGCGGCACGTGCTGGATTTCGTCAAAGATGGCGGGGGCTTGGATGGTGTCTAAAAAACCTTGCGGATCCCGTGAAAATCGGTCGATGACATCGGGGTCTTCAAACAAAAAATATGTTGCAGTTGGCAATAATTTTTTTAGAAGCCATGTCTTCCCTGAGCGACGTGGTCCTGTGAGAACAATCGCTGGAAACGCTGACGCAGCAAGGCGTACTTGCTTGGTAATAGTGCGATCAACGTTTTTCATAATTTGAGTAATTTAAACTGATAGTTTAGATTACTCAAATTATAGAGGCTTATTGCAACCCCAACAACCGCATCGCATTACCCTTCAAAATCCCAGGCATGACCTCGGGTTTAAAGCCTGCTTCTTGAAAGTCTGCCATCCAGCGCTCGGGCGTGATGAGTGGGTAGTCCGAACCAAAGAGCACGCGGTCTTTGAGCAGCGTGTTGGCGTAGTGAACGAGCTGCTTGGGGAAGTATTTAGGGCTCCAGCCCGACAGATCAATCCACACATTGGGTTTATGCGTTGCTACCGATAGCGCTTCGTCTTGCCACGGAAAGCTGGGGTGCGCCATCACGATTTGCATATCCGGGAAGTCCACCGCCACGTCGTCTAAATGCATGGGGTTAGAAAACTCTAGTCTGAGCCCGCCGCCGCAGCGCATCCCTGAGCCAATGCCGCTGTGGCCCGTGTGAAAGATGGCGGGCAGTTTGTATTCGGCCACCACTTCGTAGAGCGGCCACGCCATTTTGTCGTAGGGGTGAAAGTGCTGCACGGTGGGGTGAAACTTAAAGCCCTTCACGCCGTGCTCTTCAATCAGTCTGCGGGCTTCGCGTGCGCCCATTTTTCCTTTGTGCGGATCGATGCTGGCAAAGCACATCATCATGTCGGAGTTGGCTTTCGCCGCTTCGGCAATTTCTTCGTTGGGGATGCGGCGGCGTCCCATTTTTGCTTCCGCGTCTACCGTAAACATCACAAGCCCGATTTTGCGTTCGCGGTAGTAAGCCACGGTCTCGGCGATGGTCGGGCGGCGCGAATTTTTGAAGTATTTGTCCGCCGCGCGGTCGTACTCTTCGCCATACGCATCGAACGGATTCCAGCACGAGACTTCGGCGTGGGTGTGGATGTCGATGGCGATTAAATTTTTGTGATCCATGATTGTTTTGCTCCTGAAATTTTGCAGTGAGTTTATCGCTATGGGGGGATTACCCCAGTATTGGCAAGCCGAATATTTCACAAGTCTTACTTCCTTAAGCACACGCCTTGGAGGCTCACCTTGAAAGGCGCCGATGATGACAAATGGATAGATCAAGATAACGAGATTTAAAAAATCATCATCACGCTTAGTAACCTTCTATTCTGAGAAAATAGCCCACTTCGCTCATTTTCAGAGCGAGCACTTAGTAAAAGAGAAAACTGTGGCGCAATACGTATTCACCATGAACCGCTTGGGCAAAATTGTCCCGCCTAAGCGTCATATTCTTAAAGACATCTCCCTGTCGTTTTTCCCTGGCGCCAAAATTGGCGTGCTGGGAACGAACGGTTCGGGCAAATCAACCCTGCTCAAAATCATGGCGGGCGTGGATAAAGAGTTTGAAGGCGAGGCGATGCCTATGCCCAACCTCAATATTGGCTACTTGCCGCAAGAGCCGCAATTGAATCCTGAACACACCGTGCGCCAAGCCATTGAAGACGGACTTGGCGCTGTGGCGGCCGCCAAAAAACGACTGGAAGAAGTCTATGTGGAATATGGATTAGAGGACGCGGACTTTGACAAGCTGGCGGCTGAGCAAGCCGAGCTGGAAGCCATCATCGGCTCGGATTCAGGAGACAACGAGCACGAGCTAGAGATTGCCGCTGATGCGCTCAATCTCCCGCCATGGGATGCTGTGGTGGGCGTACTTTCGGGCGGTGAGAAACGCCGCGTCGCGCTGTGCCGCTTGTTGCTATCTAAACCTGACATGCTGCTCTTGGACGAACCTACCAATCACTTGGATGCCGAATCGGTGGACTGGCTGGAGCAGTTCCTCTCGCGCTACTCGGGCACGGTGGTTGCCATTACCCATGACCGCTACTTTTTAGATAACGCGGCAGAGTGGATTTTGGAGCTTGACCGCGGTAGCGGTATCCCGTGGAAGGGCAATTACTCCAGCTGGTTAGATCAAAAAGGAAACCGTTTGGCGCAGGAGCAAAAGGGCGAAGAAGCCCGTGCCAAGGCGCTTAAGAAGGAACTCGAGTGGGTGCGTCAAAACCCCAAAGGCCGCCAAGCCAAGAGTAAATCGCGTTTGGCGCGGTTCGAGGAGTTGTCGGATCATGACTACCAAAAACGCAACGAAACGCAGGAGATTTTTATCCCTGTGGCGGAACGACTTGGCAACGAAGTGATCGAATTTAAAAACGTAACCAAATCCTTTGGCGACCGCGTGCTGATTGATAACCTCTCATTCAACGTACCCGCGGGTGCGATTGTCGGCATCATCGGCCCCAACGGTGCGGGTAAGTCCACGCTATTCAAAATGATTGCAGGCAAAGAGACGCCCGATAGCGGCGAGGTGACGATTGGTAAGACCGCGCATCTGGCGTTTGTCGATCAGTCGCGCGACGATTTGGCGAGCACCAAGACCGTGTGGGAAGAGATTTCGGGCGGACTCGACATGCTGACGATTGGCAAGTTCGTCATCCCAAGCCGCGCGTACTGCGGCCGCTTTAACTTCAACGGTGGCGACCAGCAAAAGCACGTAGGCACGCTGTCGGGTGGCGAGCGCGGACGTTTGCACATGGCAAAAACTTTGATTGAAGGCGGCAACGTTTTGCTGCTGGACGAGCCTTCCAACGACTTAGATGTGGAGACTTTGCGCTCGTTAGAGGACGCGCTTTTAGAGTTCGCGGGCAGCGTGATGGTGATTAGCCATGACCGCTGGTTCTTAGACCGTATCGCCACGCACATCTTGGCTTGTGAAGGCGATAGCCAGTGGACGTTCTTTGACGGCAACTACCAAGAGTACGAAGCCGACAAGAAGAAGCGTTTGGGTGAAGAGGGTGCGCGTCCGAAACGCGCGAGATTTAAAGCTTTGAAATAAACGCGAGGCACACATGCTAGACATCCATCAACTGCGAAAAGATTTGCCAACCGTTGTTGCGGCTTTGCAAAAGCGCAAGAATCCACAAGCGTTTTTAGATGTGGAGAAATTCACTGCGCTAGAGGCAGAACGCAAAACGATCCAAGCGCGCAGCGAAGAGCTGCAAGCGAAGAGGAATGCGGCTTCCAAGACGATTGGACACTTGAAAGGTGCGGCAGCCAAGGGCGATGCGGCTGCGAGTAGCCAAGCCGATAGCTTGATGGCCGATGTTGCCGCGATGAAGATCGAAATGGAGCAATCGTCAGCTAGAACTGAGGTCGTTCAAGCACAAATTGCGCAGATGCTGTTGGCTGTTCCTAATTTGCCGCACGAATCCGTGCCTGTTGGCTCGGACGAGCACGGCAACGTTGAGCTGCGCAAATGGGCAAACGGAAACTTTGGCGCAAGCCCCGCCAGTCTTGGCTTCGCAGCCAAAGATCACGTGGATTTGGGCGAACCGCTGGGTCTTGATTTTGAAATGGGCGTCAAGCTGACGGGCTCGCGCTTTACGGTCATGAAAGGCGGGATTGCTAAGTTGCACCGAGCACTTGCGCAGTTCATGCTGGACTTACAAACGGAGCAGCATGGTTATACCGAGTGCTATACGCCTTATGTAGTGAATGCGGAGACGCTCAAAGGAACAGGTCAGTTGCCTAAGTTTGAAGGTGATTTGTTTGCCGCCAAAAAAGGTGGACAAGACGCGGTGGGTGAAGAAGGTTTGTATTTGATTCCTACGGCCGAAGTGACGCTGACCAACTTTGTGCGCGATGTCGTGGTGGCAGAGTCTGAACTCCCGATCAAGCTCACCGCACACACGCCGTGCTTTCGCTCCGAGGCGGGCAGCTATGGGCGCGACACGCGCGGCATGATTCGTCAGCATCAGTTTGACAAAGTCGAGATGGTGCAAATCGTCCATCCCGACAAGAGCTACGAAGCGCTAGAGCAAATGACGGGTCATGCCGAAGCTGTGCTGCAAAAGTTAGGCCTGCCGTACCGCGTGATGCTGCTTTGCACGGGCGATATGGGCTTTGGCGCAGCCAAGACGCATGATCTAGAAGTCTGGTTGCCTGCGCAAAACGCATACCGCGAAATTTCGTCAGTCTCCAATTGCGAAGCGTTTCAAGCGCGTCGTCTGCAAGCGCGATTCAAAAATGAGCAGGGCAAAAACGAGTATGTGCATACGCTCAATGGATCGGGACTTGCCGTTGGCCGCACCTTGGTGGCGGTGCTAGAGAACTATCAAAACGAGGACGGTTCAATGACTGTCCCCGAGGCCTTGCGCCCTTACATGGGTGGTCTGGAACAGTTGGGCTAACCCATGCCAAGCTGTGAGGTGGGTGACTCGATTCTAAAGCGTTGCCGTGACACCGCCATCAACGTAGAGCACGTGTCCATTGACGTAGCGCGAAGCGTCGCTTGCTAAGAAGACGGCCGCACCTACCAAGTCTTCTACATTGCCCCAGCGTTTGGCAGGGGTACGGTTCATCAACCACGCGCTAAATGCTTCGTCTTTGACCAGCGCCTCGGTGAGTTCGGTTTTGAAGTAGCCTGGACCAATCGCGTTGACGTTGAGTCCTAGCGGCGCCCAATCAATCGCCATGCCCTTGGTCAGCATTTTGACCGCGCCTTTGCTGGCGGCGTAGGGCGCAATGCCGGGGCGACCGAGTTCGCTTTGCACCGAGGCGATATTGATGATCTTGCCAGCTTTGCGAGGAATCATGCGCCGCGCCACGCTACGTCCCACCATAAACACGCTGTCGATATTGGTGCGCATGATGGCGTGCCAGTCTTCGTCCTTAAACTCATCGAGACGATTGCGGCGCGTCATGCCTGCGTTGTTGATGAGGATGTCAATTGCGCCAATGTCAGTTTCAATTTTTGCGATAGCAGTGTCCACGGCGGCTGCATCGGTCACATCAAATGGCACGGCGTGCGCGTGGATGCCCTCGGCGGCTAACTGCAAGGCTGCATGGCTGAGCTTGTCCACGTCGCGGCCATTGAGTACCACGGTTGCGCCTGCTTGCGCAAGCCCTCGTGCCAGTGCAAAGCCAATGCCTGTGCTTGAGCCCGTGATGAGCGCAATGCGCCCTGTAATGTCGAATTGTTGTTGGATCGTATTCATGGTGGAATTCTAGGCTGGTCTAGGTGGGAACAAAAAGATGGTCAGGCGCTAGCCCTTGCCAGTAAAGCTCTAGCGCCATGCGATAGCCGCGCTCGATAGCGCGTGTAATTTGCAGTATGTCAAATAGCGGACTCGTTTTGCGTTGTTCGTTTAGCTTTTGTTTGATGGCGGCATAGCGTTCGGGCTCGGTTGCCAATTCAATTGCCCGCGCTTCGTAATCTGCCCAGCTTGTCGCGATGAGTTCTTCTAAATTTAGTGTGTGCAAAAGGCTGGCGGCCATACGGCTGGTCATCGTCTCGCCTGTAAGGGTGAGCAGTGGTAATCCCATCCATAGCGCATCGTTGGCCGTGGTGCCGCCGTTGTAGGGGTGGGTGTCTAAAAATAAATCGCAGGCGGCAAGCCTCGCCAAATAATCGGGCACGCCGACTCTGGTGCCAAATACCAAACGGCTTGCGTCCACACCTCTCGCGGTTGCTTCGCGGCGCAGATTGCTTTGCGCGATCTCGCTATCGGCATAGAGCATGAGTACGCTATTGGGCGCACGGTGCAGGATTCGCATCCAGCTATCAAACACTTCGGCCGTAATTTTGTAACTATTGCAAAAACTGCAAAAGACAAAAATGCTCTCGTGTTCAATATCGGATAGGCCATACGCCATGCGGGCTGCGAGGCGATTCTCGTGCTGCGTCGCGGCTGGTCGCCGCCTGTCACTGACTTGAAAACAATGCGGCAAGTACAGCATGCGTTCGCTGTAATGCAGTTGTATCGCTTTGGGCACGAGCATCTCATCGGCAATCATGTAATCCACATTGACCGCAGAAGTGGTGGCTGGATAGCCCAGATAGTGCATTTGCACGGGTGCGACTCTCGCCATCAAAATGCCCGTGCGACCACCTTGTGTGAGTCCCGTTAAATCGACCGCAACATCAATCTCCATCTGCCTTGCAAGCTGAACAACTGCGTCATCACTCATCGCACGAATGTCGATAAACTGATCGAACGCGACCATCACGCGGGTGCGGTACGGGTCACCTTCAGGAGCATAGCCATTAGAAAATGCAATGAGTTCGAACTGCGTTTTGTCATGCAGCTCAAACATCTCTGCTGTTAAATACGACACGGGATGATGATGAAAATCGGCTGAAAAATAGGCGATGCGAATCTTTTCCCCTGCTTGCTTTTGCCTAGGTAGGAATGGATCATTATTTGGCAACGCAGGATAGGCATCGACCCAGAGCGCAGCTGCTTTGCGCTGCACATCAGGCGAGCCTGAGAAGGAAATAATTTGAAACGGCGGGCATGTCCTTTGCCCAGATAGCACACGCGATTCGATTTGTTCGGTCAACACATCCAGTCCACTCCAATCGCAAATCCGCATCTTGGTGTTAAGCACATTGCCAAGGTAGATGCTGGGATCGGGCATAAGCGCCACGCCGCGCTCGTAATGCGGCAAGGCCAAGTGATGCAAGCCTTGCGCTTGGTAGGTCGCACCTAAGTTAAAGTGCGCATCACCCAGCGCGGGGTCCAGTGCAATGGCGCGCTCGTAACGCGCACGCGCCAGCAGCACTTCGCCTGCGTGCATATACGCATTGCCTTGTGCAAATTCGGATAGCGCATCCAATGGGGGTCCGCGTTTTAAAACGTACCAGGAAAACTACCGCCATCGATCAAGATGTTTTGCGCGTTGATATAGCTGGCGTGTTGGCTACACAAAAACGCGCAAGTCGCGCCAAACTCGGCAGGCGTACCCAGCCGCTTAGCGGGGTGGCTGCTGATGCGTGCCGCACGGACTTCGTCCAAACTTTGACCAGATTTTTTAGCCTGAGCCGCAAAGTTGCTCACGATGCGGTCGGTATCAAAAATACCTGGCAAGAGGTTATTAATCGTCACGCCCTTCGCGACCATGCCACTACGCGCCACGCCAGCCACAAAGCCCGTCAGACCACTGCGTGCGCCGTTGGATAAACCCAAAATATCAATCGGCGCTTTCACCGCACTCGATGTGATGTTGATGATGCGTCCAAAGCCGCGAAGCGCCATGCCGTCAACCGTGGCTTTAATCAGTTCAATTGGCGTGAGCATATTGGCATCTACCGCCGCGATCCACATGTCGCGGTTCCAATCGCGGAAGTCGCCCGTTGGCGGACCGCCTGCATTGGTCACTACGATGTCGTAATCCGCATGAGCAGCAAATACGGCAGCGCGGCCTGCCACCGTGGTGATGTCAGTCGCCACGGCTTTCACCCACACGCTTGGATTGATTGCGCGAAGCTTGGCAGCAGCGGATTCCAGCGCATCGGCTGTGCGAGCATTGATCACCACGTTCACGCCCTCGCGGACTAGCGCTTCGGCGCAGCCAAACCCGAGTCCCTTGCTTGCGCCGCAAACCAAGGCGGCGCGACCTTTGATACCTAAATCCATGATGTGCCTTTCGTGATTAATCTTTTTTCCCTCTCCCCTCGGAGAGAGGGTTAGGGAGAGGGGGTTAGTTGGAAGATAGATTTTCCCATCTCTCAAGTGCCACTAAAAGCGCAGACTCAATCTCGGCGTCACGCTTCAAAAGCGACGTTGCGCGGTCAGGGTCTTTGGCAAAAACTGAACCTTCAGCTAACTCAGCGCGAAGCGTGGTTTGCTCGCTCTCAAGCGATTCAATCTTGCCAGGCAGGCTGTCTAACTCTCGTTGGTCTTTGAAGCTGAGTTTGGTTTTAGCGCCATTTTTAAGGACGCTTGGCTGTAGGGCTGCTGGCGCGGGGCTTGCGAAGGCATTCCCCTTGGAAGGCTTTGCAGGTAAGGCCTGCGAGGCTGATGCCTTTGGGTTTAGCTTCTTAGCCCGTTCACTTTGAATCAGCCAGTCAGACACGCCGCCTTCGTATTCGCGCCACTTGCCCGCCTCGGTTTGCCCTTCATAGACGATGGTGCTGGTGACGACGTTATCCAAAAACGTGCGGTCGTGGCTCACCAAAAACACCGTGCCGTCAAATTGCTGGAGCAAATCTTCCAATAACTCCAGAGTGTCAATATCCAAATCGTTGGTAGGCTCGTCCAGCACCAAAACGTTGGCAGGTCTTGCAAACAGACGCGCGAGGAGCAATCGGTTACGTTCTCCGCCGCTCAAACTGCGCACGGGAGAGAGCGCCCGTGCTGGCTCAAACAAGAAGTCAGCAAGGTAGCTCTTCACGTGCTTTTTGTTGCCGCCAATCTCCACCCATTCCGAGCCGGGGCTAATGAAATCCTCTAGTGTCGCGTCTAAATCCAGCGCATCGCGCATTTGGTCGAAGTAAGCAACGCTCAGGTTTGCGCCTTGGCGCACCTTGCCCGAGTCCGCCGCCAGCTCGCCCAAAATAATTTTGAGCAGCGTCGTTTTGCCCGCGCCGTTCGGAGCGATCAGCCCGACTTTGTCGCCGCGCATGATGGTCGAAGTAAAGTCTTTAACGATGACTTTGTTAAAGCTCTTGCACACATCCACCAGCTCCGCCACAATCTTGCCGCTGCGCTCGCCCGACGATACATCCAGGTTGACGCGGCCCAGCTGATCGCGCCTTGCCGCGCGCTGTGCGCGCATATCCTGCAAACGCGTAATGCGCCCCTGCGCCCTTGTACGGCGGGCTTCTACGCCTTTCCTGATCCAAATTTCTTCTTGTGCCAAGAGCTTGTCGGCCTTGGCATTGACGGTCGCTTCAATTTCTAACTGCTCCGCTTTTTGCGTGACATAAGCCGAGAAATTGCCAGGGTAGTCGCGCAGCTTGCCGCGATCCAGTTCCACAATGCGCGTTGCCACAGCATCCAAAAACGAGCGGTCGTGTGTGATGGCAATCATGCTGCCTTTAAAAGCCAGTAACAAGCCCTCCAACCACGTAATCGCATTCAAATCCAAGTGATTGGTCGGCTCGTCCAATAGCAGCACATCAGGCTCGGTGACCAAAGCCTGCGCCAGCGCCACGCGCTTTTTCATACCGCCCGAGAGCGTGCCGATCAGCGCATCACGCGGAAGGCCAAGGCGTTCAATCGCCTCACTCACGCGCTGTTCCCAGTTCCAACCGCCAAGACGCTCAATTTGCGTTTGGAGTTCGTCGAGGTTATCGGCCTCGCCCGCACAATACAAATCAATCGCATCGATGAGGGGCGACAGCCCCACGCTGACCGCCTCAAACACGCTGGAAGCACTGTCCAGTATCGGCTCCTGGGCTACATAGGCAATGCGAACGCCGTTTTGAATGTGCATCGCGCCATCGTCAAACGCGTGCATCCCATCAAAGATTTTGAGCAGTGACGACTTGCCCGCGCCGTTGCGGCCAATCAGGCCTACGCGTTCGTTGGGTTCAAGCGAAAAATCGGTGTGATCGAGAAGTGCGAAGTGCCCAAAAGCGAGTTGAGCGTCAAGGAGAGAGAGTAAAGCCATGCACCGATTATCAGGGGCATGGCTGGGAGGACTTGCTAGCTGGGATTTCCGCGTTTGATTGAGATGGCTTCTTCGGTCCACAGATCGGCGCCGCCGCCGCGCACATTACGTCCTTCAAATACTGTTTTAAGCACAAAGCCAAAATCTGGACTAATCCATGAGGTAGCGGTCTCGCGGTAACCCCAAGCATTGATACGCTTATTTTCAATTTTGTAGGCTTTAAACGTTCCTGCTGGCACGGTCAGCGTTTCAAATGCTAGCACCTGCCCTTCCGTTTCCGTCCAGCGCTTTTGTCCTGCAAAGGCACCTGCGTTGGGTCCTAAGGTCATCGCAGAGCGCGCCGTCCATTTGTTGCCAACGCGCAATCCATCAATAGGCAAATTAGCCCGTGGCGGATCGTAACTGTGGTAGCTGCCGCCATCAATGACACTCTCAAAGTTCGTGGTAATCATGCCTCCACCCGCAAAATGAACCATTCCATTTTGAATACTGGCAATGCTAGGTTTGCGCCGCATCAACTCTAGCTTGGTTCGGTTATCAATACGAACGTATTCCACGCTATCGCCAACATTGAATTTCACTTTCAGCGAGCTATCGACAATTTGCCCAGCTTTATCCGTATAGGCTTTGGTTTTGGCTGCGTTCAATCTATCAATTGCACTTTGAGCGGCACTTGTCAGCATGCCATTGGGATACTTTTGCACAAACGCATAAAACGGATCCGCCGACTTACTTTCTTTAATTTTGTCCCAATCAGCCTTTTCAATATCAAATTCTTTTTCTTTTTGCTCATCCGTGAGCTTGACTACTTTTTTGATGCCGCTGTTAAAAACAAAATCATCCTCAAGGCTGGTGGTCTCCCACGGAATCTGCGTCCCATCGCTGGCTTTACGCACGGCAAAACGAACTCTTTTGAATACATTTTCAATGCTGGCGTTTGGTTTTTGTAGCTCTTGAAGCAAAAATCCCGTGTACAGCCCATTCTTACCTGCGCCATCTTGTGCCACATTGCCAGGTGCGGTTGCGTAGGCTAAGAACGTTCCCGTAGGCGCATCCAGCGGTGCCAATCCTTTGCCGCTGGATGTTTTTCCACTCGCAAATGGGTCATCACGGCAGGCATCCAACACCACAATGTTCATGCGGTTGCCGGCCGATTTAAATGCGCCCATGACCACCTCAATGTCAACCGTGTTGGCGGCAACATCTTTGGCGGAGTTTAATTTCGCATCGACGGGTACCATGTAATTGCGCCAATCGAGCTGTAGGCCATGGCCAGCATAGAACAGCATGCCCACGCCTTGCTTGCCATTCAGCGCTTGATGCGTGCGCTCAATCGCTGCCGTCATTTGTTCGCGGCTCGCGTCTTTGACTTCAATCACGCCAAAACCCATATTGCGTAGCGCCGCCGCCATGTCTTTGGCATCGTTAGATGGATTCGCCAGCGCCATGTTGCCAGGGTAGGCCGAGTTGCCAATGATGAGCGCAATACGCACATCGTTTGGTGCTTGGGCAGTGGCTGAGAAAGTCAGTAAGCTAACTGCGCACAGTACCGTGAGGATTGGAAATTGACATATAGATTTCATTACAAACCTTTTTTACTTAGCGCCAAATAAGTAATCGCCACCTGCCGCATGCCCCGCTGACATCAGCACGCCATATTGCGGTGTTTGACGTGCATTCTTGGATACGATGGCTTGAATGTCGGCCAGCGTCGATTGCGCTTTGATAGGTTCTTTTGTCTGATCCAAGGCGTTTATTTTTTGAAGCAATGCGCCTGCGAAAGGTGAGTTGCCATCACCCACGCTATCGGCAACAGGCTCTTCCCCACCCGAAGACATAACCGCAACGGAGCGTTGTTTCAATATGCGGTTGGGGTTGAGGGACTGGGCGGGATTGGTTTGTCCTTCTGCCTCTCTGGTCAGAGCGCCTGAAAAGCAGCTGTCGGAGACCAGCAATATTTGCTTGGCGCCGATATTGGTGAGCATACGAGAGATATCGGCATTAGAAATCCAGGTGGCGGGGTTCTCAACGTCGGCATCCGCAGGCAACCAATACCCCGAGGCTGTGCCAGGGTGAATATGGCCGTGGCCTGCGTAGTAAACAATGACGCTATCGTCTTCTCCCGACTCCTTGATGAGTTGATTAAATGCGCTGACAGTGGCTCGTCGCCCAGCATCGCTGAGTGATACCACATCGAATCCTTGCCTTTGTAGTGCCTGAGCCATATCGGCGGAGTCTTTCGTTGTGCCTGGCAAGGATGCCATGGGTGATGCGTATTGATGATTGCCAATAATTAAGGCTCGTCGTTTTTCAATCGGTTTGGCGGGTGAATCATCGTCTTGTGCCGATGCATTGGAGAATGCTTTCTTCGCTGTCGGTGCGTTGGCAATGCAGTCGCCATCGTTACCGCCAGAGCAGGCGGGCAGATCCGCGATGCGGGGGTTTTGGTCTAGAGCAACATTGGCCGACTGAAATAAAACGGGGCGCCATGCCGATGTGCTGCCTGGAGCGGCGGCAATAGCACTCGACGTGGGTTTGACAAATGGATTCGTTACTCCAGGTATGGCGGGCCGAGGTGTTCCAGCCACCTTTTCTTGCACTGCTGCTGTCGTTTGCAGGGGCGATGAAATCACGGAGGGAGCAACGACGACGGGAACCGTCACGGTGCAAGAGCTGGTCGTGGCACAAGCCGCCATCGCATCTCCCGCAACCAGCGCGCAGAGGATCGCTAAAACGGGAATGAGGCGTGTGGTCAACATAGAGATCCTTAGAACGTTTGCGTGACAAATAGCCAGACCCGCATGGCGCGGCCGCTGCCATCGGCATCAGTGCCTGTGGTGCTACTGATGTTGGGATTGAGTTTTAATTTCCACGTTGGCATGAGTGCGACTTGTGTGCGAGCCGTGGGAGTCCATACAGCGGACAAGCCGATACCATTTAAGTCGTAAGCATTCACAGAGGTCGATCCTGCAATGGGTAATTGGCGCAGACTAGCCCATCCATGATCGTAGAATACAAAACCACGCCACTGCTCGCTCCACCTTTGGTGCAGCTCGACATTGAGGGTGGCACCTGAATCAGAAGCCCCTTCACCCAAGCCATAAGCCCTCACTCCGCTGGGGCCACCGATCAGCATGGACTCGGTAGCATCTAGGTTCTTGCGTGCTCTTTGCACATGAAGATTCACCTGCAAACGCCGATCAGCACTCAGTGCGGCCGACTGCTCCAGATGCAGGGTCATTTTTTGGTAGCCGCCCCCAATGCCTGCCGCATCAGATAGGACATCGTTGACAACCTGACTCATATCCACATTGCCAGAAGTTACAACCCACGAAGCTGCCGTGGTGCCTCCTAAAGTGGGGGCATTTAAGAATAAGCCTGCGTTGACCGTTTGTATTTTGCGATGCGTGATTGGGACACCCGCTTGAAGAGAGCGAACACTCTTTTTTTGCGCCTCAGCGCGTGCGGTGATGTGAAGGCTTTGGCTGCGAATCAATCCGCGGCTCAGATCAACGCCGACAACGTGTGTATCACCCACGGCATCTAAGCTAGCATAAGCATCGACCAAGTGATAGCTTGATGCAATGCTAGTCAACCCCAGCTGATACCCTGAGCTGCCAATCGGCGTTTCGTAATGAATTTGAGCTACCTTTTGATTGGGCGTGGCCAATTGACCTGCGATGGCAAGAGTATCGCCACTCCCTAATGGATTACGGATTTGGAGCTGTGTTTTGTCGCGCCACGTGTTGGTGTAGCGACTTCCTACATTATCCAGTCCCGTCGTCAAGCTATAGGTGTCTACCTTGGGCAGTGACACAACCACATCGTATTGTCCTAAGGTAGCTGTGGGCACAAGAGAAAGCTTGGGAGGGACTCCTAAGATGTCAGCCAACGCACGAGCGGTTGTCTCTAATGAGGTTTTTAAAAGTAGCGCCCCAGGCTGAAGTTGGGAGGTCAATAACACGAGGGCGCGACGCTCTTTGCGCGTCGTGATGGGCTGCTCAAAGCGTACGCCCCGAATCATGCCAGGCAGCACACGAATGGGCACTTCGCCTAAATTATTTTCTAGCAAAGGAACCCAAACTTTGGGAGAGACTAGTCCTTGCTCAGTTTGCAGTTTTTTTTCCAACTCGGCCGCGAGCTGGCGTAGCTCAAGCAAGGTTTTGCTTTGCATGACGTGATCCGCCAACCATGGCTCTAACACGCCGCCAGGCAGGGCATCTGCGCCTATCATTTTGTACGATGTGACAAAAGTAGCAGAGCCAGCGCCACTGGTTGTCTGGGCGTGTACGGGTGCGGCTAGCACGCAGCCCGTGAGCGCCATCCAACACTGGATGAGCTTGCCATTAAATGATGGCATCATGCTTATTTGATTTCATCAATACGAATGATGGCGGCGCCGAATGCATCCGAACACATCGGGTTGCTGGCGCGCGTACTGGTGCTTGCACAGGCTTGATTTGCACCAATCGCAGAGCGGCTCATCAAGGCACCTAATTCAGCGCGTCCATCGAGCGTATTTAAAGAAACCATGAAAGGGCCGGCTTTGTTTTTGGACAGGCTAGTCAAGTCGCGCGGTCCATCGCTGACCATGACCAACAATTGATTCGTACCCTCGGGGCCTTGTGACTTTACTCGCCAGCCAGGACGGGGCAGCGCCATCGTTTGACCCGCTTCTATTCGATTATTTCTGTCCAAATCATTAGGGAACAACACATTCAAAGACTTGTTATCTGAGCCCGCCATTGCCACATAAACATAGCCCGCTTTGTTGGATGTCACTTGAACTTCGAGGGCGTCCTGGCCAATCTTGAGCTGGGATTTAACCGCGCTGACTCGCACATCTCGCTTGCCATCTCGTTGATTAAACAGACGCCCAAGAACTTGCTCTCCCGTGAGCGCTGGCGCTGCCTCTGGAGCCTGCGCTGGGGGGGTGCTGAACCATGCAGGTACAAAATCGGCATTGCCCGTCAGTGCAATGTTATGCGCTTTGTACAAGGGGTCGCCTTGCATACGGGTGTTGATTTTTGCTTGCGCGCACTGCTGAATTTCCGCCATAGAAATCGAACCAGAACCATCTAAGTCTTTGGCATCACGAAGCATGCAATCGCGCATGAACTCGGTCGCTAAGCCGCCTTTTTCTTCATCATCAAAGCTGATCTCATCGCTACGTGAACTCGCAACATGCACGATATCTTGGGGCAATGTTTGTTGCGCTAGCGCCTCCACGATTAAATTGCGCGTCTTCATGTTGACGGGCTGGCTGCACTCTTCGCTGATAGCGGCAAACTTGGGACGCAGTGCGCCATCGTCATTCTGATTGAAGAACCCACGGGTGCGCACTGTTGAGGCATGACTCACAATGCCGCCTGAGTGACAGGCATCGTACATCACGAAGAGCTTATCCGTTTTAGAGGTAAGCGGGGCGAGCAAGCTGGCCATCTCTCGATGTGGAATCGTCGCGTTGGTTGTACCCTCATAAGCCAAAAGCGCCTCAACACATCCGCCTGCCGTCTGGTCTTTGTAACGCGTGCCATGTCCTGAATAATGAATAAACACGCGGTCACCTTGTGCTACGCGCTGATTCAGCGCCGCCAAAGCCTGGCGAATGCCCGCAGCAGTGGCTTGTTCGTCTTGCAAGTAGGTGATGTTGCTTGCTGGCACTTGCATGGCTTGCGCCATTTGCGTTGCGGATTCACGATCGATACGCGCCCCTGGTAACTTGGGAATGCTGGCATCACCATACGTGCTAATCCCAATGATGAGCGCATGACGATTGCTGCGCTCCTCTAAGGACTTGGCAGCAATGCTACGAACGCCCAGCGTTAGCGCTGTGTTACCTTTTGCCTCGCGACCCGATGCTAGCGTTGATGCGCTTGATGCGCCAGCAGTCAAAGCCAAGGTGCTAGCACGAACCCAACCTGTTTTCCCTGATGCTTGCACGTGCGCCCACCCACCCTCAAGGCTCAGAATCTGCACGGGCACGCCAACGGCAAGCCCCGCTACTACGCTGGCGGATGCCATTTTGTCAGCGCGCAACTCGGTCGCTCTGGTAAGCGTGGAGCTTTGTCCGAATGCTCCGCCCCAAAGAGCAGCAATAAAGAATGCAACGATGACTTTTGTATTCATGATGATCGATTTCTAAAGATGGTTTGAGCGATTTTAACTTTGGTGATGGGCTGCGGCAGCTTCAAACATGTTGATGCAATCAGCGTTGGCGGGAAAGTGGTTGCCAGCTTGGTCAAATGTGGCAATGAGCCAATCAATACGCAATGGCAAGCTAACTCATTCCATCGCAACTTGGCTGGCCAAGCTGATGTGGCATCTCCTCCCACCACACGGCAATCAGGCCCATGTTGCTCTAATAGGTCCATCAAATGATCCAGGCCCGTATCGGCAAACGGTTCGTGATTCAAGCTCTCAATGGGCATTAGGTAAACATCTTGCGCATAGCCCTCCTCCAACCATGCAGCAGGCACATCGCACCAGTAATTACGTCTGAAGTTATTCCAAGCCCTCAGCGCTGCCAAAAACAACAAGACGGCGCTCGCTGCCAGCTGTAAATCCAAAAAGATGGGTAGGAAATTAAGCGATAAATAACTAATCCCAAGCAAAGCACCTGGCAAAATAACCAATGCGCCGTCGAGTGAAGCAATACCAAAGCGACGCACCCAAAAGGCCAAGACGGCGCACAAACTAATCGCAATCACCGCTTGCAGCCAACGCGGCACTTCCCTCATGAACCGTGCATTGATCGCGTTATCAATCACAGTCGCCAAACTCTCAACCCCTGCTTGAAATGAAACCAATGGCGTCGGGTGAATGTCGTGCAAACTAGGTGCCGTTGATCCCACCACCACCACCTTCCCTTTGAATGAAGGCACGTCAGATGAAGATTTTCCACCTTCTGCTTTAGCAAAAACATCGGCAAAACTTAATTTCGGATAGGCGTCAGAATGCCGACGCCAAGCAATCAAAGTGCCACTATCAACACCGTGTTTGTCTAAATTTTGAGGGGCATTGATGAGCTGGGTCAGCAAACTGCGCGAGACGTCTCTCGTGACGCTCATCGGCGTGGACTGAATGATGGAGCCATCTGCCAGCGTTTCACTGTACCGATAGCGGCGCAAAACACCATCGCTATCGGGATAGCCGTTGTTAAAGCCCAGCTTGCCTGCGGCAACGCTTGGCAGCACGGGCACAATGGCGGCCACCTTGGAGGGCGGCTTGTCCGTTTGCCCAGCAGTGGGGCCTTGCACCCATAGCGTGGGCAAATCATGCTGCCCCAATTGGCTTTGCGGGTCGTTATAAGCAGGCAAACGAATCACGGAGTAGTGGCTGCGAACACTGCGCTCAGCAGAGGCGTTGAAGGCGGCGTCTCCGCCAGGGTTAAGTCGATCAGCGTCCGCAAAGGCAATATCCCACACAATCGCGAGCGGCTCTTCGCGCTCAATAAAGTCTTGCACGCTGGCCAGCGTATCGCGCGGCCAAGGCCAACGACCAAACTCCCCAGCCATGCGCGCAAGCGATGCCTCATCAATATCGACAATCACGATCCTCGGATCAGGCGCCGCCGTATGCAAACGATTTTTCACCATCGCGTCGTAGGTCGTTTGTGATAGACCGCCAGAGACTTCCAAATACGTCAAATCCAGCACAATCCAGCTCGAAAAAACAATCACCAAACCCCAGGTGACTGCGCCAATAGGCAGCGCTGCAAGGCGCTTAAAAGCTTGAAGGCGAGCGATGATCTGCTTCATGTTCGTCATTGCAAATTGACGATTTTTACGCGCCGATTCTCGGCCCCTTGTGGATCGTCTTTGTTAGCCAGCTCACTAGCGCCTTTGCCAGCGGTGGATAGGCGCGACGGGTTAATACCTTGACTCACCAAAAAGTCGCGCACGCTATCTGCCCGCTGCTGTGACAAACGCAGGTTGTAATCAGCACTACCTTTGCTGTCAGTATGGCCCTCTATCGCGAACTTGGCTTCTAACAAATCTTTGGATTGCAGTGCGAGCGCCAAATTCGCCAAGACCTGCCTGCTCTCGAGTTTGATCTTCGCTGAATTAAAGTCAAACTGTATGTGCAAAGAAAGCGATGCTCTCTCAGCCGCCACCTGGGGCACAGCGACTGCCTCTACACTCAAATTGCGCGTGCCATTCAAACTACGCGTTTTCCCAGAGCCAATGGCTTCTGCTACAGGTTTTGCCTTGAGCTGCTCAATCATCGCCTCGTGGCTTGGGGCTTGCGCGTGAGCAATACTGGCACAGATGGCAACTGCCATCATCCATGCAACGCGTGTGGCGACATATTTCATGTGACTTCCTTCTTACAATTTGACATCTAACCATACCAGATTCTTACATGAACACAACCCGCATGCCCGCCCTGTACATTCCACACGGCGGAGGTCCTTCTTTCTTTATGACGGGCGAGCGTAAGCAACAGTTCCAGTCAACTGAAGATTTTTTACGTCGCATTCAAAGTCTTTTGCCTGCCACGCCCCAAGCCATTTTGGTCGTGACAGCACACTGGGAAACCGAGATTCCCAGCTTCACAGGCGGCGAGCGCCCAGCGCTTATTTACGACTATTACGGATTTCCTCCAGAAACCTATGAGATTCAATACCCTGCCCCTGGTTTGCCAACGCTAGCAGCACGAGCAGCCGAATTGGTACGCGCAGCGGGCATGCCTGCCTGTGTCGAACCAACTTATGGGTGGGATCACGGGGTCTTCATTCCCCTCAAGGTGATGTTCCCAAACGCCACCATTCCTGTGGTTGCCATGTCTTTGCACCGCAGCTTAGATCCCACCTTGCATTGCCAACTAGGACAAGCCCTTCGCTCTTTACGGGATGAGGGCGTTTTAATCGTTGGCAGCGGGATGAGTTTTCATAATCTGCGTTATTTCAACCAAGGCGCAGCGGCCTCACACGCTTTTCACCAATGGCTGGATCAAGCTTTAGCGGGAAATTGGGAGCAGCGTCGTGCCGAGCTCGCCAAGTGGGATGCCGCCCCTGGTGGCCGCGCCTCACATCCACGCGAAGAGCACCTCATTCCCCTGATGGTGGCAAGCGGCGCGGGCAGCGATGTGCCAGCTAGAAAGTTATGGGCTGGCATGGCGGGTGCAGCCCATCTAGCAGGCTGGGCGTTTGATTAGTCGGTAACCCCCCATGTGTCCTCCCAAATGGGTAGCGGATAGTGACTGGCAATCGCATCAAAGTCGCGGTCGTTGTGAAGGAGTTCACACTCATTCAATAAGCACCACGCAGCGATCAATAAATCAATACTCGATCTGACCGTCAATCCGTTTTTGCGCAAGTTCCGATAGATTTGTGCGGACGTCATCGCGATGTCTTTACCGCCCGCTGTTTGAACAACAAAGGGTAACAACAAGCGATAGGCAATGTCATACTCGTTGTCGTCTTTGAAACCACGAAGCACCTCCATCATCACAACATCAAGGAGTACCAACTCCCGTGTTTCGGCATCGAGGAGCTTGTCTAATGCCTTAGTTTTGGGTGTTGTCCTACCCGTGAAATAGTCAATCCAAACGGATGAATCAGCGGTAACCATGAAATTGAGATCAATCAGGCCGCAATCAGGCAGCAATAAGCCGACGAGTTCTGCGCTTTGAAACCGTTGCTGCTTTTGGTTCCGTGGTGATAGCTGATGCTGCATCAGGCTTTGTCCAGTCACCATCCAAGCTCCAATGGAGCTTACCGCGCATCGCCCTGATTCTCTGATAAGCAACCTGCCGAGCCAAGAGCTTTAAGCCCTCTTCCACAGCATCTTTTTTGGTCGTAAATCCGCCTGCTGCCATAGCATTTGCCATGAGTTCGTCGTCAATAATGATGTTGGTTCGCATGATGAGGTTTGGATGTGATGTGTATTGATAATAAAAATTATACACATTGATGGCTATTTCCACCACAGACTCTTGAGCGTACTAGTTTGAAACTCCACAACCTCTTGTGTATCTGGGTCAAATAACTGCGTTCTGTTCTGAACTGAAATAGGCTGGCCCTTGTAAACAACTGTCTCCTGAGAGGTTTGCATATCAAAATCACTGGTTAGCCTATTAGGGCTATAAAAATACATGGTGCTCACGCCAGTGGGGATCAATTGATCGCGCCAACTGTTCTCAGTTTTTGATAGCAATTTTTTGACAAAAGGTTGCCGTAGTTTTCCAGCTATTTCTGGTAGGTAGCTTTTGCTAGGGAAGTCGAGAAATCCTGATGGTTTGCCGTTTATGAGTCTTGCGGGGGACACAGTTAATGTTGTCAAAGGCTCCAAATACGCAGCCATTTCAGGCGACTCTCTCCATATTTTTGATCCGAAATTTCGCTGCATGATCGAAACATATCTTTGCCTCTGTGATTTGACAAATGACTGGATTCTCTTTTCGACAGCGTTCGGCGCATAGGCAGCTTGATTTGCTGGCACCTGACGGATGTTTTGAATTTTTCCAGCTTGAACGCTTATGTGCGCTATGTTTTTGGAATCGTCAATCCAATACACATCGACACTCATAGGGACATCTGGACTCATCTCGCATGAATAAGGTATTTGATAGAAATAAGTTGCAGTGGATGAAAATTCTTTGGCAATAACATCCTCTGTAGGCTCCCAACTTCTTTGCCATTGTCCTAAACCCAACGAAAAAGATAGTTTTTGTTGACACTGCCACATCAGGGGAAGAGACACTTTTTCTCCTAAGCGCTCTATCACTGCTTCTGCAAAAAATCCTTTATCTTCTTCTTTTGGCAAAGTTGCTATTCGGTCCGAGTCTTTCAGCGCGACTCCACCAACACCTAATACTGCGCCTAGTCCAGCACCTGCAATGACAGTGCAACCCGATAGAAAAACACTGAAAATCAAAAAAATATACTTCATGTTCACATCCTAAACACGCCAAACTTGCTATCAGGAATCGGTTGATTCAATCCCGCCGATAGCGCCAAGCCGAGTACGCGCCGTGTGTCCACGGGGTTGATGATGCCGTCGTCCCATAGCCTTGCGCTGGCGTAGTACGGATGCGATTGATGCTCGAACTGGTCTAGCAGCGGCTGCCTGAAGGCTTGTTCTTCGTCCTTTGACCACGCCCCTCCTTTGGCTTCAATGCCATCGCGCTTGACGGTTGCCAGCACGCTGGCCGCTTGCTCGCCGCCCATCACGCCGATGCGGGCGTTGGGCCACATCCAGACGAATCTTGGGTTGAACGCCCTGCCGCACATGCCGTAGTTACCCGCGCCAAAACTGCCGCCAATGATGATGGTGTACTTGGGCACGTTAGCCGTTGCCACCGCCGTCACCATCTTCGCACCGTGCCTTGCAATGCCCTCGGCTTCAACTTTTTTGCCAACCATAAAACCCGTGATGTTTTGCAAAAAGATGAGCGGGATTTTTCGCTGGCAACACAGCTCGATAAAGTGCGCACCTTTTTGCGCTGACTCCGAAAACAAAATGCCGTTATTCGCGACGATGCCCACAGGCATGCCCTCGATGTGCGCAAAGCCGCAAACGAGCGTTGCGCCGAAGCGTGATTTGAATTCGTGGAAGTCCGAGTCGTCCACGATGCGAGCGATGATTTCGCGTACATCGAATGATTTTTTAGCGTCGCTTGGGATAATGCCCACCAGCTCAGAGGCATCATGGCGCGGGGCTTGCGGCGTTTTGAGCGTTGTCGCATGGCGCTTGCTACGATTGATATACGCGACCGCTTGCCGCGCCAGCGCCAGCGCGTGCGCATCGTCGTTCGCCAAGTGATCGGCTACGCCAGATAACCGCGTGTGCACGTCGCCGCCGCCGAGTTCCTCGGCGCTCACCACTTCGCCCGTGGCGGCTTTGACAAGCGGTGGGCCTGCCAAAAAGATCGTGCCTTGTTCCTTCACGATGATGGTCTCGTCGCTCATGGCGGGCATGTATGCGCCGCCTGCGGTGCAGCTACCCATCACCACGGCAATCTGCGCAATACCCAGAGAACTCATCTGGGCTTGGTTGTAAAAGATGCGGCCAAAGTGATCGCGGTCGGGGAACACCTCGTCTTGATTCGGCAAATTTGCGCCGCCCGAATCCACCAAATAAATGCACGGCAAATTGTTTTGCTGCGCAATCTCTTGGGCGCGCAAATGCTTTTTGACCGTCATCGGAAAGTACGTGCCGCCCTTCACGGTGGCGTCATTACAAATAATCATGCAGTCCACGCCCGAGACGCGGCCAATGCCCGCGATGATGCCCGCAGAAGGGGCAGCGCCGTCATACATGCCATACGCCGCCATGGGCGCGACTTCTAAAAACGGCGAGCCTGCATCGAGTAACAAGTCCACGCGCTCACGCGGGAGTAGCTTGCCCCGCGCGGCTTGCTTGGCGCGGGCTGCAGCGCCGCCGCCTTGGGCGACCACAGCCAGCTTGGCCTCTAGATCAGCAACTAGCGCGTTCATCACAGCGCTATTGGCGACAAAGTCTGCGCTTCGTGGGTTGATTTGGGTGGTCAGGATGGTCATGGGAAATTGGTCTTTTTAGGCGGTAGCAAGTGCCGATGGCTTACCTAGTGTCAATCGCAAATCAAGCGCTTTCAATACCTTCATCACAGTTGTGAATTCTGGATTGCCATTGGGTGAGAGCGCACGGTATAAGCCTTCGCGGGCAAGTCCTGTGTCTTTGGCTAATTGCGTCATGCTTTTCGCTCTGGCAATTGCGCCTAGAGCGTACCGAATCAAGCTGCCATCGCCAGGATCTTCTTCCATGCACGCTTCAAAATAGCCACGCATGTCTTCATCGGATTTGAGATAGTCCGAGCTATCAAAGCGGCTAAAGCCTTGTGGTATGTTTTGAACGATTACGTCTGTGTTTGCAGTTTTCATTTTTTAATCTCCCAGTGTTTTGCCAATTGAATGGCGGCTTCAATATCTTTGTCTTGCGTGCGTTTGTCGCCAGCGCATAGCAAGATGACGAGTACGCCTTCTCGCTTGGTGAAATACAAACGATAGCCCGCGCCGTAGTCAATCCGCATTTCACTCACGCCATCGCGTAAAAATTTTGCATCGCCCAGATTACCTAGCCGGACCCGATCCAGCCTTGCTAGCACGCGCTGTACGGCTTGGCGATCTTTAAGACCAGCTAGCCATGCATCAAAGGTTTCAGTTTTGATAATTTCGAACATAATCCAATAGTAACCCATGAATCACACAAGAGAAACCTCCGCTGACAAGCGCCAGATCGGACTTTCTACAATCCTACGATGACTTCCCAAACATCATCCTTCGATATCGCCATCCATGGCGCGGGCTTTGTGGGGCGAACGCTGGCGCTCTTGCTGGCGCAGCAAGGGATGCGCGTGGCCTTGATTGCAGATGAGACCAGCGCTGCACGCGCCGCGCCCGATATTCGCGCATTTGCGCTCAGCCTCGCATCGAAAGAAGTGCTAGAGCGTGTGCAGGCGTGGCCTGCGCTTGATGCGATCACGCCCGTTTATTCGATGCAAGTCTTTGGTGATTCGGGCGGCGAATTGGTGTTTGATCGCCCCCAAGCTGGCGCAGATCAGCCGCTCAATTGGATTGTGGATGTGTCATTGCTTGAGCAGGCACTGAAAGAGCGGGTGGCTCGCGAGCCGACAATGGTGAGCCTTGCGGGAGATGCAGTCGTGCAAGCCACGCTGCACGTGGTTTGCGAAGGACGCGCCTCGGCCGCCATCCAAAAACTCAGCCTTATTCGAGAGGTGATTTCTTATCCGCAGCACGCCGTCGCAGCTAGGCTCACGTGCGAGCTACCGCACGCTAACGTAGCACGCCAATGGTTTAACGAGCGCGGCGAAGTGCTAGCGCTGCTTCCGATGCAGGGGGGTGCAGGACATGAGGTTGCCTTGGTGTGGTCGCTAGAGTCAAACCGTGCCAAAGAGATGCTGGTCGCCAGCGATGCTGACTTCACCGCTGCGCTGCAAGCCTGCTTGGATGGGGCTTTGGGGGCGATGCAGCTCTCAAGCCCTCGTGCAGCTTGGCCTTTGACGCTCACGCGTAGCCAGACTTGGGCCAACGCTTCGCCTGATGGTGGCGTCTGGGTTTTGGCTGGTGATGCGGCGCACACGGTGCATCCGCTCGCTGGGCAAGGCCTCAATTTGGGGTTGGGTGATGCGGCGCATTTGGCCAAAACGCTGCAAGCCGTGCAAGCTGGATCGCCGCTATTTAAGCCAACGCAGACCCAGCTGCTCAGGGCACTACGTAGTTATGCACGGGCGCGCCAAGCGGCGGCGGCTGAGACAGGCTTTTTGACTGATGGACTGCATCTATTGTTTGCTAGAGACGGCCTCTTTGTGACACGCGCGCGCAATTTGGGGATGCTGTGGCTGAACCGTGCCACTCACATCAAACGTCTGCTCATTAAGAAGGCACAATCAGCGGTATGAAAACTTTCTTAACCATTCTTTTATTCGTACTTTCTGCATCTACGGCCATGGTCAGTCATGCACAAGAAGAAGTCATTCGCAAAAACCTTGCTGAGCGCATTCCTAAACTGCCCAAAATTGACGAAGTCAGTAAGTCGCCCATGACGGGTTTGTACGAGGTGCGCGTAGGCGGTGCCGATATTTATTACACCGATGCAACGGGTAGCTATTTAATCGACGGCCAGCTCATTGATGCCAAATCTGGCAAAAACCTGACCGAGGAGCGCATCTCTAAGCTGACGGCGATTAGCTTTAAGGACTTACCTTTGAAAGATGCGATCGTCTTAAAACGCGGTACGGGTGCGCGCAAGATTGCCATTTTTGAAGATCCGAACTGCGGCTATTGCAAACGCTTTGAGGCGGATATGCAAAAGGTCAATCACGCGACCGTCTACTTGTTCCTCTACCCCATCTTGGGCGCGGACTCTACGGAGAAATCCAAAGCTATCTGGTGCTCAGCCGATAAAGGCAAGGCGTGGCAAGACTGGATGCTTAATGACGTGCCCGCGCGTGGTGCAACCAAATGCAATACCGATGCCATTGCACGTAACGTGGAGTTTGGCAAGAAAAATCGCATCACGGGAACGCCCACCATTTTGTTAGCAGACGGCACGCGGATTCCTGGCGCGATTTCAAGCAGCCAGTTAGAGAAAATGTTGGGCGACGTCAAAGCTAATTAACCATGATTCAGCATCGCGTTGAACTGGCAGATCTACACGCGCATCTGTATCAAATCACGCTCACCATCCCCAAGCCCACGCCCAGTCAAGCCTTCAGCATGGCGGCGTGGATTCCTGGCAGCTATTTGGTGCGCGAATTCTCCAAACACGTACAAGAGCTCAGTGCGAAGCAAAGTGGCAAAAAGCTCGCGATTCTTCAGACGAGTAAAAACACATGGCGCCTGGCAAATACATCGACTAAGCCCGTAACGGTCACGTATTTGGTTTACGCCTTTGATGCCTCTGTTCGCACCGCGTTTTTAGATAGCACGCGCGGCTTCTTCAACGGCACGTCAATGTTCATGCGAGTTATCGGGCAAGCAAGCGATCCGCAGCAAGTGGCGATAGAGCCATCTGTCGGCAATCAAAAATGGCGCGTCGCGACCAGCTTGCCTGCACTCAAAACCAGCAAAGCAGGCTTTGGAACTTACCAAGCAAGCGGCTACGACGAGCTAGCCGACAGCCCGTTTGAACTTGGCCAATTTTGGGAAGGCAAGTTCACCGCGCGCGGCATCAAACACACATTTGTGGTCAACGGCGCGGCAGCCACGTTTGACGGCAAGCGCTTGTTAGCGGACACACAAAAGATTGTTGAAACTGAAATTAATTTTTGGTACGGAAAACAGTCAGCACAGTCAGAATCCTTGCTGGACGGGGCTTTGAGTCAAGGTTACGTCTTCATGCTACGCGCCATGGACAGCGGCTACGGCGGACTAGAGCACATGAACAGCACGGCGCTGATTGCCAAACGCAGTGACTTACCGCGCATCGGGGATTCGACTGCGAGTGACGGATATGTAACCTTGCTGGGCCTCATCAGCCACGAGTATTTCCACACATGGAACGTCAAACGCCTGCGCCCGGCTGAGCTTGTGCCGTATGACTATGACGTTGAGAATCACACCGAGCTCTTGTGGTTTTTTGAAGGATTCACCAGCTATTACGACGACCTAATTTTGCGCCGTGCAGGACTTGTGAGCGACGAGCAATATCTAGGCTTAGTCGCCAAGACGATTAACCAAATCCAGCAAACGCCAGGACGGCTGGTGCACTCGCTGGCAAGCTCAAGCTTTGAGACGTGGACCAAATACTACCGCATGGACGAGAACTCGGTCAATAGCACGGTGAGCTACTACACCAAAGGCTCGCTCGTGGCGTTGTGCCTGGATTTGATGTTGCGCGAGCGTGGCTCAAACCTCGATCAAGTCATGCAATTACTGTGGCAACAACATAGTACAAAAAGCAGGAATGGCATCTGCCCGATTACCGAGGAAGATCTCGTGCAGGCCATACCCGATAAGGCCTGCGGGCAAGCTTTACTGCATTGGGTGCATTCAACCGAGGAGCTGCCGTTGTCCAAATTGTTAACCAGCGCGGGCGTAGAAACCGTGGCTGTGAAAGCTGGACTTGCGCAGCAACTGGGACTACGCGTGAGCACGGACAGCGGCAGTATCAAAGTCAAACAAGTACTTGCAGGCACGCTAGCCGCTCAAGCAGGCTTTGCGGCGGGTGATGAGTGGCTGGCGGTTGAGATTGAATCGAAGACTGGAAATCAAACGTGGCGTATCAGCAATTTAGATGATGTGCTTTTGTACGCGACAACTGGAAAGCCAATAACGGTGTGGGTTGCGAGAGATAAGCAGATGCTGAAATTGGCATTAACGCTGCCCAAAAATCAGATGTTGAATGCGGATGTGAAGCTGAAGATTGTGGATGCGAGCAAGCTGGCTAGCTGGCTCGCTCATTAGTTTGTGTTCGCCTGTCATCCATGCCCTGACAACCTAAATCAGTAGGTGCTTACGGTATGATATTTATATGCAATCTAAGCGGCAAATTAAGGATATTCCCATGAGTTATGAGTTCATCACGACCCGCGTTGAGGCCGACAAAGTTGGCATCGTCACCTTGAATCGCCCCAAGCAATTGAACGCCTTGAATGGCGAGTTGATGGACGAACTGGGTGCGGCGCTCAAAGCCTTTGATGCCGATCCCAAGATCGGCTGCATGATCGTGACAGGCTCTGAGAAAGCCTTTGCCGCTGGCGCAGACATTGGCGCGATGGCAAGTTGGGGCTTTTCGGACGTGTACGGCGCGGACTACATCACGCGCAATTGGGAAACCATTCGCTCCATTCGCAAGCCCGTGATTGCAGCGGTCAGCGGCTTTTGTTTAGGCGGCGGCTGCGAGCTGGCGATGATGTGCGACTTCATCATCGCAGCGGACAACGCACGCTTTGGTCAGCCCGAAATCAAGCTCGGCATCATTCCAGGCGCAGGCGGTACGCAGCGCTTGCCACGCGCGGTGGGAAAGTCTAAGGCGATGGATTTGGTACTCACAGGTCGCATGATGAATGCCGACGAAGCCGAGCGCGCGGGGCTTGCCAGCCGTGTGGTCGCGCTAGATAAGTTGATGGACGAAGTGCTGGCAGCGGCACTCATGATTTGCGACTACGGACAACTCGCCACGATGGCAGCCAAAGAATCCGTCAATCGCGCATTCGAGAGCGGCCTCTCGGACGGCATCATGTTCGAGCGCCGCCTGTTCCACGCGCTCTTTGCCACGCAAGATCAAAAGGAAGGCATGGACGCGTTTGTGAATAAGCGTAAGGCTGCGTTTGTGAATGCTTGATTGCTATTGCTAAAACGCCTTCGCGACGACCAAGTCGTTAGCTGAGAGCACTTTGTGAATATGCGCATCGTTCGTTACAACTACTGCCTTATTGATTAACGCACTGGCGATCACAATAGCATCGGGCAGCTTGACTGATTTGCTTTTGCGTACTTCGGTGATGTAGTCCATGAGGCTGGTATCGTCGTAATCGAGATTGACGACTTCAATCCGAGAAATGAATTCGTCAAACAAGGTTTTATCTGCCGCAGATAAGCCACTAAAGCTTAAAAATTCAATGACGTTAATAACGGAAATACCAAGCCAATCTGCTTGTTTGGTAAGGGACAGCAAGCCTGCGTTGCCTGCCATCAATGCCACGAGTGCATTGGTGTCTAGTAAATAGCGCTTACCACTCATTACGCATGGTGCGTTGCTCGGCCACTGCATCGCCGCGCCACTGCAAACGGCCTACCAAATCAGAAAAATCGTAGCGCGGAGTCGGTTGTGCAGTTGGCTTTGAACTCGTCAAAGTGATACGCACACGTTGATGCGACAACATTTGTGGCGGCGTGTCTAACCAAGTGAGCTGCGAGCCGTTTATTTCTGCGTTGTATGTTTGAAGCATGGCTGTATCCCCTCCCTGAGAACGAATTTTATACCTCTTGTAGTCGCCTCTGACTCTCAAACACCCGCTCACCCTTCGTTATCGGATCCACAAACTCCAGCCTTTTCGCCAATAACTGCAAGGGCTTGGCGTAATCCGCTTCTGTCATCACCAATTGCTCGGGGGTGAGCGTAGGGTAGATGCCGTCATTCAATATCGGGATGCCAAGCGCGTTCATGTGGACGCGCAATTGATGGCGTTTACCTGTGACTGGTTTTAGCTCGTAGCTTGCAAGCCTAGTCTCTTTCATTGCCCCAGCTCTTATTCCGCTTGGCCTAGCGGGCAGGATGCTCTGCAAGGCTATCTGGGTACGGCTATTGGGCTTGCCCTCTGTCTCAATCATCTGCATATAGATATCCGAGTCTTCTAGGCGGCTCTCATACGTCATGGGGAGCACCAAATCTTCGCGGTACGGCGCAATCGCTTCGTAGGTTTTATGGACTTGCCGGTCATGGAACATCTGCTGGTACGCGCCGCGCTCCTTGGCCTGCACGCCAAACAGCACAAGACCTGCGGTGTCTCTATCTAGGCGATGCAGTGGACTCAGCTCTGGCAATCCAAGTTTGTTTTTTAAGCGCACGAGCAGCGTCTCTTGCACATATCTGCCGCTGGGTGTGACGGGTAAAAAATGCGGCTTATCGGCGACGACTAGATGCTCGTCTTGGTAGAGCACCACTTCGTCAAATGGGATGTGCGGCTCGGCCTCTACGTGCCGAAAATAATAGAGGTGCTGCCCACCAAGGTACGCTGCGTCTGGCTTTACTGGCTGTCCCGCTTGATCGACGACTAGGCCATCCGCGAATCTGGCTTGCCAAACAGCTGCGCCTACTTTGGGAAATTGGGATACAAAAAAATTGAAAAATGTTGTGTCCGCAAAAGTTGGCGGCAAAAAGACGCAGCTTGCGCCAACGCCATCGCGGTTTGGAATCATCTTCCAGCCAAGCGCTTTGCGCGTTCAATGCGCCATGCGCCATCACGCTGTTCGTCATACACGTCTTCGATATCGGTGTCGGTCTGCGCTAGTTTGGCGTCTAACGCAATGCGGTTATCGAACACGAAGCACTCGCCCGTCCAGTCTTTTTCTGCGTCAGGCATGGCTGCCAAGTAGTTAATAATGCCGCCCTCAAGCGTATAGACCGTGATGTCCAAGTTATCCATCCACGCAGCCGTCTTTTCGCAGCGGATACCGCCCGTGCAGTACATGGCGACGCGCTTGCCCTCAGCTTTCCATGTGGGCAAATTCGCTTCGATAAATTTGGGGAAGTCGCGGTAGTGCGCCACCTGCGGATCAATTGCGCCCTTGAAGCGACCGAGCGCAAACTCGAAGCTGTTGCGGTTGTCGATCACGACCACGTCATCTGACGCTAACAACTCGCGCCACTGCGCAGGCTTGAGGCTCACGCCGTGCGGTGTCGTGGCATCCACAGTTTTGTTCGCTTCGTTGTCTAGCCCAATGCGGATTAGCTCGGGCGCGTGCGAGACTTTGAGCATGTGGAAAGGCTTAGATTTGCAGGCAGTGCGCTTAAAGACGGTTCCCGCAAAGCAGTTGCCAAGTCGCGCATCGGAAGTTAAGGCAAGCTCGAACGAATCGAGGTGCTCTGCCGTGCCAGCCACTGCCGCGCTAATGCCTTCAAAAGCCACGTCAATCAGGCCTTGCAGCTCGTTTGCTTGCGCCAACTCACGCACGACAAGCGTTGTGGCGGCCGCATCGGGTAGAGCAACAAATTTGTAAAAGCTAATGTGAAATAAATCAACACCTGCGGGTAGGGGTGGCTTGACGTTTGACATAAAACGAAGGCAGGAAAAAGAGTGGTCATTTTATGAGCATTCCAGTTGACTAGGTGCTGGGGTGGGGTTAACCTCGTTCAAACAAGCACTACGGGCGCGAAGCATTGTGAGCGTTGATCCAGACTTGACGATCTCTAGAGATGCCAAAGGCCGCGCTTTAAACAATTTGCTAAACTAGTGACCATGTTCACGTCTTCAAACTTTCTATCTGGCAAGCAAGCAACCGCCGTCGCTGTTGTTTTTGGCCGAGGAGCTTGGCTTTGGCGTACGCCAAATCTAGCTTGCCTCTAACCCTGCCTCTCGTTCTCCTTCGACAAGCTCAGGATGAACGGAAATCGATAGAAATTTTGAAAGAAGCCACATGACAGAACTTGAATTTAAGCGCTTAGCCGACCAAGGCTACAACCGCATCCCGCTCACACTCACTGCTTTTGCGGATTTAGAAACGCCGCTCTCGCTGTATCTGAAGCTGGCAGCGCCAGCAATCGGAGACTCGCCTACGCTCGGTGGCGCAGGCGCTAACAGCTTCCTGCTGGAATCAGTCGTTGGCGGCGAGCGCTTTGGGCGCTATAGCTTTATTGGCTTGCCTGCGAGCACCCTGCTTCGAGCCTCTGGCTTTGGCAAAAACGCCAAGACGGAAGTGGTGACCAATGGCGTGGTGGTTGAAACCGACACGGGCAATCCGCTCGACTTCATAGCCAGCTACCAAAAGCGCTTCCGCGTAGCGCTTTCACAAGGCCTCCCGCGTTTTTGCGGCGGCCTAGCTGGCTATTTTGGTTACGACGCGGTGCGTTACATCGAGCGCAAACTACAAGACTCTTGTCCACCCGACGAACTCGGCACGCCCGATATTTTGCTGCTGCTGTGCGAAGAGTTGGCGGTGATTGACAACCTCTCTGGCAAGCTGCATCTCATCGTGTACGCCGACCCTGCACAGCCAGAGGCCTTTACCCGTGCGGCCTCCAGACTAGCTGCCCTGCGCGAGCAGCTCAATAAATCGGTAGCCGCGCCTAGCGTTGCGCCCTCTGCGCCGCAGCCGACGATCCGCGATTTTGCGAAGGCCGACTACATCCGCGCAGTTGAAGAAGCCAAAGAAATGATTGCCGCGGGCGAGTTCATGCAGGTGCAAGTGGGACAGCGCATCAAGCGTGCGTTTACGCAGTCGCCCCTGTCGCTCTACCGTGCGCTGCGCTCGCTCAACCCCAGCCCGTATATGTACTTTTACGATTTCGGCAGCTTCCAAGTGGTGGGTGCGTCGCCCGAGATTTTGGTGCGCGAAGAGAAAGTCGCATCATTGGAAAAAGACAAGGGCGAGAATCTCAAACACATGGTCACGATCCGTCCGCTAGCAGGCACGCGTCCACGCGGCGCAACGCCCGAGCTAGACAAAGCCGCCGAGGTGGAATTGATTGGCGACCCCAAAGAACGCGCCGAGCACGTGATGCTGATTGACTTGGCTCGTAACGACATTGGGCGCATTGCCAAAATTGGCTCAGTCAAAGTGACCGAAGCCTTTTGCGTGGAGCGCTACAGCCACGTGATGCACATTGTCAGCAACGTCGAAGGCGAACTGCTGGCGGGAATGTCCAACATGGATGTGCTGAAAGCGACCTTCCCTGCGGGCACGCTGACGGGTGCGCCCAAGGTACATGCGATGGAAGTGATCGACAAACTGGAGCCCACCCGCCGCGGCATCTACGGCGGCGCGTGCGGCTACATCAGCTTTGCGGGCGATATGGATGTGGCGATTGCAATTCGCACGGGCATTGTCAAAGGCGGCATGCTGTATGTGCAAGCGGCGGCGGGCGTCGTGGCGGACTCTGTGCCCGAGCTGGAATGGAAGGAAACGGAGGCCAAGGCGCGCGCCTTACTCCGCGCCGCAGAGCTGGTTGATGAGGGCTTTTGAAATGACTACACAAAATTCAAACCCAAAACTCCGAGTTCTGATGCTCGATAACTACGACAGCTTCACCTACAACCTCGTGCAATATTTTGGCGAACTCGGCGCAGAAGTCACGACGGTGCGCAATGACGAAATCACCGTAGCGGAATTGCAAACAAAGTTTGACAATGGCGACTTCAATCGTCTCGTTATCTCGCCAGGTCCTTGCTCGCCAAGCGAAGCGGGCATTAGCGTTGCAGCGATTCAGCACTTTATGGGCAAGCTACCCATCCTCGGTGTGTGCCTCGGTCATCAAGCCATTGGCGCAGCGCTGGGCGGCAACATCATCCGCGCGCAAGTGCAGATGCACGGCAAGGTCAGCACCATCACCACGACTGAGCAAAGCTTGTTCGCGGGCTTGCCCAAGCAGTTCACCGTGAACCGTTATCACTCGCTGGCGATTGAGCGAGCGACTTGTCCGCCCGAGCTAGAAATCACCGCCTGGACAGACGATGGCGAGATCATGGGTGTGCGCCACAAAGCATTGCCATATAAGGCGCGGATGGAAGGCGTACAGTTTCACCCCGAGAGCATCTTGACCGAGCATGGACACGCGATGCTGAAGAACTTTTTGGATTAGAATTTAGCTACTTTTGTAGCAAATCAACATTTAAGGAGTTCTTCATGGGAGTAGCAATGAACGCAATGGCGCAAGCAATGCCTGTGCGCATCAACAATTCGCTATATCAAACTGCGCGGGCGCAAGCCCAATCCGAACATCGCACGATCGCGGGGCAAATCGAGTTTTGGGCAAAGGTTGGCAAGGCCGCTTTAGACAATCCAGATTTGCCGATCGACTTTATTAAGGACCTGATTGCTGCACGAGCTGAAGGCCCTCTATTGGCGACGCGTTTTGTCCCACAAGGCAAGCGCTAATTGGGTTTGCAATGGTTACGGTTTATCAAGCGAATGCGTTTTCAAGGGCATACAAAAAATTGCACGCAGCGCAACAAGCGGATGTTGACGATGCTGTGGCTGCAATTATTGCGAACCCTGAAATTGGAGAGCAAAAAAAGGGAGACTTGCGCGGCGTCTTTGTTTACAAGTTCAAGTCAAACGGGCAATTAATGCTGCTCGCTTACGAATTCGATCCAGCAACGCGGATGCTTCTTTTGCTTGGTAGCCACGAAAATTTTTATCGAGAATTGAAACGATGACAACCACCATTCACCCCATCACCCCCACCGAAGCGCTGCAACGCGCGATCGAGCACCGCGAAATTTTTCATGACGAGATGCTACACATCATGCGGCTCATCATGCGCGGAGAAATGTCGCCTGTAATGATGGCGGCGATCATTACCGCACTGCGTGTCAAAAAAGAAACCATCGGCGAAATTACCGCTGCGGCGCAGGTGATGCGCGAGTTTTGCACGCCCGTTAGCGTGGCTGACAAAACCCATCTGGTGGACATTGTGGGCACGGGCGGCGATGGCTCGCACACCTTCAACATCTCGACTTGCGCGATGTTTGTGGCGGCAGCGGCAGGTGCGCGGGTCAGCAAGCATGGCAGTCGCAGTGTGTCAAGCAAATCGGGCAGCGCGGATGTATTAGAAAGCTTGGGGGTGAATATCAATCTTGCGCCAGACCTTATCAGCCGTGCGATTGCAGACGTTGGCATTGGTTTTATGTTTGCGCCGAATCACCACCCCGCCATGAAAAACGTGGCGCCTGTGCGCAAAGAGCTGGGCGTGCGCACCATGTTCAATATCCTCGGGCCACTCACCAATCCTGCGGGTGCGCCCAACATTTTGATGGGCGTGTTTCATGCCGATTTGGTGGGCATTCAAATCCGCGCTTTGCAACGCCTTGGCGCCGAGCACGCGCTGGTGGTGTACGGCAAAGACGGCATGGACGAAGTGAGTCTTGGCGCGGCAACGCTGGTGGGTGAGCTGAAGGACGGCGTGATTACGGAATATGAAATTCACCCCGAAGACTTCGGCATGAGCATGACCAGTAGCCGTGTTTTGCGTGTGGAAACACCAGAGGCTTCTAAGGCGCTTGTGCTGGACGTTCTGGGGGGGTATGGCCTGCAAGCCCCATCTGAATTGGCCTACAGCGCAGCGGTCAAAGCAGCCACCGATATCGTGACCCTCAACGCAGGCGCGGCGCTGTACGCGGCGAACGTTGTCGCAGACATTGGCGCAGGCATTACCAAAGCGCGTGAAGCCATCGCCACTGGCGCGGCCAAACGCAAGTTAGAACAATTCATTCAATTGACAACGAAAGCCACACCATGAGCGACATCCTAAACAAAATCGTGGTGGTTAAGCACGAAGAAGTGCTAGAGGCCAAGCGGAATAAGCCTTTAGCGATGGTGAGACAAGACGCCGAAAACCGCGTTTTAACGCGCGACTTTGTGGGCTCGATGCGTGCCAAAGTTACCAAAGGCCATGCCGCTGTGATTGCCGAAATCAAAAAAGCCAGCCCCTCCAAGGGCGTGCTGCGCGAGCAGTTTGAGCCTGCCGAAATTGCTCAAAGTTACGCCGAAGGCAATGGCGGCGGCAAGGACGCCATCACCGCAGCTTGTCTTTCTGTGCTGACCGACAAGCAGTTCTTCCAAGGCTCTGTGGACTACCTCAAGCAAGCGCGTGCATCGGTGCATTTGCCTGTGCTACGCAAAGACTTTATGGTGGACGCGTACCAAATTTACGAGTCACGCGTGATGGGCGCAGACTGCGTGCTCTTAATTGCCGCGTGTTTGGATGACGCACAGATGAAAGAGTTTGAAGCCATCGCCATGAGCTTAGATATGGCGGTTCTGGTAGAGGTACACGATGGCGCAGAGCTTGCGCGTGCTTTGAAACTCAAAACGCCACTCATTGGTATTAACAACCGCAATCTACGCACGTTTGAAGTGACGTTGGATACGACGCTGGGGCTGATGAAAGACGTGCCAGCAGATCGCATCCTTGTTACCGAAAGCGGCATCATGACCAAAGACGATGTCGCCAAAATGCGCGGGGCTGGTGTGCACAGCTTCTT
>Ga0228699_1000238_pt1 | contig 48212 bp, 38 predicted proteins | sample McNCre217_Aug_MG_FD_178016 | JGI IMG/M metagenome (GOLD analysis project Ga0228699, IMG submission 178016) | Freshwater microbial communities from McNutts Creek, Athens, Georgia, United States - 2-17_Aug_MG | ecosystem: Environmental > Aquatic > Freshwater > Creek | place: USA: Georgia... | reverse complement strand
ATGCTGTATCGGCTGATGAAGATCAGCCAGCCGCTGTTCACCGAAACAGGCCTGGCGCGCCTGCTGGCCATGGGCGCCACCGTGCTGGTGATGTGCGGCGTGGGCTTTTACTGGCTCGATCCAGGCATCAAGACCGTGCACGACGGCCTGTGGCTGGCCTTCTCCACCGCCGCCACCGTGGGCTATGGCGACATGGTGCCCAGCTCCACGGCCTCGCGCATCTTCTCGGTGTTCGTGGTGCTGCTGGGCTACGGCATCCTCTCGCTGGTCACGGCCAGCGTGGCGGCCATGTTCGTGGGCACGCAGGAGCGGCAGGTCGAGCAGGAGATCTTGCGCGACATGCACGGCCAGATGAAGGCCCTGCACCACGAGATCAGCCAGCTGCGGCAGGAAATCCAAGAGCTGAAAAAAGAAGAGGCCTTGCCCCGTCAGGGCAAGGCCCCGGTCGCGACCGAAGGGCCCTGACCTCGCTGCATCAGCGAGGTCACTGCACTCACTGGATGGTGAGCGTGCCGACGTTGTCGCTGCCGCCCTGCCCCTGCACCACCACGTCCACCTTGCCGGCCGGCAAAGCGGGCACCACGGCCGAGATGTGGGTCGAGTTGGTGACCTTGTAGCTCGTGGCGGGCACACCGCCAAAGGTCACGGCACGCGTGTTGGTGAAGTTCTTGCCCGTGATGGTGACCGTGGTGCCGCCTGCAGCGGTCACGCTCGCCGGCGACACGTCACTCACGACGGCCGGCGACACGGCTGCGCCCCCGATGGTCACCGACACGATGGTCGTGGCGGGGTTGGGGGTGTCGCAGTCGATGTGGCGGGTGTCGATCACCTGGCCCGCGCGGTTCTTCAGCTGCACCGAAGCGCCCGTGCGGCCCACATACAGCGCCGTGTCGGAGCCCGTGGGGTTGGCCTTGAACGGGCCGATGGCCAGGTCGGTGTTGGCCGGGATGCGGGTGACCAGGTCCTGCCCGCGCGTCAGCGCCGCGTCAGAGCCCGTGATGTTGCCCTTGGCTGCCATGTTGACCGAAGCCGGCGTGGTGTTGGTGGAGGTGAACTCCAGCAGGTCGATGGTGGTGGACGCGGTCGCGGCCGATGGCACCTGATCCAGCAGTTCGTTGACCACGCTGGCAGGCACGATGATGCGGCCATGGCCCTGCCCGGCGTTGAAGACTTCGCCCGGGGCGTAGAGGGCCGGCGCCACGCCATTGAAGGTGCCGTCGAGCTCGCGGCGGCCGATGCCCTGCACATTGCACGACAGCGGGAAGCGCAGGCTGCCCGACTGGGTCATGGGCGGGGTGTCGAGGTCTTCGGTGCGGATGTTGGTGTGCGGTGCCGAGACCTCGTTGGTGGGCGTGCCGGCGATCGTCATGCCCAGCACGATGATGGCGGGATCAGGCGCCGCACAGTTGACACCGAGGTCCCACAGCAGTGACTTGCCCGAAGCCGTCAACAGCTTGAGGGTGCCCTTGGCGCCCCCCATCTTGACCAGGATCTGGCCTTCCTTGGTCGATGCCGTCATCGGGCCCACCTGGATGAAGCCGGTGGGCGGCAGCGCCAGGCGCACAGGCTGGCCCTTCACGATGGGCAGCTTGTTGATGACGATGGGCGAGGACAAGCCGTTGATGGTCGACGGCGTGGCATTGGTCAGGTTGAAGTTCAGCTCGGTGATCTGGCCGTTGCCCGAGCGCGCGCCCATCGCGTAGACCAGGTCAGACAGCAGCTGTGGCATCTCCAGCACGCCGCTGCCATCGGTCATGTAGAAGGGCTGGCCTGGGGTGACGGTGGTGGCCATCGAGCCGGTGAGCTTGATGTTGAGCGTCTGCTTGCCAATGATCGGGAAGGTGCACTTCAGCGGGATGCGCAGGCTGCCGATCTGCGAGTTCACAGGGATCACGGTGGGATCGACGCCCGCGTGTGCGGCGGCGTGCAGCGCGATCAGGCTGGCCGTGGCCAGGGCAGAGCGAAGGAAGCGGTGGGTGGACATGTTGTCTCCGAATGGGTCGATGATTTGTCACAACAGCGCAAATTGACTTAATTTGGACAATTCGCATTTGCCAAATGAAGATAACCACCACCATCTGCCAGATCGATCAGGATTTCACCCCTCCAGACAAGCATTCAGGAAACACCGACACGCAGATCGGGCCTGCGCCGACATCCGCCCTGCTTCCTTGTCAGAATCCGGGCAACGCATCCTTGCCCTGCCCCCCCATGACCGAGCCCACCCCACGCAAACGCGCCGCTACGGTGACCCGCCGTTATGGCGGGATGGACGCTGCCGAGCGGCGGCGCGAGCGCCAGCGCAAACTGCTGGATGCGGGGCTGGAGGTCTTCGGCACCAAAGGCTTTCACCTCGCCTCTGTGCGCGACGTGTGCACCCATGCGGGCCTCACCGAGCGCTATTTCTACGAGTCCCACAAGACGCTGGGCGAGCTGTTCGACGCGGTCTATGCGGCGCTGCGCAGCCAGGTGCAGCAAGCCGTGATGAAGGCCATCCTGACCCAGGGTGCGCAGAACATCGGTCAGCCGCTGTCCATGGGTGAAGCCAGCCTGAGGGCCTGGCTGGGCTTCCTGCAGGAAGACCCCCGGCGGGCGCGCGTCATGCTCATCGATGCCCTGGGCGTGAGCGAAAGCGGGGTGCGCAATGTGGAATCGGCCGTCAGCGAGATGAAGGGGCTGCTGCGCACCTTCATCACCATGCTGTACCCCTCACTGCAACGCGTGGACTTCGAGCTGGACCTGGTGATCGCCGGCCTCACCGGCGCCACCATCTACATCGCCAAGACCTGGGTGCAGACGGGCTTCCCGCAACCGCTGGAGGCCATCGTGCAGCACAACATGCTCTTTTACCGGGCGATGGACGACTACCACAAGCGCCTGATGGCCAGCGGCGAGCCCGCCCCAGTCACCCTGTCGACCGGGGCCAGCAGGCCCGCACGCGCCAAAGGCCGCAAAAAGGCGTGATCAGGCCAGTTTCCAGCGCAGCGTCTCGCCGCCACGCAGCGGCTTGATCACGGCCTCGCCAAAGGGCAGGCTCTCGGGCACCACCCAGTCTTCGCGCTTCAAGGTGATGGTATCGGTGTTGCGCGGCAAGCCGTAGTAGTCGGGGCCGAAGAAGCTGGCAAAACCTTCGAGCTTGTCGAGGGCGCCCACGGCCTCGAAGGCCTCGGCATACAGCTCGATGGCGCACGGCGCCGTGTAGCAGCCGGCACAGCCCGAGGCGTGCTCTTTGAGGTGCGACGCATGGGGCGCGCTGTCGGTGCCCAAGAAGAACTTCGGGCTGCCACTGGTGGCCGCCTGCATCAGGGCCACGCGGTGCTCTTCGCGCTTGAGGATGGGCAGGCAGTAGTAGTGCGGGCGCACGCCGCCCATGAAGATGGCGTTGCGGTTGTAGAGCAAATGCTGCGGGGTGATGGTGGCGCCCACGAAGCGGTCGGCCTCGGCCACGTACTGGGCGGCCTCTTTGGTGGTGATGTGCTCGAACACCACCTTCAGCTCGGGGAAGTCGCGGCGCAGCGGGATCAGCTTCTCGTCGATGAAGGCCTTCTCGCGGTCGAACACGTCCACATCCCCATCGGTGACTTCACCGTGCACGCACAGCACCAGGCCCTCGCGCTGCATGGCTTCGAGCACGGCGTAGGTCTTGCGCAGGTCGGTCACGCCGGCATCGCTGTTGGTGGTGGCGCCGGCCGGGTAGAGCTTGAAGGCCACGGCGCCCATGGCCTTGGCGCGGGCGGCTTCGTCGGCCGGGGTGTTGTCGGTCAGGTAGAGCACCATCAGCGGCTCGAAGCGCAGGCCGGCGGGCACGGCGGCGCGGATGCGGTCGCGGTAGTCGGCGGCGGCCTGGGCCGTGGTGATGGGCGGGCGCAGGTTGGGCATGACGATGGCCCGGGCGAACTGGCGCGCCGTGTCGGGCACCACCGAGGCCATGGCGGCGCCGTCGCGCACGTGCAGGTGCCAGTCGTCAGGACGGGTCAGCACCAGGGAGGACGGGGTGGCGGTTTGGGGGGCAGCAGTCACGTTCGGAACCTGAAAAAAGGCATGCACACGTTGCCATTTTCTCATCCCCGCCACCGCCCCGCCCCGCATCCCTAAGGGTTGGGGGAAGGCCCCCCTGCGGGGGCCCAACGTCTAGGGACGGGCCGTTGTGGGCCCACCGGGGCGTCCCTAGTCTGCGAAGCCATCGGTCACGCCGCTTGAGCTTGTGACCGCCACCGCAGACAGGAGCCCCAGATGATCCCCTTTCGCTTTCACCGCATGGCCCGCGCCCTGCTGGCCGCCCCGCTGGGGCTGGCTTCGCTGGGCGCCGCCGCCCAGGCCACAGCAGAAACCGGCGTGCGCGTCGACACCGTGAGCATGAGCGCCGAGCAGACCGTGCTGCGCGTGACGGTGCCCGCGCCGCAGCTGGTCACCGTGGAGACGCCGGCCGGCAAGTTCCACCGCTTTGCCTACAAGGGCCGCGCCGGCAGCAACAGCCAGGACAGCAGCGAGGTGGGGCTGCCCGAGCTGCCCCGCTCGGGCTTCACCATCGCCCTGCCGGTGGACGGCAGCACGGCCGAGCTGTCGGTCACGCCTGAGGGCAACCCCACGCGCCTGTCGGCCCACCTGTACCCGGTGCAGCCGCCGGTGTCATCGCGCACCGGTGCCGACAAGGATGCCGAGTTCAGCTTCAATGCCGACGTCTGGGCCAAGGGCCTGCGCAAGCCGGGTGAGCCCGGCAAGGAAGTGCCCCTGCTGCGCAGCGACGTCAAGCTGCAGGGCTACAGCCTCAGCCCGTATGGCTTCGACCCCAGCAGCGATGTGCTGACCTACTACCCGAGCTACCTGGTCACCATCAAGCACCCGGGCAAGTGCATGGCCTACGACCGCACGCTGAGCCGCACGACGCTCAAGGCCTTCGATGGCCTGGACCAGCGCATCGAGAAGCTGCCCCTGCCCGGCCTGAAGCTGGCGCTCAACAAGAACCTGGTGACCGAGCTGGGCTGCGCCCCGCCGCTGACCGGCATCGACCTGAGCCTGCTGGGCGAGCGCTTCATCATCGTCACCCACCCCAACTTCAAGGCCGCCGCCGACACGCTGGCCGTGCACAAGCGCGCACTCGGCATCAGCACCCGCGTGGTCACCACCGCCGAGATCACGGGCGGCCCGGCTGCGGCCACCGAAACGCAGATCCGCAACTGGCTGGCCGCGTACTCGAACAGCCACATCATCCGCCCGCGCTGGGTGATGCTGATGGGCGATGCCGAGTTCGTCCCCACCCACTACGACTTGCAGAACATCTGGGACTCGGCCAAGAACGCGGGCGACATGTGGTACGGCCAGTTCATGCCCGGATCCACGGCGGTGACGGTGCCCAGCATCGGCATCGGCCGCCTGCCGGTGGACACGCTGGCGCAGGCCAACACCATCGTCAACAAGATCATCGCCTTCGAGAACAACCCGCCGGCCGATGGCATCGTGGGCCAGGACTTCTACAGCCGGCTGACCTTTGCTTCGTACTTCCAAAGCTCGGGGCAGACCGACAGCCGCTGGTTCGTGGAGACCAGCGAGATCGTGCGCGATTACCTCACGAGCCTGGGCTATGGCGTGCAGCGCATCTACACCACCGAGCCCACCGCCAATCCGAAGTTCTACAACAGCGGCGCGGCCATCCCGGCGGCCCTGCAAAAGCCCACCTTCGCCTGGAATGGTGGGACCGCCGACATCGTCTCGGCCATCAACAAGGGCTCGGCGCTGGTTTACCACCGCGACCACGGCTGGTGGGACGGCTGGGGCAACCCGTCGTTCACCACCGCTGACCTGAGCGCCGTCTCGGTGACGGGCAACCAGTTCCCGGTGGTGTTCAGCATCAACTGCGCCTCGGGCGTGTTCGACAACGAAACCGTGGACCTGCCGCCCAACAAGGTGGGCTCGGGCTACGGCATGTCGGCCTCCACCGTCTACTGGGGCGAGGCGTTCTTGCGCAAGGCCGATGGAGCGCTGGCCGTGATCGGCGACACCCGCCAGAGCAGCACCACCGACAACAACCACCTCACGCTGGGCCTGTTTGACGCGGTGTTCCCGGGGCTGATCAGCAACTACGGCAGCAGCACCTCGGTGCGCCGCCTGGGCGACTTGCTCAACCAGGCCAAGACCTATGTGTTCGATGTGGCCCAGGGCAGCACGGCCAACCGCCATCCGCTGGACAGCAGCCAGAACCGCCCGGGCATCGTCAACTTGCGCCAGGAGCTCAACATCTACAACCTGCTGGGCGACCCGACCGTCAAGCTGCGCGTGGCCCCGCCGGTCAAGCTGCAGCTGCCACAGGTGCTCTTCACCGGCAAGCAAGCCGTGGTGACCATCCCGCTGAAGAACGGCTGCCTGACCTGCCCGCCCGAACAAGGCGGCCCGGAGTGGGTGTCGGTGGTGATCATCGACCCGGCCACCGGCAACGTGCTGGCCCGCGGCTTGCCCAACGGCGACGGGCAGGCGAGCATCGATGTGCCCAACTTCAAGGGCGACAACGTGTGGGTGCGCATCAGCACGCCGGATGGCACCACGCAGCAGGCCGCAGCCAAGGAGGTCGACACCGATGGCGACGGCATCCCCGACAGCCGCGACAACTGCACCCTGGTGGCCAACCCGCGTCAGGAAGACACCGACGGCGACGGCTACGGCAACGCCTGCGATGCCGACCTGAACAACGACGGCTTCGTCAACTCGCTGGACATGGCGCTGATGCGCGCCCAGTTCGCCCGGCGTGGCGTGGCGGGCGACATCAACGGCGACGGCATCGTCAACTCGATCGACCTCAGCCTGTTCTCCAGCCTCTTTGGCAAGCAGCCCGGCCCCTCGGCCTTCCACCTCGACACCCTGGCGCGCTGACCCGCTGACCCACGTTCCACCGGGGCGCATGCCGCCCCGCTTTCACCTCACCGTTCAACCTGACTGGAGCCTGACATGACCCCCATCACCTCTGCCCTGAAAACCCTGCTGACCGCCATCGTGACCACCACCGTGTGCACCACGGCCGCCCTCGCGCAAAGCATCGTCGCCACCCCGTCTTCGTCGACCATCGCCGCGGGCGATACCGTGTCCATTGACTTCATGGGCAAGGGCTTCACCGATGCCACCTTTGGTGGCGGCTTCACCCTGGCCTTCGACCCCACGGTGCTGGCGTTGGTGAGCATGACCTTGCCAACCCGTTGGGAGATCTTCCGCTCAGGTGGCCTGCTGGACCCGACCTCGGGCACGGTCTCGGATGTGAACGGCGCCACCTTCACCCCCATCGGCGGCGACTTCCTGCTGGCCACGGCCACCTTCCGCGGCGTGCATGACGGCACCAGCGCGCTCAGCCTGTCGGCCTCGTCGGACTTCCCGTTCGCCAAGGCCGGCGGCCTGGAGATCCCGGTGACCTTCCAGGGCGGCAGCATCACCGTCAGCAGCGTGCCCGAGCCCGACAGCCTGGCGCTGCTGCTGGTGGGCGTGGGCGGTGTGGCCGCCGCCCGCACCCTGCAGCGCCGCCGCACGGCACACTGACCCCCTCGCTTGGAGGGGCGACGCCCGCTGCCCAGGGAAGTCCTGAGGCCAGCGGGCGTTGGGCGTCATGGACACTAGGGCACACGTGGAGCGAGACGTCGCGGCCAGCAGCGCCAGAGTTCGGCCCCACGCGCGACAACCCTGAGGGCACACCCCTCGCTTGGGTGCCGGCATCTGCAAGGGCTTACCCCAGATCTGGCGCGCAAAGACACTGGGCGCGCGCGCGGAGGCAAGACATTGCGGATCTGCAATTCCAGAATGTCAAAGCACCAGCCCTACCCTCACAAGGATCACACCATGAAGCTCTCCCGCTTTGCTGCCGCCGCCCTGACGGCCTGCCTGATGGGCGCCACCACCGGCGCCATGGCCGTTGAAAACGGCCCCGCTCCGACGATGGCCTCCATCACCAAGGACGGTTCGTACACCATCACCAGCACGGCCCTCAAGGGCACGGGCTTCGGCTCGGCCACCATCCACGTGCCCAATGGCACCGGCCCCTTCGCCCTGGTCGCCGTGTGCCCGGGCTTCGTCTCGCCCGAGTCGTCGATCACCGCCATCTCCAAGCGCCTGGCCACGCACGGCTTCGTCGTGGTGACCATCGCCACCACCACCCTGCTGGACTTCCCCAGCAGCCGCGCCAGCCAGATCCTGGCCGCCCTGAAGGCCGCCGTGGCCACCAACAACCCCAAGATCGACGTGAGCCGCCAGGTGGCTTCGGGCTGGTCGATGGGTGGTGGCGGCACGCTGGAAGCCGCCGCGTCGACCCCCGGCCTGGTGGCCGCCGTGGCCTATGCCCCGTGGAACACCTCGTCGACCAAGTACAAGTCGATCACCGTGCCCTCGCTGATCCTGGGCGGCACGGCCGACACGATCGCGCCGGTGTCGGGTCACTCGCAGAAGTTCTACGACGCCATCCCCGCGTCGACCAAGAAGGAACTGGCCGTGATCGAGGGCGCCAGCCACTTCTTCCCGAACTCGGCTGGAGAGCCGCAGAGCTACACCAACATCTCGTGGGTGAAGCGCTTTGCCGATGGCGACACCCGCTTCAGCCAGTTCCTGAACACGCAAGACCCGAAGTTCACCACCTGGCTGAGCACCGGCCCGTTCTGATGACGGCCCCCGCCTGAGCACCGCTCGGGCTGACGAGTCGGCGCACCTCGGTGCGCCGATTCTCTTTGGCAGGCGGCATGATGTGCGCCTGTGTGCTTTTTTGCTGGAGTTGGGATGTCTGCTCCCCGTCAACGCCTGGTGTGGCTGGCCGTGATCGGTGCGGTGGCCGCAAGCGGCGCGCTGCTGTGGCCCGTGCTGTCGCCTTCGCCCGAACGGGCTTCGTCTGACCCGCACCCCACCAACAACCCGCTGGCCGGGTGGTTCAACAGCCGCCCTGCGGTGACGGTGGTGGAGGCCAGCGAGCGCGCGGCCTCCGGCCCTGGTGCGGTCAAGCCGTTCAACCCCTTGGACACCATGGCGATGCCCACCTTCCGCGCCGATGACAAGGGCCGGCTGGTGATCGACGTGCAAACGCGCGATGACATCGAGCGCATGGCGATGATGTTCGGCAACGATGGTGGCCTGCAGAAGGTCGAGGCCCTGGGCTTCGAGCTGCCCGCGGCTGCGCGTCAGCAGCTGCGCGACCTCTACCTCAACTACCAGCAGTACCTGCAAGCGGTCAGCACCGCCATCCCGGCCAACCAGTCCACGCTGGACGATGCCCGCAAGCAGGCGCAGATCCTGCACGACCTGCGGATCGAGCGCTTTGGCGCCGACCAGGCCCACGCCATGTTTGGCGACCAAGAGGCCACCACCGACGCCCTGCTCAAGCAGATGAGCGAGCTGGCCAAGGGCAACCCCCACGCCACCACCGAAGAGCTGGCGCAAAAGGCCCAAGAGGCCATCGGTCAGAAGTAAGGCGGGCTCAGCTCAGGCCGCCTCGCGGCCCCACTGCACGCTGGCGCGGCGGAAGGCCCCCGGCGAGCAGCCCGTCCAGCGCTTGAAAGCGCGGTTGAAGCTGGCGTGGTCGGCAAAGCCCAGGGCGGCCGCGATGTCCACCAGCGCCATCGAGGTCTCGCGCAGCCATTTCTCGGCCTTGGCGCGGCGCACCTGGTCGATCAGCATGCGCAGGTTGAGCCCCTCCGACTCCAGCCGGCGCTGCAGGGTGCGCGTGGGCATCTTCATCTCGCGGGCCAGCTCTTCAAGCGTGGCGCGGCCCGTGCCCAGGTGCTCGTGGATCAGGCCCTGCAGGTGATCGACGAAACGCTCTTCGCGCCGCGACATCTGCGCCAGCTGCTGGGCCGCCTGGCGCTGCAGCAAGCCGTGGCTGGTGGCGTCGCTCGATTGCAAAGGCAGGGTCAGCCAGGCGGCCTCGCCCCAGATCTGGTTGGCCGGCTCGTCAAAGCGCACCAGGCCACCGAAGAGGCGCTTGTAGTCGTCCAGGCGGCCGCTGCAGGGCCCCTCGAAGCTGACGTCAAAGCACAGCTCGTCGTGGCCAGTCATCCAGCGCACGCGCTGCGCCCAGATGGCCAGCGACAGGCGCGCCAGGCGGTTGGAGCTCTCGCCCGAGGTGGGGCGCAGCTTGAGGAAGAAGCGCCGGCCTTCGAGCTTGCGGTCCACCACGAACACGTCGTTGAGCAGGTGGTGGTAGCGGCGCAGCAGGCGGCCCACCTCTTCGAGGTTGCGGCTGGTCATCAGCGTGAAGCCCATCAGGCCCACGTGCCAGGGCTGGATGCGCAGCGCCAGGTCGGGCACCAGGTCGCTCACGCCCAGGGCTTGCTCGGCGATGTCCATCATGCGGTGCCAGCGGGCCAGCGGGCAGCGGGCCACGGCCTCGCCCGGGTCCAGGTAGACCAGGTCTTGCGGCTCGAACAGCTTGAGGGCGCTGGGGTCGCGCTCTTGCACCAGGGTCATCAAGACCCGTGCGTATCCAGGGTGCAGCGAGCGCCCCGCCTCCGTGCTGTGTGCGTGTTCGTCCAAGGTGGTCATGTGTGCTTCCCGCCCGATCCAATGGCCCCGATGATCGGGATACCCCCCAAAGGGGTCAATCAGGGATCACACGGTCCGCATGTGATGGCGGGCGATTAGGCGAACCTGGGCGCCTCACCCTGAGGTTCTCCCGGGTATCGGGCAGGGCCACACTCCTGCAGGTCGTGTCTGGATCGGACAAGCAAAGCGGCAGAAACAGACTTGTTTGCAGCCGCCAGCTCCGGCCTCAGGCGCCAGGCTCGGCCTGCTGCAGGCGCCACATCTGGGCGTAGCGCCCCTCTTGCGCCAACAGCTGCGCATGGGTGCCGCGCTCGATGATGCGCCCCTGGTCCATCACCAAGATCTCGTGGGCCTGCACGATGGTGGACAGCCGGTGCGCGATCACCAGCACCGTCTTGCCCTGGGCCACCGCCGCCAGCTCGGCCTGGATGGCGCGCTCGTTGGCCGAATCGAGCGCCGAGGTGGCCTCGTCGAACACCAGGATCGGCGGGTTCTTCAGCAGCGTGCGGGCGATGGCCACGCGCTGCTTCTCGCCCCCCGAGAGCTTCAAGCCCCGCTCGCCCACCATGGTCTCGTAGCCCTTGGGCGTCTGGCTGATGAAGGTGTGGATGCGCGCGGCCTCGGCGGCGGCCACCACCTCGTCGTGCGAGGCGCCCGGGCGGCCGTAGGCGATGTTGTAGGCCACCGTGTCGTTGAACAGCACGGTGTCTTGCGGGACGATGCCGATCAGGCGGCGCAGGCTGTCTTGCGTGATGGCGGTGACCGGCTGGCCGTCGATGGTGATGCGGCCCTGCTGCACGTCGTAGAAGCGAAAAAGCAGCCGCGCCAGCGTGCTCTTGCCCGAACCCGAGGCGCCCACCACCGCCACGGTCTGGCCTGCGGGGATCTCGAAGCTCACGTCGTGCAAGATGGGGCGCGCCGGGTCGTAGGCGAAGTCGACATGCTCGAAGCGCACCGTGGGCGGCCCGCTCACCTGCAGGGCCTGGGCATTGGGGGCATCGGCCACCTCGCGCTCGCGCTCCAGCAGGGTGAACATCTTGTCGAGGTCGGTGATGGCCTGCTTGATCTCGCGGTAGATCACGCCCAGGAAGTTCAGCGGGATGTAGAGCTGGATCATGAAGGCGTTGACCATGACCAGGTCGCCCACGCTCATGCGGCCATCGACCACGCCTTGGGTGGCACGCCACAGCATCAGGATCAGGCCCACGGCGATGATGGTCTGCTGGCCGCTGTTGAGCAGCGACAGCGTCTGCTGCGACTTCACGGCCGCCTGGCGCAGGCGCTCCAGCGACTCGTCGTAGCGGCGGGCCTCGAAGGCCTCGTTGTTGAAGTACTTGACCGTCTCGTAGTTCAGCAGCGAGTCGATGGCCCGCGTGTGCGCCTTCGAATCGAGCTCGTTCATGGTCTTGCGAAAGTGCGTGCGCCACTGCGTGACGCTGACCGTGAAGGCCACGTAGAACACCAGCGCCCCACCCGTGATCCACGCAAAGACCACATCGAACTTCGTGGCCAGCAGCGTGAGCACCAGCACCACCTCGATGATCGTGGGGATGATGCTGTAGAGCGAGTACGAGATCAGCGAGTTGACGGCCCGCGTGCCGCGCTCGATGTCGCGCGTCATGCCGCCGGTCTGGCGCTCCAGGTGAAAGCGCAGGCTGAGCGCATGCAGGTGCGCGAACACCTTGAGCGAGATGCTGCGCGCGGCCCCTTCGGTGGCCTTGGCGAACACCAGCTCGCGCAGCTCGGTGAACAGCGAGGTGCTCAGGCGCAGCAGGCCGTAGGCCACCAGCAGGCCCACCGGCACAGCCAGCATCGCTTGGGCCATGTTGGGGTGTGGCGCCAGGCGATCGACCAGCTCTTTGAGCAGCACCGGCACACCCACGTTGGCCACTTTGGCGCCCACCATGAACAGCAGCGCCAGCACCACGCGCACGCGGTAGTGCCACAGGTAGGGCCACAGCTGCGCCAGGGTCTGGCGGTCAGAGCGCGGAGCAACCGTGCTGGATGTGGTGCTTTCAACCGGTGCTGGGGCAGCGTAGCGACGCATATTGGGGACAATGGGGGAGAGCTGGGCATTGTCTCTCCCGCCCGGCCTGTTTGCTTGACCACACCACCATGACCTTGACCCCCGCCCCCAACACCTTGCTCACCCCCGCTGAACTGCACCCCGAGATGGAGCTGGTGATGCGCGTGATGCCCATGCCCAAGGATGCCAACGGCAATGGCGACATCTTTGGCGGCTGGATCATGTCGCAGGTGGACCTGGCGGCCTGCGTGCTGCCCGCCCGCGTCTCCAAGGGGCGCGTCACCACGGTGGCCGTCAACGAGTTCGTGTTCCGCAATGCGGTGTCGGTGGGCGACTTGCTGTCGTTCTACGCCCGCGTGGTGAAGGTGGGCAACACCTCGATCACCGTGGCCGTCGAGGTGTGGGCCGAGCGCCGCCCGGCCGATCCGCTGCTGGTCAAGGTCACCGAGGCCCAGGTCACCTACGTGGCCATCGACCGCGACGGCAAGCCCCGGCCAGTGCGCTCGACCTGATCGGCACCTGATGCAACGCAAGGGCAGGCGGGCTCGGCTGGCCTGCCCACAGGGCACAATGCGCCCTCCTGGCTGGGCCCGCTTGGCGGCAAGCCCCAGCCTCTTCCTTTCTTTTTTGCTGGCCACCTGATGTCTGCCTCCAAGCCCCACACCGCGCGCCGGTCTCCGCTCTCCCTGAGGGCCTTGGCCACCTTGGCCACGCTGACGGCGATCAGCCTGTCGCCGGCCGCCAGCTTTGCCGCCACGCCTGCGGCACCGACCGCCGCCTCGGCGCCGGCTCAGCAAGGCAACAAGCATGGCCGGGTTGAGCAGGTGCAGGCCACCGAAGTGCAAGGCCACGGCAGTGGCGCGGGCATGGTGGCGGGCGCCGTCGTGGGCGGCCTGCTGGGCAACCGCGTGGGCAAGGGCTCAGGCAACGCGTTGGCCACCGTGGGCGGCGCCGTGGCAGGTGGCTACGCCGGCAACGAGATCGAGAAGAGCGCCAAGAAGCACGTGGTCTACAACACCACCGTGAAGTTCGACGACGGCAGCACCCAGACCTACCACCTGCCCACCTCGTACGCCCTGGGCACCCGCGTTGAGCTGCGCGGCAAGCGCATCTACCCGGTCAAGTGACCCCCTGAACCCTGCCCGCTGCCCACCATGCGTGCCCTGACCTTGCTGCGCCCCCAAGACGCCCCCGATGCCCTGCATGGGCAAGGCTGGGCCGTGCTGTCGCCCGATGACTGGCTGACCACCATCGGCCACACGACCCACGAGGTCGAGATCCTGCACAGCACCTGGGGCGACCTGCCGCCCGACACCCACCTGCGCGATGGCGGCCACTACCGCTTCCGTCGCCACAGCTGCTTCACGCTGGACGTGGACAACGAGGCCTTGCAGCTCACCGCGCACCGCAGCCACTGGCAGCCGGTCACCTACAACGCCTTGCACGGCGGCTTTGAACGGTTGTTCGAGCCCGTGCGGCCGAAGGTCTGCGGCAGCGCCCTGTGGCGCGACATGCTGACCCACATCGGCCAGGTGTTCGCGCAGGCGGCGGCCCTCAAGGGCCAAACCGTGCCCACTTGGTTCATCGAGGCGCACCAGTTCCGCGTGGACACCACTGGCGGCATCGGCCGGCCCACACCCGAGGGCGCCCACCGCGATGGCGTCGACTTCGTGGCCGTGGTCTTCATGGGCCGCGCGGGCGTCAAGGGCGGCGAAACGCGCGTGTTCGAGGCCGATGGCCCGCGCGGCGTGCGCTTCACGCTCGACCGGCCGTTCAGCTGCCTGCTGCTCGACGACGAGCGCGTGATCCACGAAAGCACGCCCATCCAGCCGCTGGGCGAGCACGGCTGGCGCGACACCCTGGTGCTGACCTACCGCCAGCACGGCTTCCAGGGGCCCTGAGCGCCGGTTTGCGGCCCGTTGCGCTCAGGCCGTTACGTTCAGGCCGTGCCGAACTTCGTGTCGAACTGGATGCCCGCGCCTTGCAGCAGCTGCGTGGGTAGCTCGCCACCCGCGCAGACGATGACCGCTTGATTGGGCAGCGTTTGCTCGCCCTGGGGCGTGGTCAGCAGCACCGCATCGGCATCGATGCGCTGCACGTGCGATGACCACAGCACCTGCACCTGCCCCCGGGCCTCGGCCTCAACCAGGCGCTGGCGGTTCAAGGGCTTGACGCGCGAGAGCGCCTGGCCCCGGTACGACAGGGTCACCACCGTGCCCGGCTCGGCGGCACAGGCCAGCACCGCCTCGACCGCGCTGTCGCCCCCGCCCACCACCAGCACCTGCTGGCCGCGGTACTGGGCCGCATCCACCAGGCGGTAGACCACCTTGGCTTGCGCCTCGCCCGGCACCCCGAGCTTGCGCGGCGAGCCGCGTCGCCCCAGCGCCAGCAGCACGGTCTTGGTGTGGTAATCCTTCTGCGACGTGTGCACGATGAAGCTGCCGTCGGCCTGCGCCTCGATGGCCTGCAGCTTTTCGCCGAACTGGAAGGTCAGCCCAGCCTTGTCGACCGCCATCTTCCAAAAGCTCAGCAGCCGCTCTTTGGGCACCTCGCGGCCCAGGTCCATCTCGCCCACCACGTCCAGCTTCACCGGCAGGGTCATCGCGATCTTGTTGCGCGGGTAGTGGTAGACCGTGCCGCCCAGCGCCGGCTCTTGCTCGACGATGGCGTAGCGCAGCTTCATCGCCACGGCGCTCAGGCCAGCGCTCAGGCCAGCCGGGCCGGCGCCCAGGATCACCACATCGAGCGGCGCTGGCGCGCTGGTTTGCGCCACCTTGGCCTGCACCGCACGCATGGCCTGTCGCCCCTGCTCGGTGGCCTTGCGGATCAGGCCCATGCCGCCCAACTCGCCCGCGATGAAGATGCCCGGCACGTTCGTCTCGAACTGCGGACTGAGCACCGGCACGTCCATGCCCCGGGTGGCCGTGCCGTAGACCAGCTTCAAGGCCTGGCTGGGGCAAGCCGAGATGCAAGCGCCGTGGCCGATGCAGGCCGAGGCGTTGATCAGCGTGGCCTTGCCCTCGACGATGCCCAGTGCCCCCTCGGGGCAGGCCTTGACGCAGGCCCCTGAGCCGAAGCACCGGTTGGGGTCGACCTGCGGGTGCATGGACACCGGCTCGTTGAGCCCCGCCTCTTTGGACACCGCGTAGGTGTCGGCATGACTGGTCAATTTGCGACGCCGCAGCCACACATGTGTGGCCACCACGGCCAGTGCCACCCCGCCATACACAGTCAGATACTCAATCGACAGCATCGCCACCTCGAAATCCATCAAAATGTGCCGAACGCACATTTCTTGATGCAACCGACATTGTGAACCCGGTCACGCGCCTGCGGGCCAGGTGCTTCGCCCGGCGTGCCCAGAAATCCACGCTGTTTACGCCAGATACACCTCGTCACCCTTCCCCGCTTCATCCCATCGGCGCGCGTCCGATCAACCCAGGTCGTCCAGCCGCCGCCAGACCATGCAGTCCTCCCTCTCCGCTCAAGACCCCAGCCTGGCCGCGCCTGCGCCCCAGCGAGCAGCTATCCCCAAGGTCAGGCCCGACACCTGGATCTACCTGGGCATCACCTTGCTGGTGCTGGTGGCGTGGTGGGTGTCGCTGCAGGGGTGGTTCACCTCGTGGTCGCGCACCGGCTACTGGCTGGGGGTGGCCGGTGGGGTGTCGATGCTGGCGCTGTTCACCTACCCGCTGCGCAAGCGCTGGTCGGTCACCTACAACTGGGGCGCCGCGCGGCACTGGTTCTTGGCGCACATGATCCTGGGCGTGGTCGGGCCCTGGCTGATCCTGCTGCACTCCACGTTTTCGCTGCGCTCCACCAACGCGGCCGTGGCCTTTTTCGCCATGGTGGCGGTGGCCTTGAGTGGCGTGGTGGGCCGCTTCCTGCATGTGCGGCTCCATGCCGACGCGCGCGGCCAGCAGGCCACCTTGCAGGGCTTGCGCCAGGCGCTGGAAGACGACCACCGCCAAGCGGGCATCGACCTGGCCCAGATGCCTGCCGTGCGCGATGCCTTGCACGCCTTCGAGGCCCGTTGCCTGGGCCAGGGTCAAGCGGCCGCCCCAGGCCACCTTTGGTTGCTGCTGACCCTGCCGCTGCAGCGCCTGCAGGTGGAGCGGCAGTGCAAGGCGCTGCTCAAGGCGGGCATTGCCCAAGAAGCCAAAGCCGGCCAGTGGACCAAGTCGAAAGCCATGAGCCACTACGCCAGGCTGCGCACGGCTTGCCTCACCTACACCGCCAACGTGCAGCGCGCCGCACAGTTCCACACGCTGGAGAGGCTGTTCTCGCTGTGGCACGTGGCCCATGTGCCCTTCGTGTGGGTGCTGGTGGCCTGCGCCATCTTCCATGTGGTCGCGGTCCATGCGTACTGATCACTGGGGCGGCGTGGTGCTGCGCGGGCCACTCGCCTTGATCCGCGTGCTGTGGCCACGCCTGCTGGGCACCTTGCTGGCCACCCTGTTGATGGGCCTGAGCGGCATCGCCCACGCCCAGAACATCGAGGCCGTGCTGGCCCCGGGCGAGCTCGTGCAAGGCCACGCCAAGTACGAGAAAGACTGCACCAGCTGCCACGTGCGCTTCAACCCCAAGGGGCAAGACGCGCTGTGCGCCGACTGCCACAAAGAGGTCAAGCAAGACCTGCTGAGCCACCAAGGCTTCCACGGCCGCAACAAGGCCGATGCCACCTGCCGCTCGTGCCACACCGACCACAAGGGCCGCAGCGCCCGCATCGTGGCACTCGACACCAAGCGCTTCGACCACAAGCAGACCGATTACGCGCTGCACGGCAAGCACGTGAAGGTGGAATGCGACAAGTGCCACGAACGCGGCAAGAAGTACTGGCAAGCCCCCTTGGACTGCGCAGCCTGCCACAAGGCCGACGACGACAAGAAGGGCCACAAGGGCGGCCTGGGCCAGCCCTATACCAAAGACAAGTGCGCGGACTGCCACGCCGACACCGGCTGGAAGGACACCACCTTCGACCACTTCAAGCGCAGCAAGTTCAAGCTGGAAGACAAGCACAAAGAGGCCAAGTGCAACGACTGCCACCTCAAGGCCGACCAGCGCACCGGCCGCTACAAGGACACGCCCGAGACCTGCGTGGGCTGCCACAAGAAGGACGACGACAAGAACGGCCACAAGGGCCAGTACGGCGAGAAGTGCCAGAGCTGCCACACGGCCAAGAACTGGAAGGACATCACCTTCAACCACGATCAGGACACGAAGTACCCGCTGCGCGGCAAGCACAAGAAGACCGAGTGCAACGACTGCCACACGGGCAACCTGTACAAGCAAAAGCTCTCGCAGGACTGCCACAGCTGCCACAAGAAGGACGACAAGCACAAGGAGTCGCTGGGCAAGGACTGCGGCTCGTGCCACACCGAATCGGACTGGAAAGACCCGCCGCGCTTTGACCACAACCAGACGCGCTACCCCCTGCTGGGCAAGCACGAGAAGGTCGAGTGCAAGGACTGCCACAAGAACGCCACGGCCAAGGACAGCAAGATGTTCAAGGACGTGCCCATGGACTGCTACAGCTGCCACAAGAAAGACGACAAGCACGAGGGCACCTTGGGCCAGCCCTGCGTGGACTGCCACTCCGAGCGCGACTGGAAGGCCACGGCCGGCCGCTTCGACCACGACCGCACGCGCTTTGCCCTGCGCAACGGCCATGCCAAGCGCGAGATCAAGTGCAGCGATTGCCACACCTCAACGCCACTGAAATCCTTCCGCAACACCGACCGCACCTGCTACAGCTGCCACAAGAAGGACGACAAGCACGAGGGCACGCAAGGCAAGCAGTGCGACAGCTGCCACAGCGACCTCAACTGGAAGACCACGGCTTTTGACCACGCCCGCACGCGCTTCCCGCTGGTGGGCAGCCACACCTCGGTGGCCTGCAAGGATTGCCACAAGACGCAGAAGTTCAGAGAAGCACAGCGCGAGTGCATCGCCTGCCACCTCAAGGACGACCCGCACAAAGCCACGCTGGGCGAGCGCTGCGAGGGCTGCCACAACGCCCGGCACTGGAAGTCATGGGCGTTCAACCACACCAAGCAGACCCACTACCCGCTGACCGGCGCCCACACCAAGGTGAAGTGCGAGGCCTGCCACAGCGCCCCGGCCCCCAAGGGGCAGCCGATCGCGGCCGTCAGCCAACGCTGCAGCGAGTGCCACGGCAAGGACGACGTGCACGAAGGCCAGTTCGGTGCGCGCTGCGAGCAATGCCACATCACGGAGGGTTGGAAACAATTGGATAAACCCTTACGGGCGCGGTGACCGTACATTTCTAGAATGAAATGTGCAAAGCGCACATTCGTTCAGTTCTTTCACATCCCTCCTGGTCACCCCCTGATGTCCCAGCCTCGCCCCTCGTCCGCCCCAAGTCGCCCAATGTGGCTGCGGCTGGCCATGCTGCTGGCGATGTTCAGCCTGTGGTGCGTGGCGGGTCTTGCTCAGGCCCAAGGCAGCAGCAAGTTCGATCACCTGCGCACGGGCTTCGCGCTGCAGGGCAAGCACAGCGCGGTGCGCTGCGAGTCATGCCACATCAGCGGCGTGTTCAAGGGCACGCCCAAAGATTGCCGCAGCTGTCACAGCCCTGGCTTGCGCGCCGCGCAAAACGCCAGCGTGGTGCCGGCCAACCACATCCCCACCACACTCGCCTGCGACAGCTGCCACAACACGACGGCGTTCACGGCAGTGCGCTTCAGCCACGCCACGGGCATCTCGCCAGGCCAAACCTGCGCGGCCTGCCACGACGGCACCCACGCCCAGGGCAAATCGGCCGACCACATCGACACCCGCGCCGCCTGCTCAACCTGCCACACCACCGCGAGCTGGAGCGGCGCCCGGCCCGATCACAGCCAGTTCAACGCCAGCACCTCCTGCGCGTCGTGCCACAACGGCAGCAAGGCCACAGGCAAGCCCAGCACGCACATCCCGGTCACGGCCAATTGCCTGAGCTGCCACGGCGTCAGCACCTGGCGGCCGACCAAGTTCAACCACACCCAGGTCGCTGCGGCAGGCGCCTGCTCAACCTGCCACACGGGCGCCTTCCCGCCCGCCGATGGCAAGTCGGCCAACCACATCCCCTATGCGGGCCTCGCCGGTGTCAACGTCGGCAATTGCGACAGCTGCCACAAGGGCAGCTACAGCAGCTGGGCCAATGGCCGCTTCCACGCCAACGTCAGCGTCAGCGGCCAATGCGCCAGCTGCCACCTCACCACAGCCTATGGCGCCATGGCCAAGCCGGCCAATGCCTTGCATGCCAGCATCAACAGCGGCTGCGAGTCGTGCCACAAGGGCACGAGCAGCTGGGCCGTCAGCGGCATGGCCAAGCCTGACCACACCGGCTACACGGCCAGCACCAGCTGCGCCAGCTGTCACGACGGCAGCACGGCCCCCGGCAAGCCCGGCAACCACATCCCCACCACGCTGAGCTGCTACAGCTGCCACAGCCCGACGGCCACCACCTGGGCGCCCACCAAGTGGAACCACACCCAGCAGGCCGTGGCCCGCGCCTGCTCAAGCTGCCACACCGGCAGCTTCCAGGGGCCAGACGGCAAGCCCGCCAACCACATCCCCTATGCGGCCGTGAGCGCCGCGGCCAGCGCCAACTGCGACACCTGCCACGCCAGCGGCTTTGCCAGCTGGAACCCCGGCAAGTTCCACGCGAACGTGAGCACCAGCACCCAGTGCGCGAGCTGCCACCTCACCAGCGCCTACGGCACCACGGCCAAGCCGGCCAACGCCATGCACAGCACCATCACGGGCAACTGCGAAGGCTGCCACAAGGCCACATCGAGCTGGGTGGTGAGCGGCGCTGCAGCCAAGCCCGATCACAGCCTGTTCACGGCAGCCACCACCTGCAGCTCGTGCCATGACGGCAGCACGGCCGCCGGCAAGACCGCGCGCCACATCCCCACCACGCTGAGCTGCTACAGCTGCCACAGCCCCACAGGCATCGGCTGGGCCCCCACCAAGTGGAACCACACCCAGCAGCCGGTGGCCCGCACCTGCTCCACCTGCCACACCGGCACCTACCAGGGCCCGGATGGCAAGCCCAACCCGCACATCCCCTACACCACCATCACGGCGGCGGCCACGGCCAACTGCGACACTTGCCACAAAGGCGGCTTTGCCAGCTGGAACCCGGGCAAGTTCCACGCGAACGTGAGCACCACCACGCAGTGCGCGGCCTGCCACATGACCTCGGCCTTTGGCCTGAGCGCGCGGCCCAACGATGGGGTGCACGCCAATGTGACGGGCAACTGCGAGAGCTGCCACAAGACCACCGGTTGGGCCTCGGCCACCGTCAGCCACAGCACCTTCACGGCGGCCACCAACTGCGCGCAGTGCCACAACGGCACCGATGCGCCAGGCAAGGTCAGCACCCACATCCCCACCACGCTGAACTGCTACAGCTGCCACAACCCGACAGCCACCACCTGGGCGCCCACCAAGTGGAACCACACGCAGCAAGCCGTCACCCGCACCTGCTCGACCTGTCACACCGGCACCTTCCAGGGCCCGGATGGCAAGCCCAGCAACCACATCCCATACGCCACGGTCACAGCAGCCTCCAGCGCCAACTGCGACACCTGCCACACCAGCGGCTTTGCCAGCTGGAACCCCGGCAAGTTCCACGCGAACGTGAGCACCGCCACGCAGTGCGCCACCTGCCACATGACGGCGGCCTACGGCCTGACCTCGCGACCCAACAACGGCACCCACGCCAATGTGACGGGCAATTGCGAGGCCTGCCACAAGACCACCGGCTGGGCCTCGGCCACCGTCAGCCACAGCACCTTCACGGCAGCCACCAATTGCGCGCAATGCCACAACGGCACCGATGCGCCGGGCAAGGTCGGCAACCACATCCCCACCACGCTGAACTGCTACAGCTGCCACAACCCGACGGCCACCACCTGGGCCCCGACCAAGTGGAACCACACGCAGCAAACCGTCACCCGCACCTGCTCGACCTGCCACACCGGCGGCTACCAAGGACCGGACGGCAAACCCGCTAACCACATCCCCTATGCCGCGGTGAGCGCTGCGGCCGCGGCCAACTGCGACACCTGCCACACCAGCGGCTTCGCCAGCTGGAACCCCGGCAAGTTCCACGCGAACGTGAGCACCCCCACGCAGTGCGCCACCTGCCACATGAGCGCGGCCTACGGCCTCACGGCCAAGCCCAATGACGGCATCCACAGCACCGTCACGGGCAACTGCGAGGGCTGCCACAACCCCAAGGCCTGGAGCACCGCCACGGTCAACCACAGCAGCTTCACCGCCGCCACCAACTGCGCGCAGTGCCACAACGGCAGCGATGCCCCCGGCAAGCCTGGCACGCACATCCCCACCACCTTGAACTGCTACAGCTGCCACACGCCCACGTCACTCACGTGGACCCCGACCAAGTGGAACCACACGCAGCAAACCGTCACCCGCGTCTGCTCGACCTGCCACACCGGCGGCTACCAGGGACCGGACGGCAAACCCGCCAACCACATCCCGTATGCGGCGGTGAGCGCCGCCGCCACGGCCAACTGCGACACCTGCCACAAGGGTGGCTACACCAGTTGGAACCCCGGCAAGTTCCACGCGAACGTGAGCACCAGCACCCAGTGCGCCAGCTGCCACTTGAGCTCGGCCTATGGGCTCACCGCCAAGCCCAACGACGGCATCCACAGCACCGTCACCGGCAACTGCGAGGGCTGCCACACCACAACCACCACCTGGTCATCGGCCAAGGTCAACCACAGCACCTTCACGGCGGCCACCAACTGTGCGCAGTGCCACAACGGCAGCACGGCCCCGGGCAAGCCGGGCAACCACATCCCGACCACGCTCAACTGCTACAGCTGCCACACGCCCACGTCCGCCACCTGGACGCCCACCAAGTGGAACCACACCCAGCAAGCCGTCACCAACGCCTGCTCAAGCTGCCACACCGGCAGCTACCAAGGCCCTGATGGCAAGCCCGCCAGCCACATCCCCTACGCCGCCGTGCCCAACGCCAGCGCAGCCAACTGCGATGCCTGCCACAAGGGCAGCTACACCAGCTGGGCCACGGGCAAGTTCCACAGCAACGTCACGGTGACCACGGGCTGCAACACCTGCCACGCCACATCCAGCTATGGCCAGGTGACCAAGCCGGCCAACCACATCCCGCTGGCGCAGCTGCTCAACGGCAGCACGATGGACTGCAGCGCCTGCCACAAGCTCAACACGACGGGCGGCTTCTCATCGGCGGCGATGAACCACAACAGCAGCATGGGCTCGGGCTCAGGCTGGTGCAAGAGTTGCCACCTCTCGGGCGCCTCGTACCTGGGCAGCATGACCAGGATGTCCAGCGGCCACCTGGGCAGCAAGACCGACTGCTCCACCTCTGGCTGCCACCGCCCCTTGGGCACACGCGGCACCGCCTACACCCGCTGGTGATTGCGCTCCTTCAACCTTGATGCGCGTGGTCACCCGCCATGCGTCGCACGCCCATGTTCCAGGCCTTTCGCCTTCGCCCCCTGGTTGCCGCCCTGCCCTGCCTGCTGGGCCTGGCCCATGCCCACGCTGAGATCATGGAAGACATCGACGTGCGGCGCGAAGGTGCCAACGCGGTGGTCGCCATCCACCTCAACGTGCCCATCTCGTTGGTGCGCACCACCACCTCGCGCGGGCAAGACCTCACGCAGGCCTACTTCCGCGTCAAGCCCCAGCTCAACGCCCCTGCGGCCTACGTGCCCGGTGAGCGCCGCGTGGTCGAAGCCCGGGGCCTGCCCAAGCTGGTGATCGAAGACGAGCCCGTCAAGGCCGCTGTGCCCAACGACAGCAACCGCCGGCTGGTGATCGCCTTCGGCCAGGCCGCGCGCTTCAAGGTGCGCGCCGGCCGGGGCGAGCGTGCGCTGGAGGTGGTGCTGGAAGGCCTGGGCGCCAGCCTGGTGGGCGATCAGCACTTTGCGCGCGCCATCCCGGCGGCCATCAACCCCGGACAGAACTTCGTCATCGCCTTGCTGCGCGCCAACACCCCCAACCTGCACATGGACCTGCCCGTGCCCCAGGCCCTGCAGCAGTACCAGGTGTTCACCGCCCGGCGGCTGGTGCAAGGCAAGCAGGTGCACGAGATGGACCTGGGCTACTTCGCCACGCTGGCCGAGGCCGAGGCCGCCCTGCAGCAGCTCAAGCCGCGCTTCCCGCAGGCTGAAATCGTGCGACTGCAAGCCCAGGCCCAAGCCGAGGCCGACACCCTGACGCTCAAGCCCGCCAGCGAGGTGCTCACCAACGAGCAGCTCGCGCAAAAGCTGCTGGATCAGGGCCGACGGCAGGTCGAGCAAGGCCAGTTCGATGACGCCTTGGTCACGCTCAACCAGGCACTGGAGCTGCCCGTGGCCGCCGCCACGCCCGATGCCCACGAGCTGCTCGGCCAGACGCTGGCCGCCATGGGCGAGGTGCCCCGCGCCGAAGCCGAGTTCACCAGCTACCTCAAGCTTTACCCGGATCACCCGGGCGTGCCACGTGTGCGCGCCGCGCTCGCGGCCCTGCGCCCCACCGACCTCAAGCCCAGTGACGCGCTCAGCCTGCCCGCCAGAGCAGAAGAAACCACGGTGTCTGGCTCGCTCTCGCAGTACTACTACGGCGGCAAGATCTCGCAGAGCCAACGGGCCGAGCGCAGCGTGGCCGGCACCCCGCTGCCCGCCGATGCCGTGAAAGACCTCAACCAGGCCGCGCTCACCAACGACGCACAGAAGCTGCTGTCGACGTTTGCCGATGCCACCTGGCGCACGCGCAACGACCAGCGCGAGATGAAGTTCATGGTGCGCGACCAGTTCGACTACAACCTGCTGAGCCGCGAACAGCTGCGCGACAAGTCGCGCTACCGCAACCGCCTCACGGCCGCCTACTTCGACTACATGGGGCTGGACGCCACCCGCTTGCGCGGACGGCTCGGCCGCCAAAACGGATCGCTGGGCAGCGAAGGCCGCTTCGACGGCGCCTCAGGCAGCTTCAGCTTCCGCCCCAAATGGAAGCTCTCGGGCGCCATGGGCAGCCCGGTGGACGGTGTGGCCGACACCAACCGCTACTTCGTGGGCACCTCGATCGACGCCGACGCGATCACGCCGAACTTCGGCGCTTCGGCCTTCGTGCTGCAGCGCATGATCGACGGCCAGGTCGACCGCCGGGCCACGGGCTTTGACCTGCGCTACTTCCAGGGCAACAGCTCGCTCATGGGCGCGGTGGACGCCGACACCATCTACCGCCGGCTCAACCGCGCCTCGCTCACGGGCAACTTCCTGACCGAGGGCAACACCAGCGTCAACGTCGACCTGCTGCGCCAAGCCCTGGTGCCGGTGGCGCTGAGCCAGACGCTGTTCTTCCAGTACCAGACGCTGCAACAAGGCAGCATGGGCGCGCCGCGCACCATCAACCAGCTGCTGTCGACCTACACGATGGCCCAGCTGCGACAGTTCGTGCGCGACAACACCTCGTACCTGAAAACCGGCGGCGTCTCGGTCTCCACCCCCTTGAGCGAACGCTGGATGGTGGGCGCCGACACCCGCTTCACCAGCACCGGCGTGGTCGCCCCCAACGAGGCCAACGGCTTCATGCAAACGCCTGCCTCAGGCATCACCCGCTCGCTGGGCTTCAACTTGATCGGCAACAACCTCTACAGCGAACGCGACACCAACGTGCTCAACGCCACCGTGACCCGTGGCATGCTCGGCCGCAGCCAGCAGCTGAGCGTCAACAACCAGACGCCGCTGGGCGAGGCCTGGCAGGTCGAGCCCAACATGCACTGGGTGCGCGTGGTGTCGCTCGATCCGAGCTCACGCGCTGTACAGAGTAGTACCGTGGCGTGGGGCCCGGGATTCAGGGCATCATTCAAACCTCGGCCAGCTGTGACGCTGGAGTCGACCTTCAGCCTCGATCGCACCCAGGTCACCTCCTACGCCACGGGAACGGACGACAATACGGGTCTGCCGACGCGGACCACCACCACCAGCCACAGCAACCTGATCACGTATTCCCTTGGTTACCGGTACGAGTACTGATGCGCACACCCCATCAGCTGCCACCCCAGCCCTGCACACCCACAACCTGGGTTGCCAGCGCGGTGGCCGGCTGCTGTTCTCGCGCCTGAACCTCGCCGTGCAACCGGGCCAAGCGTGGTGGGTGCGTGGCCCCAACGGCCGGGGCAAGACCAGCCTGCTGCGCCTGCTCGCCGGGCTCTCGCGCCCCGCCGAGGGCCACATCGACCGGGGCTTGCCCCTGGTCTTCATGGGCCACCAACACGCGCTGAAAGACGACATGAGCGCCCTCGAAGCGCTGCAGTTCCTCACCCGCCTGCACAGCGAACCCAGCGAAGACGACGCGCTGCTGCAGGCCATGACGCGACTGGGCGTGGCCCACCGCCGCAAGGCCATGGTGCGCACCCTGTCGCAAGGCCAGCGTCGCCGCGTTGCCCTGTCGCGCCTGGCTTTGCCGGCCGCGCCGCGCACGTGGATCCTCGACGAGCCCTTTGATGCGCTGGACGACGAAGGCGTCGCCACGCTCAACACCCTCATCCAGCAACACTGCGCGGGCGGAGGCGCAGCCGTGTTCACGAGCCACCAAGAGGTGCACATGCCCGGCATGCACACCCTGTGGCTTGAAGCGGCGGGGGCCTGAGCCAAGATGTGGTCCCTCATCCGGCGAGACTGGCAGCTCGCGGCACGCCGACGCGTTGAAGCCCTGCTGCCCCTCGTGTTCTTCATCGTGGCGGCCAGCCTGTTCCCGCTGGGCGTGGGCCCCGAGCCGCAGATGCTGCGCACCATGGCGCCCGGCGCGCTGTGGGTGTGCGCCCTGCTGGCCTCGCTGCTGTCCCTGACAGGTCTGTATGGTCCCGACTTTGCCGATGGCAGCTTGGAGCAGTTCCTGCTGTGCGGCCAATCGGTGCCGGGCCTGGCCCTGGCCAAGGCATTTGCGCACTGGACGATCTTCGGATTACCGCTGGTAATCACCGCCCCGTTGTTGGGGGTGATGTTTGACGTTAAAGGTCCAGAACTCGCTACCCTCACGCTCGGTCTGCTCCTGGGCACGCCGGTGCTGAGCCTGCTGGGCGGCGTGGGTGCGGCCTTAACACTGGGTTTACGTTCGGGCGGCATGCTCATCGTCTTGCTGGTGCTGCCCCTGGCCATCCCCGTGCTGATCTTCGGCGCGGGGGCGGTCACGGCGGTGTCGGCCGGCATCTCGCCGGATGGGCACCTGTCGCTGCTGGGTGCCTTGCTGTTGATGACGCTGCTCGGGGCCCCGTGGGCAACCGGTGCGGCTTTGCGCATCGCCCTGGACTGACGGTTTTTTTGCATCGGATGTGTCGCCCATCATGGCTGGATTGACCTGGACCACCTTCTCCGCGCCCTCGCGCTTCGAGCCACTGGCGGGCAAGCTCATCCCCTGGCTGTGGGCCCTGACCGCGGTGTTCGCGCTCGCCGGCCTGTGGGTGGGCTTTGCCATCGCCCCCACCGATTTCCAGCAAGGCCAGTCGTACCGCATCATCTTCATCCACGTGCCGGCGGCCTGGATGTCCATGGTGCTGTACGTGGCGATGGCGTTTTGGGCCAGCATCGGCTGGGCCTTCCGCGTCAAGCTCGCGTCGATGGTGGCGCGCGCCATTGCGCCCACGGGCGCGCTGTTCACCTTCCTGGCCCTGTGGACGGGCGCCCTGTGGGGCAAGCCCACCTGGGGCACCTGGTGGGTGTGGGACGCGCGGCTCACCTCCGAGCTGATCCTGCTGTTTTTGTACCTGGGCTTCATCGCCCTGGTCGAGGCCATCGATGACCCTGTGCGCGGCGACCACGCCGGCGCGCTGCTGGCGCTGGTGGGCGTGGTCAACGTGCCCATCATCTACTTCTCGGTGAAGTGGTGGAACACGCTGCACCAGGGCTCGTCGATCAGCATGACGGCCGCCCCCAAGATGGCCAGCACCATGCTCACATCCATGCTGCTGATGACGATCGCCTTCTGGGCCTATGCGTTTGCCGTGGTGTTCGCGCGCACCCGCGCCGTCATCCTGGAGCGCGAGCGCGATGCCCAATGGGTGCAGGCCCTGGCCCGCAGCGCACGATGACCCCGGCCCGCTGAACCGCACACGACGAGGAACCACCCCATGGACCAATGGCAAAGCTGGTCGCATTTCTGGCACATGGATGGCTATGGCCTGTACATCTGGGGCTCGTATGGCGTGACCCTGGCGTGCATGGCCATCGAGCCGCTGCTGGCCCGAGGCCGCCGCAAGCAGGCCCTGCAGGCCGCCCGCGACGCCGATGCGCAATGAACAAGGTGCAATGAGATGACCCCCCGCAAGAAACGGCTGTACTTGGTGCTCGGTGGCGTGGCCATCGTGGGCGTGGCCGTCGCCCTGGTGCTGCGCGCCTTCAACAGCAACATGGTGTTCTTCTACACGCCCACCCAGGTGGCCGCGAAAGAAGTGCCGCAAGGCCGCACCTTCCGCCTGGGCGGCATGGTGCGCGAAGGCTCGCTGCAACGCGAAGGCGTGAAGGTGCACTTCGTGGTCACCGACACCGCCAAGGACGTGCCCGTGAGCTACGAGGGCATCCTTCCTGACCTGTTCAAGGAAGGCAAAGGCGTGGTCGCCCAAGGCCAGGTCAACGCCCAAGGTGAATTCGAAGCCAAGGAAGTGCTCGCCAAGCACGACGAGAACTACATGCCGCCTGAGGCCGCCGAGGCCCTCAAGCGCGCCGACGCCGACGGGCGGGCCAAGATGGCCGCGAAGATGAAGGAGCAAAAGTGATCCCCGAAATTGGCCAGGTCTTCCTGCTGCTCGCCCTCGCGGTGTCGATCCTGCTGGGCACCCTGCCCATGTGGGGCGCCTACAAACTCAAGGCCGACTGGATGGCGCTGGCGCGGCCGCTGTCGCGCATCACCTCGGTGCTGGTGCTCGGCGCGTTTGTGCTGCTGACCATGAGCTTCCTGCGCAACGACTTCTCGGTGCTGTACGTGGCCGAGAACTCGAACAGCGCACTGCCCTTCTACTACCGCCTCGCCGGCGTGTGGGGCGGCCACGAAGGCTCGCTGCTGCTGTGGGTGTCGATGCTGTCGGTGTGGATGCTGGCCGTGGCCCAGTTCAGCAAGCACCTGCCTGATCAGATGGTGGCGCGCATCCTGGGCACCATGGGCTGGATCGCCTTTGGCTTCCTGCTGTTCATGCTGGCCACGTCGAACCCGTTTGACCGCCTGCTGCCCATGGCCCCCGATGGCCGTGACTTGAACCCCCTGCTGCAAGACCCCGGCATGGTGGCGCACCCGCCCATGCTGTACATGGGCTATGTGGGCTTCTCGGTGGCCTTTGCCTTCTCGATCGCCGCGCTGCTGGGCGGCCAACTCGATGCCCAATGGGCCCGCTGGACCCGCCCCTGGACGACCGCCGCCTGGGTGTGCCTGACCATCGGCATCATGCTGGGCTCGGCCTGGGCCTACTACGAGTTGGGCTGGGGCGGCTGGTGGTTCTGGGACCCGGTCGAAAACGCCTCGTTCATGCCTTGGCTGGCGGGCACGGCGCTGATCCACTCGCTGGCCGTGACCGAAAAGCGCGGCAGCTTCAAGAACTGGACGGTGCTGTTGGCCATCACCTGCTTCTCGCTGTCGCTGCTGGGCACCTTCTTGGTTCGCTCGGGCGTGCTGTCGTCGGTGCACGCCTTTGCCTCCGACCCGCGCCGCGGCCTGTTCATCCTGGCCTTCTTGGTGATCGTGATCGGCCTGTCGCTGGCGCTGTACGCCTGGCGCGCGCCCACCGTGGGCCTGGGCCAGCGCTTTGGCGTGGTCTCGAAAGAGTCGTTCCTGCTGGCCAACAACGTGCTGCTGGTCGTGGCCACGGCCTCGGTGCTGCTGGGCACGCTGTACCCGCTGTTCATGGACTCGCTGGGCCTGGGCAAGCTGTCGGTGGGCCCGCCCTACTTCGACAGCGTGTTCGTGCCCATCATGGCCGCGCTGGTGTTCCTGCTGGGCGTGGGCCCCGTGGCCCGCTGGAAGCAGGCCGAGGTGCCTGAGCTGGCTGCGCGCCTGAAGTGGTCGATGGTGGTGGCCGTGCTGGCCGCGCTGCTGACCGGCTGGGCCGCCGGCAAGATCCACCTGGGCACCACCGTGGGCCTGTGGATGTGCTTCTGGATCGTGGCCACCACGCTGCAAGACCTGTGGGACAAGATCCGCCCCAGCTCCGGCCCGCTGGTGTCGGGCGCCCTGAGCGGCCTGCGCAAGCTGCCGGTGTCCATCGGCGGCATGATGCTGGCCCACTTGGGTGTGGCCGCCTTCTGCCTGGGCGTGAGCATGGTGCGCACGTATGAAACCGAGAAGGACGTGAAGATGGCCGTCGGTGACACCACCGAGATCGCCGGCTACGTCTTCAAGCTCGATGGCGTGAGCGAAACGCAAGGCGCCAACTACATGGCCATGCGCGGCAGCGTCAGCATCACCCGCGACGGCAAGCCGGTGACCACGCTGACGCCCGAGAAGCGCGTCTACCGCGTGCAGACCAACCCGATGACCGAGGCCGCCATCGACGCCGGCATCACCCGCGACCTGTACGTGTCGATGGGCGAGATGCTGCCCAATGGCGACTGGATCATCCGCGTCTACCACAAGCCTTTTGTCAACTGGGTCTGGGGCGGCTGCCTGCTGATGGCCCTGGGGGGTGTGATCGCTGCCAGCGACCGCCGCTACCGTCAACGCAAGTCCGCCTCGGCCGCTGCCGTCGCGGCTGCCGGAGCCACCGCATGAAGCGTTTCATCCTGCCGCTGGGCATCTTCGTCGTCATCGCCGTGTTCCTGGGGCTGGGCCTCAGGCACGACCCGCGCGAAGTGCCCTCGCCGCTGATCGACAAGGCCGCGCCTGATTTCGCCCTCGTCACCCTGGCCGATCCGGGCAAGACCCTGAGCCGCAAGGACATGCTGGGCAAGGTCTGGCTGCTCAACGTCTGGGCCTCGTGGTGCGTGGCCTGCCGCCAAGAGCACCCGATCCTGGTCGACTGGGCCAGCCGCAAGCAGGTGCCGCTGATCGGCCTGAACTACAAGGACGAGCGCGCCGATGGCCTCAAGTGGCTGGCCGAAGGCGGCAACCCGTACGACGAATCGGTCTTCGACTTCGAGGGCCGCGTGGGCATCGACTACGGCGTGTACGGCGTGCCCGAGACCTTCGTGATCGACAAGCAAGGCGTGATCCGCTACAAGCAGATCGGCCCCATCACGCCGCAAGCGCTGCGCGACACCATCGAGCCGCTGATCCAGAAGCTCAACAGCTGAGCCATGCCCCAGATCACCATGAACGCGCCCTCCCTGATCCGCCGCCTCCAAGCCCGCGCCTTGCATGGCCTGGCCGTGGCGCTGCTCGCTTGCTCGGTCTACGGAGGCGCGGGCCTGCCCACCGGCTTGCCGCAGGCCCAGGCCAAAGAGGCCGAGCTGCTGGCCGCCAACCCCGAGATCGAAGCGCGCATGCTGGCCATCACGGCCGAGCTGCGCTGCCTGGTCTGCCAGAACCAGACGGTGGCCGACTCGCACTCGGGCCTGGCCGGCGACCTGCGCCAGCAGGTGCGCGAGCTGCTCGCCAAGGGCAAGAGCGACGACGAGGTGCGCGACTACATGACGCAGCGCTACGGCGACTTCATCCTCTACAAGCCACCGGTGCGCGCCTCGACCTGGCTGCTGTGGTTCGGCCCCGGCATCCTCGCCGTGATCGGGCTGATGGTGCTGGTGCACATCCTGCGCAGCCGCGCCCGCATGTCGCCCGAGGCCTTCGACCCCGACCAACCCGATGACGCGGATGCGCAAGACGCGCTGAACCGCCGCTGATGCGGCCTCCTTCCGGTCTCCCTGCCCCCTTGCTGTCTCCGCCCCATGAGCGCCACCATCGATCAACTCAAGCAACGCATCCAGCAGCTGGATGACCTCGTGCGCGCTGGCGCCTTGTCGGCCGAGCAGGCGGCCGAAGGCCGTGCCCAGCTCGAAAAGCAGCTGGTGGAGGCCGTGATGGCGGGCGCAGCGGCCCCTGCTGCAACGGCCGCCCCTGCTGCTGCCCCCACGCCAGCCGCAGCCACCACCCCCGTGGCCGCCGCCGCGCGCGCCTCGACCAAGCTGTGGGTGGGCATGGGCGTGTTCGTGGCCATCACCGCGCTGGTGGGCTACCGCCTGGTGGGCCACCCCGAAGCGCTGGGCGTGGGCCCGGGCGCCGACAACGGGGCCTCGGTGGCGCAACAGCAAGGCGGCGAAGACAGCCACAGCATGAACAACGAGCAGGTGGAGGGCATGGTCAAGCAGCTGGCCGCCAAGCTCGAGAAAGACCCGAACAACGCCGAAGGCTGGGGCATGCTGGGCCGCAGCTACGCCGCGATGGAGCGCTACACCGAGGCGGTCGAGGCCTACCGCAAGGGCCTGAAGATCAAGCCGGACGATGCCGAGCTGCTCTCGGACTACGCCGATGCGCTGGCCATGGTGCAAGGCCGCAACCTGCAAGGCGAGCCCGCCGAGGCCGTGGCCCGTGCGCTCAAGGCCGACCCGACCAACTTCAAGGCCTTGTCGCTGGGCGGCACCATCGCCTTCGAGAAGCAAGACTACAAACAGGCGGCCGACCTGTGGGCCCGCGCGGTGGACCGCGCCCCCACCGACAACCCGCCGCTGGCCCGCCAGATCCGCGAGGCCCTGGCCGAGGCGCGCCAGCGCGCTGGCCTGCCGCCGGATGAGAAGTCGGCACCGGTGGCCAGCAGTGGCCCGCATGTGAGCGGCACCATCACGCTGTCGGCCAAGGTCCGGGACCAGGTCCAGCCCGACGACACCGTGTTCATCTTCGCGCGCTCGGTCAATGGCCCGCGCGTGCCGCTGGCCATCATCCGCAAGCAGGTCAAAGACCTGCCCTTCCAGTTCACGCTGGATGACACGCAAGCCATGTCACCGAAGTTCACCGTGTCGGGTGCGCAAGAGGTGGTGGTGGCGGCCCGTGTGTCGCGCAGTGGCGAGGCCATGCCCAAGGATGGCGACCTGGCCGGCGAGAGCGCCGTGGTGAAGGTGGGCAGCGAAGGCGTGCAGGTGGAGATCGCGCACCCGATCACGGTGTCGCGCTGATGCCTCGCTGACCCCTCCTGCCGCTCAGTGGCAGGAGTCGTCCGCCTCGACCTGGGTGGCCACCAGGCGACCCTGGCTGTCGAAGCCACTGCCGTGGGCTTCCACACACTGCAGCACGTTGAGCTGGGCCATGCTGGGCGAGGCGCTCAGGTTGAACAGCACGGTCACGCCCCGCAAGACCATGGTGCCTTGGTTGCTGCCGATGGCCTGGGGGTTTTCAGGCTTGCCGTGCAGCTGCAGGCCGCCTTCTGCGCCGTCCTCTTCATCATCGTCTTCGCCATCGAGGTGCACATGGCTGACCACCAGCGTGCCTTTGACCAAGCGGCCTTCGGCCAGCACTTCCACGCCCACCTGGAGCTTGTCCAGCGTGGCGTCATCGAGCGCCGAGGCATCCACCCAGCTGCCTGAGATGGCCACGCGGCGCTCGCTGCGGCTGGTCGCGGTCACGCGGCCTTCAACGCGGGCCTCGTCGCGGTCGCTCACCAGCGGCTGGTCCACAGCGAGCCGCTGCAGTTGGCCTTGGGCGTCGAACCACACGCGCACCGGCAGGCCGTGCTCGGCCAGGGCCGACAAGGCGCTGACCTGATCAGCACGGCTGTAGTGCAGCACCAGCGGTGCGGCACCGCCCAGCGTGGGCGGGTTGCTGGGGCCGTAGACCGAGATCGTCTTCGCGGTGGTGTCCAGGCCGCCCGTGGCCGGCACAAAGCCCGCGAGCTTGAGGCTGCGGCCATCGGTGACCACGTCGATGCGGCTGGCGGCCAGGGCCCGGTCGCCCAGGTTGGCCCGGCCGTAGACCTCGATCACATCGCCCCGACGCAGCTGGCTGGGCATGACCGTGGTCGCGGTGTAGGTGACCTTCTGGCCCTGGGCGATGAGGCAGCTGCAGGCGCTGTCGGGGCCCTGCTCGATCGGGGCCACCAGCGCGCTGGCATAGCGCACCACCGTGGCCGACGCGGTGGCCAGGCCACCCGCCACCGCCGAGGGCACCGCCGCGCTGCCGCTGACCTCGACCGTCATGCCCAGGCCCAGGCCGTTGGTGTCGGTCAGCACGTTGCCGGCGTCGTCTTCGATGTGGGCGCCGTTGACGCTGTAGCGCACCCCATTGACGATGATCGAGCCCAGGCCCGAGATCGTGCCCGAGGTGTACGAGCCCGTGCCGCCTGAGCCCACGCCGCCGCTGTCGCCGCTGCTGCCCGTGGACGAGGCCACATCGCCCGTGCCACCGCCGCCACAGCTCGCGAGCAGCGCCAATGCCATCACGGCAGCCACGGCCATCGTGACCGTTCCCCAAAGGCTGGGGGCCGGTGCGCGACGTTGGGCGGCAGTCAGCTTGGACATCTCAAGATCGGTTGGGTGCGCGGCGCCGCGTGGCGCCAGTCTGGGTGGCCGGCGGGGTCTGCGGGGACGCAGGCACGGCCGGGGCGTGGTAGGTGAACAGGCCCAGGCGCACGCGGTGCGTCTCGGGCGGTGGGGTGGCTGCGGTGCGGGCCTGGCTGGCCGCCTGTACCGCGTCCTGTTGCGCAGCTTCCAACAAAGGCACGGCTTCGGTCATCAGGGCTTGCCAGTGCCGGCGGGCCAGCTGGCGCACGCCATCAACGGCCGCCGCGGGCAGGCCTCGGGCGAAGACTGCCTGCTCGAAATGAAGCGACTCTGAAGACAGCACGTTGTCGACCGCCGACTGCAGGTGATCGCCCACGTTCTGACCCAGGAAGGACAGCAGGTCCTGCAGGTCGCCATGCGGGGTGAAGGCGCCATCGATCAGGGCCACGGTGTCGGCCTCGGTGTCCCAGTGGGCGAGCTTGAGGCGCACCAGCTCATCGAGCAGGGTGCGGGTGTGCACGTCTTGGGTGATGGACCGCGCCAGCGATTCAAAGCTGACCTCGCCCACGCGGGGCAAGGCCTTGAGCTTGCCGCGCACCCGCAAGCTGGGGTCGCTCACCCAGCGGGTGAACAGCTGCGAGGCCAGCGAGGCCTGCGGGTTCAAGGGGGCGTCGGGCTCGGCCTGAGTCAGGCGGGTGACCTCGCGGCGGTTGATGCCGGTGGCAGCCGAAATCCGGCTGACCAGGCGGTGCTCAGGCAGGCCTTGCGCCAGCTGCGCCGCCTTGGCCGCATCGACAAAGGCCCGCCGCAAGGCGTCTTCCACGGCGGCATACGGCAACCCTTGCTCGACGGCCAACCCGGCCAGCGGCGCCAGGACGGCGCGCACGGCTTGCAGCAGCACCTGCTGGTCGCTGGGCGGGGTATCGGGAGAACCGGGAGACATGGATCCAAGGGGAGACGCGGCCCCCGATTGTCTCGCACGACAAATGGGCCGACCTCACATTTACGCACGATCCCGCGCCGGCATCAAGGTCAAGCCGCCGTCAAGCGGGCGTGCAGGCGGGCGGCGGCGCTCACATCCCCGCGAAATTCGGCCGGCGCTTCTCCAGCACGGCCTGGATGGCTTCTTTCGAGGCCGGGCCTTGCAGCAGGTCGCCGAACATGCGGAGTTCATCGGCCATCACGCCGGCCAGCGCCGTCTGCGGGCGCTTGAGCAGCGCCTTGGTGGCCAGCACCGAGGCCAGGGGCTTGGCCGCGAGCTTGGCGGCCTGGGCCTGGGCGTAGGCACGCACCTCGCCCGGCGGCACGATGCGGTTGAGCAGGCCCATGTCCAGCGCCTCGTCGGCGTAGAAGGCCTCGCCCAGCAGCAGCTTTTCAGCGGCACGCAGGTAGCCCACCATCTGCGGCAGCAACAGGCTGGCGCCGGCCTCCGGGCACAGGCCCAGGTTCACGAAGGGCAGGCTGAAGGCCGCGTTGTCGGCGGCGTAGACCAGGTCGCAGTGCAGCAGCAGCGTCGTGCCAATGCCCACGGCCGGACCGGCCACGGCGGCGATCAGCGGCTTGGGGAAGTCGCGCAGGGCGTGCAGGAACTGCTCGACCGGCGCCGGGTCGTCAGTCCCGTCCCTGCCGATGGGGCGGGCGTTGTCCAGGAAGTCCTGCAGGTCGTTGCCGGCGGTGAAGGTGGCATCGCTGCCCTGGATCACGGCCACGCGCACCGCGGGGTTGCTCACCGCCTCGTTGAGGGCGTCGGCCAGGGCCTGGTACATCGCCGCCGTGATGGCGTTTTTCTTGGCTTCACGGTTGAAGGTCAAGGTCAGCACGCCGTTCTCGGTGTGCACGAGGATGTCGGAGGTGGCAGGGGTCATGGCAAGGCTCTCGCAAAAAAAGAAACCCGCGGCCAGCGTCTGGCACGCGGGTTGGGATCATCGCTCAGGCATCACACACGGGGGCGGGATGCCTGGGCCAGCGATCACAGGCTGTCGACGCGCTCGATGATGCCGGCAGCGCCTTGGCCCGTGCCGATGCACATCGTCACCATGCCGTAGCGGCCGCCGGTGCGCTGCAGGCCGTGCACCACGGTGGCGGCACGGATGGCACCGGTGGCGCCCAGGGGGTGACCCAGGGCGATGGCGCCGCCCATCGGGTTGACCTTGGCGCGGTCCAGCACGTGGCCCTTGCTGTCGAGGTCCTTCAGCACGGCCAGCGACTGGGCGGCGAAAGCTTCGTTCAGCTCGATCCAGTCCAGGTCCGATGCCTTCAGGCCAGCGTATTGCAGGGCCAGGGGGATGGCTTCGATCGGGCCGATGCCCATGATCTCCGGCGGCACGCCCTTGACGGCGAAGGCCACGAAGCGGGCCAGCGGCTTGAGGCCGTACTTTTCGCAGGCTTCACGCGAGGCCAGGATCAGGCAGCCAGCGCCGTCCGACGTTTGCGACGAGTTGCCAGCGGTCACCGAGCCCTTGGCCGCGAACACGGTCTTGAGCTTGGCCAGGCCTTCCGGCGAGGTGTCCGGACGGGCACCTTCGTCACGGGTGATGGTCTTCTTCGAGATGCTCACCTCGCCCGTTTCCAGGTTCGGGGTGCGCACTTCGATTTCCACCGGGGTGGTTTCGGCATCGAAGAAACCAGCTTGCTGGGCAGCGATGGCGCGGCGGTGCGATTCGGTGGCGAAGGCGTCTTGGTCGGCGCGGGAGATTTCCCACTTCTCGGCCACCTTCTCAGCGGTCATGCCCATGCCGTAGGCGATGCCCACGTTCTCATCGACATTGACGATGTCGGGGTGGAAGGACGGCTTGTTGCCGCCCATCGGCACCATCGACATCGACTCGACGCCACCGGCGATCATGACTTCGGCTTCGCCGACGCGGATGCGGTCAGCGGCCATCGACACGGCGGTGATGCCCGAGGCGCAGAAGCGGTTGATCGTCACACCGGCAACGGTCTTGGGCAGACCGGCCAGCAGGTTGGCGATCTTGGCCACGTTCATGCCCTGTTCGCCTTCCGGCATGGCGCAGCCGATGATCGAGTCTTCGATCGCGGCGGGGTCCAGACCCGGCACTTGCTTGAGGGCGTTCTGGATGGTGGCCACCAGCAGGGTCTCGGGGCGGGTGTTCTTGAACACGCCACGGCCAGACTTGCCGATCGGGGTACGGGTGGCAGCGACGATGTAAACGTCACGAAGTTGCTTCGACATGTTGTGTGCTCCGATCGATCAGTTGCGGACAGGCTTGCCGGTCGACAGCATGCCCATGATGCGCTCTTGCGTCTTGGGGTTGTCCAGCAGCGAGCAGAAGTGCTTGCGCTCCAGGGCGTGCAGGTACTCTTCGCTCACCAGGGTGCCGTAGTCGACGTCGCCGCCGGTCAGCACGTCGGCAATCGCCGAGCTGATCAGGTAGTCGTGGGCCGAGATGAAGCCGCCGTCACGCATGTTGATCAGCGTGGACTGCAGCGTGGCCTTGGCGCTGCGACCGGCCACCGGGAACAGCTTCTTGGCCGGAGCGCGGTAGCCCGCTTCGTACATGGCCTTGACTTGGGCGATGGCCACGTGCAGCAGCTCGTCCTTGTTCGGCACGATGACGTCGCCGTCGATCAGGAAGCCGTACTTCTTGGCTTCGATGGCCGAGGTGGCGACCTTGGCCATGGCGGCGGCTTGGAAGCCTTCCTTCATGAAGCCGATCAGGTCACCGCCGGTCTGGCCGGAGACGCCCTTCGAGGGCTCGAGCTGCTCGGCAGCGCGGCGAGCCAGGTAGGCCAGGCCACCGCCGCCGGGGATCAGGCCCACGCCGACTTCGACCAGACCCACATAGCTTTCCATGGCGGCCACGCGACGCGACGCGTGCACAGCCAGCTCACAGCCACCGCCCAGCGCCAGGCCGTGCATGGCGGCCACGCTCGGCACGTTGCTGTAGCGCAGGCTCAGCATGAAGTCTTGCAGGGCCTTCTCGAACGGGGCGATGGCCTTGCCGCCACCCGACATGAAGGCGGGCATCATCGACTGCAGGTCGGCACCGGCCGAGAACGGGCCGTCTTGCGACCAGATCACCAGGCCCTTGTAGCTTTCTTCGGCCAGCTGCAAGCCCTTGGTCAGGCCAGCGGTGACTTCGGCCGAGATGGTGTGCATCTTCGACTTGATCGAGGCGATGACCACTTCGTCGTCCAGCGTCCACAGGCGGATGTTGGCGTCTTCGAACAGGGTCTTGCCAGCCACGTCGGCACCCACGGCGCCCGAGCCGGCCACGTCTTCGCGGAAGTACTGGCGGCTGTAGACCGGCAGGTCGCGCTGCGGCACGTAGGTCTTCTTGGCCGGGCTCCACGAGCCTTGGGGCGTGTGCACACCGTCACGGCCGTCGAACACCCAGGCGGGCAGCGGCGCATTGCAGATGGCCTTGCCGGCGTCGATGTCGGCCTTGACCCATTCGGCCACTTGCTTCCAGCCGGCTTGTTGCCACAGCTCGAACGGGCCTTGCTTCATGCCGTAGCCCCAGCGCATGGCCAGGTCCACATCGCGGCAGGTGTCGGCAATGCCTTCGACCGTCACGGCGGCGTAGTGGAAGGCATTGCGCAGCATCGCCCAGATGAACTGGGCTTGCGGGTTGGCCGACTCGCGCAGGGCCTTGAGGCGCTCGGCGGGGGCCTTCTTGAGGATGTCGGTGACGTCCTTGTCGGCCTTGTTGCCGGCCGGCACGTACTCGCCCGACTTCAGGTCGAACTGGAACAGGGCCTTGCCGTCTTTCTTGTAGAAGCCAGCCTTGGTCTTTTGACCGAAGTGGCCCTTGTCGATCAGGGCTTGCACGTCGGCCGGCACGCCGAAGGCGCCGTGGAAGGCGTCAGCGGTGCACGAGTTCTGCAGGGTCTTGATGACGTGCGCCATCGTGTCCAGGCCCACCACGTCGCAGGTGCGGAAGGTGCCCGACGAGGCGCGGCCCATCTTCTTGCCGGTCAGGTCGTCGACGATGTCGTAGCCCAGGCCGAAGTTCTTCACTTCGATCAGGGTCAGCAGCAAGCCGGCCACGCCCACGCGGTTGGCGATGAAGTTGGGGCTGTCTTCGCAGCGCACCACGCCCTTGCCGACGGCCGAGGTCACGAAGGCTTCGAGCTTGTCCACCACGGTGGCTTCGGTGTACGTGGTCGGGATCAGCTCGACCAGGTACATGTAGCGCGGGGGGTTGAAGAAGTGGATGCCCAGGAAGCGCGAACGCAGCGCTTCAGGCAGCACATCGGCCATGGCCTTGATGGACAGGCCCGAGGTGTTGGTGGCCAGGATGGCCTTCTCGTTCACGAAAGGCGCGATCTTCTTGTAGAGGTCTTCTTTCCAGTCCAGACGCTCGGCGATCGCTTCGATGATGAGGTCGCATCCGCGCAGCTCTTCGAGGTGTTCCTCGTAGTTGGCCTGCTGGATCAGGGCGGCGTCATCGGTCACACCCAGGGGCGACGGCTTCAGCTTCTTCAGGCCTTCGACAGCCTTGGTGACGATGCCGTTCTTCGGGCCTTCCTTGGCGGGCAGGTCGAACAACACGACCGGCACCTTGCAGTTGACCAAGTGGGCGGCGATCTGCGCGCCCATCACGCCGGCGCCGAGCACGGCCACCTTGCGGACATTGAATCGACTCATGTTCTCTCCTAACGGAACTCTGTGAATGAGATGGCGCGAAGCGCCTTCGCTGCTTGCGGCCAGCGAAGGCGCTCCGAGGGGGAGCCTTGTTCGATCAGAACAGGGCTTCGTCCATTTCCGCCAGGGGAGCCAGACCAGCCTTGGCGGTGATCATGGCCATTTCAACTTCGGGCAGCAGCTTGGCGAAGTAGAAACGAGCAGTGGCCAGCTTGGCCTTGTAGAACGGGTCACCCGAACCTTGCTTCTCCAGCGCGACCTTGGCCATGCGGGCGAAGAAGTAGGCGTAGGTCATGTGGCCCACGACGCGCAGGAAGTCGACGGCAGCGGCGCCCACTTCGTCGGGGTTCTGCATGCCCTTCATGCCGATTTCCATGGTGAAACCCTGCACCTTCTGGCCCAGATCGGCCAGAGGCTTGGTGAACTCTTGCATGGCGGCGTTGTCGGCGTTTTCCTTGACGAAGCGGCCGATGATCTTGCCGAACTTGGTCAGCTTGGCGCCACCGTCACCCAGCACCTTGCGGCCCAGCAGGTCCAGCGATTGCACGGTGTTCGTGCCTTCGTAGATCATGTTGATGCGGCTGTCGCGCACGAACTGCTCCATGCCCCACTCGTGGATGTAGCCGTGGCCACCGAAGACCTGCTGGCACATCACGGTCGAGGTCAGCGCGTTGTCGGTGATGAAGGCCTTCACGATCGGGGTCAGCAGGGCGACGATGTCGTCCGATTCCTTGCGGACGGCTTCATCCGGGTGGTTGTGCGACTTGTCCAGCTCGATGGCGGTGAAGTACACCAGCGCGCGGCCGCCTTCGGCGTAGGCGCGGGCGGTCAGCAGCATCTTGCGCACGTCGGGGTGCACGATGATGGGGTCAGCGGCCAGGTCAGGACGCTTCGGGCCCGACAGGGCGCGCATCTGGATGCGGTCCTTGGCGTAGGCCACGGCGTTTTCGTAAGCCACTTGGGTCAGGCCCAGCGACTGGTTGCCCACGCCCAGGCGGGCGCCGTTCATCATCACGAACATGGCGGGCAGACCGCGGTGGGGCTGGCCCACCAGGGTGCCGACGGCTTCTTCCAGCACCATCTGGCAGGTGGCGTTGCCGTGGATGCCCATCTTGTGCTCGAGGCCGCCGCAGTAGATGCCGTTGCGCTTGCCCAGCGAGCCATCAGCGTTCACCAGGAACTTGGGCACGACGAACAGCGAGATGCCCTTCGAGCCAGCGGGTGCGTCCGGCAGGCGAGCCAGCACCAGGTGGACGATGTTCTCGGCCATGTCGTGTTCACCGGCCGAGATGAAGATCTTGGCGCCGGTGATCTTGTAGGTGCCATCGCCCACGGGCTCGGCCTTGGTGCGCAGCAGGCCCAGGTCGGTGCCGCAGTGCGGCTCGGTCAGGCACATCGTGCCCGTCCAGCGGCCTTCGGTCATCGGGGGCAGGTAGGTGGCCTTTTGCTCGGGCGTGCCGTGGGCTTCCAGGGCAGCGTGGGCACCGTGGCTCAGGCCGGGGTACATGGTCCAGGCCTGGTTGGCCGAGTTCAGCATTTCGTAGATGGCCTGGTTGACCACCTGCGGCATGCCTTGGCCGCCCCACTCGGGGTCAGCCGACAGGGCCGACCAGCCGTTTTCGATGTACTGCTTGTAGGCTTCCTTGAAGCCGTCCGGGGTCTTCACTTCGTGCGTGGCCTTGTCCAGCACGCAACCTTGGGTGTCGCCCACCAGGTTCAGCGGGGCCAGCACCTTCGAGGCGAACTTGCCGCCTTCTTCCAGCACGGCGTTGACGGTGTCGGCATCCACCTCGGCGTAGGCCGGGATCTGCTTGAGTTCATCCACAGCGCCGAGCACTTCGTGGATCACGAACTGCATGTCGCGCATCGGGGGGGTATAGGTCGGCATCGTGAAGCTCCTCGGTCGAAAAAACGCTAGCTCAGGAATGAAGGGGACGGGCCCCGTCTTGGGAAGTTGCCGCGCCCGCAGGGGCCGCAGCCGCCACAGGCTTGGCCGCTGGGGCCGTGTCCGTGGCGTAGTAATGGATGACGCGCTCGAAGGCCTTGCGCGCACGGTCCACGGCGCCTGCCGAACGCAGGAACCGGGCGTCATGGTGCAGCGAGAGGATCAGGCCGTGGATCTCGAACAGCATCTGCATCGGATCGGTGTCGGTGCGCAGGTGGCCCAGCTCGATGGCCATGCGGATCGCGCGGTGCAGCGCGCCGTGCCACAGCAGCACCATGCCGGCCAGCGCATCGCGCACAGGGCCCGGCCGGTCGTCGAACTCGACGGCGCCGCTGATGTAGATGCAGCCCGAATCGATTTCGGTGGCGACTTTGCCCACCCAGTTGTCAAAGAGTGCGCGCAAACGCGGCAGGCCCCTGGGCTCTTGGATGGCAGGATGGAACACCTCGTGCTCGAAGCGCTCGTGGTACTCGCGGATCACCGAGATCTGCAGCTCTTCGCGCGAGCCGAAGTGGGCGAACACGCCCGACTTGCTCATCGAGGTGACCTCGGCCAGGGCACCGATCGACAGGCCTTCGATGCCCATCTGCGAGGCCAGCGCCAGGGCCGCGTCCAGGATGGCGGCGCGGGTCTGCTGGCCCTTGTGCGCCCCACGGCCACGCTCGCGCCCCACCTCGGTGGTGGCAGGCTGGCGTTGATCGGGCGAGGTGGCGTCGGACACGGCTGTGGGCTCGGAATAAAACGAACGGTCGTGCTATTTTGCAGAAAATGATGACGCCTGTGTATGGCCTGGTGAACTTTTTTTGTGGCTTTTTGCGACGCTTTGCCGTGCATTGAACGTTCACCCCTCCCGGATGACGACAAAGTGACGCCGGGTTGTCCATGGGGTGACGGTGGCGTGACAGCGCCCCAGGTGTGGCGACTTCACCCAGTGCGGGCGTGCGGCGAGCTTGTCGAACGGCTGCGGCTTGCCTATGCTTGAAGCATCTTCTGAATCGGAGGGTGCATGGACGTGCTTCAGCTTGACGTGTCAGGCCGTCCGCAGGCTTGGCTGTCGGCCAAGGAAGCGGCAGTCCTGTATGCGAGTGACGGGGTGGCGTGGACCATCGGCGAGCCGTTCATGGTCTTGCGCGGTGGGCTGCAGCGTCGCACCGGCCTGCAATCCCGCCTGGAGCTGCACCCCATCGTGGCGGTGCGCGGCACCATCCCGACCCGCGCCTGGCGGCAAGAGCCGGCGTTGACCAACCCCAAGCTGTTTGCCCGCGACCGCCAGGTGTGTGCCTACTGCGGCCACCGCTTCGCGCTCGACGACCTCACGCGCGAGCACATCAAGCCCACCTCACGCGGCGGGCTCGACACCTGGACGAACTGCATCACCGCCTGCCGCAGTTGCAATGGCCGCAAGGGCAACCGCACGGTCAATGAGCTGGGCTGGTCGCTGTACTACCTGCCGTATGTGCCCAGCGTGCACGAAGACATGATCTTGCGCGGGCGGCGCATCGTGGCCGACCAGATGGAGTTCTTGCTGGCCAGCGTGCCGGCGCACAGCCGGCTGCGGGGTTGAGGCGCGGCCAGGCCCTGCGCCGCAGGCCTCAACGCGGCGGCAAGCCCAAGGCGGCCCGGCCCTCGTCTTGCAGCATCGGCCCGTCGACCTGCACGGCGGGCTGCGCCTGGGCCAGCACCTCGGCACAGCGGGGCGGCAGGCTGGGGCCACCCAAGGCCTCGCCGATGTCGGGCGTGGACGCGCCGTAGACCACCCGCGTGATCCCGGCCCAGAACATGGCCCCGGCACACATGGCGCAGGGCTCGCCGCTGGCGTAGACCGTGGCGCCCTGCGTGATGTCGGCCCCCAAGGCCGCGCGGGCCTCGCGCACCAGCACCACCTCGGCGTGGCCGGTGCAGTCGCCACTGGTGACCTGGTTGTTGCGCGCCAGCCAGCGCAGTTGCCCCGCTTTCACCAGGGCTGCGCCGAAGGGCATGTTGCCGGCGGCGGCGGCTTCGCGGGCGGCGGCAAAGGTGGCGCGCAGGTAGGTGGCGTCGTCAGGCGTCATGGCGGGGCTCACAGCTCGTCGATGGGGTGGGGCGTGGCCGCTGGCGTGGCATCGGCATCGGAGATCGCAAAGCGGTCGCGGGTGCGCACGTAATAGCTGGCACCAAAGCGCGCCACCGGGAAGTAATCCTGCAAGCGCACGCGCCAGGTGGCTGTGTCGACCAGGCCGTCGCGGGCATGCAGCCACTTCACGCGGCCAAAGAACACATGGCGGCTGGCGTTGCTCAGGTGCTCGTGCAGCACGCACTCGAAGGCCACGGGGGCCTCGGCGATGCGGGGCGGGGCCACGGTGTGCGCGGCCTGCGGGTGCAGCCCCACCAGGTCGAGCTCGCTCACCTCGGGTGGGGCTTCGACGGCGCAGCGGTGCATGGCCTCGGCCATGGGCTCGTCGCACAGGTGCACCACGAACTGACCGCTGCGCAGGATGTGGGCGGCCGTGTCCTTGAGCCGCCCGCTGCTGTTGTGCAGGTTGACGCTCAGCATCACCAGCGGCGGGTCTTCGCCCACCATGTTGAACATCGAGAACGGCGCGGCATTGACCACGCCCGTCTCGCTCAAGGTGGTGACCAACGCGATGGGCCGCGGCACGATCAGGCTGGCCATCAGCTTGTAGCGCTGGTAGGGCGTGAGCTGGGCGAAGTCGATGTCCACGCCCATGTCAGCCGGGCAACTTGCCGTCCACGCCGTCGGCATACCACTTCATGCCCCACAACTCGGCCTCGGTGATGACCTGACCCGCGGCCACCTTGATGGCGCCAGCCTGGTCCTTCACCACGCCGCCAAAGGGATGGAAGCGCCCGGCCACGATCTGCGCCTTGCGCTCGTTGAACAGCGCCTGCACATCGGCGGGCACCACCGGGTTGACCGCAGGCAGCTCGATCATGCCCTCCTTCATGCCCCACTTGGTGTCCTCGGCCTTCCATTGGCCCGCCAGCGCCTGCTTGACCTTGTGCACGTAGTAGACGCCCCAGTTCACCGTGTTGGCGCTGAGGTGGGCCTTGGGGCCGAAGGTGCTCATGTCCGAGTCCTGCCCGAAGGCGTACAGGCCCTTGCTTTGCGCGTACTGCACGATGGCCGGCGAATCGGTGTTCTGGTAGAGCACATCGCAGCCCTGCCCCACCAGGGCCACGGCGGCATCGCGCTCGCGGGTGGGGTCGTACCAGCTGTTGATCCAGATCACCCGGGTGTGCGCCTTGGAGTTGACGCTGCGCGCCCCCAGGGTGAACGCGTTGATGTTGCGCAGCACCTCGGGGATGGGGAACGACGCCACGAAGCCCAGCGCCCCCGACTTGCTCATCTTGCCGGCGAGCATGCCGAGCAAGAAGGCGCCTTCGTAAAAGCGCGTCTGGTAGATGCCCACGTTCTTGGCCCTCTTGTAGCCGGTGGCGTGCTCAAAGATGACGTCTGGGTGGTCTTGGGCCACCCGCAGCGTGGGCTCCATGAAACCAAATGAGGTGGTGAAGACCATCTTGCAGCCATCGGCCACGAGCTGGCGGATCACCCGCTCGGCCTCGTTGGACTCGGGCACGTTCTCGACGAAAGTGGTCTGCACCTGCGCACCAAAGGTTTTCTCGACCAGCTTGCGCCCCAGGTCGTGCTGGAAGGTCCAGCCGACGTTGGACACCGGGCCTGAGTAGCAAAAGCCGATTTTGAGCGGCTGGCCGGCCGCCAGCGCCCCGCTGGCCGCCCCAGCCCCCAGCCATGGCACCACGCGGTTGAGGGCAGGGCCCAGGGCCCCGGCTGAGGTGGCTTGCAGCCAATGGCGACGGTTCATGGCGATCACTCCAGGTCAACGCGACTGTTTGAGCCTGATTGCAAGCGGTGTGCCCACGTCAGCCGCCAGGCCTGACCCGGCGTGGTGCGCCACTGATCATTTCCAGACATCAAAAGGCGACACCCGGGGGTAAGCCCGCAAACCCACGCCCGACGGCATTTCGCCCCCGGACGGCGCGATCCAGGTGAATTTGTATGCGGGTATCCGGAGACCCGAATTACCCATTTTGATTTCACCCCAATGCATGGGCATGAACAATGTGGCGGCAAGGCTGGATATTGTCGCCAGGCACACCCTCACACTGGGTTATGCATCCATGCCAACACATTGCAAGCTGCTGATTTTGCTGACGAAAACCACCACACCAATGGGTTAACAGATCCACAGCAAATCTCTACATGTGCATGTATCAGGAACACGGTGATTCCCCTTTGCACAGTGTCCACCCCATGAATCAAGGGTTTTGAATGCGCATCTGGCAAACGCACTTGCCTGTTTGTCACTCGGACCTTGAAACTGATTTCAAGCGATCGCCACATACCTGGCCTCCAGCCCGCACAACCGGAAGTGCGGGCCCCGGCCCAACCCTTTCGGAGACATCCATGCGCACTCCCACCACCCTGCACCTGATGGCCCGCGCCGCTGCGCTCACCGCCTTGCTGGCCGGCGCGGCCCTGAGCCATGCCGCAACCCAAGGCCCGGCCGACGACAGCTTCTACACCTACCCGGCCTCGCCGCCCGCAGGCCAGGCGGGCGACCTCATCAGCTACCGCCCCACCAGCGTCAAGCTGGGCACCGGCGCCCCGGCTGCCCAAGCCTGGAACGTGATCTACCAATCTCGTGACTCACTCGACGTGGACAACGTGGTTTCGGGCACGGTCTTGGTGCCGTCGGCGCCGTGGTCGGGCAGCGGCACGCGCCCGGTCATCCTGTACGCGGTGGGCACGCATGGCCTGGCCAATGGCTGCGCGCCGTCGCGCCAACTGGCCAACGGCACCGACTATGAAATCGCCAACATCAACGCGGCCCTGAAGGCCGGCTACGCCGTGCTGGTGAGCGACTACGAGGGCTACCTCAACGGCGGCGCCTCGACCTACCTGGCCGGCGCCTCGCAAGGCCACGCCATCCTCGACATGTTCAAGGCCGCGCAGGCCATTCCGGGTGTCGGGATCGATGCCAAGACCAAGGTCGGCATCTGGGGCTACTCGCAAGGCGGCCAAACCGCCGCCTGGGCGGCCGAGCTGCTGCCCACCTACGCCCCAGGGCTCAACGTGGTGGGCGTCGCCGCTGGTGGCATCCCCGCAGACTTCATCGCCTCAGCCTACAACCTCGATGGGCGCAACGGCGCGGCCTTCCTGGCCTCGGGCGTGGCCGGCCTGAACGCGCAATACCCCGAGACGGTCGCCATCGATCTGATCGCCAGCGAAGCCGGCTTTGCCGCGCTCGACAAGCTCAAGACGCAGTGCGTGTTCGAGGCCCTGTTCGACCTTCAAAACAAGAGCCTGAAGGACTTCACCCGGGGCAATGCGGGCCTCGATCAGGTGCTCAAGATCAAACCCATCAAAGACACGCTGATGGCGCAGAACCTGGGCACCCAACCCATCACTGTGCCGATGTACCAGTACCACGGCCAGGCCGACGAGTTCATCCCACTGGACCAGGACGTGGCGCTCAAACGCGCCTACTGCGCCAAGTTCCCGCAGGTGCAGTTCGACCTCTACCCGAGCGAACACATCGTCACGCAGTTCCAGGCCGCAGGCCCGGCCCTGGCCTGGATGTCTGACCGCATGGCCGGCCGCCCCGCGCCCAACAACTGCAGCAACACCGCGCCCACGCCGCCGTCGACCGCCAACGACAACACGGGTGACCTGGTGGTGACGCTGGACAAGTGGCCGCTGGCCGCCACGGTGGGCCTCAAGACGCTGGCGCAAACGGTGACGCTGCCTGCGGCCTCAACCTTCACGGCCAAGTCCAACATCACCAAGAACACGCTGGACGGCACGCTCAACGTGCCCGAGTTCAACCAGATCATCAACCTGCTGGGCCTGAAGCTGCCGGTGGGCATCCGCGTGACGCCGGTGGGCAACGTGACGGGCAAGGTCTCGCTGGACAACGGCGGCCAGCTGCACATCGCGGCCAATGCGCAAACCCACATCACGGTGACGTCCATCCTGGGCATCCCGTTTGGCGAGTGCAAGACGGTCAGCCCGGTGAACTTCCCGATCAACTACGACGGCCCGCTGTCGTCGCTGGGCAATGGCAACCTGACCTTCGGTGGCACGACCAGCTTCCCGCAGATCAAGGGCTGCTTCATCTCCGGCATCCTGTCGGCCTTCATGTCTGGCAACGGCCAGACCTACAAGTTCACGGTCAGCCCGCCGGCCCCGACCCCGTTCTGATCGGGTGATCCCGCTGCCGGCGCGGCATGGGCGCCGTGCCGGTCAGCATGTCTTTCCAGAGAAACGGTTTTGGCCTGCCTGTGCTGCTGTGGGGATGCCCGCAGCAGGCGGCAGGCCTTTTTTCATGCCAGGGACGACGCCGCACGGCAGCGGGTGACCGAGGCCAGCCCCGCCAGCCCCAAGGCCATCAGCGCCCCGGGCACGGCTTCAGTCGAGCGCCCTCAGCCACGCAGCGATGTCGTCGACCTCATCGGGGCACACGCTGTGGTCGATGGGGTAGCTGTGCCAACTGACGGGCTGCCCCAAGCGCTGCAGCACCGCGTAGGCCTGTTGGCCGCGCAAGGTGGGCACCACCCCATCGGCATCGCCATGCCCGATGAACACGGGCGTTTGCGCGTTGCTGGCGTGGCGCTCGGCCTCGGTGGCCTCAGGCCAAGGGAGGTAGCCTGACAGCCCGATGATGCCGCCGAGCCGCTGCGGAAACCGCAGCCCTG
>Ga0228699_1000237_pt1 | contig 48231 bp, 41 predicted proteins | sample McNCre217_Aug_MG_FD_178016 | JGI IMG/M metagenome (GOLD analysis project Ga0228699, IMG submission 178016) | Freshwater microbial communities from McNutts Creek, Athens, Georgia, United States - 2-17_Aug_MG | ecosystem: Environmental > Aquatic > Freshwater > Creek | place: USA: Georgia... | reverse complement strand
GCCGCTTTATGCCGCCCGTGTTTGCTGGCGAACAAGCCCATACGATTTCTGAACTAGCGACAAAACTAAATTTAGATCCTGTGCAATTGGAGTCAACCGTGCGTGAGTACAACGCCGCGTGCTCGGTCACAAAAGGCATCGGCACTTTCGATCACACTGTGCAAGACGATTGCGTGACTGACAACCTTTCACCAGCCAAGACCCATTGGGCGCTGCCGCTCGACAAGCCACCTTACTTTGGTTTCTCCCTCAAGCCTGGTGTCACATTTACGTACCTTGGGGTTAAGGTCGATGATCAAGCGCGAATTCACTTCAAAGGCAAGCCGAGCACTAATTTATTTGCCGCAGGCGAAATCATGGCGGGTAATGTGCTGGGCAAGGGCTACTTGGCAGGCATCGGCATGACCATTGGTACAGCCTTTGGCCGCATTGCAGGACGCGAAGCAGGAAAGCAGGCGGCAATATGAATGACATCCTAAAAACAATTGAGCTGGCACGAGCAGAAACAGCTTCGGAGCTGGAAGCCTCGCGCATCCTCACCATCTGCAACGCTTGTCGTTATTGCGAAGGTTTTTGCGCCGTGTTTCCCGCCATGACACGGCGATTGTCATTTGATAAAGCCGATGTGCACTACCTCGCCAATTTGTGCCACAACTGCGGCGCTTGTCTGCACGCATGTCAGTACGCGCCACCGCACGAGTTCGCCGTCAACGTGCCAGCCGCCATGGCGGAACTGCGCACGCAAACCTATGCCAACTACGCGTGGCCAGCCCCGCTGGGTGCGGCTTACAAGAAGAGTGGTCTCACCGTCGCACTTAGTTTGGCGATTGGGTTAGCGCTGTTTTTGATGCTGACCGTTTGGATGAGTGGCGCTCTTTTTAGCGCAGGTTTAAATGCCAACTTCTACGCCATCTTTCCGCACAATTTGCTAGCAGTCATGTTTGGCTCGGTGTTTGGATTTGCTGTGCTTGCGATGGTGATGGGAGCTAAGAAATTCTGGCGAGATGTTGCAGCTAATGATTCGCCAGCGGGCGCTTCTATTGCAGAAGCTGCAACCAATGCACTCACACTCAAATATCTAGACGGCAACAACAACAGCGCAGACGCAGCAGGCTGCACCAATGGCGACGATCAACCCACCCAGTGGCGCAGACGTTTTCATCACGCCACGTTTTACGGCTTCATGCTGTGCTTTGCATCCACCAGCGTGGCAACGCTTTATCACTACCTGCTTGGACTACACGCACCCTACGCCAAGACGAGCTTGCCTGTTATTTTGGGAACGCTTGGCGGCATCGGACTCATCATCGGGACAACAGGACTCGCCCTGCTGCAAGCCAAGCGTCATAAGGCTCACGGGGCAATGCCCTTGCAAGGTTCCAACGCCACAAGAGCAATGGATATGGGCTTTATTGCACTGTTGTTCTTCACCAGCCTCACAGGACTGACACTCTTAGCTTGGCGCGAAACTGCCTCGATGCCGCTATTACTAGCCCTACATCTTGGCGTGGTGATGGCGCTGTTTTTAACGCTACCTTACGGCAAGATGGCGCACGGCGTGTACCGAAGCGCGGCACTGCTCAAGTTTGCGATTGAGCGCAGAAAGTAAAGAGCCAAACCGCATCAAATGGCGATGGAATCATTTTCCTGTTGCCGACACAGACTCGGCAGATGGACTGCTAGTGTCGATAGGCGTATTTGCTCTCATCACATACTCCGCCGATACTGCCCACCTACCTCAAACAGCGCGTTCGTAATCTGACCTAGGCTGCAAACACGCACAGCATCCATCAGCACAGCGAAGACGTTGCCGTTATCAATCACCGCTTGTTGCAAGCGCTTGAGCATCGCGGGCGATTCTTTGGCATGTTGTTTGTGGAACGCGCCTAGGCGCTTGAGCTGGCTTTGTTTTTCCTCGTCCGTGCTCCGCGCCAATTCAATTTTTTGCGGCGGCTCGTTATCGCTAGGCTTCCTAAAGGTGTTCACGCCAATGATGGGGTATTCGCCCGTGTGCTTGAGCATTTCGTAGTGCATGGATTCGTCTTGGATGCGGCCGCGCTGGTAGCCCGTCTCCATCGCACCCAGCACGCCGCCGCGCTCGCTGATGCGTTCAAACTCGGTGAGCACGGCTTCTTCTACTAGCTCGGTCAGTTCCTCGATGATGAAGCTGCCTTGACTTGGGTTTTCGTTCTTCGCCAAGCCCCACTCGCGGTTGATGATGAGCTGGATCGCCATGGCGCGGCGCACGGAGTCTTCGGTCGGTGTGGTGATGGCTTCGTCAAACGCGTTGGTGTGCAGGCTGTTGCAGTTGTCGTAAATCGCAATTAGCGCTTGCAGCGTGGTGCGGATGTCGTTGAACTGAATCTCTTGCGCGTGCAAGCTGCGGCCGCTGGTTTGCACGTGGTATTTGAGTTTTTGGCTGCGCTCGTTTGCGCCATATTTATCGCGTAGGGTGGTCGCCCAAATGCGCCGTGCCACACGGCCCAGCACGGTGTACTCGGGGTCCATGCCGTTGCTAAAAAAGAAGCTGAGGTTGGGCGCAAAGTCGTCGATGTGCATGCCGCGCGCTAAGTAGGCTTCCACAAACGTAAAGCCGTTCGAGAGCGTGAGCGCAAGCTGCGAGAGCGGGTTCGCACCCGCCTCGGCAATGTGGTAGCCGCTGATTGACACGCTGTAAAAATTGCGCACGTTGTGGTCAACAAAATACTGCGCCACGTCGCCCATGACTTTGAGCGAAAACTCGGTCGAAAAGATGCAGGTGTTTTGCCCTTGGTCTTCTTTCAAGATGTCGGCCTGCACCGTGCCGCGCACGTTTTCCATGACCCACTCGCGAATTTTTTGCGCTTCGGTATCGGTGGGTTCACGCTTGTTCTCAAGCTTGAACTTATCCAAATTTTGGTCGATGGCGGTGTTCATAAACATCGCCAAAATGCTGGGCGCGGGGCCATTGATGGTCATCGACACGCTGGTGGCGGGATGCGTCAAATCGAAGCCGTCGTAGAGCACTTTCATGTCGTCCAGCGTGGCGATGCTCACACCGCTGTTACCAACTTTGCCATAAATATCGGGGCGCAAATCGGGATCGTTGCCGTACAGCGTCACGCTGTCAAACGCGGTGGATAGGCGCTTGGCGGGCATACCCTCGCTCACCACTTTGAAGCGGCGGTTGGTGCGAAAGGCATCGCCCTCTCCAGCAAACATGCGCGTTGGGTCTTCGTTCTCGCGTTTGAAGGCGAACGTGCCTGCGGTGTAGGGGAAGCTGCCAGGCACGTTGTCCAGCATCAGCCATTCCAAAATATCGCCGTGATCTTTGAACTTGGGCAGCGAGACTTTGCGAATGCTGGTGCCGCTCAAGGACTTAGTGGTCAGCGCAGTGCGGGTTTCTTTGTCGCGAATTTTGACGATGTACTCATCGCCCGCGTAGGCTTCAATCATGTCAGGCCACTGCGCTAGAAGCTGCTTGGCGCGGGGGTCTTGAGCCTGCTCACGCTGGGAAGCCAAGTCCAGTGCGGCTTGCGAGGCTCTTGCTTTTTCGGGTTTGCCAACTTTGAGCATGTCGGATGCGGCTTTGAGCTGCTGGATTTCGCGCGCGAGTTTGGCTTGCTCGCGAGCCTTGGCTTTGTAGCCACGCACGGTATCGGCAATCTCGGACAAATAGCGCGTGCGGCTGGCTGGCACGATGGGCGTTTGATTGGTCGAATGCCGAGTAGTGACGACGGGCAGCGTGCCGTCCGTCAGCTTGAGCCCAAGGCTTATCAATCGCGGCTTCATAGCCTGATACAGCGCCGTCACGCCGTCGTCGTTAAAGCGCGCCGCCATCGTGCCAAACACCGGCATTTGATCCGTTGGCGTTGTCCACGCTTCCTGGTTGCGCTGCACCTGCTTGGCCACGTCGCGTAGCGCGTCTGCCGCGCCCTTGCGGTCAAATTTGTTGATGGCAACAAACTCGGCAAAGTCCAGCATGTCGATTTTCTCTAACTGCGATGCCGCGCCAAATTCAGGCGTCATCACGTAGAGGGGCACATCCACGTGCGGCACAATGGCCGCGTCGCCTTGGCCAATGCCCGAGGTCTCGACGATGATGAGATCGAAGTCGGCGCATTTAACAGCGGCTAAAACATCGGGCAACGCTGCGCTAATCTCAGTACCGAAGTCGCGTGTGGCCAGAGAGCGCATGAAGACGCGCTGTGCAGATTCAAAAGAATTAGGATCTGACCCTAATTCTTTTTGCCACGGCGCAATCGCATTCATCCGAATGCGGTCACCCAGAAGCGCGCCGCCTGATTTGCGGCGCGAGGGGTCAATCGAAATCACGGCAATTTTGAGTGCGTCGTTTTGGTCAAGCCTGATGCGGCGAATCAGCTCGTCCGTGAGTGAGGACTTGCCCGCGCCACCTGTGCCCGTTATGCCAATCACAGGCATTGATTTTTTGCTTGCTGTTGCTCGCACCTCATCCAGCAATTGGCTATCCACGCTTTTGTTTTCGATGACGGTTATCAATTGAGCCAATGCTCGCCAAGCCATATCTGGCAAGCCTTGCAAAGCAGTTAATGATTTTGGTGCGTAGCTCGACAAATCAAAATCCGCCGTTTGAATCGTCTCACCAATCATGCCCGGCAAGCCCAGACGCTGCCCATCCTCGGGACTAAAAATGCGCACGCCGCTGGCAGCCAAATCAGCAATTTCTTCAGGAATGATCACGCCGCCGCCGCCGCCCACCACCTTAATGTGTGCGCCGCCACGCGCCTTCAAAAGCTCCACCATGTACTTAAAGTATTCCACGTGCCCGCCTTGGTACGAGCTAATCGCGATCCCCTGCACATCCTCTTGCAGGGCAGCCGTCACCACCTCGTCCACCGAGCGGTTGTGCCCCAGATGAATGACCTCCGCGCCCATGCCCTGCAAGATGCGCCGCATGATGTTGATGGCGGCATCGTGCCCATCGAACAGCGACGCAGCGGTAATGAAGCGAACTTTGTGCTTGGGCTTGTAACTGGCGAGGGGGTGGAGGGCTGAGGTAGTCATAAAAATTATTGTAGGCCGCTAGCCTCGCATTGGCTTACAAAAGGGATAAGATCCATTTTTTGCACAATAACTCTTTCGTTCTATTTTTAAATGGAAAAATCATGCACAGCACAGCACAGCACAGCACAGCACAGCACAGCACAGCACAGCACAAATGTAGTTTAGCTTTTTCGATCGCATTAGCAGCCTTGCTGGCAGCTTGCGGGGGCGGAGGGTCAAGCAGTAGCGGCAGTACATCCTCGACAATAACAGGCACGGCCGCAGTAGGTTCACCAATTGTTGGGGCGACAGCCAACATCAAATGCGCTAGTAGCACCTCACTCCCCACATCAACGACGACGAACACAGGCGGGCTGTCGATCACCTTGACGGGACAAACATTTCCTTGCGCTATTCAGATATCGGGCGGCACGATTAATAGCGCAGCAAACACAGCCACGTATCACTCCATTGCCATGAGTGCAGGGAATGTCAATGCCACACCACTGACTGATTTAATGATCGCCAACCTCGCGGGTAACGCTACACCAAGCGCATGGTTTGCGAGCTTAACCACGGCACAGCTTGCCGCGATTTCACAAACCCGCGTGAATACGGCCTTGACTAATTTACAAGCTGCATTTGGTTCAACTCTGCCAACTTCAATTAATCCGATCACAACGTCGTTTAGCCCCGATCCTGGCGTTCAGATGGACGATGTGCTTTCTGCGCTAGCTAAAGCGATGACAAGCAACGGCACGAGCCACGCGACTTTGCTAACGAACGCTGGCGCGGCAGCAGGCGCAGGCTTTACGACGCCAGCTGGGTTTAATGCGGCCTTCGCTACTGGCTTTACAAAAACATTGACTGGTGGTGGAATCCCTTCGATTACAAGCTTTGCGCCAACAGCTGTCGCGCTTGGCGGTACGGTCACGATTACGGGCACGAATCTTTTGCCTGTAACGCAGGTAATATTCACTGGTCCAGCTGTTGGTACTAACTCCTCGCCAACCGTACTTAGTAATTCGCGAACCGTAGGTATTCAGGGCACACAAACGACAACGAGTATTGCTGTTGCTCTCCCTTCATATCTTGTGACGGGCTCATACGCAGTTTCTGTCGTGCATCCAGGTGGTGAGTTGACTGCAACAGGAACATTGATCGTCAATACCGCTACGGTTGCGATACCCAATGCGCCGACATCCATGATTGCAACTGCTACAAGCTCAACACAAATTGATCTCAGTTGGAGTGCCTCAAATAGTGCAACAGGCTATAACGTGTATCGCTCTACATCCCCGGGTGTTGCAGTTATTGCAGGAAATAAAATTTCAACGATTACCAGCGGTGCGACTGTTTCCTATTCAAATACAGGGTCATCTACAGCCACAAAATATTATTACGTAGTGACCGCAACTAACGCATCAGGCGAAAGCGTTGCATCGTCCGAAGTGAATGCGACGACAGGCGGTATTGCGTCAGGCACATTAACGGTTTCATCTGCAACACCTGTCGGGCACAACGGGACAGAGGATATGTCGACAGCCCTCGTGACAAACAGCGCTAACGTCGCTGCGGGACTGTTGCCAAGTCGTTGTGATATTACATACCGAGTGCGATCTAGTAACGGAACTCTATATGACTTGGCGATCACGTTCCGTCAAAGTGATCAACTCGTTACAAGCGCAAGCCATTTCGTAGCCAATTCATCATTTGGATGGGGTGTTGGAGAGTCTGCAAATGGAAGTCCAATTACTTCTGGGATTAGTGTTAATTTGGCGAATCGTCAGATCATATTTAATTCAAAAGCCATGACAGGCCTGTCGACAAATGCGGCCACACTTAATGGAACAATTACCTTTCCAGCTCACGTCTCAGTTGCAGCTTGTGGTCAATAAAAACTAGACTTTCGCTTTGTACTTCACTCTAGGCAGTCCCTTGTAGTCCACATCCATTGTCCAAAAGGCGGCGTACTAAATTCTTGCGCAGCGCTGTTCATCACAGCGGCTGCCATTGCTAGCTTGTATTGTTTGGACAGCACACGGTGGACTTCGTAGCGAAAGAGTGTAGGAATAATTAAATCGGTTTCTTTTTTTATCGTCTCACGCACCCCCTCCTCTAAAATGCGCGCAAACCTTACGCACGCCCCATGAACGACTTATCCCTCCGCGCACTTCCCCGCCAACTGAAACAGACCATTGCTATTCTTTTTGACACGGGCGCGGCTTGGATCACCCTTTGGCTCGCATTTTCCCTGCGCTTCGAGGTGCTATTTTGGCCTGCAACTCATCAGTTTTTTGTTTTTGCGCTAGCACCCCTGATTGCAATTCCTCTTTTTACTTATTTTGGCTTATATCGCGCGGTGATTCGCCATACGGGACTATCCGCCTTACAGGCTATCGCCAAAGCCGTGCTGGTCTATGGTTTGGTATTTGCGCTGCTCATCGCGGCATTTCGCCCTCATGGGATCCCGCGCTCAGTGGGTATTTTGCAACCTTTGCTTTATTTAATTTTTGTCGCTATTAGCCGTGCCTTGGTGCGATTTTGGCTCTACACGCCACGCAGGTCGCCTGGGATGACGGCGGCAGAGAATCTGCTGATTTATGGCGCAGGCGCAGCTGGCATTCAGATTGCACATGCACTCGCATATGCCAAGCGCTATCGCGTGGTGGGCTTTATCGATGACGACCCTAGTCTGCAAGGCAAAACCATTAACGATTGGCGTGTTTACCGTCCTCAAGAGCTAGAAGCGTTGATCGCGCGTCAGTCGGTCGGCGGGGTTTTATTGGCGATGCCCTCCATCAGCAAGGCGCGTCGACTCGATATTGTCGAGTCGCTGAGAAAGAAAGCGATTCATGTTCGGTCGCTCCCCAGCTTGTCCGATCTTGCCAGCGGCGACCTGTCGATTGCCGATGTCCGCGAGCTGGATGCCGAGGACTTGTTAGGGCGCGCACCCGTCACCCCAGACTGGGCGTTGATGTCGCAAACCATTCATAACCAAGTCGTCTTGGTCACAGGGGCAGGAGGCAGCATTGGAGGCGAATTAAGTCGTCAGATTTTGGCTCAGCGCCCACTCAAACTCATACTTTTAGATCATCACGAATATAGCCTGTACGCGATTCATCGTGAGTTGCAAGCTCGGCTAAAGGCAGATCACCGTGCAGAGCCGCGCACGGAACTGATTGCGCTACTGGCCAACGTGCGCGACGCGACCAAAATGGATCTCGTTTGCCAGAAATGGCAGCCGCACACCGTCTATCACGCTGCCGCCTATAAACACGTGCCGATGGTGGAGCACAATGTGTGCGAAGGTGTTGAGACGAATGTCTTTGGTACATTCAATGTCGCACAAGCCGCCATCCGATCAAAAGCTAATTATTTTGTTTTAATTAGCACAGATAAAGCTGTCCGCCCCACCAATGTAATGGGCGCGAGCAAGCGAGTCGCCGAGCTGGTACTGCAAGCGCTGGCACAAGGATCCGATATTGCGCCGCCATCGACCATCCTCACCATGGTTCGCTTTGGCAACGTACTGGACTCATCTGGGTCAGTGGTTCCCCTGTTTAGGCAGCAAATCAAGGCGGGCGGGCCTATCACGCTGACGCATCAGGAGGTGACGCGTTATTTCATGACAATCCCCGAGGCGGCGCGCCTGGTCATTCAAGCCGCCGCCATGGCAAGAGGCGGTGAGGTCTTTGTTCTCGATATGGGTGAATCCGTCAAGATTTATGATTTAGCCAAACGCATGGTCGAGCTATCTGGATTAACGGTGCGCGATGAGGATCACCCCGAGGGTGACATTGAAATAGCCACGACAGGGCTCAGGCCTGGAGAGAAGCTCTACGAAGAGTTGCTCATTGGGCATTCGCCGCAGCCCAGTCAACACCCCCGCATCATGCAAGCCAACGAGGCGTACCTCTCGCAAACGATATTAAACGCGCACTTGACCCAAATAAAAATGGATCTCCAGAATAATCATTCGGAAGGTATTAAGCGTACGCTTCAAGAATTGGTAGATGGTTATAGTTTTAATTCTGTAAATCTTTTTAACTCTTTATAATCCTTGATTTTTGGAGTGATTTAAACATGCAAGCATTCGATACGATTCAAGCACAAATTAATCAAGTGCAACTAGAGGCGAAAGCAAAGATTGCAGCGCTTCAACAACAAGCCGAAGCAGCACGCAAAGCCGCTTTAGGCGAGGTGATTAAAGACATTAAACGCTTAATTGCCATGCATCAATTAACGGCGGCTGATTTGGGTTTAAACCGCACATCAAAATCAAACCCGACCGCGTCGGACAAGCGTGCTGCCGTAGCGCCTAAATATCGCGACCAAGCAACAGGGCAGACTTGGACAGGTCGTGGCAAAGCGCCAACTTGGCTGGCGGCCAAAATGGCGGCGGGAGCCACCAAAGAGTCTTTCAAAATCTAAACCCGCGCGGCTGTTTTATTTTGTCGCTCGCCCAGCACCTAGATCCCCACCACGTCTTGGTGGGATGTGACGTTACCAGTAAAAAACGGCTGTTTGAAGAAATTGGCTTTTTGTTTGAGCGCACGATGAATTTGCCGCGCACAACGATCGCCGATAGTTTGTTTGCGCGGGAGCGCCTAGGCTCCACAGGCTTGGGCTGCGGCGTTGCCATTCCGCATGGTCGCATCAAAGGACTCAAAACGCCGCAGTTAGCGGCGGTGCAGCTAAAAGAAGCTATCGGATTTGATGCGATTGATGGCGTGCCCGTTGAATTATTTTTTATTTTGCTGGTGCCAGAAAATGCCACGCAAGAACATTTGGATTTATTGGCTGAGCTTGCGCAGCTCTTAGGCCATGAGACCACACGGCTTGCTTTGAAGTCAGCCTCCACTGTAGCTATGTTTATGGCAGCGATAAGCGCCACCCAATCTCATGAAGCCTAGTTTTATTAGCGCCAACGAGCTCTTCCAATTCCATCGCCGCGCCTTGAAATGGGAGTGGGTTGCAGGGCAGCAAGCGACGGAGCGCCATTTTGATGAGGTGGCAGTTCGTGCGGCGCGCTCTGCGGCAGATTTAGTGGGTTACCTCAACTACATCCACCCTTATCGCGTGCAAATTCTGGGTTCGCGCGAAGCCGCTTATGTGGGTAGCGCGTCTGCCGAGGATGCGGATCGTCGTCTGGCGCGCATTGTTGATTTGCAGCCGCCTGCGCTGGTTTTATGCGATGCGATTGCACCGACCGACAACTTGCTTCGCTTGTGCAATGAAGCGCAAATTCCCTTGTTTACTTGTTCGGATTCCGCTGCCTATGTCATTGACGTGCTGCGCGCCTATTTGTCGCGTCACTTTGCTGATCGCGACACCGTACACGGCGTTTTTATGGACATTTTGGGGCTGGGCGTGCTCATTACCGGCGAGTCGGGGTTGGGTAAGAGTGAGCTGGGACTTGAGTTGATTTCGCGCGGCCATGGCCTTGTGGCAGACGATGCGGTCGATTTATACCGCATCAATCAAACCATTATTGAGGGGCGCTGCCCAGAGCTACTACAAAATATGCTCGAAGTTCGCGGCATTGGTCTGCTCGATATTCGGGCTATCTTTGGTGAGACCGCCGTTCGCCGACGACTTCGCTTGCGTTTGATTGTTCACTTGGTGCGCCGTGAGACCATGGAGCGCGACTACGACCGGATGCCCGAAGAGCCGCTGACCAGTGATATTTTGGGCATTGCCATTCGCAAAGTCGTGCTTCAAGTGGTGGCAGGGCGAAATATCGCCGTCTTGGTAGAGGCCGCCGTGCGTAATACGATTTTACAAATGCGCGGCATCAATACGTATGATGAGTTTACAAAGCGACAGCGTGCCTTGATGGACAGCTCTGCTTCGTGCAATGCGCATACAAGCTGAGTGCATGATCGGCTAATTCAAATCCTTTCGTTTGGGCAATCGCGTGCTGCTTGGCTTCAATATCCGCATCAAAGAACTCCTCAACCTTGCCACAATCGAGGCACACCAAGTGGTCGTGATGCTGCGCATCCGCTAGCTCATAAACAGCCTTGTTTGCAAAGTGATTGCGGCTGAGCATGCCTGCTTGCTCAAACTGCGCTAGGACGCGGTACACCGTGGCAAGGCCGATATCTTGGTTATCCATCACGAGACTGCGGTACACGTCCTCGGCACTGAGATGGCGCTGGCTGCTGGTTTGGAATAGCTCTAAAATTTTGAGGCGCGGCGTCGTTGTCTTGAGCCCCTTATTCTTTAGGTTTTGCATAGAATGTGTTTCTCACTTATTTCGCGTTATTTTATGCATCCATCCTTTGTCCTCATTCTTGTGCTGGCCTTAACCGCTTGTAAAACACGCCCTGCTATGGAGATCCCCGAGGCGGTCAAGCCGTACAAAGCGGAAGTGGTTCAAGGCAACTTTGTCTCTAGCGAGCAAGTGGCGGCATTACGCGCAGGGATGCCGAAGAATCAAGTTCGCTATATTTTGGGAACGCCCTTGTTGGTGGATATCTTTCATGCCAATCGCTGGGACTACGTCTTTACCATAGAGCGCCAAGGCGTACTCGCTAAAACGCTACGGCTCACCGTGCACTTCAACGGCGACACCCTGACCCGATGGGAAGGTGACGCTATGCTTGGCGAGGCCGAGTTCGTACAAAGCCTGACCTCTGGAAGAAAAATAGGCGCCATTCCACCACTGGCTGCCAACGAGAAAGACTTGGCCGCCTTTGCGGCTCGCGAAAATAAGGGCAGACAATCGCCCGCGACAGCCGATACCGCCTCACAACCCATCAACTCTTTTTATCCCCCCCTCGAACTCAAATGAACACACTCAACATTGCCGTGGCAGGCAGCTCAGGTCGCATGGGTAAGATGCTGATCGATGCCATCAATGGGGCCGCCGATTGCGCTTTAGCTGGTCAGCTCGACATTGGCATTGACACCCGCACCGAGCTTGAAGGCGCCGACTATCTCATCGATTTCACCCGCCCCGAGGGCACGATGGCGCATCTAGCCGTATGCCAAGAGCTAGGCATCAAGATGGTTATTGGCACCACTGGCTTTAGCGATGCTGAAAAGGCCGCCATTGCCGCCGCCAGCAACGACATTGCCATCATGATGGCGCCCAATATGAGCGTGGGTGTCAACGTCACACTCAAACTGTTAGAAATGGCAGCCAAAGCCATGAGCACTGGCTACGACATTGAGATCATCGAAGCCCACCATCGCCATAAAGTTGACGCGCCATCTGGCACGGCACTCAAAATGGGGGAGGTGATTGCCAGCGCTATGGGGCGCGATTTAAAAGACTGCGCCGTCTATGCCCGCGAAGGCGTCACGGGCGAGCGCGATCCTTCTTCGATTGGTTTTGCCACCATTCGAGGTGGTGACATTGTGGGTGACCACACCGTTTTATTTGCAGGCACGGGCGAGCGCATTGAAATTTCACATAAATCATCAAGCCGCGAAACCTATGCGCAAGGCAGTCTTCGCGCCGTGCGCTATTTGGCCACGCAACAAACGGGCCTATTCGATATGTTTGATGTGCTGGGGTTGACATAAAAACTTACCTCGTAGGCGGCGCAATTCGGGATGCCCTACTTGGCTTAGAAGTCAAAGATCGCGACTGGGTAGTCGTGGGCGCAAGCCCCAAGGCCATGCTAGATAAGGGCTACCAGCCAATTGGCAAAGACTTTCCTGTCTTTTTGGATCCTCAATCGCGCGAAGAATACGCCCTCGCCCGCACCGAGCGAAAGACCGCCAAGGGCTACCACGGCTTTGCGTTTTATACCGATGAGGACGTGACGCTAGAGCAAGACCTGAGTCGCCGCGATTTAACCGTCAACGCCATGGCACAAGATGCGGAAGGCACGCTCATTGACCCCTACCATGGCCAGCGTGACATTGAGCAAAAAGTGCTGCGTCACGTGACCCTTGCCTTTCGCGAAGATCCCGTGCGAATTCTCCGGGTGGCGCGGTTTGCGGCGCGGTTTTCTGATTTCAGCATTGCCCCCGAGACCCTCGTGCTGATGCGCGGCATGGTCGCCAATGGCGAAGCTGACAGCTTAGTCGCCGAGCGCGTGTGGCAAGAAATCGCCAAAGGCTTGATGGAGCGCTCGCCATCGCGCATGCTAGACGTTTTGCAAGAATGCGGTTTATTGCACAAGCTGCTGCCCAGCTTGGTGGGCAACTTGGCCGCTAGGCAGGCCGTCCATCTGGCTGCCAGCCGTGGGCACTCGCTTGCTGTGCGGTTCGCTTGCTTGCAATTGCCACACCAGCAACTCAAAGCCCCCAGTGACTGCATCGCCATCTCGCAAAGCCTTGCCAGTCAAGGCTCGCAGCTGGTCGATGCCTGCCAAGCCCCAGTTCACCGCACCGACAGCCCCATCGATGTTTTGACTGTGCTTGAATCCTTCGATGCGATTCGCCAAAGCGAGCGCTTTGCGCTGATCTTGCAAGCAGCCCAGTGCTTGCACCCCGCAATGGACGTTGCGCCGCTAGCCACGGCCCTCGAAGCAGCACTTGGCGTGGCGACCCAGCCGATTGCCACAGCAGCCATGCAAGCAGGATTGAGCGGTGAGCACATTGGTCAGGCCATCGCCCAGGCGCGCAGACAGGCGATCAAAGTCCGCTTTCTTAGGGCTTGATTTTTTAGGCGTTTAGCCTCACACTAGGGGTTTGGCTGGAGGTCAGACCACATGTTTCCAAAAAATATCAAACATTTTTTTGCAGGGCTTGTCTTATTGGCAAGTTCGGCTGCCGCATTCGCTTTTTCCAGCAACGTGGCGCTGGCAGACTTACCTCGGCAAGCACAAAGCACCTATGCCCTCATTCAACAAGGCGGACCATTTCCTTACGAGAAGGACGGGGCGGCATTTGGCAATTACGAGCGCCAACTGCCAGCACAAAAACGTGGCTATTACCGAGAGTACACCGTGAAGACGCCCGCCACTAAAAATCGGGGCGCGATTCGGATTGTTTGTGGCGGCATCAAAGGCAAGTCCTTGGATGCTTGCTACTACACCGACGACCACTACGCATCGTTCAAAAGAATCACGCCTTAAGCATCTTTATACCCAACCATGAACACTACGCCCTACCAAGAAGTTAGCAAAGACCAGCCGCTCAAACGGGTGAAAGCGAATCTCGTTCAGTCGATTCGTGCGCATGGCGTTGCCGAACTGCAAAGCGCTGCCACGCAACTAGGTCATCACTTCTTGTATGCCAATTTAGGGGCCGCGCAGACCAAACAAGATGTTTTAGATGGTATTGCTTTGCAGTTCACCTTTCCCGCCCATTTTGGTAAAAACTTCGACGCGCTGTACGACTGTTTGACCGATCCACTCTATAAAGCTGGTCAGCAAACTGGTTTCATTTTGGTTTTAGAGCATATTCCCGTCACCTCTAAGTTCGACAAAGAAACCCGTGAGCAATTGATTGATATCTTTCGCGATGCGGCCGATTATTGGCATGACCGCAAAATTCCTTTCCGCTGCTTTTACTCATTCGCCGTTGCCCGCACAGCGGGTGAAGCAGGCACTGGCAAAGATGGTGCCGATTTAGAAGGCTTTGATGAGCCGATGCCAACCGATAAATTGGTTGACGTCTCGCCGCTTGCCTTGCGCATGAGCAGTCCTTTTAACGCAGGCTATTGGCTCTCCGCCAGCTAAGAGGCCTTTGGCAGCGTGGCTTGCGCCAATTCGATGTACTCGGCCACGGGAACCTCTTCGGCCCGGCGCTGTACGTCAAAATGACCTGCAAAGCGCCTCTCCTCTAGCCATTTTCCCAAGGTGTGGCGCAGCAACTTGCGCCTTTGGCTAAAGGCAACTTTAACGATCTCACTGAGCCACGCCACCTCAAGCTGGGCAGGTGCCGGGCGGGGCACCATTCGCACAATCGCACTCATCACCCGAGGCGGCGGATCAAAGCACGCAGGGGGCACGTCCAACAGCGCCCGCATCTCATAGCGCCACTGCAGCATGACGCTTAAACGCCCATAGTCGCTGGTACTGGGCTTGGCAACCATGCGATCCACCACCTCCTTTTGCAGCATGAAGTGCTGATCTTGAATCGCAGGTGCAGCACTGAGCAAGTGGAACAAGATAGGGCTGGAGATGTTGTAGGGCAAATTGCCCACCACGCGCATGGGCTTATCAGGGCGGCTAGACGCCAGTGCTTGAAAATCGACGTTTAAAACATCCGCCTCAATGACGTTGATGGCGTTGTTTTGTCGCAAACGAGCCGCCAAATCACGATCGAGCTCAATTGCCGTGATGTGCGAGAGTTGGGCCAATAGTGGCATCGTCATCGCACCAAGCCCAGGTCCAATCTCAACCATGAAATCACCCAAGGTTGGCGCAATCGCCTCGACAATCTCAGTCAGCATGGCCTTGTCGGACAAGAAGTGCTGCCCAAAGCGCTTGCGCGGTATATGCGCCTTCATGCAAGCTGACTCATCGCAGCTCATCCCTGTACTCAATGAACGAGCGCCCGCGAACCTCCGCCAGCCACAGCGCATAAGCTTCGGCTATTTTTTTGTCGCGTAATTGCTGGCGTAGCAGCTCACGCTGCTCGGGCGCAGTTAAGGCAACCTCTTTGCGATCCACTACTTCGAGAAGATGCACGCCAAATCGCGAAACAAATGGCGTCGATAGTTTCCCGATAGGAAGGGCATTCATCACGCGCTCAAACTCAGGGACAAAGAGTCCTGGGGACGCCCAGCCTAAATCACCGCCTTGCGCGGCGGAGCCATCGGCCGAGTATTCGCGCGCTGCGGCAGCAAAGCTCATGCGTCCCGATTCAATCTGATTTTTATACGCTTGCATCTGAGCCCTGGTTTGTGCTTCGTTCCGTTGAGCGGTGATAGGCAGCAAAATATGCCGCACCCTTGAGTGAACCACACGCACCGTACTGGCGGCTTGCCGCTCTAATACTTTGAGCACATGAAAGCCCGCATCACTTTGCACAATACCGCTTACTTCGCCCGATTTGAGGTGCTCAGTTGCCTCGATAAAAAGGGCGGGGTAGCGCTCCGTCAAGCGCAAGCCCATGACGCCGCCATTGGCCTTATCCGCCGCATCCGAGACCTGTGTCGCCAACTTTAAAAAATCCGCTCCCGCTGCGCTCGCCTCTTGGACGATACGCTGCGCACGACTGCGAGCCCTGGCCAGATCCTCTGCTGTGGGACTGTCGGGCAGTGCCACCAAAATGTGTGCCAAATTAATCTCTTGCGGGCCTTGTTGACTGCCCATGCTTCTCTCTTGCAAAGCGCGGTCAATATCCACCTGCGTGACGCGCACGCGCGCATCCACCTCGCGCTCACGCACTTGCGCACGCGCCAATTCGGCTCGCATTTCTTCTCGAAGGCTTTGCCAGTTCCCGCCTTCGGATTCATATTTGGCACGCATCTGCGCAAGACCGGTCAATTGCTGATCGCGCGCGATGTTCAGCATCGCCTCATCCAGCTGAGGATCTTGAATGCGTACCGCGTCCTCCCTCGCCAGTTGCTGCACAGCTCGCTCGTCAATCAACTGCTCCAGTGCGCGCCTGAGCGATTGGGCTGGCAAGCGCTTGTGCCGAGCAAGCACCTCATTGCGCGTAATGGGCTCTGAGTTCACAAGAGCCACGATGTCATCCACACCTTGGGGTGCCGCACTGCCTTGGGCAAGCGTTGGCAGATGTGTCAAACAAAGGCCACCCAGCAGGGAGAGGGTGGCAAATAAAGTGGATTTAGTCATATTGGCTGAAGCGGCTTGGCGTGGTCATTTGCTCGCGCAAGTTTTGGTAGCGTGGAATGTTACTTCTCAAACTGGCAAGCGGGCTGGTGCCCAAGCGTGAAAATCCTGAGAATTCGATTTGGAACATGATACGTTGATTGGTTGTACTCGCGTCTAGCTGTGTTTTTTCTAAAACGATGCGCCCTATCCAGCAATCGGCATCGTATTCAAACCCAGCAATCGCGTTGACAAGACGTTTGTCAAAGAGACTATAGTTGAATCTTGCCACGCTATACCAGCGGTCGGGGCCTAACCCGCGCCCCGCGCTCATAACGCCCAGATGGTCATCGGCGCGTTGCCATAAATCGCCCAGCGGCCACTGCCAATTGATATCCACTTGCTCGCTCACGCCTTGCTGCATACGGTACGCGGCCGAGATAGATCGGTAATTACTGGGCGCATACCGCGAGCTCACCGTTGTGCGCTCTGCCTTGCCAGAGTTGGCGCTGACCTGTACCGTGCTATCCACAGACCACACGGGATACATCTGCGCACTCATGCTCAGCAAGTAATCGCTCAATCTTGCGGCGGGCGCGGGCGTATTGGGCAAGGCCACCACCTGATCGATGTAACTAAAGCGCTGTGCAACGCCTGCGCTAAAGGCTTGTGCCCCTGTTTGCGGATCGATGAGTTTGCTCGTCAAGCCCAGCGTCAGCATGTTCATGTCTGAGATGCGGTCATTGCCTACAAAATTATTTTCGCTATAAATCGTCGCAAGACTAAAGTCTTTGGCGCCGCTGTCGTAGTTGGGCAATGCCGATTGATCGCGATAGGGCGTACGGACATAAAACGCGCGCGGCTCCAAAGTTTGGATCAATCCACGGCCGCCAAACGTCATGCTTCGCTCAAAAAATAAGCCGCCATCCACACTCACGATCGGGACACTGCGCCGCTGGGTCATGGGGGCAGCGCTCGCCGCTACGCTGTCCATTTGATAAAGCGAGCTATGCCACTGCAGCTTAGGCGTGAGATAGCCCCACGGATTGCGCCAAGACTGCGACACCTGCCCAAGCGCATACGCGCGCGTGCCATTGGGTTGCAAAGTCAGCTCGGGGCGGGATCGGAACTCGGTGATGTCGCCATCAAACTGAAAGCTCAGCCCGCTAGGCTGATAAAAACTGCGCCGCGTGTACAGCTGCGTGCGGTCAAAGGGCGGGGTGATTGGACTCGTTGCGCTTTGCAAGGTTTGCCATCGCTGCACCCGAAATTGCGTCGCCCATCCATCCACATTGAGCGTGGTATTGAGCTCATTATTGAGCAATCGCTGGGTGAGCGATGAGGTTGCATTGGGTAAATCGCGCCAGTACTCGTCGTCGCTGACGCGGCTCAACCGCAGCACCGTCGTCACATCGCTCGCGCCTTGAATCGGCAGACGAAATAACTGCCGCTGGTCCACCGTATAAGCCCATCGGTTTGCGCCCGCTAGTTTGTCGTTGGGTAAGTAGTCAGCACGCAGCGTGCCCATGCTGTTGGGCTCTAAATAGCGAAACTCTCCGCCATAATTCCATCCGCGTCGCCCAATGCTGGTGGGGTAGAGCGTGGCATCGCGATTGGGTGAGATATTCCAGTACACAGGCTGCGTCACCACCAAACCGCTTTGGCTGTCGCTGGCAATCGTCGGGGCCAACAAGCCTGATTTTCTAGCCCCACTGAGTGGGAAACTAGCGCTAGGAATCGTCACAAGCGGCACATCTTGAAAGCGCAGCGTGGCGCCAGAGGCGGTCGCCATATCTTCTTCGATATCAAACTGGATTTCATCTGCCGTCAAGATCCAGTCTGGCTTCCAAGGCTTGCCATCTAAGGTCTCAGGGCGCTTGCACGTGCTGTAGTTGGCCAAATAAGCAATGGCCGAGCGCTCGCTGACAAAATTAATTCGCTGAGCACTGCCTTGCCCACCCGTTTTATAAAACTGATAGCTAGGCTGATGAAACACGCCCGTCATCTGCGTCAGCTCCAGCTCCAGCTGAGGTCCCCAAAAACGATTTCCGCCTTGGTTAATCCGCACATCCCCCAGCAGCTTGGCAACATCGCTGACTTGGTCATACTCGATGCGCTTGGCGCGAATCACGGTGTCGATTTTTCGTATCTCAGCCGCGCCCTCAACGACGACCTCCCGATCAAGGCGGCTGGTGATGGTGTCGCCAAAAACAAACGTCGGTGTTTGTTTGCGTACACTCTCGGGTAAGCGCTCCGCGAGCTGGCGACTGGGCATGAGCTGCACGCCATCTTGGGCGAAAGCGCTTGTTGCCACGCACAATAACCACACCCCATAACGATGACTAGCAAGTCGAAACATCCTTTAATTATCCATGTTGCCGCGCCCTGACTCTTCGATCACCTCGCCCTCATCTATTGCGTGGCCCAACCCCGCACGCCTGACGCCATTTACGGCCTGGCTCACCCCCCTTGCATTGGCGCATGATCTACGCATGACAACGCTGCGTCCCGCATCGGCTGACGCCAGCTTTAGGCGCTATTTCAGAATTGACTCGGCCACCCAAAGCTTCATCATCATGGACGCGCCGCCTGATAAGGAGGACAGCGAGCCCTTTGTTCGCATCGCAAAGCTGATGCGCGCTGCAGGTCTCTTGGTGCCGCAAATCCTAGATTGGCACGCCCAAGACGGCTTCATGCTCCTTAGCGACCTTGGCTCAAAGACCATGCTCGATGTTTTAGATAGACAGGCGGGCTACGAGCACACCAGCAGCACCGTCAGCGGTAATTTGCCCCTCTATGAGCAGGCGATTGATGCACTCATAACGTGGCAATTGGCATCACAGCCCCATGTGCTGCCGCCTTACGACGAAGCGCTCTTGCGGCGGGAGCTGCAACTCTTCCCCGATTGGTACATCGCCAAGCATTGCGGCATCACCCTCGACGCACGCCAGCAGGCCATACTGGATAAGGCTTTCAACCGTATTGTGGCAAACAACCTCGCTAGCCCTAGCGTCTTTGTCCACCGCGACTATATGCCGCGCAACTTAATGGCGCCGTATCCCGAGCTACTAAAAAACGCAGCGCCAGCGCAAAAGCTCGGCGTGCTCGATTTTCAAGATGCGGTTTACGGACCGATCACCTACGACATTGCCAGCCTCATGCGTGACGCCTTTTTGAGCTGGGAAGAGGACTTCGTGCTGGACGTCACCATTCGTTATTGGCAAAAAGCCAAAGCGGCGGGCTTGCCTTTGCTGGACGAGTGGCAAAGCGATTTCGGTGCGTTTTATCAAGCCGTTGAGTGGATGGGGCTGCAAAGACACCTCAAAATCTTGGGCATCTTTGCAAGGCTTACGCTGCGCGACGGCAAACCCAAATACCTAGCCGATACGCCGCGATTTATCGCCTATGTGCGAAGCACCTGCAACCGCTATATCGACCTCAAACCCTTGCTGCGCTTGGTGGACGAGATCGAGGCCACGCATCAAAACTAGTCTGCCATGCCACGCTTTTATTGCCCAACACCCCTGTCTAGCGGCCTGCAGCTCGACCTACCCATCGGCGCAGCGCGGCACGTGCAAGTGCTGCGGATGCAGCCGCAAATGACCATCACGCTATTTGATGGGCAAGGTGGCGAATACGAAGCAACGATTGAGCGCATGGGCAAATCCAGCGTCACCGTACACGTGACCGCGCATCACCCCATCGAGCGCGAAGCCCCTCTGGCGGTGCATTTGGCACTGGGCGTACCTGCCAACGAACGCATGGATTGGTTAGTAGAGAAAGCCACCGAGCTGGGCGTTGCCAGCGTCCAGCCCCTCATGACCGAGCGCGGCGTGCTGCGCCTGAGTGGCGAGCGCGCTGAAAAAAAACAAGCACACTGGCAAGCCATCGCCCATGCGGCCTGCGAACAATCGGGACGCAACCGCGTGCCGCAGATTCACGCCGTCCAAACGCTCAGCGACTACCTTGCCGAACAAAAAAACAGCACGCCAAACGCTGCGCCGCGCTACATGCTGAGCCTGCGCAGCGACAGCACGCCACTGGCGCAAGCCCCGTCCCACCCGCCTTGCCAGGCCATTTGGGTGCTCTCAGGGGCAGAAGGCGGCTTATCTCCCGCCGAAGAAGCCAAAGCCCTCACCGCAGGCTACCTGCCCGTCACGCTAGGCAATCGGGTGCTACGCGCCGAGACAGCCGCCTTGGCGGCGCTCATTTCTTTGATTTGCGGCTAAGATGATTCTTTTTTATTAACTAGGAGATGAACATGGGATTATTAGACGGACTTTTAGGCTCGGTATTGGGTAATGTTTTAGGTGGCCAGCAAGGTGGCGCTGGTGGTTTGGCTAGTGTTGTGGGTAGCATGCTGAGTAACGATGGCGAGCACGGCGGATTGGGTGGATTGGTTGCCAAGTTCGAGCAAGCTGGCCTTGGTAATGTGGTGAGCTCTTGGATTGGCAGTGGCCACAATCTGCCGATTAGCGCGGATCAGTTGCAAAGCGTGCTGGGGTCGGATGCGGTCTCTGGCATTGCTGCTAAATTGGGCATCAACCCTGCCGATGCGATGGGGCAACTCAGCAAGATGCTGCCAAGTTTGGTGGACAAGCTGACACCGAACGGGCAAGCGCCTGCGGGTGGCTTTGGCAATATGGGTGACCTTGCGGGGATGCTAGGCGGCTTGCTGGGCAAGAAGTAATTGCTCAAGCGCTTGCTGGACGCGCGCAAGCAGCGGCGTCCAGTTCGCCGCCTTGCCATCCGCCTCTGTTTGGCGAAACAGGCGCACTTGGGGATACCACGGCGTGTCTTCGCGATCTTCTAGCCAGCGCCAATCGGATGAGGCAGCAATCAAAGCCCACACGGGCTGACCCAAAGCGCCCGCCAAGTGCACCACGGATGTGTCCACGCTGATGAGCAAATCGAGCTGCATGAGCAGCGCTGCGGTATCCGAAAAATCTTGAATCGCCGACTCTACGCGCACGATTTGCTGGCAAGCATTTAAGTCTGGCAAGTCTGACTCGCGCGGCGCTACTTGCACCGAGACAAACTCGATCTGCGGGAACGCGCCGATCAGCGGTAACAGTTGTGCAAACGCCATCGAGCGATGACGGTCGTTGTCGTGCGTGGGGCGCCCACACCAAGCCAAGCCGACGCGTAGCCTTGGCTGACTGCCTTGGTTGTGTTTGGGTAGCCGCTCTTGCCAAAGCCTTACTCGCTCTGGATTGGCAAACAGATACGGTACGGCGCTTGGAATGTTATCCAAGGTCAAGCCAAGTGGTGCAGGCAGTGACATAAGTGGGGCGTGATAGTCAAAGCCTTGCGGAATGTCGTGCCAGGAGCGGATGTCGTGGACGCCCTGGACGCCTATAAAGTTGTCGCAAATTTCGCGCGGCATAAAAATGGTGACCTGCGCGCCTTTGGCTGCCACTTGTTTGGCAAAGCGGATGAACTGAAACGCATCGCCATAGCCTTGCTCAAAATGCAGCAAGATGCGCTTGCCTTGTAGGTCTTGCCCCACCCAAAGCGGCATGGGCAGCTGCAAGTGCCCAGGCTTGAGGTGATCGGTTTGCCAGCGCCACTCGTACAGCGGCCAAGCCCGTGGATAGTCGCCTAGCCGCAAAAGCAAGTTGGCCAGGTTCCAAAACGGCAAGTGATGGCTGGGATCGCTGCGGCCCGCGCGCTCATACATGTCAACCGCTTCTGCGTAACGCCGCACACCCGCCAAATAAACGCCGTAGTTGTACAACGTCATCCAATGATGTGGGTTGATCGCTAGCGCCGTTTTAAAACAGGCCTCGGCCTGTAGGCCGTGTGGGGGCAGGCTCCCCAGCAGATTGCCCTTGGCGGCCAAGGTAGGCAAGTGCTGCGGGTTGATGGCCAGTGCGCGGTTCATGAACTCAATAGCAAGCGCGATGTTGTGCTGCTGGGCGTGCAGCCCCCCTAGGACGTGCAAACTCTCAACGTCATGGGGGTTGTATGCCAGCGCCTGCGTATAGCTTGCGATCGCCTGATCTGATTGCTTGGCTTGATACTGCGACCAGCCTAAATCGCGCAGCATGGCTGTTGCCTCGTCGGGACTGCCAAGCGATACCAAAATGTGCGCGCAGTAATGCCATGCGCCCGCCTGCTGCGGCTCTAATGCCAAGGCTTGCCGCACATACGCCAGCGCGTCCACCCAGCGCCCCAGTGCAACAAGCGCCGTCGCTGCATCGCGCCATGCCGCCGCGTGACGGATATCCTGTGCCAGCACTTGCTGGCACGCTACGAGGGCTTGCTCGGGGTGGCTAGGCGATGGTGATAAGGGTGAGGTGTTCATGCGCCTTAGTTTATGCTCTACGCCAAGATTCACCCATGAAAAAACGAGCGACTTTTTCTACCCCCCACGCCACCAGCCATGCGCACCGCTGGCTGCCGTGGACTTTGCTTGCGCCGCAGCTCGTCATCGTGGCACTGTTTTTCTTTTGGCCTGCGGCGCAGGCGCTATACCAATCGGTGCTGCAAGAAGACGCCTTTGGCGCAAGCCGCGCATTTGTAGGGCTAGAGAATTTTCAAGCGCTGTGGAATGATTCGACCTATTTAGGTTCACTCCAAACGACGGCGTTCTTCTCCACCTTGGTTGCTGGAATCGGGCTGTCGCTCTCACTCTTGCTGGCTGTTTGCGCCAACCGCGTCACGAACTCGGCATTCTGGGGTGCCAGCATCTACAAAACCTTGCTCATCACCCCCTACGCTGTTGCGCCCGTGGTGGCTGCTGTGCTGTGGATGTTTTTGTTTAACAGCTCGTTTGGCGTACTGCCTTATGTGCTGCAAAAGATGGGCGTGAATTGGGACTATGCGCTCAATAGCACACACGCCATGACGCTGATCGTGCTGGCCGCCGTGTGGAAGCAAATCAGCTACAACTTTCTGTTTTTCTTGGCGGGATTGCAGTCGATTCCGCGCTCACTGATTGAAGCGGCGTCGATTGATGGCGCTAGCCCGTGGCGGCGCTTTTGGACGATGACGTTTCCGCTGCTTGCGCCAACCACGTTTTTCTTGCTGGTCATCAACATCGTCTATGCGTTTTTTGACACCTTTGCCATCATCGATGCGACCACGCACGGCGGCCCTGGCAAAGACACGACCATCTTGGTTTATCGCCTGTATTACGATGGATTTAAAGCGCAAGATTTAGGCGGATCGGCCGCGCAAAGCGTGATCTTGATGGCGCTTGTGGTGCTGCTCACCATCGTGCAATTTCGCTATGTTGAGCGCAAGGTGAACTATTGATGAAGGACAAAACGCATCATGGTTGAACGCAAACCTCTTCTAGACCTGCTCTCGCACCTCATCTTGATGGTGGGCGTGGTCGTGGTTGCACTGCCGATTTGGATTGCCTTCGCTGGCTCGACCCACACACTAGACGCGCTCATTGCCAGCCCAATGCCCATCTGGCCTGGCGGGGAGTTTTGGGCGAACTACAGCCAAGTTCTGAGCGTTGGCGGCGCGTCAGGCACGCGCGCGCCCGTCCTGCGTATGCTAGGCGTGAGCTTTGTGATTGCTTCGCTTATTGCGGTTGGCAAAATCATCCTCGCGCTCATTTCAGCATTCGCTTTGGTGTACTTTCGCTTCCGATTTAAACAACTCGCTTTCTGGCTCATCTTCATCACCTTGATGCTGCCTTTGGAGGTGCGCATCTCGCCTACTTACCAAGTCGTGAGCAGTCTTGGCCTGCTAAACAGCTATGCTGGTCTGACGCTGCCACTCTTGGCTTCGGCCACGGCGACGTTTTTAATGCGGCAGTTCTTTATGACGATTCCCGATGAGCTAGTGGAAGCCTCGCGCATGGACGGCGCAAGCCCGATGCGCTTCTTTTGGGATGTGCTCTTGCCGCTATCCAGAACCAATATCGCGGCGCTATTTGTCATCATGTTCATTTACGGCTGGAACCAGTATCTGTGGCCATTGCTCATCAGCACCGAAGAGCGCTACTACCCCATCGTGATTGGCATCCGACAAATGATTGCCGCCGAAAGCCAGGTCGAATGGCAGCTGGTCATGACAACGGCCATGCTGGCGCTCATTCCTCCCGTACTAGTGGTCATCTTGATGCAGCGCTGGTTTGTAAGAGGGCTTGTCGATTCGGAAAAGTAAAATCAGACAAACATCTGGAAATCACCATGACACACAAAATCTCTCTCACCCGTTATTTGGTCGAACAGCAGCGCGATCACGGACACATCCCCTCGCAACTACGTCTCTTGCTGGAGGTTGTTGCGCGTTGCTGCAAAACGATTAGCCACGCCGTTAACAAAGGCGATCTTGGCGACGTGATGGGCACAGCGACCAGCGAAAACGTACAAGGCGAAGTGCAAAAGAAGCTCGACATTATTGCCAACGATGTACTCATCGAAGCCAACGAGTGGGGCGGACATTTGGCAGCCATGGCATCCGAAGAAATGGAGGGCATCCACGTGGTGCCCAATCGCTATCCACAAGGTGAGTACCTGCTCTTGTTTGATCCACTCGATGGCTCTTCCAACATCGACATCAACGTCAGCATTGGTACGATTTTTAGCGTGCTCAAAAAGCCTGAAGGCGAAGGCGTGAGCGAAAAAGATTTCTTGCAAAAAGGCAGCCAACAAGTTGCAGCGGGATACTGCGTCTATGGCCCGCAAACCACACTGGTATTGACCGTGGGCGATGGCGTGGCCATGTTCACGCTTGACCGCGAGCAAGGCAGCTTCATTCTCACCGACGAGAACGTGCGCATCCCCGAAGACACCAAAGAATTCGCCATCAACATGAGCAATATGCGGCACTGGGATGAACCCGTCAAGCGCTACATCGACGAGTGCTTGGCTGGTAAAACAGGTGCGCGCAAAAAGGACTTCAATATGCGCTGGATTGCCAGCATGGTGGCCGAAGTGCACCGCATTCTTAGCCGTGGCGGCGTGTTCCTCTATCCGTGGGACAAACGCGAACCCGAAAAAGCAGGCAAGCTACGCCTGATGTACGAAGCCAACCCGATGGCGTGGTTGGTGGAGCAAGCAGGCGGCGTCGCCACCAACGGCAAGCAACGCATCTTAGACATCCAACCCAAGGCGCTGCACGAGCGTGTGAGTGTGATTTTGGGGGCTAAAAATGAAGTTGAGCGTGTGACGGGATATCACACCGCCTAAACGATCTTTTACCTAGACGGCTTTCTTACCTAACCGCGACTCCGTGCCCTTCATCAACCGCGTGATGTTGTCGCGGTGCGCATAAACCAGCATCGCACTCATCACAGTCAACGCTGCGGTGATGGGCGTTTGGGCGCTCCAAGCCACGCCATCGCCCATGAGGTAGTACACGGGCGCAAACACCGCCGCCACCAAGGCCGCAAGCGACGAGTAACGAAAAAACACCGCGATGATGAGCCACGTGCCAAGCGTAGCAAGGCCTAGCGGCCAGCTGATAGCGAAGATCACACCTGCGGCTGTGGCCACGCCTTTGCCACCTTTGAACTGAAAATAAACAGGATAGAGGTGCCCAAAAAAAGCGGCAAGCCCTACCAGTGCCACAGCAATAGAGCCCATACCGTATGGCTCGCCATAGAGCCTGACCAAGAGCACGGGGATAAAACCTTTGAGTGCGTCTAAAAGCAAGGTCAAAAGCGCAGCGGTTTTACTGCCCGAGCGCAACACATTGCTAGAGCCTGGGTTTTTGCTGCCGTAGGTTCTCGGGTCGGGCAAGCCAAGCAGTCGGCATACGAAAATGGCAAAGGTGAGAGAGCCCAGCAAATAAGCTGCAAGCATTGCAAATAATGTAGAGATCATAAAAATTAAATTTTCTTAAACACCAAACTACCGTTCGTGCCACCAAAACCAAAGTTGTTTTTGAGCGCCACGTCAATCTTCACATCTCGTGCCGTGTTGGCGCAATAATCCAAATCGCACTCAGGGTCTTGATTAAAGATGTTAATGGTCGGCGGGCTCTTTTGGTGATGCAGCGCGAGCACCGTAAACACCGACTCGATACCGCCTGCGCCGCCCAGCAAATGCCCCGTCATCGACTTGGTCGAGTTAATTAAGGCGCGCTTGGCTTGATCGCCCAGTGCCGCCTTGATGGCATTGGTCTCGTTGATGTCGCCCAGTGGCGTGGATGTGCCGTGCGCATTGACGTAGTTGACCGAATCCGCATTTAAGCCTGCGTTGGCAAGCGCATTCAAAATCGCGCGGCGTGGCCCATCGGTATTGGGCGCGGTCATGTGGTACGCGTCACCGCTCATGCCAAATCCTGAAAGCTCACAGTAGATTTTTGCCCCGCGTGCCTTAGCATGTTCGTACTCCTCCAGCACCAATACGCCTGCGCCTTCGCCCAGCACAAAGCCGTCGCGGTCTTTGTCAAACGGGCGCGAAGCCGTCGCAGGCTCATCGTTGCGTGTGGACAGCGCACGCGCTGCTGCAAAACCGCCAATGCCCAGCGGCGATACGGTGGACTCTGCGCCGCCCGCAATCATCACGTCAGCATCGCCGTATTCAATCATCCGCGCCGACATACCAATGGCGTGCAAGCCCGTGGTGCAAGCCGTCACGACCGCGATGTTCGGGCCTTTAAAGCCAAAGCGAATCGACACGTGCCCCGAAATCATATTGATGATGGATGCGGGCACAAAAAATGGCGTGATGCGGCGCGGGCCGCGCGTCACAAGCTCTGCGTGGGTTTCTTCAATCAGCGGCAAACCACCAATCCCCGAGCCAATGTTGCAGCCAATGCGCAGCGACTCTTCTTCTGGCAGTGCGTCGCCCGTCAGCAAGCCAGAATCGCGCACCGCTTGATCAGCCGCCGCAATGCCGTAGTGAATAAAGGTATCCATCGTGCGGACTTCTTTGGTATTGAGATAGTCCTCTACCTTAAAGCCCTTGACCTCGCCTGCAAATTTGCAAGCAAACGCGGACGCATCAAACTTGGTGATATTGGCAATGCCCGACTGACCCGCCAATAAATTAGCCCAGCTACTGGCCACATCGTTCCCCACAGGGGTCACGCAACCAAGACCTGTCACCACGACTCTACGCTTTGTCATACTCACTTCTCCCATTCACAACTAGCAACGACAAAAAGCCTGACCTTGTTCAAGGATCAGGCTTTTCTAGATTTGATAAACCGAAGGCGTCAGGCCTTGCTATGGGTGCTGGCGTAGTCAACCGCGTTTTGTACGGTCGTGATCTTCTCTGCGTCTTCATCAGGAATCTCAATACCAAACGCGTCTTCCAAGGCCATGACCAATTCCACGGTGTCTAGTGAGTCAGCGCCCAAGTCAGCCACGAAGGCTTTTTCGTTGGTGACAGCAGACTCTTCCACGCCAAGTTGCTCGGCAATGATTTTTTTGACACGGGTTTCGATATCGCTCATATATCCCTCAAGGGTTGTAAAAGAAGACTGCATTGTAGCGAACTAGAATCCGCCCATGGCTAACAGTACAAAAACACAGTATTCTGAAAACTCGATCCGCGTCCTCAAGGGCTTAGAGCCCGTCAAGCAGCGCCCCGGCATGTACACGCGCACCGATCATCCGCTGCACATGATCCAAGAGGTGCTGGACAACGCCGCCGACGAAGCGCTGGCAGGCTTTGGCAAGCGCATCACACTCACCCTGCACGCGGACGGCTCGGTCAGCGTAGAGGACGACGGACGCGGCATCCCGCATGGCATCCACGAGGGCGAAGGCTTGCCCGTGATGCAAATTGTGTTTACCCAGCTTCACGCAGGGGGCAAGTTCGATAAAGGCAGCGGCGGTGCGTATAGCTTTGCAGGCGGCCTGCACGGCGTGGGCGTGAGCGTCACCAATGCACTCGCCACTCGGCTAGAAGTCTCCTCCCACCGCGATGGCAAGATTGCCAAACTCGTCTTTGCAGGCGGCGATGTGATTGAACCACTCACCCAGCGCGACTGGCAAGCTGGCGACAAAAAGCAGGGCACAGTTGTCCGCGTCTGGCCTGACGCCAAATACTTCGACTCCGCCCATTTCCCGCTGTCCGAGCTCACGCACTTGCTGCGCTCCAAGGCCGTGCTGATGTCGGGCGTGATCGTGACGCTGGTAAACGAACGCGCCAAGGACAAAGCCGAACAAACCACCACGTGGCAATACAAGGGAGGTCTCACCGACTACCTGACGCAAAGCTTGGCGGCTGACCCTGTGATTCCGCTTTTTGAAGGCGAGCAATTCACCAAGGCGGGCAAAGAAGTCGAAGACACGGGCTTTGCCGAAGGCGAAGGCGCGGCGTGGGCCGTGGCCTTTACGAGCGAGGGCGCCGTAATGCGCGAGAGCTACGTCAACCTGATTCCCACCACGGCGGGCGGCACGCATGAAAGTGGCCTGCGTGATGGACTCTTTCAGGCCGTGAAGAGCTTTATCGAAATGCACGCGCTACTGCCCAAAGGCGTGAAGCTGCTGCCAGAAGACGTATTTGCCCGCGCCAGCTACGTGCTCTCGGCTAAGGTGTTAGACCCGCAATTCCAAGGGCAAATCAAAGAGCGCTTGAACTCGCGCGATGCTTTGAAGCTAGTGTCCAACTACGTGCGCCCCGCCTTAGAGCTCTGGCTGAACTCGCACATCGACTGGGGTAAAAAACTCGCCGAACTCGCCATTAGCGCAGCCCAAGCCCGGCAACGCGCAGGACAAAAAGTGGAAAAACGCAAAGGCTCGGGCGTGGCGGTGCTGCCTGGCAAATTGACCGATTGCGAATCGAGAGACATCACGCACAATGAAGTGTTTTTGGTCGAGGGCGACTCTGCGGGAGGCAGCGCAAAAATGGGGCGCGACAAAGAATCACAAGCCGTTCTGCCCTTGCGCGGCAAGGTGCTCAACACGTGGGAAGTTGAGCGTGATCGCCTCTTTGCCAACAACGAAATTCACGACATTTCGGTCGCCATTGGTGTCGATCCGCATGGCGAAAACGATAACCCCGATTTAAGTGGCCTGCGCTACGGAAAAATTTGTATCTTGTCCGATGCGGACGTGGACGGCTCGCACATTCAAGTGCTGTTGCTTACGCTATTTCTCAAGCACTTCCCTAAACTCATCGAGACAGGTCACGTCTATATTGCACGTCCGCCACTATTCCGCCTTGATGTTCCTGCTCGCGGCAAAAAACCCGCCAGCAAACTCTACGCGCTAGACGATGGCGAACTGCAAGCCTTGCTGGATAAGGCTTCCAAAGACGGTGTGGCACGCGAGCGCTGTCAAATCAGCCGCTTCAAAGGTTTGGGTGAAATGAACGCCGAGCAGCTATGGGACACCACACTCAACCCCGACACGCGGCGCCTCTTGCCCGTGCGCTGGAGTCAATTAGATCTGGCACAGACGCATGTGCAGATGACCAAGCTCATGGGCAAAGGCGAGGCGGCATCACGGCGCGAGTTGATGGAAATCCATGGTGATGGGATTGAGATTGATGTTTAAGCCGACGCCCACAACCCCCTTGCTGATTTATCAAAGCGCTGATGGACGCATTCAAATCGCCCCACAGGTGAGCGCCGAAACACTGTGGCTAACGCAGCAGCAGATAGCAGAGCTGTTTCAGACCACCCAGCAAAACATTAGCTTGCACTTGCAAAACGTGTACGACGAGGGCGAATTGCTGCGCGAAGCAACTCACAAGGATTTCTTGTTGGTTCGCCAAGAGGGGAGTAGGCAGGTGTCGCGCAAGGTCGATCACTACAACCTAGATGCTGTTTTGAGTGTGGGCTATCGCGTCAAAAGCGCCATTGCTACCCGCTTTCGCATCTGGGCCACACAAACCTTGCGCGAATACATTGCCAAAGGCTTTGTCATGGACGATGAACGGCTTAAAAACCCTGATTTGCCAACAGACTACTTTGACGAATTGCTGGCACGCATTCAGGACATCCGCACGTCCGAGCGGCGCTTCTATCAAAAAATCACCGACATCTACGCCACCAGCATTGACTACGACCCCACCCAACCCGAGAGCATTGCGTTTTTCCAAACGGTGCAAAATAAACTGCACTGGGCTATTACAGGTCAAACGGCTGCGGAAATAATTCAAAGCCGTGCCGACAAAGACCAACCTCACATGGGTTTGACCAACTGGCGCGGTAGCAAAGTGCGCAAGGCCGATGTGGGCATCGCCAAGAACTACTTGAATGCCCAAGAGCTGGCGGCTTTGAACAACTTGGTGGAGCAGTATTTAGTATTTGCACAAGGCCAAGCCATGCGCCGTGTGGTCATGCACATGAGCGACTGGATCACCAAGCTGCACAGCTTTTTGAACATCAACGACCGCGACATCTTGACCCACGCTGGCAAAATCTCTCACGATATGGCTTTGGCGTTCGCTGAGCGTCAATACGAACAATTCAATACTGTGCGAGTCAAGGCTGCGGATGCAGTGGAGAGCGACTTTGACCGTGCGGTGAGTCTTGCATTGACGCAATTGCCCAACCCGCTAAATCAACCTAACAGCTCGCCTGAAGTCGCGTCAGAAAAAAACTGCAAAAGCGCAAAACCATGACACCAATGCACTTTGTCGTACTGCTTTTTTGTGTAATCAGCCTAAATACTGCCCACGCCGAAATCTGGGGCTATGTGGACGACAAGGGCGTGGGGCATTTTTCTAGCACCAAGCTGGATGATCGGTACGAGCTTTTCTCTAAAGGCGATAGTCCGCAGGCCGTATCAGATAAGGCTCCCCAGCCAGAACCCTTGGCAAGCGCGGCGCTGCCTGAGCCGCCAAGCCACGCTCCTCCTCGCCCCGAGCCCGCCCTGCTCTCCCCTAAACTCGCCGCATTTTTTGAGTCGTCCCCAGTGCTCAAGGCCGTCAAGCCTTATTTGGTGGATGCGGCGCTCGCGCACCAAGTCGATGCCCTGCTTTTACAAGCCGTGATTGCGGCAGAGTCGGGCTTTAACGTCACCGCTGTGTCGCCCAAAGGCGCGCTTGGCCTGATGCAGCTCATTCCAGAAACGGCGGCCAGGTACGGCGTGCAGGGCGATAGGCGGCAGACGCAAATGCAAAAACTATTCGATCCGCAAACCAATATCCATGCGGGTTCGCGCTATTTGCGTGACCTGCTCGCCATGTTTGGTGGCAAGTTAGAGCTTGCGCTGGCCGCCTACAACGCAGGCGAGGGCGCGGTGCAGCGTGCGGGTAACAAAATCCCCAATTACCCCGAGACGCAAAACTATGTGCGCACCGTGATGCAAATGTACGGGGCACTCAAACCGCCACACCCCGTACCTCCTCACGCGCAAGCCCCGCCAGTTGTGGCTCCTCAGCCCAAACCCCCTGCGGGGCCAGATCCACTGCGACCTACCAAGGGGCGGGCAAATGGACTACCGCTCAAATAAGAATCCCTGACAACCAAAACACAACATGCAAGACAACATCATCACCCTAGAACCTGAAAGCGAATCGCTAGAACTCGCTCACTACGCGCAGCAAGCTTATTTGGAGTACGCGCTCTCCGTCGTCAAGGGACGTGCATTGCCCGATGTGTGCGACGGGCAAAAACCCGTCCAGCGGCGCATCCTCTATTCCATGTCGCGCATGGGCCTCGGCTTTGGTGGACCCAATGGCAATGCGGGGGCGCGCCCCGTCAAATCGGCGCGAGTGGTGGGTGATGTGCTGGGTCGCTTCCATCCGCACGGCGACCAAGCGGCGTATGACGCGATGGTGCGTATGGCGCAGGATTTTTCGCAGCGTTATCCACTGGTGGATGGCCAAGGCAACTTCGGTTCGCGCGACGGCGACAACGCCGCGGCCATGCGTTACACCGAGGCGCGGCTTGCCAAAATCACGACGCTCTTGCTGGACGAAATCGACATGGGCACGGTGGAATTCATCCCCAATTACGACGGCTCGACGGAAGAGCCGCGCCAGTTGCCCGCGCGTCTGCCATTCAATTTGCTCAACGGTGCAAGCGGCATCGCTGTGGGCTTGGCGACTGAAATCCCCAGTCACAACCTTGGCGAAGTGGCTGCGGCTTGCGTCGCGCTCATCAAAGACCCTAAGCTCTCCGACGATGAGCTATTTGCGATTCTTCCCGCGCCCGATTACCCCAGCGGCGGGCAAATCATTAGCTCCGCTACGGACATTGCCCAGGCTTATAAAACGGGGCGCGGCTCGCTCAAAGTACGGGCGCGTTGGCACATCGAAGACCTCGCGCGTGGTCAGTGGCAATTGGTGGTGGACGAGCTGCCGCCAGGCGTGAGCACCGCCAGCGTGCTGGGCGAAATCGAAGAGATCAGTAACCCCAAAGTCAAGGCGGGCAAAAAAGCACTGCTCGCAGAGCAAGTGCAGCTCAAAGCCACGTTTTTGTCGGTCGTTGATACCGTACGCGACGAGTCAAATAAAGACGCGATGGTGCGCATCGTGATTGAGCCCAAAAGCTCACGCGTAGAGCAGCAGGATTTGATTACCACGCTGCTCGCGCACACGTCACTCGAGACATCCAGCAGCATCAACATGACCGCCATTGGCATTGATGGCAGGCCGATTCAAAAGAGCCTGCGCCAGATGCTGAATGAATGGATTCAATTCCGCGCTCAAACGATAGAGCGGCGCAGCAAACACCGCTTGGGTAAAGTCTTGGAGCGCATTCATATCTTGGAGGGGCGGCAAATTGTGCTGCTCAATATCGATGAAGTGATTGCCATCATCCGCCAGTCGGACGAACCCAAAGCCGCGTTGATTGAGCGCTTCAAACTCAGTGACCGCCAAGCCGAAGACATCTTAGAAATTCGCCTGCGTCAACTCGCTAGATTAGAAGCCATCAAGATTGAGCAAGAGCTGTCGGAGCTGCGCAAAGAGCAGGAAAAACTAGAAGAGATTTTGAATAGCCCCGCTGCGCTCAAGCGCTTGATGACGCGCGAGATAGAAGCGGATGCAAAAGTGTTTACCGACGAGCGCCGCACCCTGATTCAAGAAGAAAAACGTATGGTTGCTGAGATCAAAATCATCGACGAACCCATGACCGTGATCGTGAGTGAACGCGGCTGGGTGCGCACGCAAAAAGCGCACGGCGTTGACAAAAGCACGCTCGCGTTTAAGGCGGGTGATGCGCTGCACGCAACGTTTGAGTGCCGCTCGATTGACGCGCTCATCGTGTTTGGCACAGCCAACAGCAAAGGGGATGGAGGAGGCGTTCGCGTTTATTCCGTAGCCGTCTCCGCATTGCCAGGTGGACGCGGCGATGGTCAGCCAATTTCAAGTTTGATTGAGCTCGAAGCGGGCACGCAAGCGCAGTACTATTTTGCAGGCGCGATGGAAGAGCAACTACTGCTATCTAGCAGCGGCGGCTATGGTTTTTACGCCAGCGTTGCCAACATGATTTCACGGCAAAAAGCGGGCAAGGCATTTGTGAGTTTGGGCGCGGGCGAAACGCTCAATGCGCCCACGCACATCGGCTCAGCAAACCACGTCGTCTGCGCTTCGCGAGAGGGGCGGCTGCTCAGTTACGCCCTATCTGATCTGCGCCTCATGGCTGGCGGCGGACGTGGTTTGATGCTCATGGATATCGACACCAAAGATGTGCTGGCAGGCGTTGCCGTCATTGCGCAGGGCGCAGCCGCCATGCTGTACGGCACGGGGCGGGGCGGCAAAGATAAGAGTGAAAAATTAGATCAAAAAATGATCGCCATGACCGCCGCGCCGCGTGGTCGCAAAGGTAAGGTTTTGGATGTGGGGTTTAAGGTTCTCAGGATTGATAAGGTATAAACCGTACAATATGACTTTTAAAAAGTTAAATTGTACAAAATGACAACCGATCTTCAGCCGCCTGATTCGTTCATCTCGCGCCAAAGTGAACGAGTCATTTGGGATGCCAGCACCGCCTTTCCTGTGGTGGTTCTGACAGGGCCACGGCAATCAGGCAAAACCACGTTGGCGCAACATTTATTTTCCGATAAGCCCTACTACAGTCTAGAGAATCCAGATACGCTGCGGCACTATCAATTAGATCCGCGTCGTTTCTTAACGCAACATCCGCAAGGCATGGTGCTCGATGAGGTGCAGCGTGCGCCCGATATTTTTTCATACCTACAAGGACTCGTCGATAGCCAAAAGCAAATGGGGCAGTACATCGTGACAGGCTCGCAGCAATTTGGCTTGCTCGCCAAAGTGACGCAATCTTTGGCGGGCCGCGCGGGACTGGTCGATTTATTGCCGCTGTCTTATTCCGAGATCTCCCATGTGCCCGCCTGGGTTCGCGCCCCGCTCAATGAGTTACTGCTGCGCGGCGGTTATCCCAGTTTGTACGACCGCAGGCGTAATCGGCGCTTGTTACCTCAGCAATGGTTTTCCAGCTACTTTGCAACTTATGTCGAGCGCGATGTCAGGCAAGTTTTGCAAGTGCGAGATAGTGCCGTCTTTTTGCGGTTTTTGCGTTTGTGCGCCCACCGCGCAGGGCAACTTTTGAACGTGCAAAATTTAGCAGCCGAATGCGGCATTAGCACCAGCTCAGCCAATCAATGGCTGGGCGTACTGGAGGCCAGTTACATCATTCGTCTCTTGCCACCGTGGTTTGAAAATTTTGGCAAACGCCTGGTCAAAATGCCCAAGCTCTACTTTTATGACACAGGACTGCTGTGCTGGCTGCTTGGGGTTGAGGGCGCTCAGACGCTGAATTTTCATGCCATGCGTGGCGCTATTTTTGAAAATTGGGTCATACTTGAAACCATCAAACACCGCTGCAACCAAGGGCTGCGCCCCGATATTTATTTTTGGCGCGATAACCACGGGGTAGAAATTGATTTGGTGTTTGAACAGGGCGGACAGCTACATCCCGTTGAAATCAAATCAGGCAGCACATTTCAAAATGAATGGTTAAAAAATATCCGCCATTTACAAAAATACGGCGGCGCACGGATCGGACAAGCCAGCCTTGTGTACGGTGGCGCGGAAATGTTTAACGTGCAGGGCGTGCAGGTCATGGGGTGGGCTAGACTCAACAACCCCTCTTAAGAAAACACGAGCACGACCATGGACACCGCCCTCTTACTCAAAGCCGCCCTGATGGGCATTGTCGAAGGACTGACCGAGTTCTTGCCCATCTCGTCCACAGGACATCTCATCTTGGCTGGCGCGCTGCTGGGGTTTGACGACGATAAAGCTAAGGTGTTTGACATCGCGATTCAAACAGGTGCGATTCTTGCGGTCATCATGGTGTATTGGCAAAAGATCAAGGACACCGTGGTCACCTTGCCCGTAAACACGCCCGCAGGCCAAGCTAGCCGTGGCTTCGCGCTAAACGTACTGATTGCTTTTGTGCCCGCTGTGGTGCTGGGGCTGCTCTTTGGAAAATACATCAAGGCGCATTTGTTTACGCCTGTAGTTGTTGCAACAACCTTCATCGTTGGCGGACTCATCATCTTGTGGGTCGAAAAGGGCGACAAGCGCTTTGAGGTAACTTCAACGGTGGAGAGCATGACCCCACTGCTCGCCCTCAAAATCGGGCTTGTGCAGTGCCTCGCCATGATTCCAGGCACCAGCCGCAGCGGCGCGACGATTATTGGCGGGATGCTGCTTGGCCTCTCGCGCAAAGCCGCCACCGACTTTTCGTTCTACCTCGCCATCCCCACACTCGTTGGCGCGGGCGTGTATAGCCTGTACAAAGAGCGTGCGCTGCTATCCATGGCCGATGCGCCGATGTTTGCAGTGGGTTTGTTGTTGTCGTTTTTAAGCGCTTGGGTGTGCGTGCGCTGGCTGCTCAAATACATTGCCACGCATAGCTTTGTGGTGTTTGCGTGGTACCGCATTGCGTTTGGCGGGATTGTCCTCTTGACGGCGTATTCTGGCTTGGTGAAGTGGGCGGCTTAAAACTCGGGGCTTGATTCGAGGGTTAAACGCTCGCCTGTTGCAGGATGCGTAAACGAAATTTGCTTGGCATGCAATAACAAGCGCGGCGCAGAAGCTTTGTCGCCATACCACTCGTCGCCCAAAATAGGGTGCTTGATGTGCATCATGTGCAGTCGCAGTTGATGCGTGCGCCCCGTGTGAGGAATTAAGGTAACGCGGGTTGCGTTTTGTGTGGTGCCATCTCTACCTTCACGACTCTCGGGGCGCATCACCACCAGCTCGGTTTTAGATGGCTTACCGGTCCTGAAATCAATTTTTTGTAGCGGGCGATTGACCCAGTCCTTGCCAATCGGCACATCGATGGTAAGCCTCTCCTGCTCTACCTTGCCAGCCACAATGGCCTCGTAAGCCTTATCCACTGTGCCTTCGCGAAATTGTTTGTGCAACTCTTTCAGTGCTTCTTTATGACGCGCAAACACCAGCAAACCCGAAGTTGCCATATCCAGCCGATGCACGATATGCAGCTCGCCAAAATGCGCGGCTAGTCTTGTGAGCGCGCAATCTAATTTTTCCTCCCCAATGCCTGGCACCGAGAGCAAACCCGTGGGCTTGTTGGTAACGACCAAGTCCGCATCGCCAAACACGACAGTGTTTAAAAAGTTATCGACTTGCGGTGGGTGATAAGGAGTTTGGATCAATTTTTAACAACGGCATAACGCACCAGCGTCTTGGCCCTTGCCTCGGTGTGATCAACCACAGGATTTCGTGGCACATGAATCTCCTTGTCGCCAAGCCCCTCTAACTCAGGCAGATAGTGCCTAATGAACTTGCCTTTGGGGTCAAATTTTTGGCTTTGGCTAGTCGGATTAAAGATGCGGAAATACGGCTGCGCGTCGCAGCCGCTCGATGCCGCCCACTGCCAACCGCCGTTGTTGGCAGCAAGATCAAAGTCGATGAGATGCTGCGCAAAGTAGCGCTCGCCCCAGCGCCAATCGAGCCCCAAATCTTTGGTGAAAAAGCTCGCCGTGATCATGCGCAAACGGTTGTGCATATAGCCCGTTTGGTTGAGCTGCCGCATGGCAGCATCGACGAGTGGATACCCCGTGCGAGCCTCTGTCCATGCCGCATACAGAGTTTCTGCCACTTCGCCTTGTTCCCACTGGATGCGGTCGTAATCTGGTTTGAAACTGCGGCGGGCAGCGTGCGGGAAATTCGCCATGATCTGATGATAAAAATCACGCCAAATGAGTTCAGAGAGCCACGTCGCAGCGCCTGCGTCATCGGGCGAGGCTTGCAGTTGTTGATGCGCCAAGCTTGCCAGCTCCCTAATCGACACCGTGCCAAAACGTAAATGCACACTCAAATAACTGGGGCCTTTGATGGCGGGGAAGTCGCGGGTTTCTTGGTAACGACTCATACGCGGCGCAAAATCTGCGAGCAATTTTTGCGCGCCTGTGCTACCTGTTTGCACGCCTAGTTGCGCAAGGTTGGTCTTCTCAAAGCCAATGCTAGAGAGGCTTGGCAGAGCATAGGCCTGGCAAAGGCTATCCGATACGGCCTGCAAAGCAGCGGCATATTTTTTTGTTGGATACGGCTTCAAATAAAAGCCATCCGCACGTGCGGCTAATTTTTTAAGCCACGCATTTTTGTACGGCGTGAACACGGTGTAGGGCTTGCCCGCTTGCGTCAGTACTTCTTGCCGCTCAAAGACCACGTGATCTTTCAACGTATGCAGATGAGCGCCTGTCGCCCGCAAAGCCTCTGCCACATGGGCGTCGCGCCGTATGGCACTGGGCTCATCATCGTGATTGGCATACACCGCCTGAGCGCCAAGCTCTAGCGCTAACCGCGGGATTTCATCGACCGCTTTGCCATGCAGCACAAGCAAGCGTGTACGCCCGCCAGAGATCGCTTGCAATTGCGTATCCAAATCAACCAGCGATTCGCGAATGAACTCAACACGGCGATCAACTCTTGGCAGTGCATCCAAAATGTCGGTATCGAACACAAAGGCGCAATAAACGGCCTCATGCCCTTTGAGTGCGTGATAGAGCGCTGCGTTATCCGAAGCTCGCACATCGCGGCGGAACCACATCAATCCCGTGGACAATACGGGCTTTAAAACATGAGAGGGTTTGAACATGATGCGTGCAAGTGTAAAAGCTTGTCTTCTTGCAAGCCTCGTGCTGCTAGGAGCTTGCACTGACCAACCGCCCGCTTTTAACTCTGTGGACATCACAGGAGCCGCCTATGCACAAGATTTTTCTGTGCCCGATGTGACGGGGCGCGTACGAAGCATCCCCGATTTTTCAGGTAAGGTCACGGTTGTTTTTTTTGGATTCACCCACTGCCCCGATGTATGCCCCACCACGCTGGCAGAAATCAGTGCCGTCAAAAAAGCGCTGGGCAAAGATGGGCATCGACTGCAAGCGGTCTTCATCACCCTTGATCCTGAGCGCGACACAGCGCCGATGCTGGCCGCGTATGTTGCCCATTTTGATCCCGCCTTTGTAGCTCTACGCCCTGCCAGCCTGTCAGCTTTGGCGGATACGGCCAAGGCGTTCAAAATTTATTACAAAAAAGTTGCAGGAAAAACGGCGGGCAGTTACACCATGGATCACACGGCTGCCAGCTATGTGTTTGATACCCATGGGCGCGTGCGGTTGTTTACGCGCTATGGTTTGGGCGTAGAGCCGTTGGCTCAGGACGTGCGGCGCCTATTGGCAGGCGGCTAGTGCCCACGCCAACCTGAGCAGCCCCCTCCCAAGCGCCGCCCTGGTCAAACCACGGATCTCGCTCCAAGCACTCGCGCAGCATGGGCAGGCTGTCTAAGCCCCAAAACACCTTCCCCCCCACCACCAAGCTGGGCACGCCAAATAGCCCCGCTTGCAAAGCGCGATCGGTATTGGCCCGCAGGCATGCTTTGGCCTTGTCGCTATCGGGCGCTGCGTTCACTCCGAATTTGTGCGCCAGCTGCGCGCTCAGCGCTTGCAAACGCCCAGCATCTGCCGCGTCAGCACCGCCCCGCCAGACGTGGTGAAACAGTTGCTGCGTCACCCATCGGTTAGTGTGGCCGTGTTCATCCGCGCAAGCCGCCGCCAAGCGCAGTAACGGCAAAGGGGGAAAAGGGTGCTGGCAAGGCATTTGAAAATCAACCCCTTGTGCCTTGGCTTGCCACAGCACTTGCCGATACGTCCACTCGCGCTTGGGTGCGATCTCGGCGGGGCCCAGATGAGCGTAGGCTTTGAGCAAAGCGCCAAACAAAATGGGGGTATAGCTCACGTGGTAGCTCAACCCCTCTAAGGCCCTGGGCAATTGCTCAAACGCCAAGTACGCATAGGGCGAGATGGGGTCGTAAAAAAATTCAATCGACGTGATGCTCGTCATGATGCGCGCTCCTCTATCTGTTGCAAGATGTCTAGTTTTTCGTGATTCGTCAGCAGCGACCAATTGGCAATTTCGTCAATGGTGCGAAGGCAGCCTTGGCACAGCCCTGTTTGTGGGTTCATGCGGCAAATAGAGACGCAAGGTGATGATGGCGCGCTGGTGGTCATGATGGGCGGCGCCGTTGTCGAATCCATACCCACAAAACCCAGCCCCCTGCCAAGGCCCATAAAGGCGCCAATCCGTAAGCCGATACCCAGCGTGCGTAGGGCGTGATGGTGGTTCGCCCTGTTACCCAACCCGTTAAAACAGCGCGCGTGGCACGCGCTAGGCGGTGCGTGACCTGTCCTTGATGGGTGATGATGGCCGTTGCGCCCGTGTTGGTGGCTCGAATCATGGGGCGATCAAATTCGAGGGTGCGCATGCGCGAGATATGCAGATGTTGGTCAACGGCGACGCCGCTGCCAAACCAGCCCATGTTGCTCATGTTGACCAACACCGTAGGGGCTGTGCTTGCTGGGGTAAACCGCGCTGCCATTTCTTCGCCAAACAAGTCTTCGTAGCAAATGGTGGGCGCTAGTTGCTGCCCATGCACCGCCCAAGAAGGCTGGGCAAGCGCCCCTGCCTGGAAGTCTCCCAGCGGAATGTGCATCAGGTCAATAAACCATCGAAACAGCGGTGGCACGAATTCGCCAAACGGCACGAGGTGATGCTTATCGTATCGGTAAGGCCTGCTGGGCGGGGCATTGGAGCCTGCCAGTCCAATCACCGAATTGCTGTAGTTGCCCGAGTCAGCGCTCAGCGGCATGCCAATGAGTGCCGCTGTGTGCGCGCTCCGAGCCAGCGCGTCGTGTAGTGCTGGCCAATAGCCTATCGGCAGCTGCTGCGGCAAAAGTGGAATCGCGGTCTCGGGGGTGACGACCAGATCGACGCGATCAGCAGCCGCCTGCAATAGCTCAGTTTTATACCAATCGAGCGCCGTGCGGATGCCTGTGGGCGCATCAAATTTTTCGTTTTGTGGGATGTTGCCCTGCAAGACCCGCACCATCAGCCCTCCCGAAGGGGGGCTCTGGGGAGCCCCTGTGGACACAGCCTTCAGGCACAGGATCAAAATGATGCCGATTTTGAGCGCACAAGAGCGCGTCAGCACAAAGAGCGCAGCGATCCACGCCGCCAATGCGCTGATGCCATAGACGCCAACCCATGGTGCCGCACGCGCCAAAGGGCCATCAATGTGCGCGTAACCCGCCGCACCCCACGGCAGTCCAGTCATGACGACCCCTCTTGCCAGCTCTGCCAACAGCCACAGCGCGGCAAACAGCGTCGCATCGTGTAGGGGTCTGTCCCCGCCCGCACTTTTCAGCCAAACAAAGCCCATACCAGCGAGCGCATAAAAACTAGCAAGCAAGCTGCACAGCGCCAGCACCGCCAACGCAGCGATGGGACTGGCCAAGTGACCATAGTCATGCAGCGAGGTATAGAGCCACCACATACTGCTGGTAAACCACGCCACGCCAAACAAAGCGCCCGTCCACAAGGCGGATCGCAGGTGGGTCGCTCGCGCCAATCGCTGCACCCCATACGCCATCGCCAGCAGCTGCAGCCACCACAGCGCCTGCCCCTCGCCCCAAGGGTTGGCCATTGACCAGCCGTGCAAAACGCCAAAAATAAGTGTCGTCATATGCGGCAAGCCCTACGCCACACGCGTAGCGCGAAACCACTTGATCGCGCCGCTGGTAGCGATGAGAACGACCAGCCGCAGACCTGCCACCATGTGCTCCTCGCCTTTGCGTGGAACATAGCCCATGCGGTGCGCAACCAAGCCCCCTATGGTGTCAAACTGCGCTTGTTCGGACTCACTAAACGCACAGTCAAACTGCCTGGACAGCTCGGCCAGCGTGGCTTGGCCGCTCACGCGGTAGGCGCCGTCTTCGGGTAGCGAGACGATGTGCCTGGATGCAGCGTCATGGCTAAGCGCATCGAACTCATCCTCAATCTCACCCACAATTTCCTCCAAAATATCCTCAATTGTGATCAACCCAGCCAAACTGCCAAACTCATCAACAACCAGCGCCAAATGGTGGCGCTTACCCCTAAAGTCGGTCAGCAAATCGTTTAACCCCTTGCTCTCGGGCACCAGTACGGCAGGACGCAAAAGCGCGCGCAAATTGATCTCGGGCGAGCGCTGGCGCTTGAGCAAGTCTTTGGCAAGCAAAATGCCAATGATGTTGTCACGTGCCCCCTCAAACACGGGAAAGCGCGAATGCGCTGTATCAATCACCACATGGAGCAAATCATCAAACGGCGCATCAATATCGAGCAACTCCATGCGCGGAGCCGCCACCATCACATCGCCTGCGGTCATGCCCCCAAGCTTGAGCACGCCGCCCAGCATCGCCAGACTTTGCGTATCGATCAGCTCTTTCTCTTGCGCCTCCTCTAGCGTTTGAAGCAGCTCTGCCACGGAGTCAGGCCCCGGGTGCAGGTACTCGGCAATTTTTCGAAACAAGGAGCGGTGGTCAGGATTCATGTGCGCATCATAACTTTTCACCCTAGGTTTTTACCTATACACCTAGCGCCTCATTTCTGGACAATCAGCATTTTATTTTGGAGTTACGTATATGAAGCAGCCTTGGCACGATAGTTACCCTGCGGGAGTCCCGCACGAAATCAATCCCAATGCTTACGCATCATTGGCGCAGTTGTTTCAAGAATCGTTCAAAAAGAACGCCTCGCGTCCTTTTTCGGTTTGCATGGATCGCTGGATGTCGTATGGACAGCTGGATGAGTTCTCAACCGCCGTGGGTGCTTGGCTGCAAGCGCAAGGGTTACCCACTGGCGAGCGGGTCGCCTTGATGCTGCCCAACGTGCCGCAGTTCCCCGTCACCATGGCCGGCGTTTTGCGGGCTGGTTACACCTGCGTGAATGTCAACCCACTCTACACAGCACGCGAGCTCAAGCATCAGCTGATCGACTCGGGTGCCACCACGATTGTGATTTTGGAGAACTTTGCCAAAACGCTGCAAGAGGTCATTCAAGACACACCCGTCAAGCGCGTCATCATCACCAGCATGGGCGACATGTTGGGTGCCTTCAAAGGACGACTGGTGACTTTTGCCGTCCGCCATTTGGTCAAGATGGTGCCCGCCTACGACATTCCCCGTCAAACCGCATCGGGCCAGGCTCGTCAGGTCATTCGATTCAAACCCATGCTGCGCCAAGGCTTGCGCCTGCCTATGAAGCCCAGCACCGCCAATGGCGACAGCACCGCATTTTTGCAATACACGGGCGGCACGACGGGACTATCCAAAGGGGCGGTGCTCACGCATCGCAACGTCATTGCCGCCATTTTGCAGGCCGAAGCGTGGTTTACGCCCGCACTCGACAAGGTGGGCGACGTCAGCAAATCCAACAGCATTGCGGCATTACCGCTGTACCATATTTTTGCCTTAACGCTGTCGTTGCTCGCGATTCGCTGGGGGTCGCACATGACCCTCATTCCCAACCCGCGCGACATCCCCAAATTTGTCGCGGTTCTCAAAAAGCGCCCCTTTCACATCCTGCCCGCCGTCAACACGCTATTTAACGCGCTCTTGCAAAACCCACAGTTTGCCAGCATTAATTTCAGCCAACTGTGCGTCAGCCAAGCAGGCGGAATGGCCGCTAGCGCGGGCACGGCAAAGAAGTGGCAAGAAGTCACGGGCTGCCCCATGGTTGAGGGCTGGGGCATGAGCGAGACGTGCGCCATTGGCACCAACAACCCCATCAACGCCACCTCATTCTCGGGCACCATTGGTCTGCCCCAGCCCAGCGCCGAGATCGCCATCAAAGACGATGCGGGCGTCTCCCAACCTATCGGGGCGGCTGGCGAGATTTGCATCAAAGGCCCCAACGTCATGGTGGGCTACTACAACCAGCCCGAAGAGACCGCAGCCGCCTTTACGGCGGACGGCTTCATGCGCACGGGCGACATTGGCACCATGGACGCGCAAGGCTACATCCGAATTGTTGACCGCAAAAAAGACATGATTATTGTCAGCGGCTTTAATGTATTCCCTAACGAGATTGAGAACGTCATCTCACTGTGCCCTGGTGTGGTGGAGTGCGCCGTCATCGGAATCGAAGACGACAAAACAGGTGAAGCCATTAAGGTGTTTGCAGTCAAAAATGATCCCTTGTTAACCGAAGAAATGGTGGCCGCCTACTGCCGTCAAAACCTCACGGGATACAAAATTCCTAAGCACATTGAGTTTCGGGATGATTTGCCAAAGACCAACGTCGGTAAAATCCTCAGGCGTGAACTCAGAGCTGGAAAATAACCCCCCTCACCCTCATACCAACCCCGCTGCAAGCCCCGCCGAGCAAGGTCTGCAGCAGGGTTTGGCTTTGTGCGGCAGCCAGCGTTGGCTTGAAGCAGCGGCTTGTTTTGAAGCCGTCATCGCACAAGACCCGCGCCACGCGATTGCTTGGAACAATCTGGGCAATGTGCGCGACGAACTGGGCGACAGTGATGGTGCGTGCCAAGCCTTCGAGTGCGCCCTACAACTTGAGCCGCAGTACGCCAGCCCTAAAAAAAATCTAGCCCTTGTGGCACACAAACACGGCGTTGCCTTGTACGCCGCGGGGCAATTACGCCCCGCATTAGCAGCCTTTCAAACAGCCGCCGCGCAGGGTTTGGGCCTTGCAGACTACGACCACAGCTACTTGCAACTCTTGCTAGAGACCTGCGAGCACGAGCACGTCACGGCTCACGTAGCCACCATGCTGGCGCGCACCTACGCCCATGAGTCCTATCAGCCGCACCCCTACCCACTGCTGGCAGCCATCGACCATGCCCCGTGGCACCAACTGGCTGCCAAACGCCACATGACCCGGCTTTGCCATGACGCTGACGCGCAGCGCAGCTTGGCACAGCCATTGGCGCCATTAGCGTCCTTCCCCCCACATCCCCAGCGGGCTGAGCCCTCGCGCATTCGTATCGCCTATCTTTCTTGCGATTGGCACCAGCATCCTGTGCCGCAACAGCTCATCGCCAGCATCGAAGCCCACGATCGCAGCAAGTTTGAAATCATTGGCATCGCCACCGATGACCACGCCGACACAAGCCCCTGGCGGGCACGTATCGAGCGCGCATTTGACCAATTCCACCAACTGGGCCATCTGAGCGACAACCAAATTGCCGAGCACCTGCATCGCATGGACATCGATATCGGCATCGACGTCTCGCTCTATATGCAAAGCGGTCGCCCGCTTATTTTGGCGCGCCGCCCGTGCCGCGTACAAGTCGCATTTTTGGGCTATGCCAGCACCTCCAGCGCCCCGTGGATCGATGCCCTCATCGCCGACGAAGTCGTCATCCCGCCAAGCCACGAATCTTTTTATTCAGAAAAAATCATCCGCAAAGCCGGCAGCTTTATGCCCGACAACGACGAACGCCCCACCCAGCGCCACCCCTTCAACATGGCTGCAGCCCGTATCCAGCAAGGCTTGCCAGAGGGCGCATTTGTCTTTTGCGCCTTTAACAACCCCTACAAAATCACCCCCGACGTCTTGGCTTGCTGGTTCAGGCTTTTGCACGCCGTACCCACAAGCGTGCTGTGGCTGCAAGCCAATAACGACGTCACCCAGCAGCACCTAGCCGCCCAAGCGGCAGCGGCAGGACTTGCCCCGCATCGACTGATCTTTGCCCAGCGGCTGGACAGCTTCGACGCGCATCTACAGCGCTACGCGCTAGCCGACTTGTTTTTAGACACCTACCCTTACAACGCACACGTCACAGCAGCCGATAGCCTGTGGATGGGGCTGCCCCTGCTCACGCGACAAGGACAGTCATTTGCCTCCCGCGTCGCCAGCAGCATCCTCACCGCCCTAGACATGCCCGAGCTCATTACAACCGATGCGGCTAGCTACGAGGCTAGAGCCATCGAGCTGGCCACCGACAGCGCACAGCTGCACCATCTGCGCCGCAAGCTTGCGCGTAGCAAAGCGGCGGGGCGTTACTTCAACCAAACGCACTACGTGCGAGGACTGGAGAGCGCGCTAGAACACGCACTCAAGCTCACGCCATCCACCGCTACGCAAGCCACCCCCCAAAAACTCATCGCCTTTTCCCTTTGGGGGGACAACCCAACGTATTTAATCGGCGCGCTACGCAATAGCGAACTAGCGGCAAAGCTTTATCCCGATTGGACGTGTCGCTTTTATTGTGCGCAAGATATGTCGCCCGAGTTCCTAAACCAATTAAGAAGTCAGCCCAACGTGCAAGTCGTACTCATGCCCCCCAAGCCTGACCGAGGCGGCGCTTTTTGGCGCTTCTTAGCGGCCGAGGATGCGCATGCATCGCACGTCCTATTTCGCGACACCGACTCGCGCCTCTCGCAGCGCGAAGTTGCCGCAGTCAATGACTGGATAGCATCGGGCAAACTGGCGCACCTCATGCGCGATCACCCCTTTCATTGGCCGCCCATCATGGCAGGCATGTGGGGCTGTCAAGGCGGCGCATTAACGGGATGGCAAGCGCGCACAGCGGCGTATGCCAACACAACAACCTACGGCTCCGATCAAGCGTTCTTAGCCGACGTGGTTTATCCGTACATCAAAACGCAATGCGTGATTCACGACGACTGGGGCCTCAGCGAAGCAAGCCTAGACGTTCGCCCCTTCCCCACCGCGCGAAACGGACTAGAGTTCGTGGGTCAATGCTTTGATGCAAACGATAGGCCTAACCAAGATTATGAACAAGCACTTACTCCCGTGGCACGTCTTTGAACGCGGCTGGCTATCCAGTAACAACGTCTTGTTCATCGGCAAGGACAGCACCGCGCTGGTCGATACGGGTTACTGCACGCACGCGGATCAGACCTTGACGCTGGTGAAGTCGGCGCTTGGCGCTCGGCCGCTGGATCACATCATCAACACCCACTTGCACAGCGACCACTGCGGCGGCAATGCTGCGCTGCAAGCCCGTTACCAGCGCACCAACGGCTCTGTGCAAACCCATATCCCGAACGGCCTAGCAGCGCATGTGGCGACTTGGAACGAAGCGGCGCTTAGCTTCCTGCCGACGGGACAGAGTTGCCCGCGCTTTAGCTTTCAGCACACCTTGCAGCATGGCGATGAGGTGATGCTGGGTGACACGCAGTGGCAAGTCCATGCCGCGCCTGGACACGACCCGCACAGCATCATTTTGTTTGAGCCTGCGAGTCGAACCCTGATCTGTGCCGATGCGCTATGGCGCAACGGGTTTGGCGTGGTGTTTCAAGAGCTAGAGGGTGAGCGCGCTTTTGATGAGGTCGCGCAAACACTCGATGCCATTGAGCGCCTGCGTCCGCAAACCGTCATCCCTGGACACGGCGCGGTCTTCTCGGGCGAGGAGGTTCAAGCCGCACTGGCCGTGGCGCGCAGCAGGCTTGATGGCTTTGTGCGCGATCCGCTCAAGCACACGCGCTATGCGATCAAGGTACTGCTCAAGTACAAACTCTTAGAGTTGCAAAGCATTACCCAGTCGGCCTTCATCGACTGGGCGCAGGCGACGCCTTATTTTGAAATGGTGCGCGCAAGCTGGTTTGCCGATCAACCTCTCAGGCTTTGGGTTGCGGGTTATATCGATGAATTAACGGCAAGCGGCGCAGCCAAGCGCGAGGGCGATTGGGTGATCAACGCTGAAGTACGCTAACGCTTGGGCGATCTAACTCGCCCCGCATCGCGTCGATCACGCCCTTGTAGTCGGGCCCTCCAAAAATCGCACTGCCTGCTACAAATGCATCGGCGCCAGCATTCGCCACGCGGCGAATGTTGTCCACTTTGATGCCGCCATCCACTTCTAGGCGAATGTCGCGGCCAGAGGCTTCGATGCGCTTTTTAATCTGCTCGATTTTGCGTAAGCTGGAGTCGATGAAGCTTTGACCGCCAAAGCCTGGGTTGACGCTCATCACCAAGATTAAATCCAGCTCGTCGATGACCCAGTCGAGCACATCCAGCTCCATCGCGGGGTTGAACGCCAGCCCTGCTTTGACGCCTTTGGATTTGATGACCTGAATGCTGCGGTGCACGTGGTTGCTCGCGTCGGGGTGAAAGCTGATGTAGTCCGCCCCCGCGTCGGCAAAGGCCGCCGCTAATGCGTCCACGGGCTGCACCATGAGGTGTACATCGATGGGCACGGGCACAAATCCGCCAGCTGACGCTGGGTCGGCGCGTTTGGCGTGTGGCTTGAGTGCCGCGCAAATCATCGGGCCGAACGTGAGGTTGGGCACGTAGTGGTTGTCCATCACGTCAAAGTGAATCCAGTCAGCGCCTGCGGCAATCACGTTTTTGACTTCGTCCCCCAATCGAGCGAAGTCGGCAGAGAGAATAGAGGGGGCAATGATGGGTTTAGCGGATGGGGTTTT
>Ga0228699_1000233_pt1 | contig 48527 bp, 48 predicted proteins | sample McNCre217_Aug_MG_FD_178016 | JGI IMG/M metagenome (GOLD analysis project Ga0228699, IMG submission 178016) | Freshwater microbial communities from McNutts Creek, Athens, Georgia, United States - 2-17_Aug_MG | ecosystem: Environmental > Aquatic > Freshwater > Creek | place: USA: Georgia... | reverse complement strand
GGCCGTGAATGCTTATTTCCATGAACTTCTCATCAGTTCGCGGCCTGGACGCCGTGGCTTCGCCATCGAGGTGCTGGACGAGCTCGTCGACCTGCAGCGGGCGGTGCATGAACAGCGTCGCCGGTAATTGATTTGCGAATATTGGTAATGGAAGTCGATGCCGTCGATGCAAATGACCAGCGACCTGCGTCTCACATGCCCTGGAACAGATGTGCATGGATCCGGCTCACCGGCAAGATCTCGCTGCGCTGACGCAGCACCACGCCGAGTCTGCCCTGTTCATCGCGCACTGCGCGGGAAATGCAGCGCGTCTGCACCAGAATGCGGCGATGAATCTGCCAGAAGCGCCTTTCATCCATTTGATTGATTAATTCCCGCAAGGACATCCGGATCAGATGTTCGCGGTCGGCCGTCAGGACCCGGAGGTACTTGTCCGCGGCTTCGAAATAGACCACCTCGTCGACCGGCACCATTTCCACGGTGTGTCCTGTCTGGACCTGGATGAATTCCAGCCGATGCGGCGTGGCCATGGATGGCGCGAGCAGCGAGGGCAACCGGCGTGCGAGCATCTGCAGCCGGTCCGGCTCCGACGGGTGCAGGACGTCGCGCCGCGCCAGTTGCTGTTGCAGGCGCTGACAGCACGACTGCAGCCGCGCGCGGACCAGCGGCTTGAGCAGGTAGTCCACCGCCTGCAACTCGAAGGCCTGCATGGCGTCCTGGTCATCGGCCGTGATGAACACCAGCAGCGGGAAGGGCACTCCCGGATCGTCCGTCCAGTCCTCGGCCAGTGCCTGCGCCACCTCCAGCCCGCTCAGCCCCGGCATGCGGATGTCGAGGAAGCACACGTCGGGCCGCAGCTCCAGCGCGCGGGCCAGCGCCTGCACACCGTTGGTGGCGACGGCGGTCACGGCCAGATCTGACCAGACCTGCCGCAACTCGGCACGCAGGTGTGCCGCTGGCAGGGACTCGTCGGCGGCGATCAGGGCGGTGCGCAGGGGCATCATGGTGCGGGCCAGGGCAGGTCGACGAGGGCCATGGTGTCGGGCGGTTCCGGGGTAGATCGGTCAGTCCGTGGTGTCGGCCGTGTTCAGCGCCGCTTGCTGGCGCCGCCCAGCAGCGAGCCTAGCACCCCGCGCACGATCTCGCGCCCGACCGACGAGCCGACCGTGCGCACCGCCGACTTGGCCATCGTCTGCACCAGCCCGTCGCGCCTGCCGCCGCGCGGGCCGGTGGTGCCGAACAGCAGCCCGCCCAGCGCGCCCGAGAGCATGCCGCTCAGGCCCTCGCCGCCGGCTTCCTCGGTGGCCGAGCGTGCGCCATCGGCCATCGACCGGCCGGCCTGGCTGCGCAGGTTGTCGCCCGCGCCGGCCGAGGTCGCGGCGCGGCCCTTGAGCTTCTCGTACGCCGACTCGCGGTCCACGCTCTTCTCGTAGACACCGGCCACCAGCGAGGTTTCGCGCAGCTGCTGGCGCTGGGCGGCGCTGATCGGGCCGATCTGGCTGCCCGGCGGCAGCACGTAGACGCGTTCGGTCACGCTCGGGCGGCCCTTGGCGTCGAGCAGGCTGATCAGCGCCTCGCCGACGCCCAGCTCGCTGATCGCCGCGGCGATGTCCACCTTCGGGTTCGGACGCATCGTGTCGGCCGCCGACTTGACGGCTTTCTGGTCGCGCGGGGTGAAGGCGCGCAGCGCGTGCTGCACGCGGTTGCCGAGCTGGCCGAGCACGGTCTCGGGAATGTCGAGCGGGTTCTGCGTCACGAAGTACACGCCCACGCCCTTGGAGCGCACCAGCCGCACGACCAGCTCGATCCGCTCGGTCAGCGCGGCGGGTGCATCCTTGAACAGCAGGTGCGCCTCGTCGAAGAAGAACACCAGCTTCGGCTTGTCCAGATCGCCCACCTCGGGCAGCGTCTCGAACAGCTCCGACAGCATCCACAGCAGGAAGGTCGCGTACAGCCGCGGCGCGTTCATCAGCTGGTCGGCGGCGAGGATGTTGACGACGCCGTGGCCATCCACCGTCTGCATGAAGTCCTCGATCGACAGCATCGGCTCGCCGAAGAACTGGTCACCGCCTTGGCTCTCGATCTGCAGCAGGCCGCGCTGGATCGCGCCCACCGAGGCGGCGCTGATGTTGCCGTATTCGGTCTGGAACTCGCTGCTGTTGTCGCCGACGTACTGCAGCATCGCGCGCAGATCCTTCAGGTCCAGCAGCAGCAGGCCGTTGTCGTCGGCGATCTTGAAGACGAGCTGCAGCACGCCCTGCTGCGTGTCGTTCAGGTTCAGCATGCGCGCCAGCAGCAGCGGGCCCATGTCCGAGATGGTGGCGCGCACCGGGTGGCCCTGCTCGCCGAACACGTCCCACAGCGTGGCAGGGCAGGCGCCCCAGGCGGGTTCGTCCAGGCCGCGTTCCTGGAGGATCTGCGCCAGCTTGCCGCCGAGCTGGCCTTTCTGTGTGATGCCGGTCAGGTCGCCCTTGATGTCGGCCATGAACACCGGCACGCCGATGCGCGAGAAGCTCTCGGCGAGCTTCTGCAGCGTGATCGTCTTGCCCGTGCCGGTGGCGCCGGTGATGAGACCGTGGCGGTTTGCCAGCGCGGGCAGCAGGTGACATTCGATGTTGCCGTGGCGGGCGAGCAGGATCGGCTCAGTCATTTTTGGGGCTCCAGGTCGGGTGCACAGCGCGGCAAAAGTAAAATGGCAGTCTAACGAACTCAGCGCATGCAAGCGCACTCAGGAGCATTCATGGCCGGTCATTCCAAGTGGGCCAACATCCAGCATCGCAAAGGCCGCCAGGACGAGAAGCGCGGCAAGATCTGGACCCGCATCATCCGTGAGATCACGGTCGCTGCGCGGCAAGGTGGCTCCGACGTCGGCACCAACCCGCGTCTGCGGCTGGCCATCGAGAAGGCCAAGGCCGCCAACATGCCGGCGGACCGCATCAAGTACAACATCGACAAGGCCTCCGGCAACCTCGAAGGCATCCACTACGAGGAAATCCGCTACGAGGGCTACGGCATCGGTGGCGCTGCCATCATCATCGACACGATGACCGACAACCGCGTGCGCACGGTGGCCGAAGTGCGCCACGCCTTCAGCAAGTACGGTGGCAACCTGGGCACCGACGGCTCGGTGGCCTTCCAGTTCAAGCACTGCGGCCAGCTGGTGTTCGCGCCGGGCACCGAAGAGGACAAGGTGATGGAAGTCGCCCTCGAATCGGGCGCCGAGGACGTCATCACCGACGAGGACGGCGCCATCGAGGTGCTGACCGCGCCGCCGGACTTCGAGGCGGTCAAGGCGGCGCTCGAAGCGGCTGGTCTGCTGGCGGAAATCGCCGGCGTGACGATGCGCGCAGAGAACACGGTCGACCTGGCGGGCGACGACGCCCAGCGCATGCAGAAGCTGCTGGACGTGATCGAAGACCTGGACGATGTGCAGGACGTCTACCACAACGCCGTCCTCGGCGATTGAGCGGGTACGATCCAGGCCACGGGCTGCAGCGGCCAGCAGAGACGGGCGGTGTGTGGCACAGCGGCGCGATGCCGATGCGTGATACAGATGTCCGATGAATGATTTTAGACAGAGATGAAGCAATTCCCATGAAAGTTCTCGTGATTGGCAGCGGCGGCCGTGAGCACGCCCTGGCCTGGAAGCTGGCCCAATCCACCCGCGTCCACAAGGTGTTCGTGGCACCGGGCAATGGTGGCACCGCGCTCAACCCGCGCATGACGAACGTGCCGATCTCGGACGTGGTTGCGCTGGCCGATTTCGCGCAGGCCGAGAAGATCGCCATGACGGTGGTCGGCCCCGAGGTGTCGCTGGCCGCTGGCGTGGTGGACGAGTTCCGCGCCCGCGGCCTGCGCATCTTCGGCCCGACGCAGGCGGCCGCGCAGCTGGAAAGCTCCAAGGCCTTCGCCAAGGACTTCATGAAGCGCCACAAGATCCCGACCGCCGCCTACGAGACCTTCAGCGACGCGGTGCAGGCCCACGCCTATGTGGACCGCATGGGCGCGCCCATCGTCATCAAGGCCGACGGTCTGGCCGCGGGCAAGGGCGTGGTCGTGGCGATGTCGCTGGACGAGGCGCACCAGGCGGTCGACTGGATGCTGCTCGACAACAAGCTCGGCGTGCAGCACAACGCCGAGGGCGCCCGCGTCGTGATCGAGGAGTTCCTCGTCGGCGAGGAGGCCAGCTTCATCGTGATGGTGGACGGCCGCAACATCCTCGCGCTGGCCACCAGCCAGGACCACAAGCGCCTGCTGGACGGCGACCTGGGCCCGAACACGGGCGGCATGGGCGCGTATTCGCCCGCGCCGGTGGTCACGCCCAACATCCACGCCAAGGTGATGCAGGACATCATCCGCCCGACCGTGGACGGCATGCGCCGCGATGGCATCCCCTTCACCGGCTTCCTCTACGCCGGTCTGATGATCGACGCCAAGGGCGGCGTGAAGACGCTGGAGTTCAACACCCGCATGGGCGACCCGGAGACGCAGCCGATCATGATGCGGCTCAAGAGCGACTTCCTGCAGGTGCTGCAGCACGCCACCGACGGCACGCTCGACCAGGTCACGCTCGACTGGGACCGCCGCGTCGCGCTCGGTGTCGTGATGGCCGCGGCCGGCTATCCGCTGGATCCGCGCAAGGGCGATGCCATCCGCGGCATCCCTGCGGAGGCCGAAGACTGCAAGGTCTTCCACGCCGGCACCGCGCCCGGCCCGGCCGGCGGCGTCGTGACCAGCGGCGGACGCGTGCTCTGCGTCACCGCGCTGGGCGACTCGGTGCGCAATGCGCAGCAGCGTGCCTACGACGCCACGCAGTCGATCCAGTATGCCGGCATGCAGTACCGCCGCGACATCGGCTACCGCGCCATCAAGCGCGCGCCGCACGCCTGAGTCCGGCCGGATCGCCATGACGACGACCGACGACACGACGCGGCCCGAGGCGCTGTCCAATGCCGAGGTGCGGGCCTGCCTGCTGGGCCTGCAGCAGTCGATCTGCGACGCCGTCGGCGCCGAAGACGGCCAGGCGTTCATCACCGACGCCTGGGAGCGCCCGCCCGGCGGCAAGCTCGCAGGCGCGGGCATCACCCGGCTGATCGAGAACGGCGGTCTGCTGGAGCGCGGCGGCTGCGCGTTCTCGCAGGTGCGCGGCACGGCGCTGCCTCCGTCCGCGACGCAGCACCGGCCGGAACTCGCCGGTGCGCCCTTCGAGGCAATGGGCGTGTCGCTGGTCTTCCATCCGCGCAACCCGTACGTGCCGACCGTGCACATGAACGTGCGCATGCTGTCGGCCACGCCCACCGACGGGCCGCTGGCCGGGCAGACCGTGCGCTGGTTCGGCGGCGGCATGGACCTGACGCCGTACTATGGCTTCGAGGAGGATGCGGTCCACTTCCACCGCGCCTGCCACGATGCGCTGGCGCTGCACGACCCGGCGCTCTACCCGCGCTTCAAGGCGTGGTGCGACGAGTACTTCTTCCTGAAGCACCGCAACGAGCCGCGCGGCATCGGCGGCATCTTCTTCGACGACTTCTCGGCGCTGGGCGCGCAGGGCAGCTTCGCGATGCTGCGGGACGTCGGCGACGCGCTGCTCAAGGGCTGGCTGCCGATCGCCCAGCGCCGCCGCGACACGCCCTACGGCGAGCGCGAACGCGACTTCCAGGCCTACCGACGCGGCCGCTATGTCGAGTTCAACCTCGTCTGGGACCGCGGCACGCTGTTCGGCCTGCAGTCGGGCGGGCGCACCGAGTCGATCCTGATGTCGATGCCGCCGCAAGTGACCTGGCGCTACCAGTGGACGCCGGAGCCAGGAACGCCGGAGGCGCGGCTGTATACCGATTTCCTGCGCCCGCGCGACTGGCTGGCGGAGCTTGATGGCCGCTGAACCCCGGCGCATCGGGCTCTACGGCGGCAGCTTCGACCCGGTGCACCAGGCGCACCGCGTGCTGGCCGATACCGCCCTGGCCCAGCTCGCTCTGGACGAGTTGCGCTGGATTCCGGCCGGCCAGCCGTGGCAGAAAACCCGTCGTCTGGCCCCCGCCGAACACCGCGCCGAGATGGTCGCGCTCGCAATCAGCGACAATCCCGCTTTCGTGCTCGAAACATGCGAGGTCGAGCGGCCCGGTCCGAGCTACACGCTGGACACCGTGACACTGCTGCAGCAGCGCGAACTGCATCCGGCCCGCTGGTTTCTGATCATCGGGCAGGACCAGCTGGCGGGCTTCTGCACCTGGCATGGCTGGGCCGAGCTGCTGCAGCGGGTGACGCTGGCGGTGGCGGGGCGCGCAGGCGTTCCGGTGCAGCCACCGACCGAACTATCGAACACCGGACACCGCCTCGTGGCACTCGACATGCCGTCGATGTCGGTGTCCTCGACTGAATTGAGGCACCGGCTCGCTGCAGGCGAGTCGGCGACTTCACTGGCTCCCCGGATGGTGGCGCCGGCCGTGGCGCGCTATATTGATCGCCACGGGCTGTACCGCAACAACCCACCCTCTCCTCAATCCTGAATCCCCTGGAACAAGAACGGCGCTGAATGGACATCCGCAAGCTGCAACGCACCATCGTCGATGGACTCGAAGATGTGAAGGCCCAAGACATCGTGGTCTTCAACACCGAACACCTCTCGGCGATGTTCGAGCGCGTCGTCATCGCCTCCGGCACGAGCAACCGGCAGACCAAGTCGCTCGCCGCCAGCGTGCGCGACAAGGTCAAGTCGCTCGGGGGTGACATCCTGAGCGTCGAAGGCGAAGACAACGGTGAATGGATCATCGTGGACTGCGGCGCGGCCGTGGTGCACGTCATGCAACCCGCCATTCGCCAGTACTACCACCTCGAAGAGATCTGGGGCGGCAAGCCGGTGCGCCTGAAGCTCGGCAATGCCACGCAAGGTCTGGTCAAGGCCTCGCGCGACGAGGACGAAGACGAGGACGACGCCCCCGCCGCACCGGCCCGCAAGGCTGCGCCGCGCAAGCGTTCGTCGTCCGCGGCGGAAGCGGCGGCTGACGTGAAGAAACCGGCCGCCAAGAAGGCACCGGCACGCAAGACGGCCGTCCCCTCGGCCACCGGAACCGCCACGGTCGCCCGCAAGGCCCCGGCCCGCAAGACCGCGACCGGCGCCACGCCGAAGATCAAGACTGTCGTGATCAACGCGCCCGACCGCGAGCGCAAGGCCCCCGCCCGCAAGAAGGCCGCCGCGCCCAAGCGCAGCGCCTGATCCCGGCGTGGTGAGCCCCCCTTGAAGCTGCACCTTGTTGCCGTCGGCCAGAAGATGCCGGACTGGGCCGAGACGGCCTACGCGGACTACGCCAAGCGTTTTCCGCCCGACTGCCGTCTCGAACTCAAGGCCGTCAAGACCGAGCCCCGCACCAGCGGCAAGCCGGTCGAGGCGCTCATGGCCGCCGAGCGGCTGCGCATCGAGGCGGCGCTGCCCAAGGGCGTGCGCCGGGTCGTGCTCGACGAGCGCGGCACGCGGGTCACCACCGTGGCGCTGGCCGAGCGGCTGAAGGCCTGGCAGCACGACGGCCGCGACGTGGCGCTGGTCATCGGCGGGCCGGACGGGCTCGACCCCGAGTTGCGCGCCAGCGCGGACGAACTGCTGCGCCTGTCCGACCTGACGCTGCCGCACGCCTTCGTGCGCGTGATGCTGGCCGAGGCGCTCTACCGGGCCTGGTCGGTCACGGTCGGACACCCCTACCACCGCGAGTGATCTCACCGCGAATGAACCCGAATTGAGCCGGCGCTGACCGCGCCGAGACGACGATGACCCCCTGGATCTACCTCGCCTCGCAAAGCCCGCGCCGCCGCCAGTTGCTCGACCAGATCGGCGTGCGGCATGCACTGCTGCTGCCCGGCCCGGACGAGGACGCCGAGGCGCTCGAAACCGTGCGCCCGAACGAAGCCCCGCGTGCCTACGTGCAGCGCGTGACGCTGGCCAAGCTGGACGCCGCCCGCGCCCGCCTGCAGCGCGCCGGCCTGCCCGCCGCGCCGATCCTCTGCGCCGACACGACGGTCGCGCTCGGCCGGCGCATCCTGGGCAAGCCGGCCGACGCCGAGGAGGCCTGCGAGATGCTCGGCGCGCTGGCCGGACAGGAACACCGCGTCCTCACTGCCGTGGCGCTGGCCGACGGCGCGCGCGTGCTGCAAGGCCTCAGCGTCTCGCGTGTGCGCTTCGCGCCGGTCGATGCCGCACGCATCACCGCCTACGTCGCCACCGGCGAGCCGATGGGCAAGGCCGGTGCTTATGCCATCCAGGGCGGCGCGGCGACCTGGGTCGAGCGGATGGCCGGCAGTTATTCGGGCATCATGGGACTGCCCCTGTTCGAGACAGCCCGTCTGCTGCGGGACGCGGGCTGGTCCCTCTGAACCCACAAGAACATTGAAACGTCCCATGCAAGACATCTTGGTGAACTGGTCGCCGCAGGAGACGCGCGTGGCCATCGTCGAACACGGCGCGGTGCAGGAGCTGCACGTCGAGCGCACGCTGGAGCGCGGGCTCGTCGGCAACATCTACGCGGGCAAGGTCGCCCGCGTGCTGCCGGGCATGCAGAGCGCCTTCATCGACATCGGGCTGGAGCGTGCGGCCTTCCTGCATGTGGCCGATGTGCAGGTCGCCGGGCAGACCGGCCGCGGCCACCACGCCGACGCCGGCGCCCTGCCGCCGATCGAGAAGCTGGTCTACGAAGGCCAGACGCTGGTGGTGCAGGTCATCAAGGACCCCATCGGCACCAAGGGGGCGCGGCTGTCCACGCAGGTCAGCATCGCGGGCCGGCTGCTGGTGCACCTGCCGCAAGATGACCACATCGGCATCTCGCAGAAGATCGGCTCGCACGAGCTGCGCGAACAGCTGCGCCAGCGCATGGGCGTGCTGGTCGGCAACCGCGAGACGGGCGGGGGAGGGGGCTTCATCCTGCGCACCAACGCCGAGGACGCCACCGACGACGAGCTGGCCGAGGACATCGCCTATCTGCGCAAGACCTGGACCACGATCCGCGCGCTGGCGCTGAAGTCGCCGCCCGGCTCGCTGCTGCACGAGGACCTGAGCCTCGTCCAGCGCGTGCTGCGCGATCTGGTGGACGAGCGCACGGCGACCATCCGCATCGACTCGCGCATGCAGTTCGACGCGCTGCGCGCCTTCGGCCAGCAGTTCACGCCGAGTTCGGTGAACCGCCTGCAGCACTACAAGGGCGAGCGGCCGATCTTCGACCTGTTCGGCATCGACCAGGAAATCGAGAAGGCGCTGGCCCGGCGCGTCGATCTGAAGTCGGGCGGCTACCTCGTCGTCGACCAGACCGAGGCGCTGACCACGATCGACGTCAACACCGGCGGCTATGTGGGCGCGCGCAACTTCGACGACACGATCTTCAAGACCAACCTGGAGGCGGCGCAGGCCATCGCGCGGCAGCTGCGGCTGCGCAACCTGGGCGGGATCATCATCCTCGACTTCATCGACATGACCCGCACCGACCACCAGGAGCAGGTGGTGTCGGAGCTGCGCAAGCAGCTCGCCCGCGACCGCACCAAGATCACGATCAGCGGCTTCACGCAGCTCGGCCTGATCGAGATGACGCGCAAGCGCACCCGCGAATCGCTGGCGCACATGCTCTGCCAGCCCTGCCCGACCTGTGGCGGGCGCGGGCAGGTGAAGACGCCGCGCTCGGTCTGCTACGACATCCTGCGCGAGATCCTGCGCGAGGCGCGGCAGTTCAATCCGAAGGAGTTCCGCGTCATCGCCTGCCCGGCGGTGATCGAGATGCTGCTCGACGAGGAAAGCCCCCACCTGGCCGGCCTGAGCGACTTCATCGGCAAGCCGATCTCGCTGCAGGCGGAAGCGACGGTGAATCCCGAGCAGTACGACATCGTGCTGATGTGAGCTTGCAGGCGGTCGTGTCGGGGCCCCTTGGCGTTCGGGCGCCAGGCTCAGAACGCCGAGACGAACGCCGTGACGTCGCTCACGTCGCGCTCTGTGAGCACCGACGGGAACAGTTTGGGCATCTTCGAGCCCGGATTCTTGATCCACTCGACCAGCTGCGTCGCTCCGAGCCTGGAATGCACGCCCTTCAACGCCGGACCGACACCCCCTTCGCCTTTCGCGCCATGGCAGGTGGAGCAATTGGAGGCGTAGACCATGCGCCCCTTCAAGGCATCGCCTGATCCGACGACAGGCGCGGCGGGTGCCTCAGGCGTGACCGCCGCCGGTGCAGCGCCTTGGGCATCCAGTGCCAGCACCACGATGCTGGGTGCGCCAACGCCGCCGAACGTCAGCCGAGACACGTTGCCGGAGGTCAGCGCGATGTACTGCTTGCCGTCGAGCTGGTACGTGACGATGCCGCCGGCGATGGAGCCGCCTGTCTGGATGCGCTTGAGCTCCGTGCCCTTGTCGCTGTCCATCGCGAGCAGATTTCCACCGAGGTCGCCCATGAACACCACGCCACCGGCGGTCGGCAGCACGGCACTGACGATCGGCGCATCGTGCTTGACCTGCCACTGGATCTCGCCCGTGTCCGCGTCGAGGGCGGTCATGCGTCCGGTGGGACCTTCGCGGTCATAGCCGAATCGGCCGCCAAAGGCCAGTTGGCCTGCCTTGACATCCTTGACCGGCTCGTACTGCGCGATCGCGCACCATTCGACCGTGCCGGCATACAGGTTGCGCCGCACCGGGTCCAGTCCGGGACTGTTCCATTGGAAGCCCCCGAGAATGCCCGGGCAGAAGCGCAGCCCGCCCATGGTGAGCGGCTTGTTGTCATTGCGGCGGGTACTGACCGAGGTCTTGAAGATCCGCTTGTGCGTGGCCCGATCGATGAGGTGGACATGGCCATCCTTGCCTGCAATCGCCACCACCTTGCGGCCGTTGGCATCGTCGTACAAGACGGGCGGTGCCGCCAGATCCCATTCCCGGAAGTCACCGGCCACCGCCTGGTACCACCATTTCAGCTGGCCGGTCTTGGCATCAAGGACGACCAGGGAGTTGGTGAACAGGTTGCTGCCGGGCCGATAGCGCGCATCCAGGGCCGGATTCGGGTTCGCCACTGGCAGGAACACCTCGCCGGCCTCCGGGTCGAGCGCATACGACGTCCAGAGCCCGCCTCCGCCTGTTGCCGCCGTTGCGGCCCGCTTCCAGGTCTCGGCGCCGACCTCCTTGCCCCGAGGAATGGTGTGAAAGCGCCACAGTTCGTGGCCGTCCTTGATGTCGTAGGCCGTCATTCGTCCGCGGATGCCGAATTCGCTGAGTGAAATCCCGGCCAGGATCCGCCCATTCCAGACCAGCGGCGCAGAAGAGATGTACTCGCCCTTCGACGAGTCGGCTGCCTGCACTTTCCACAAGAGGTGTCCGGACTTGACGTCGAGCGCGAGCAGACGGCCGTCGGACGTGCCACGGTAGACGACGCCGTCGGCATGACCGGCACCCCGATTGGCCGGGAGCATCTCCGGCCCCTCTGCCACGTGGGTGTGCTTCCAGCGAACGGTGCAGTTCCGTGCGTCGATGGCCGTGGTGTCTGCGCCGGCCGTGACGATGATCAGTCCGTTCACGACGAGCGGTCCGGCATGCAGGGTGCCGCCTTCTGCGACCTTGCCCCGGCAGACTTCGCCCAGCCTGGCGACATTGGTCTTGTCGATCTGATCCAGCGGCGAGAAGCGCTGGCCCTGGTAGTTCTTGTTGTACATGGGCCATTCCGACTCGCCGGTGGCGCTCACCACCGGTGCAGGCCCTTCGCCTGCTGCCCAGGCGGCCCCGGCGACGAGGCCAACGAATGACGAGATCGCGAGCGATTGCAAGTACTTCATGTGCATGGGAAGAGTCTCCTGTGTAGATATTTCCATTTCGTCGGCCCGCATGCGAATTCGGCCGATGAAGAATGTGCGCGACCAATTCACTTTGAATGCGTGGTGACTGGCCATGAAAAAGGGTGCGCGGCCAAAGCCTGCGCACCCGCGTCACGCCGTGATCCGGGGCGCCGGCGTCAGGCGGCGAAAACGGGAGCCATGTCCGAATAAATACGCAGCGAACGGATCTTGTCGCCGGAGCGCTCCAGCACGGTCACGCAGGGAATCCTGACGGAGCGATCGTCCTTGCGACGGTATTCGACCTTTGCTTCCATCACGGTGATGGCGCCTTGTTCCACGATATTCTCGAAGTGGTGGGTCAGGCCATTGATGGCCGACCAGAATCCACCGATGCCGTCGCGTACGGCGTCCAGTCCCTGCAAGGCCGGATTGTTTCCAAAGAACACTTCCACGTCCGAGGTCAGGCCGGCGAGAAAACCTTCCATGTGCATCGCGTCAACATGGTCATAGGTGATGCTGAACCAATGGCGCATGGTCGGGCTCACTTGCTTTCAGAAATCATGCGGCGGATGGCCGCGACGGTGGCGTCGACTGCCTTCAGGTAATCGCGCTCCATCACGGTGCGGAACTCTGCCTCGGCGGCGCTGCCGGAGGCTGCGTCCAGCAGCTGCAGCGCAAAACTGAAGCGCACGCGCGGTTCATCGTGGGTGCCCAGGATCTCGTTGATGATGAACCCGTCGGCGTTGCCGGACAGCCGCACAAAGGTGACGCGCTCTTCGGGTTGGAAGGTGATTTTCTCGCGGGCGCGCTCGCCGCGGAAGACGATGTCGCGCACCAGTCCGCCTTCAAAACGCTCTGCCACATCGCACTGGGCCATGCCCGGCACGAAGGGCAGTGCGTTCTCGGCCTTCATCACCAGACCGGTCCATATCTGCGAGCGGTTCAGGCGTGGCTGGTCAGCGGCCAGGTCGTCGTTCACGGCAATTTCTTTGGACACGTAGATCATGATTGGGTTCCTTGCAGGAGTTGTCTCGAAATTGATGATCGCTGGAACGCTGCCGCATGACCAATTCGCTCTTTGAATGCACCACATTTCTGAAGACGGGTTGGGGTTCTCCCCCTTGCAACGCGTGGCCGCCCGACCCGGGGCCAGGCACTATTGATCTGATCAATAGTGGCTATGCGAAATCAGCCTGTTCTGCTCAGGGAGGACCCCATGACCGGGATCCGTATTCAGTGCAATGATTCGATGTGGTGGCTGTGTGATGTGCATCGTGCGGCCTTCATTTGCACGAACCCTGCTCAGGAGTCCCGCCATGACCAACGCCAACCGCCTTGACCTGAATCTGCTGCTGGTTTTCGAGGCCGTGTTGCGGTCCAAGAGCGTCACGATTGCAGGGGCTCAACTTGGCTTGACCCAGTCGGCCGTGAGCAATGCGCTGAACCGCTTGCGCTCAACGCTGGGCGATCAGCTGTTCGTTCGCACCACCGAGGGCATGATGCCGACGCCGCGCGCCGAGGAGATCGCGGGTCCTTTCCGCGAATCGATTGAACGTATCCGTCAGGCCATGGGCCAGTATCCGGAATTCGATCCCGCGACCTCCGACCGGCGGTTTCGCATCTTCATGGCCGATTCGGGCCAGATGACGTTGATGCCCAAGGTGCTGCAGAGCATCTCCGTCGATGCGCCGAACGTGGTCATCGAAACCGTGTCAGCGACCAACTTCCGCAATCGGGAAGAAGCCATGAGCAGTGGTGATGTCAGCTTGGCTGTGGGCTATTTCAAGGACTTCCAGGGCTCCTTCCACTGTCAGAGCCTGTTCCGGGAGGACTATGTCTGCATGGTGGGCGCGTCGAATGCCCTTCTGACTGGCGAGATGTTGACCTTTGACCAGTTCGCTGCCCTGCCGCACATGGTCTACATGCCTTCTGGCGGGGGGCACATGCAACAGGAGCAGGCCATCGAGCGGGCGTTTGCTGCACGCGGACTCAAGCGCAAGGTGACTTTCAGGGCCGCGCATTTTCTGGGTGTGACCCGTATCCTGGCGTCGACCAGCATGCTGATCACGCTGCCCTACCGGCTGGCGCAGGCCTGCGCCACATTGACGCCGGTGCGCATGTTTGAGCCGCCACTCGAGATTCCCGGCTTCGAAGTGGCCCAGTTCTGGCATTCGCGTTTCCATCACGATCCGGGAAATCGCTGGTTGCGCCGTCTCTTTGCCCGGCATCACGCATCGATGGCGATGTTTGAGAACACCGCCATCGACCGTGCGCACGCCGCCAGCGGTTCGCCTTTGAGCTTCCCGGAGGAGACCTCGACCGTCCTTGCCCCCGAACTCATGGCCATGTGAGGCGTGTGGGTGGCGTTCGAGCTACCGGCCCAAGGCCTTGGCGCTCTTGCCGCCGATGCCCCAGTGGGATTTTGGCAATTCCTCGACCAGCACACGGACCGACTCCCGCGGCGCCCCCAGCGTCTCGGCCGTGGTTTCGGTGAGCGCAGCAATCAGCGCCTCCACGGTTTCCGGCGGGCGACCTTCAAGGATCTTCACAAGCAGCAAGGGCATGGCAACTCCTCAAGCGAAACGGAATGAAATGGTTCCAATGTCCTGGTACTTGACGGTGATCGTGTCGCCGGCCGCGACCGAATAGGCTTCGGTCGCGCCACCCGTCATCACGAACGTGCCGGCGGGGATGTACTCACCCCGTTCGGCCAGCATGTTGGCCAGCATCGCCACGCTGGCGGCCGGATGCCCCAGCACGGCTGCACCCGCCCCAGTGGCAATCACGTCGCCATTCTTCTCGATCACGATGCCCAGTGCTTTCAGGTCGAGGTCCTCCACCTTGCGCGCGCGGCCGCCGGTGACGAAACGGCTCGACGAGCAGTTGTCCGCCACCACGCTCTTCAAGTCGAACTTGAAATCGCGGTAGCGCGAATCGATGACCTCGACAGCCGGGATGACGAAGTCGGTCGCGGCCAGCACGTTGCCGATGTGGCAGCCCGGACCGCGCAGGTCCGAGCGCAGCACAAAGGCGATCTCGGCTTCGATCTTGGGGTGGATGAGCTGATCGAACTCCACCACGCCGCCGTCCGGGCGCACGTAATCGTCGACCAGGAAGCCGAAGATCGGCGACGAAACACCCATCTGCTTCATCTTGGCGAACGAAGTCAGGCCCATCTTGAGTCCGACCAGTTTCGAGCCTCGGTCGAGCTTGCGCTGGCGGATGGCGTACTGGATGGCGTAGGCATCTTCCCAGTCCATGGACGGATGGTCGTCGGTGATCTTGGTGACATCGAAGCGCTCGAGTTCGGCGGTTTCGAGATGCGCGGCGAGCGCATCGATCTGCTGCGGGGTGAGTTGCATGGGGGAAATATCCTCAGATGAAGCGACAGGAGGCGGAGCCGATCTTGCCCAGGGTCATGCGCAGCTGATCGCCTGTGGTGATCGGGAACATGCCCGAGAGGGAACCAGAGAGGATGAGCTCGCCCGCCTGGAGGGTGATGCCATGGGCTCCGAGCGCATTGGCCAGCCAGGCCACGGCATTGGCCGGGTTGCCCAGGGTGGCCGCACCTGCGCCGGTGCCGATCAGCTCGCCGTTCTTCTCCAGCGTCATCCCCACCGTGGTGAGTTCTATCCGCCTGGGGTCGACCGCCTGGTCGCCCACCACGAATGCGGCGGAGGAGCCGTTGTCGGCCACGGTGTCCAGCACCTTGATGTTCCAGTCCCGGATGCGCGAGTCCACGATCTCGAAACACGGCATCACGCACTCGGTGGCGGCCAGGACATCGGCGCTGGTCACCCCCGGACCTCCGAGATCGCGCTTCAGGAGAAAGCCGATCTCGCCTTCAGCCTTGGGCTGGATGAACTGGCTGGCATCGAGGGTGGCGCCGTCGGAGTGGCCCATGCCAGACAGGAGATGGCCGAAATCCGGCTGGTTCACGCCGAACATCTGTTGCACCACAGTGGCGGTGAGGCCCACTTTCTTCCCGACATGGCGCTCGCCCGCCTGCACGCGCCGGGCAATGGTGCGCAGCTGGATGCGGTAGGCCTCGTCCACGGTGATGCCGGGGTGGGTTTGCGTCAGTGGCGCGAGCACGCGGTGCTGTGACCACGCGTCGTACAGGGCATCGCCCAGTTGCTCGATGAGGGTGTCGTTCATGGACATGGGTATGCTGACGTGTCTCAAAGCTTGATGCAGACGTTGCGGAGCTCGGTGTAGAACTCCAGGGAATGGACGCCGCCCTCGCGGCCGATGCCCGACAGGCCCTGGCCACCGAAGGAGGTGCGCAGGTCGCGCAGGAACCAGGAATTGACCCAGGTGATGCCCACGTTGATGCGCGAGGCCACGCGGTGGGCACGCTGCAGGTTGGTGGTCCAGATGGTGGTCGCCAGGCCGTAGCGGGTGTTGTTGGCCAAGGCGACCGCCTCTTCCTCGCGGTCAAAGGGCTGGAGGTGCACGCAGGGGCCGAAGATCTCTTCCTGGATCACGGTGGACGATTCCGGCAGGCCGGTCCAGATGGTGGGCTGCACCCAGGCGCCGTCGGCGTAGTCCCCTGGCATGTCGGGCACGCCGCCGCCGGTGATGACCGTGGCCCCCTCGGCCTGGGCGCGGGCGAAGTAGCCCAGCACCTTCTGGCGGTGTTCCTGGCTGATCAGCGGGCCCATGGTGGTGCTGGCGTCCAGAGGGTCGCCGAGCCTGAAGCGTTCGGCCTTGAGTTTCAGGGCCTGGGTGAAACGCTCGAAGATCGGTCGCTCGACGTAGACCCGCTCGGTGCCGAGGCAGACCTGACCGCTGTTTGCAAATGCCGCGCGGGCGATGCCGTCGACCGCTGCCTCGAAGTCCGCATCGGCGAACACGATGCCGGCATTCTTGCCGCCCAGCTCGAACGACACCGGGCGCACGCCGTTCGCGGCGGCCTTCATGATGGCTTCGCCGGTGCGGGTCTCGCCAGTGAAGGTGATGGCGTTCACGTCCGGATGTTGCGTGAGCCATTCGCCAGCCGAGTCCGGACCGAAGCCGTGGATCACGTTGTACACGCCGGGGGGCACGCCGACGGTGTTCATGACCTCGCCCAGCAAGGTGGCGGTGGACGGCGTTTCTTCCGAGGGCTTGACGACCACCGTGTTGCCGCAAGCCAAGGCCGGCCCCACCTTCCAGGTCATCAGCAGCAGCGGCAGGTTCCAGGGACTGATCACGCCGATCACGCCCTTGGGCACTCGAAGTCCGTAGTTGATGGCGCCGGCGCCGTCGGGCGTGTCGAGGTGGAAGGTCTCCGTCGGGACGTTCTTGACCACGTCAGCGAAGACCTTGAAGTTGGCGCCACCGCGTGGAATGTCGATGTGCGAGGCCAGGCTGACTGGCTTGCCGGTGTCGGCGATCTCGGCTTGCAGAAAGTCGTCGAAGCGGCGGTGGATTTCTGCGGCCACACCGTGCAGCATCTGCGTGCGTTGCTCCAGCGTCATCGTGCCCCACGGGCCGCTGAGCGCCCGGCGGGCGGCGGCCACGGCGGCATCCACGTCGCCACGAGACGCCTCGTGTACCTCGCTCACCAGACGGTTGTTGACGGGGTTGACGTTGGGGAAGGTGCGACCCGATGTCGCAGGAACGTGCTGGCCGTCGATGAACAGGAGGGTCTGCCGCGTCTGTGTGCTCATGGATGTGGATCTTGGAAAAGGACGGAGAGTGCGCAAGCCGGTCACGAGGAATCCCGACCAAGGCCGGGAGGGTGGCGCCGCTTGACTGTCTGAGCGAGTTTCCAGGTCCCGCCCACGGCTGTCCATGCTGTGCGGGAAATTGCAGACATTCACGCGCGAAATAGGGCGGCCCTGGCGGTTGCACAAGAGATCCGCGACACGGAGCCATGCCCCTGATATTCGCCGTATCAATAGGCCTAATTTTATTTATTGACTGGCTAGGAAGCCCCGGGGCTCGATACGCTTCGCTCCGAATACCGCCATCTGGCAATGCATTTTTGGAATGGAGCGGCAGTGATCAATCTACTGGACATTCGCTACGTGCGACTGGGCACCCGAGACATCGTCGGTGCGACCCGGTACGCCGAAAAAATTCTGGGCCTGCGTGAATGCACGCGCCATGGCCACAGCAAGAACGGTCAGCAGGTCTACTTCCGAAGCGATGACCGGGACCACACATTGGTGTATTTCGACGGTGATCCGGGCGACCACACCACCGCGTTCGAAGTCACGGACGAAGCGGCCCTTGACGCTGCCGCCGCCCAGTTGGAACGACTTGGACGTGCCGTGCACCGCGGTACTCCCGCGCAAGCCGATGAACGGCGTGTTCGCGCTTTCATCAATTTCCGTGACCCCACAGGAAACGCCATCGACCTGGTGGTGGGCCCATATCACAGTGGAGTCCGGTTTTCACCGACGCGGGACGTTGGCACGACCGGCTTCTCGCATGTGGGGCTGCGGACCACCGACCCTGTGCGGGATGAGAAGTTCTGGACCGAAGTTCTCAATGCCAAGGTGAGCGATCGCATTGGCAAGGCACCGCTGCTGCGCATCGACGAGGTCCACCACAAGATTGCCTTGTTCCCGTCAGCGCACGCCGGCGTCCAGCACATCAACCACCAGGTGCAGTCGATCGACGACATCATGCGCTCCTGGTATTTCTTGCAGAAGGAAGGTGTGCGTGTGGTTTTCGGACCCGGGCGTCACCCCACATCCGGCGCCATGTTCCTGTATTTCGAGGGGCCCGACGGCATGGTCTACGAATACTCCAGCGGTGTTCGCTCGATCACCGATCCCGACCACCAGCCACGGCAGTTTCCGTTCCACCCCACAGGCTTTTGCATGTGGGGATCGCGCCCGGATATTCCTGAATTCAAGGATGCATGAAGGTCATGAGCTATACCATCGTGCTGAAGCCGTCCGGGCGCAGCTACTCCTGCGGCGCCGACACCTCCGTGCTCAAGGCCGGTCTGGACGCGGGCCTGTTCATGCCCTACAGCTGTCGTTCTGGCGTCTGCAACACCTGTCGCGGCCGGGTGACGGCGGGGCAGATCGATGTCGGCGGCGTGCACCCGAAGTACCTGACCGAGGAAGACAAGGCCCGGGGCTACGCACTGCTGTGCTGCGCCAGACCCCTGAGCGATCTGGTCGTGGAGGTGGACGAGATTGACGCGGGCAGCGCGGTCCGGCCGAAGTACATGCCGGTGCGGGTGCTGGAGATGAAGAGGGCAGCACCTGACGTGATGATCGTCAAGCTCGGTCTGCCCATGAACGAGCCGACGCTGTTCCGGGCCGGTCAGTACGTGGAGTTCGTGCTCGCCGACGGGTTGCGGCGCAGCTACTCCATCGCCAATGTGCCCAGCAACGACGGGGTCCGGCAGCTGGAATTGCATGTCCGGCACATGCCGCGTGGCCTGTTCACCGACCATGTGTTCGGGCACATGAAAGTCCGCGACATCCACCGTGTCGAGTTTCCGCTGGGTTCCTTCTTCCTGCGCGACAACAGCACCCGGCCGATGGTGATGCTGGCCTCGGGCACTGGTTTTGCACCGATCAAGTCGATCATCGAATACAGCCTGCAGCGTGGCATGAAGCGCCCCATCCACCTGTATTGGGGCGGGCGTCGACGCGAAGACCTCTACATGACGGCCTTGGCCCGGTCCTGGGCTGCGCAGCACGCGCACATCCAGTTCGTGCCGGTGCTGAGCGAGCCGACGGCGGCATGCCAATGGGGTGGTCGCCAGGGCCTTGTCCACAACGCGGTCGTCGAGGACTTCCCGGATCTGTCGTCCTTCGAGGTCTACGCCTGCGGATCCCCCATCGTCATCGAGTCCGCACGTCGGGATTTCATCGGCGCCTGTGGCCTCGATGCGTCGCGCTTCTACGCCGATTCGTTCCTGACAACCGCCGACAAGTCCTCGACCTGCTGATCCCCGGCCGTCCGTTGCAGGACCGCCAAGAACATGGAGATGAAACATGCTGACACTGCCCGATAACTGCCGGGTCGCGACGCCCCGGCACGCGTCGATCGTCCAACCGTTCTGCCTCAGCCACGGCACGCTGGAGTGCTACAACCTGGTGGAGTCGCGCAGGTTCTACGAAGAATTCCTGGGCCTGGAATGCGTGCGCCACGGCAAGCCCGCCATGGCCATCCGCCTGGGCATGCGCTTCCACATCGTTTGCGTTGAAGTGGGCGAGGCCCTGAAACCGGTTCACCTGCTCAACCACTGGGGCGTGGACGTGCAATCTCGCCAGGAGGTGGATGCCGCCTACGCGAAAGCCATCGAGCTGCAGGACACCTACAAGATCCGCAAGGTGATGAAGCCGGTGGATGCCCACGGCGTCTACTCCTTCTACATGATCGATCTCGACCATAACTGGTGGGAGATCCAGTGTTACGAGAACGGTTTCCAGCACGACGACCTGTTTGATTTTGGCGACCGTTTTGCCATGGACGACGCTCGTACGTTCGGCGCGATGGACGAACTGCAACCCCGGGTGGAGCTGGCGCGATGATTCAACTGGTGACGTTTCGAACCCCTGAAGGCCCCAGGACCGGCCTGATGACGGGCGGCATGGTGTACGCATCAGGTCGCTACAGCCAGATGCAGGACGTGCTGCAGGACTGGGCCACCGCGGACAGCCGGCTGGACGAGGTGGCCGCCAAGCTGGCCGATCGCGCGCCCGTGCCCGGGCCGCAGTTGCTGGCGCCGCTGCTCCAGCCGCGCAACATCTACTTCGCGGGTGCCAACTACAGGGACCACGTCGCCGAAATGAAGGCGCGTCTGGGTCTGCCGCTCGATGAAGACCCCAAGAGCCGTGGCCAACATCCCTGGTTCTCCATCAAGGCCACGGGCAGCAGTGTGGTCGGACCGGACGCCACTGTGGCCATGCCGGCCGACACCCGGATGCTGGATTGGGAGCTGGAGCTGGCGGTGGTGATCGGCCGTGTGGCCAGGAACGTGTCGGTGGACGACGCTTTGAGTTGCGTGGCCGGCTATACGGTGGCCAATGACCTGTCGGCCCGGGACCACATCGGTCGTGCCGGTGTGCCCAACGAATCGCCCTTCAAGTGGGACTGGATCGGCCAGAAGTCCTTTGACGGCTCGTGCCCGATGGGGCCGGCCCTCACGCCCAGCCGCTACATCCGCGACCCGATGAACCTGGATATGCAGCTCTGGGTGAACGGCGAACTGATGCAAAGCTCGAACACCAGCCAGATGATCTTCTCGATCCAGGACCAGATCGCCCACCTGTCATCGCGCATCACCTTGCTGCCGGGCGACGTGATCCTGACCGGTACACCGGCCGGCGTCGGCATGGCCCGGAACAAGTTCCTCCGGCCGGGTGATGTGGTGCGGCAGTGGATCCAGGACATCGGCCCATTCGAGTTCACGGTCACCCCGTAAGCCAAACCACCTTTGGGTTTCATCATGAGCAAGAAGATCAAGGCTGCCATCATCGGCAGCGGCAACATCGGCACCGACTTGATGATCAAGATGCTGCGCCATGGCCAGCACATCGAGTGTGTCGCGATGGTGGGCATCGATCCCGCGTCCGACGGTCTGGCCCGGGCGGCGCGCCTGGGTGTTCACATCACGCATGAAGGCGTCGAAGGCCTGATCCGGTTGCCGGTGTTTGCCGGCATCGACGTGGTGTTCGACGCCACGTCCGCATCTGCGCACGTCAGGAACGACGCCCTGCTGCGCGTGGCCAAACCCGGCATCCGCCTGATTGACCTGACCCCCGCAGCCATCGGCCCGTACTGCATTCCGGTGGTCAACGGGGAAGACCATCTGGACGCGCTCAACGTCAACATGGTGACCTGCGGCGGCCAAGCCACCATTCCCATGGTGGCGGCGGTGTCGCGGGTGGCCAAGGTGCGCTACGGCGAGATCGTGGCCAGCATCTCCAGCAAGAGCGCCGGCCCCGGCACGCGCGCCAACATTGACGAGTTCACCGAGACCACGTCCAAGGCGATCGAGGTGGTGGGCGGCGCGGCCAAGGGCAAGGCCATCATCGTGCTGAACCCCGCCGAGCCGCCGCTGATCATGCGCGACACGGTCTACACCCTGAGCGACTTTGCCGATGAGGCCGCCATCGCCGCGTCGATCGAGCGCATGGCGGCGGACGTACAAGCCTATGTGCCGGGCTATCGGCTCAAGCAGAAGGTGCAGTTCGACCGCATCGAGGCCGATCGGCCGATCCACATTCCCGGCGTCGGGTCGCGCATGAGTGGCCTGAAGACCTCCGTGTTCCTGGAGGTGGAGGGCGCCGCGCACTACCTGCCGGCCTATGCCGGCAATCTCGACATCATGACCAGTGCCGCACTGCGTACTGCAGAGCACCTGGCTGCCCGCGTTCTTGCCGCCTGATGGAGGCCAGCATGACCCAGAAAAAGATCTATATCTCGGACGTGACCCTGCGCGATGGCAGCCACGCCATTCGGCACCAGTACAGCGTGGCGCAGGCCCGGCAGATTGCCCAGGCGCTGGATGCCGCACAGGTGGACTCCATCGAGGTGGCCCATGGCGATGGCCTGCAGGGCGGCAGCTTCAACTACGGTTTCGGCGCCCACACCGATGTGGAGTGGATCGAAGCCGTGGCCAGCGTGGTCAAACACGCCAAGATTGCGACCTTGCTGTTGCCCGGCATTGGCACCGTGCACGACCTCAAGGCAGCCTACAACGCAGGCGCGCGCATCGTGCGCGTGGCCACCCACTGCACCGAGGCCGACATCTCGCGCCAGCACATCGAGTGCGCGCGAGAGCTCGGCATGGAGGCGGTGGGTTTCCTGATGATGAGCCACATGCAGACGCCCCAGGGCCTCGCCGCACAGGCCAAGCTCATGGAGAGCTACGGGGCCACCTGCTGCTACGTGGTGGACTCGGGTGGTGCGCTGAGCATGGGCGACGTGCGCGACCGCTTCCGCGCATTCAAGGATGTGCTCAAGCCCGAGACGCAGACCGGCATGCATGCGCACCACAACCTGAGCCTGGGCGTGGCCAACAGCATCGTCGCGGTGGAGGAGGGCTGCGACCGCGTGGACGCCAGCCTGGCGGGCATGGGCGCCGGCGCGGGCAACGCACCGCTGGAGGTGTTCATCGCGGCCGCGGATCGCCTGGGCTGGTCGCATGGCACCGATCTCTACCGGCTCATGGACGCCGCCGACGACATCGTGCGCCCCCTGCAGGACCGCCCGGTGCGGGTGGACCGCGAGACCCTCGCGCTCGGCTACGCCGGAGTCTACAGCAGCTTCCTGCGCCACTCCGAGGCGGCGGCCCGCAAGTACGGGCTGAAGACCGTCGACATCCTGGTCGAGCTGGGCAAGCGGCGCATGGTGGGCGGTCAGGAGGACATGATCGTCGACGTCGCGCTCGACCTGCGCAAGGGCGTCCTGCCGGCGGGAGCGCGCGGATGAGCGGCCCGGTCAGCCAGCAGCAGCAGCGGGTGGTGCGGATCGCCGCGCGCGCCCTGGCCAGAGGGGGGCTGGTCACCGCCTTTGGGCACTGCAGCGTGCGTGTGGCGCCCGGTGAGTTCCTGGTCTGTGCCGCCAGACCCATGGGCTTGATCGAAGCCGGCGAACCGGGCACGGTCGTACCGGTGGACCGGCCCTTGCCTGAGGGCGTGCTGGGCGAGGTCCGCATCCATCAGCAGATTTACGCCCGCCGCCCGGACGTTCAGGCGGTGTGCCGCTTCATGTCGCCCCAGGTGATGGCGCTGGCCGCGATGGGTCTGGCGCCTTCGGCACGGCACGGCTTTTCATCCTATTTCTACCCGTCGGCACCGATGTGGAGCGATCCGCGCCTGGTTCGCAACGACCTGGCCGCGGCCGGTGTTGCCCAGGTGATGGGATCCGCACCGGCGGTGGTGCTCAGCGTCAACGGCGCGGTCACCGCGGCGGACTCCATCGAGAAGGCCGTGGCCCTGGCCTGGTTCCTGGAAGACGCTGCGCGGGTCGAACTCGCCGTGCGCAACGCCGGCGGCGCGGCGGTGCGCATCTTCCGGGACGCCCAGGTGGCCGCTGAGCGGGCCACCTGGAGCGGCCGCATTGCCGAGCGCATCTGGGACTTCCTGAGCGCCGGAGATCCAGAAATTTCAACGTCCAACCTGGTTCAGCCATGATTGACAAGCAAGCACTCTCCGAATCCGATGTCGCGACCCTGCTCGACTCTGCGCGCCGCGAAGCCGCGCAACAAGGCTGGCCGGTGTCCATCGCCGTGGTGGACGACGGCGGCCACTTGCTGGCTTTCACCCGCATGCAAGCGGCGTCTCCCGCTTCGGCGCACATCGCCCAGTCCAAGGCCCGGACCGCTGCGCTGGGACAGCGCGAGAGCAAGTTCTACGAGGACATGCTGCATGCGGGGCGCCACGCGTTCCTGACAGCGCCGGGCATCGAGTGCATTCTCGAAGGGGGCGTGCCGGTGGTTGTCGGTGGGCAATGCGTGGGTGCGGTGGGCGTGTCCGGCGTGAAGTCACACGAGGACAGCCAGATTGCCAAGGCCGGCATTGCTGCACTGGCCACGGTCTGATCCTGCGCTGTAACCACGAGGAGCCCCCATGACCACACGCCGCCGCACACTGGCCGTGGGGTGAGGTGATTCGGGCTGCAGCTTTGAAGCTGGACTGACTCCCGCGGGTGCATGCCTGGCATGCTGGTTGCATACTCCCGGCCATGTCTTCCACCGCGACCGCCATCTCTGCCGACACCGTCGACCGTCCCGACCCCATCACCCGCCACTCGCTCGTCGAGGACATCATCGCGCTGTTCAGCGGCACGGTGCTGGTTGTCCTCGGCGTGGCGATGTTCCGGCAGGCCTCGATGGTCGCGGGCGGCACCACCGGCATCGCCTTCCTGATCCACTACGCCAGCCACGTCAACTTCGGGCTGGCGCTGTTCCTCATCAACCTGCCGTTCTACTGGCTCGCCTGGCGCCACATGGGCCACGAGTTCACGCTCAAGACCTTCGCTGCGGTGGCGCTGATGTCGGCCGAGATCGAGCTGCTGCCGCGGGTGCTGTCCTTCTCGACGCTGAACCCGCTGTTCGCGGCGGTGGCGGGCGGGCTGCTGATCGGCACCGGGATGCTGATCCTGTTCCGCCACCGGGCGAGCATCGGCGGCATCGGCGTGGTGGCCGTGCTGCTGCAGGAGCGCCGCGGCTGGCGCGCCGGCCAGGTGCAGATGACGATCGACTGCTGTATCGTCGCCGCGGCGCTCTTCGTCGTGCCGCTGCCGCAGGTGCTGCTGTCGGTGCTGGGGGCGCTGACGCTGAATCTGGTGCTGGCGATGAACCACCGGCCGGGGCGGTACGTGGCGCGGTGATCCGCCTCCCGCTGTGCCTTTACCGCACCGGCACCCCTGGCAACACACACAGCATCTCGTACAGCAGATTGGCCCCCAGCAGCGCCGTGTTGCCCGACGGGTCATACGGCGGCGACACCTCCACCAGATCGCAGCCGACCAGGTTCAAGCCGCGGCAGCCGCGGATGATCTCCAGCGCCTGCGGCACGGTCAGCCCGCCGATCTCGGGCGTGCCGGTGCCACCCGCGCAAGACGGGTCGATGCCGTCGATGTCGAAGCTGAGGTAGCACGGCGTGTCGCCGACGACTGCGCGGACCTTGTCCATCACCGGGGCCAGCGAACGCCACCACACCTCGTGCGCCGGGATGACGGTGAAGCCCTGCTGGCGCGGCCAGTCGAAGTCGTCGGCCGCGTAGCCGGTGCCGCGCAGGCCGATCTGCCAGACCTTTTCGCCTTGCAGCAGGCCTTCTTCCACCGCGCGGCGGAAGGGCGTGCCGTGGGCGATGCGCTCGCCGAACATGTCGTCGTTCACGTCCGCATGGGCGTCCACATGCACCATCGCCACCGGCCCGTGCCGCTCGGCCAATGCGCGCAGGATGGGCAGCGCGATCGTGTGGTCGCCGCCCAGCGTCAGCGGCCGGCAGCCGTGCGCGAGCACCTCGCGGTAGAAGTCCGTGATGATCGGCAGCGACTTCTCCAGCGAGTAGGTGTTGATCGGCACATCGCCCAGATCGGCCACCTGCAGCGCGTCGAAGGGCGCCGCACCCGTCGCCATGTTGTAGGGCCTGATCAGCGCCGATTCGGCCCGGATCTGCCGCGGCCCGAAGCGGGCGCCCGGCCGGTGCGAGGTGCCGATGTCCAGCGGCACGCCGATGAAGGCGGCGTCCAGCCCGGCGGCGCTGCTGGCCACCGGCAGCCGCATCATCGTGGCGATGCCGCCGAAGCGCGGCATGGTGTTGCCGCCGAGCGGCTGGTTCAACGAGGGAGTTGGCGTCGTCATGGCGGTGTCCACTGTGTCCACGGGCCCGTTCAGCGGCGGCGACCCCGCACCCATTCGAGTGCGAGCATCAGCGCGGTCGTGAAGACCGTCAGCAGCGTGGCGACGGCGGCAATCGTCGGGCTGATGTTCTCGCGGATGCCGGTGAACATCTGGCGCGGCAGCGTCACCTGGTCCGGCCCGGCGATGAACAGTGTCACCACCACCTCGTCGAAGGACGTGGCGAAGGCGAACAGCGCGCCCGAGATCACCCCCGGCGCGATCACCGGCAGCGTGACACGGAAGAAGGTCTGGACCTGCCCGGCGCCCAGGCTCAGCGAGGCGCGCACGAGGTTCTGGTTGAAGCCCTGCAGCGTGGCCAGCACGGTGGTCAGCACGAAGGGTGCGCCCAGCGCCGCATGGACGACGATCAGGCCGAGGTAGGTGTCGGCCATGCCGATCTGCGCGAAGAACAGGTAGCAGGCCACGCCCACCACCACGATCGGCACCACCATCGGCGCGATCAGGATGCTCATCAGCAGGCCCTTGCCGGGAAAGTCGGCCCGCGCCAGCCCCACCGCGGCGAGGGTGCCCAGCACGGTGGCCAGCAGCGTCGCGGCCGGAGCGACGATGAAGCTGTTCTTGGCGGCGCGGCCCCATTCGGGCGCGTGGAAGAGGTTCTCGTACCACTGCAGCGACCAGCCCGGCATGGGATACGCCAGGAAGGAACTCGACGAGAACGACAGCGGCACGATCACCAGGATCGGCAGCAGCAGGAAGACCAGCAGCGCCACGCACAGGCCGCGCAGCGCCCACCAGCCGAGCTTGTCGGCCAGCGTCGCATAGGCGGGGAACTGGGGGTTCAGGGCAGACAGGATGGCGTTCATCGGGTGCGTTCCTCAGCCCAGGCTCAGTTCGGATTTGACGATGCGGCGGTACACCGCATAGAGCACCAGCGTCGCCGCCAGCAGCACGGCGCCCAGCGCGCAGGCCATGCCCCAGTTCACCTCGACGTTGGTGTACTGGGCGATGTAGTAGGACAGCATCTGGTCGTCCGCGCCGCCCAACAGCGCCGGCGTCACGTAGTAGCCGATGCACAGGATGAACACCAGCAGCGCGCCCGCGCCGATGCCCGGGTAGGTCTGCGGCACGTAGACGCGGAAGAAGGCGGCCAGCGGCGCACTGCCCAGGCTCACGGCCGCGCGCAGATAGGTCGGCGGCACCGACTTCATCACGCTGTAGAGCGGCAGGATCATGAAGGGCAGCAGGATGTGCACCATCGCGATCACGACGCCGGTGCGGTTGAACAGCAGCGCGATCGGCTCGCTGGTCAGGCCGATGCCCATCAGCGCGGTGTTGACCAGTCCCTCGCGCTGCAGCAGCACGATCCAGGCGGCGACGCGCACGAGGATCGAGGTCCAGAAGGGCACCAGCACCAGGATCATCAGCACGTTGGCGTGGCGCGCCGACAGCGTCGAGAGCCAGTAGGCCAGCGGATAGGCCAGCAGCAGGCAGCACAGCGTGACGACCGCGCTGATGTGGAAGGTGCGCAGCAGGATCTTGCCGAACACGGCCTGGTCGGCGGGCATGGGCTCGATGTCGCCGGCCGCGCTGCGGCGGTGGTCGACCGAGGCGAGCAGGTAGTCGGGCGTCCAGCGGCTGGCGTTCTTGGCGATGGCCTGCCAGTACTTGGTTTCGGACCAGCGGGGATCGACGGCGAGCAGCTTCTCGCGCACCTGCTCGGGGGTCAGGCTTTCACCGGCGGGGGCCAGCGGCAGCGCCCGGTAGGTGCCCATGACCAGCGAGCGGGCGCCGGCCACTTCGGAGTTGAGCCGCCGGGCCAGCGTGCCGGCCTGCGCGGACTCGGGCAGGGCGCCCAGGTCCTGCGCGAGCGCGGCGAATGCTGGCGCTGGCGGCGCGCTCTGGCGGTCCCACTTGGCGAGCGCCTGTCCGGTGTGGACGAGCACGTCGGCGACCTCCGGGTTCTCGACCGCACGCTTGAGCAGCGCGCCGATCGGCACCAGGAAGGTCAGCAGCAGGAACACCAGCAGCGGCAGCGTGAGCGCCACCGCCATCTGCTTGCGGCGTCGTTCGGCGCGTTGCAGCGAACGGGCGAGATCGGCCGAGCCGATGGGGGCGATGGCGGCGGTGCTCATGGCGCTGGGCTGCTCCGGTCTGACTTACTGCGCCGCCCAGGCGGCGAAGCGCTTTTCCAGTTCCTCACCCTGGTCGGCCCAGAAGGTGATGTTGAACTTCAGCGCGTCGCCGCTGTTGGCCGGCGAGGTCGGCAGCAGCGCCAGGGTCTTGGCGTCCAGCTTGGCCAGCGCCTTGTTGTTGGTCGGGCCGTAGGAGATCAGCTTGGCGTACTCGGCCTGCGCGTCCGGCTGCGAGGCCGCGGCGATGAACTTCATGGCCAGGTCCTTGTTCGACGTGCCCTTGGGCAGGACCCAGTAGTCCAGGTCGTAGATGCCGCCGGTCCAGGAGATCTTCAGGTTCTTGCCTTCGCGCTGGGCGGCGTCGATGCGGCCGTTGTAGGCGGTGGCCATGACCACGTCACCAGCGACGAGGAACTGCGGCGGCTGCGCGCCGGCTTCCCACCACTGGATGCTGGGCTTCAGCTCGGTCATCTTCTTGAACGCGCGGTCCGCGCCGTCCTTGGTGGCCAGCACCTTGTAGACATCGGCGCTCTTGACGCCATCGGCCATCAGCGCGAATTCGAGGTTGTAGCGGGCGCCCTTGCGCAGGCCACGCTTGCCGGGGGTCTTCTTGGTGTCCCAGAAGTCGGCCCAGCTCTTCGGGCCATCCTTCAGCTTGTCGCCGTTGTAGGCCATCACGGTCGACCAGATGAAGATGCCGACGCCGCATTCGTGCACGGCCGCGGGCTGGAAGTCGGCCTTCGGCGCGACCTTGGCCCAGTCGATCTTCTCGAACAGCCCTTCGTCGCAGCCGCGGGCCACGTCCGGGCTTTCCACTTCCACCACGTCCCAGGTGACCTTCTTGGTCTCGACCATGGCCTTGATCTTGGCCTGCTCGCCGTTGTATTCGACGCCGATGATCCTGGTGCCTGTGGTTTTCTCGAAGGGCTCGACGTAGGCTTTCTTCTGCGCGTTGCCATTGGCGCCGCCGAAGTTCACGACGGTCAGCTGGTTCTGCGCGAAGGCCGCGCCAGCGACGAGCGTGGCGGCCACGGCCAGGGAGACGGAAGCGGTTTTCATGGGGGAGAAACTCCGGGGTGAACGGCCGTTGTCGGCGAGGTGGAAGGGAATCGGGCCTGGGATCGGGATCGGGTGCGGCTCAGGCATAGACGCGCAGGAATTCGGGCGGAAAGCGCAGCCACACCGGCTGGCCGGCTTGCGGCGCCACGGCGCTCAGCGGTACCTTGACCGTGGCCTGGGCCTGGCCGGCGATGGCGCAGCGCAGGCGCAGGTGGTCGCCGTAGTAGAGGACGTCGTTGATGGCGGCCTGCACCACGTTGGCGAGGTCCGCTGGCGCTGTCAGATGTGCTTCGATGCGCTCCGGGCGCACGGAGGCGGCCACCTTGGCGCCGGGCACGGCGTGGTTGATGTTCAGACCCGCCAGGCGCTCGCCGGTCGGCAGCACCAGCTCGCAGCGGTCTTGGTCGTCGGCGCCGAGCGTGCCGTCCAGCACCGTGCTGTCGCCCACGAAGCCGGCGACGAAGCGGTTGGCCGGCGTCTCGTAGAGCTGGCCGACGGCGTCGATCTGCTGGATCAGGCCGTCGTTGAACACGGCGACGCGGTCGCTCATCGTCAGCGCCTCGCCCTGGTCGTGGGTCACGTAGACGAAGGTGATGCCGAGCTGGCGGTGCAGCTCCTTCAGCTCGATCTGCATGTGCTCGCGCAGCTGCTTGTCCAGCGCACCCAGCGGCTCGTCCATCAGCACCAGCTGCGGCTCGAACACGAGGGCGCGGGCCAGCGCCACGCGCTGCTGCTGGCCGCCGGAGAGCTGGGCGGGGTAGCGGTCGCCCTTGCCGCCGAGCTGGACCATGTCGAGCGCCTTGGCGGTGCGGCGGGCGATCTCGTCCTTGGGCACCTTGCGCACCGTCAGCGGATAGGCCACGTTGGCGCCGACCGTCATGTGCGGGAACAGCGCGTAGTTCTGGAACACCATGCCGAAGTGGCGCTTGTGCGGCGGGGTGCGCGTGATCGGCTTGCCGTCCAGCAGGATCTCGCCCGCGGTCGGTGACTCGAAACCGGCCAGCATCATCAGCGTGGTCGTCTTGCCCGAGCCGGACGGCCCCAGCAGCGACAGGAATTCGCCGCGCTGGATGTCCAGGTCGAGCGCGCGCACCACCAGGCTCAGGCCGTCGTAGGTCTTCTGTACGCCTTTGAATTGAACCAGGGGGAGGCTGCTCATCGTGCGGTGTGTCCAGGGAATGTCGAGGATTGGCAAGGGCTTGCGGTGCAAGACGCCCGGACTGTAGGAGGGGGCAACCCGCGGCAACATGTACAGACAGTGGTGTGCATTCGTGCACTGTGCAGGTGGCTTTCCATGTACAGAGGGCTCTCTGTTCCCGTGTGGTGCGCTGTGTTTGTGAATGGTGCGCCGTGTGCGCCGGATCGAGGCGGAAACGCTCTGCCCATCCGCTCCATTGGCCTCTCGGGGCGTGCCGTGAAGAAACATGCCAGCCTGAAGCGGCCAGCGCGCCAGATTTGGTGTGGATGAAATCTGCGGGGTGGCCGCACGTTGTTGCATCGTTACAACTTCCGATCTTGGCGCTGGATCAAGGTTCAGTTGGCGCTCATTTTAAATACTAACGGCAAAGCATTGTTGGTGACGTGATCCCGGTAAGTCACCCCAGAAGTAACCACCAGCAAAACCTCCACAAGTCAGACCTCCGGCTAGCCGGAGGTCTAGAACAAATCAAAGCGAAGCTCAGGCTGTGGCGTCGAGGCTGGCCGACAGGATGGTCAGCCCTTCGTCCAGCACCGCGTCCGAGGCCGTGAGCGGCACCAGGATGCGGATCACGTTGCCATACACCCCGCACGACAGCAGCACCAGCCCGCGATGCGCCGCCTCCGTGACGACGCGCTTGACGCGGTCGGCGTCCGGCTGGTGCAGGTCGCCGTTCTTGAACAGCTCGATCGCCACCATCGCGCCCAGACCGCGCACGTCACCGATCGTGGCGTGGCGGCTGGCGATGTCCTGCAGGCCGGACACCAGACGTGCGCCGACTGCCCGGCCGCGTTCCATCAGACCTTCGTTCTCGAAGATGTCCATCACGGCCAGCGCCGCCGCACAGGCCAGCGGGCTGCCGGCATAGGTGCCACCGAGTCCGCCCGGCGCCGCCGCGTCCATCACCTCGGCGCGGCCGATCACGGCCGACAGCGGAAAACCGCCCGCCAGCGACTTGGCCATCGTGATGATGTCCGGCGCCACGCCCGCCTGTTCGAACCACTGTTCGCACGCCAGCCAGGTGCCCGTGCGTCCGGCGCCGGTCTGGACTTCGTCGGCGATCAGCAGGATGCCGTGCTGGTCGCACAGCGCGCGCAGGGCCTGCACGAACTCGATCGGCGCCACGTAGAAGCCGCCTTCGCCCTGCACCGGCTCGATGATGATGGCCGCCACCCGAGACGCCTCGACGTCGTACTTGAACAGCGCCTCGATCGAGGCCATCGCGTCCGCCACGCTCACGCCATGCAGCGCGCAGGGGAACTTGGCGTGGAACACCTCGGCGGGGAAGGGGCCGAAACCGATCTTGTAGGGCGCGACCTTGCCGGTCAGCGCCATGCCCATCATCGTGCGGCCGTGGAAACCACCGCCGAAGGCGATCACCGCCGAGCGTTTCGTGTAGGCCCGCGCGACCTTGATCGCGTTCTCGACCGCCTCGACGCCCGTGGTCAGCAGGAAGCTCTTCTTCGGGAAGTTACCCGGTGCCTTGGCGTTCAGGCGCTCGGCGACCTCGATGTACGGCTCATACGCCAGCACCTGGAAGCAGGTGTGCGTGTAGCGGTCCATCTGCTCCTGCACGGCCTTGACCAGCGCCGGGTGGCGGTGGCCGGTGTTCAGCACCGCGATACCGCCCGCGAAATCGATCAGGCGGCGGCCCTCGACGTCCCACACCTCGGCGTTTTCGGCGCGGTCGACGAAGATCTCGTGCGACTGGCCCAGCCCGGCGGGCAGGGCGGCGCGGCGGCGCGCCATCAGGGACGCGTTGGTGGTGTCGGTGATCTGGGGTTCGCGGTGCATTCGGGGCTCCTGGAGTGGATGGCGGACTCTAGGCCCCGCCCGATGCGCCGGCCATGTACAGCGCGCGGAACAGACCGGTGCACTGTGCAGGGCGCCCGCCCGGTACAGACCGCCCGTGCCCGGCGCTAGACTCGCTGCACATGCTCACGCTCCAATCCCAGTCCACCATTCCGCTGGTCACGCAGATCGTCGACGGCCTGCGCCGCCTGATCGACGAGGGCGCCCTGCGCGCCGGAACCAAGGTGCCCTCGATCCGCCAGTTCGCCCACGCCCACGAGGTCAGCGTCTTCACCGTGGTCGAGGCCTTCGACCGGCTGGTCGCGCTCGGCTACCTCGTGTCGCGTCCGCATTCGGGCTTCTTCGTCCGCAAGCGGGCAGCGGTCGAGAACCGCGAGCCGGCTGGCGCCGCCCGCCCCGGTTACCGCTTCGACTCGGCCTGGTACCTGCGCAAGATCTTCGAGAACCGCCACCTGACGATGAAGGCCGGCTGCGGCTGGCTGCCCAGCGAGTGGCTGTTCGAGGACGGCGTGCGCCGCTCGCTGCGCGCGCTGGCTGCGGACAACGTCGACCTGGGCGGCTATGGCGACCCGAAGGGCTTCCCGCCGCTGCGCGAGTTCATCCGCGACGCGATGGCCGAGCAGGAAATCGCCATCGCCACCGAGCAGGTGCTGCTGACGCAAGGCTCCAGCCAGGCGCTCGACCTCGTGGCGCGGCGCCTGATCCGTGCGGGCGATGCGGTGCTGGTCGACGATCCGGGCTACGCGAACCTGCTGTTCTCGCTGCGCTTTGCCGGTGCGCAGCTCGTCGGCGTGCCGCGCACTCCGCAGGGCTACGACCTTCCGGCGCTGGAGCGGCTCATCATCGAGCACCGGCCCAAGGTCTTCTTCACCCAGCCGCGCCTGCAGAGCCCGACCGGCTCCACCGCACAGCTCGCCCACCTGCACCGCGTGCTGCAGCTCGCCGAGAAGCACGACTTCCTCGTCGTCGAGAACGACCTCTACGTCGATCTCGACCCCGAACCGCGCCCCTCGCTGGCCAGCCTCGACCAGCTCTCGCGGGTGGTCTATGTCGGCAGCTACTCCAAGACGATCTCGCCGAACCTGCGCGTGGGCTACCTCGTCGCGCACCCGGACCTGCTCGAAGACCTGGCGCAGCTGAAGATGATTTCCGGGCTGACCTCGTCGGAGTTCAGCGAGCGCCTGGTCTTCGGCGCCCTGACCGAAGGCCGCTGGCGCAAGCACCTGAAGGCGCTGCGCGAGCGGCTGGCCGAGGCGCACCAGCGGGTCGCGGGGCGGCTGGCCCAGCTCGGTTTCGAGCTGTTCACCGAGCCCAAGGCCGGCATGTTCCTGTGGGCGCGCCACCCGGCGCTGCCGGACGCGGCCGAGCTGTCCAACCAGGCGGCGGCCTGCGACATCATGCTCGGTCCTGGCCACCTCTTCAGCGCCGACATGGCGCCTACCGGCTGGATGCGCTTCAATGTCGCGTATTGCGCGGACGAGCGTCTCTTCGCCTTCCTCGATCAGCGCCTGCGCACGCTTCTATAATCAAAAGCTTTGCCACATCAAGCACTTAGAGCCCTCAGGGTCGAAAGCCACGGAATGAAAGCCTCCGAAATCCGCTCCACCTTCCTGAACTTCTTCGAGTCCAAGGGGCACCAGATCGTGGCCTCGTCGCCGGTCGTTCCCGGAGACGACCCGACGCTGCTCTTCACGAACGCGGGCATGAACCAATTCAAGGACGTGTTCCTGGGCTTCGACAAGCGCCCGTACAGCCGCGCCACCACCAGCCAGAAGTGCATCCGCGCCGGCGGCAAGCACAACGACCTCGACAACGTCGGCTACACCGCGCGCCACCACACGTTCTTCGAGATGCTGGGCAACTTCAGCTTCGGCGACTACTTCAAGCACGACGCGATCAGCTACGCGTGGGAGCTGCTCACCGAGCGGTTCAAGCTGCCCAAGGACAAGCTCTGGGTCACCGTCTACTCGGAAGACGACGAGGCCTACGAGATCTGGAACAAGGTCGTCGGCGTGCCGGCCGAGCGCATCGTGCGCATCGGCGACAACAAGGGCGGACGCTACATGTCCGACAACTTCTGGATGATGGGCGACACGGGCCCGTGCGGCCCCTGCACCGAGATCTTCTATGACCACGGCGAAGACGTGGCCGGTGGTCCTCCGGGCAGCCCGAACGAGGATGGTGACCGCTACATCGAGATCTGGAACAACGTCTTCATGCAGTTCAACCGCACCGAAGACGGTGTGATGCACAAGCTGCCCAAGCCGTCGGTGGACACCGGCATGGGCCTGGAGCGCATCACCGCGGTGCTGCAGCACGTGCACTCGAACTACGAGATCGACCTGTTCGTCGCGCTGCTGGCCGCGGCCAAGAGCGCGGTGGACTTCGCCGCAGGCGTGACCGACGGTGGCGCCGGCTGCGACGCCGCGAGCCCGAGCCTGAAGGTCATCGCCGACCACATCCGCGCCTGCTCGTTCACGGTGGCCGACGGCGTCATCCCGGGCAACGCCGGCCGCGGCTTCGTGCTGCGCCGCATCGCCCGCCGCGCAATCCGCCACGGCTACAAGCTGGGCGCGCGTGCGCCGTTCTTCCACACGCTGGTGCATCCGCTGGCCGTGCAGATGGGCGACGCCTACCCGGAACTGCGGAGTAACGCCGACCGCATCTTCAGCGTGCTGAAGCAGGAGGAAGAGCGTTTCTTCCAGACCATCGCCAACGGCATGGAGATCCTGGACAGCGCGCTGGCTGCGGTCGAAGCCTCGGGCACGAAGCAGATCGACGGCGACACCGCGTTCAAGCTGCACGACACCTACGGCTTCCCGGTCGACCTGACTGCCGACGTGTGCCGCGAGCGCGGCGTGACGGTGGATCAGGCGGGTTTCGAAGCCGCGATGAACCGGCAGCGCGACCAGGCCCGCACTGCCGGCAAGTTCAAGATGGCGGCCGGCCTGTCCTACAGCGGCGTGCCGACCGCGTTCCACGGCTACGAACACCTCGCCTGCGAGACCTCGAAGGTCGTCGCCGTCTACGTGGACGGCAGCCAGGTCGAACAGGCCAACGCCGGCGACGATGCCGTGATCGTGCTCGACCACACCCCGTTCTACGCCGAAAGCGGCGGTCAGGCGGGCGACACCGGCGAGCTGCGCAACGGCACGACGCGCGTGGTCGTCGAGGACACGTTCAAGATCCAGGCCGACGTGTTCGGCCACCACGGCCGCATCGCCGAAGGCGCGGTCAAGGTCGGCGACACGTTCGCGGCCAAGGTGGACGCCGAGCTGCGCGTGAAGATCGTGCGCAACCACAGCGCGACCCACCTGATGCACAAGGCGCTGCGCGAAGTGCTCGGCGCCCACGTCCAGCAGAAGGGCTCGCAGGTCACGGCCGACCGCACCCGCTTCGACTTCGCGCACAACGCGCCGATGACCGACGCGGAAATCCGCCAGGTCGAAGCGCTCGTCAACGCCGAGATCCTCGCCAACGCCGCGGCCAACGCCGAGGTCATGGCGCTGGAGGACGCGCAGAAGTCGGGCGCGATGATGCTGTTCGGCGAGAAGTACGGCGAGACGGTGCGCGTGCAGACGATCGGCTCCAGCAAGGAACTCTGCGGTGGCGTGCACGTGCGGCGCACGGGCGACATCGGCGTGTTCAAGATCGTGGCCGAGTCGGGTGTCGCGGCCGGCATTCGCCGCGTCGAGGCGGTGACGGGCGACGGCGCGCTGGCGTATCTGCAGTCGCTGGAGACCACGGTGAACGGTGTGGCCGGTGCACTCAAGGCGGCGCCGAGCGAAATCTCGACCCGCATCGGCAGCCTGCAGGAGCAACTGCGCGCGCTGGAGAAGGAAGTCATTGCGCTCAAGGGCAAGCTGGCATCCAACCAGGGCGACGCGCTGGTCGCGCAGGCGATCGACCTGAACGGGCTGAAGGTGCTGGCCGCCGTGCTGGAAGGCGCGGACGCGGCCACGCTGCGCACGACGATGGACCAGCTCAAGAACAAGCTGAAGACGGCGGCGATCGTGCTGGCGGCGGTCGATGGCACGAAGGTGCAGATCGCGGCCGGCGTCACGGCCGATTCGACGGGCAAGGTCAAGGCCGGCGAGCTGGTCAACTTCGTCGCGCAGCAGGTCGGCGGCAAGGGCGGCGGCAAGCCGGACATGGCCATGGCCGGCGGCACCGACGCGAGCAAGCTGGCCGGCGCGCTGGCCAGCGTGCGCGGCTGGGTCGCCGAGCGCGTCTGAGGCATGCGCGACGCCCCGGAAGTCGAAGAAGACCCGTTTGCCCCGGTCCAGTCCCCGCGCCTGTGGCGCGACGAGGTCTGGACCGCCAAGGTCATCCGGAACGAGGGCGACGAGGGCTGGGCGGTGTCGATGACCCGCCACGGCGAGTCGGAGCCTGCACTGGTCGCCCCGTGGACCATGGGCCGCGACAAGAAGAACCCGAAGCCGCTGGACATGGCGGCGTTCAACACCTGGGTGAAGACGGCGTCCGAGGTGCTGCGTCGCCACGAGCAGCAGCTCCACGCCCAGCTGCACAAGAGCGCCTATGTCTCGACGGACCACGGCCGGGTGCTGGTGACGCTGGACATCGTGCCGGACGAGTTCGAGCCGAACGCCACGCTCAGCGCCTTCGATGCCGACGGCGGCGAGCTGGCCCGGGTGCGGGTCTCGCCTGCGTTCAGGCTGAACGGGGCGTCCGCGCTGGCGTGGGTGGAGTCGGAGTTCGCCCGGCCTCCGGGCTCCTGACCAGCGGTAGTCGCCAGGATGCTCAGGTGGTGTCCATGGCGTCCGGATACAGCCCGTGAACGCGCGCGAAGAGCCGGGTCAGGCCGAGCAGCACGTCGATCTGCGGCGTCGGCAGGCCGACACGCTGGCCGATCTCGCGCACGGCGGTGACGATGGCGTCCAGCTCGATCGGGCGGCCGGCTTCGACGTCCTGGAGCATCGAGGTCTTGAACGCACCGAGCCTGGCGGTGACCAGGTGCCGGTCCTCGGGGCGCTGCGCGATGTGACAGCCGATGCGCTCGCCGATCAGCGCGGCTTCGGCCATGGCCTCGGTGCAGAACTGGCGGGTCAGCGGGTCGGCCAGCACGCGGTCGATGGTGGCGCCGGTGAGGGCCGAGATCGGGTTCATCGTCAGATTGCCCCAGAGCTTGTACCAGATGTCCGCCCGCACATCGGCCGAGTCCGTGGCTTCGAATCCGGCGGCTGCCAGCAGCGCCGCGACCTGTGCGGACCGCTCCGAGCGAGCGCCGAGCGGCTCGCCGACGATCAGCCCTTGCCCCATGCGGTGCTGCACCAGCCCCGGTTCGGGCGACGCGGTGCTGGCGTGCACGACACAGCCCAGCACATGGCGCAGCGGAATGGCGGCGCGGATGGTGCCGCCGGGATCCACGCTGTCGAGCGGCGCATCGCCCAGGCCGGAGCGGCCCTCGATGAACCACCAGGGCACGCCGTTCATCGTCGGCAGCACCACGGTGTCCGGGCCGAGCAGCGGGGCGATCTCGCGCGCGACCTGCGACAGCGCCGGCCCCTTGACGGCGATGATGACCAGGTCCTGCACGCCTAGGTCGGCCGCATGGGCCGAGGCCGTGGCGACGGGCGCCTGCAGCAGCTGGTCGCCCTGGCGCAGCCGCCAGCCGTGGCTGCGCAGCGCGTCGAGCGTGGCGCCGCGCGCGATGGCGCTCACGGCACTCTGGCCGGTGGCGGCGAGCCGCGCGCCGATGAAACCGCCGATCGAGCCGGCGCCGATGATGCAGATGTTCTTCATGGCACGGTGTGGAAGGTGATGGTGGGGCATGGGCCGGGATGGTAGCGGGCGGTGTGGCTGCGCTGCTATCGTCGCGTGCATGACGCTCCCCGCCCGATTTGACCGGCTGGACCGGCTGGACGCCTTGCGCGGTCTGGCGATGGTCTGGATGACCCTGTTCCATTTCAGCTTCGACCTGAACCAGTTCCGGCTCATCCCGCGCCAGAATTTCTACGCCGATCCGTTCTGGACCTGGCAGCGCCTGTGCATCGTCACGCTGTTCCTGACCTGTGTCGGGCTCTCGCAGGCGGTGGCGCAGGCGCAGGGCACGCCGAGCGATCGCTTCTGGCGGCGCTGGTGGCGGCTGGCCGGGTGTGCGTTGCTGGTGAGTGCTGGCTCGGCGCTGATGTTCCCGCACAGCTGGATCAGCTTCGGCGTGCTGCACGCGGTGGCCCTGTCGCTGCTGGTCGTGCGCTTCGTGCGGCTGCCGGACTGGGGCTGGTTGCTGCTGGGGCTGGCGGCGATCGGGCTGGCGTCCGGTGTCGCGCATCCGGTGTTCGACACCCGCTGGACCAACTGGGTCGGGCTCGTCACGCACAAGCCGATCACGGAGGACCATGTGCCGCTGCTGCCGTGGCTGGGGGTGGTGGCGGCCGGGCTGGGTGCCGGACAGTGGTTGCTGACACACCGCCCGGGGGTGTTGCAGGGCCGATTGCCTGCAGGGCTGCAGCCGCTGGCGCGGCTCGGGCGGTGGTCGCTGAGTTACTACATGGTGCACCAGCCGGTGCTGATCGGGCTGGTGCTGGCCTGGACTTACTGTGCGCCGAACTTGTAGTCGGTCTTGGCCTTGGCCTTGAGTTCCTCGCGGAACCTGGTCATCTTGGCCTGCTGCAGACGCTGCGAGAGCTGCGGCTTGACTTCTTCCAGGCTCGGGAAGGTCGCGGCACGCGAGTCTTCGAGCATGATGATGTGGTAGCCGAACTGGCTCTTCACCGCGGTTTCGGTGAACTTGCCCTTTTCGAGCTTCACCATCGCCTGCGAGAACTCGGGAACGAAGTTGCCCGGCGCCGCCCAGTCCAGATCGCCACCGTTCGGTGCCGAACCCGGGTCCTTCGAGTTGGCCTTGGCCAGATCCTCGAACTTGGCGCCTGCCTTGAGCTGGGCGATCAGGGCCTTGGCCTCGTCTTCCTTCTCGACCAGGATGTGGCGCGCGCGGTATTCGGTGCCGCCGCCGGTGCCCTTGAGCTTGTCGTACTCGGCCTTGAGTTCGGCGTCGGAGACCGCGTTCTTCTTCTGGTAGTCGTTGAACAGCTCGCGGATCAGCAGGCTCTGGCGGGCCACATCCATCTGGCTGCGGTATTCCTCGCTGCGCTGCAGGCCGCGGGCCTCGGCTTCCTGCACGAAGATCTCGCGCAGCACGAGTTCGTCCTTGACCTGCTGTTCCAGCTCCGGCGTGCGGGGCTGGTTGCCCTGCTTGGTGACCTGGGTCATGAACGATTCGAAGCGGGACTTCGGCACGGCCTTGCCATTGACGATGGCGATGTTCTGGGCCGAGGCCAGCGCCGGCAGCAGGGCAGCCGCGAGAGCGACGGCGGACACGGCGAACGAGAGCTTCTTCATGGAGTGCGGAACCTTTTGAAAACAGAGGACGGACAAAGGCGCTGGCTCAGGCGGTTTCGGCTTCGATGGCCAGCGCGTGGATGCCCTGGGGGATCAACTCGGCGACGGCATCATACACAAGCCGATGCCGCGCAATCCGGGTCAGACCGGTGAACCGGTCCGAGCGGATGCGGACCCGGAAATGCCGTCCGGAGGCCGCTCCGGCATGCCCGGCGTGGAGGTGACTTTCGTCGATGACTTCCAGTCCGATGGGGTTCAGACGCTGCAGCAACGCCTGCTCGATGGCGAGGGCCGAGACGCCCGGTGTGTGCTTGGCGCTCATGTTCACTCTCCGTCCGGCGACTTTAGGTGGCGCGTCAGGTAGAAACCTTGCGCGACCATGAACACGAACATCAGGCCCATGCCGCCGAAGGACTTGAAGGAGACCCAGGTGCTGGTGTCGTAGTGGTAGGCGACCCAGAGGTTGAGCACGCCCATGAAGCTGAAGAAAGCGATCCAGGCCAGGTTCAGGGTGCGCCACGCGAAGGCCGGCAGGTCGATCTGGTCGCCCATCATGAGCTTGAGCAGGTTCTTGTTGGCCAGGATCGGACTCAGCCAGAAGGACGCGGCCATCACCCAGTACAGCACGCTCGGCTTCCACTTGATGAAGGTGTCGTTGTGGAAGTAGATGGTCGCACCGCCCATGACCGTCACCAGCCCGAGGCTGATCCACAGCATCGTGTCGACCTTCTGGCCCCGCAGCTTCAGGTAGATCACCTGCGCGAAGGTGGCCAGGATCACCACCACGGTCGCCAGCAGCACCGGCGCCTCCTTGGCCCCGACCGCACCACCGGCGACCATGAAACCGAACCAGTCGGTGGCGAGGGCGGCGGCCTCGTCGGCCCGTTTCTCTGCCTGGTTGAAGGTCAGGAAGAACAGGACAATGGGCAGGAAGTCGAGGAATATTTTCATCAGGGATCAGATGGATCAGGCTTCGGGCGGGCTTCGGGCGGTGCAGCGCCTGGACGGTCAGGCTGCGCCGGGGCTGAAGTCTATCGAAGCCGAGTTGATGCAGTACCGCTCGCCTGAGGGTGCCGGGCCGTCATCGAAGACATGGCCGAGGTGCGCGCCACATTGTTGGCACCGGACCTCCACCCGCACCATGCCATGGCTGTGGTCCATCACGCGCTCGATGCGGCCCTGGGCGATCTCGGCGCTGAAGCTCGGCCAGCCGCAGCCGGCGTCGAACTTGGTGCCGGCGTCGAACAGCAGCGCCTCGCAGCAGACGCAGCGGTAGGTGCCATCGGCCCAGTGGTTCCAGTACTTGCCGGTGAAGGCGCGCTCGGTGGCGGACTGGCGGGTGACGGCGAACTGGGTGGCGTCGAGCTGCGCCCGCCATTCGGCATCGGTCTTGGCAATCGGGTAGGTCATGGATGTCTCCGTGAATCGGGGCGGCGTCGGGACGGGCTCAGGACGAGCAGGAGATTTCGAGCGAGCGGGCCCAGTCGGGCGGCAGATCGGCGTAGGCGGCGTGTTCCGGCTGCTCGTCGAACGGCCGGCGCAGGACCCGGTGCAGGCGCTGCACCTCGCTGTAGTCGCCCGCTTCGGCCAGCCGGATCGCGGTTTCGGCGAGGTGGTTGCGCAGGATGTAGCGTGGATTCACCGCCTGCATGCGCACGCGTCGCTCGGCGTCCGTGCTGCCTTCGGCGCGCAGGCGCGCGTCGTAGCGGACGACCCAGCCGTCGAAGGCCTCGGCGTCGAGGAACAGGTCGCGCACCGGCTCCGGCGCCAGCGCGCCGACGGCGCCGATGCGGTGGTCGGCCAGCAGTCGCCAGGTCAGCGTGTAGTCGGTCTGGTGGCGGGCCATCAGGCGCATGAGGTCGTCGATCAGCGCCTGGTCGTCGTCCTGTTCGGTGGCCAGGCCGAGCTTGGCGCGCATGCGCTGGCCGAGCTGGCGGGTGAAGGTGTCGGGATAGGCGGCGAGCGCATCGGTCAGCACCGCGCCGATCTGCTCCTTGTCGCCGTCGATCAGCGGCACGAGCGCCTGCGCCAGCGCGTGCAGGTTCCAGTAGGCGACCTGCGGCTGGCGGGCGTAGGCGTAGCGGCCCTGCTCGTCCGAGTGGTTGCAGATGTGCATCGGATCGAAGCCGTCGAGGAAGCCGAAGGGTCCGTAGTCGATCGTCAGGCCGAGGAGGGAGAGGTTGTCCGTGTTCATCACGCCGTGGCAGAAGCCGACCGCCTGCCAGTCCGCAATCATCCCGGCCGTGCGGCGCGCGATCTCGGCCAGCAGCGCGGCCACCGGCTGTGCCGCGTCTCGGCATGCCGGGTAATGGTGGTCGATGACAAAGTCGGCCAGCCGGCGCAGCGCGGTGTAGTCGCCGTCGCGCACGTGGTGGCAGAAATGCTCGACGTGCCCGAAGCGCAGGAAGCTCGGCGCGACCCGCGTCACCACGGCCGCCGTTTCCGCGCGCTCGCGGCGCACCGGCAGGTCGGACGTGGTCAGCGCCAGCGCGCGGGTCGTGGGGATGCCGAGCGCGTGCATGGCTTCGGAACACAGGAACTCGCGGATCGACGAGCGCAGCACCGCGCGGCCGTCGGCACGCCGGGAGTAGGGCGTCATGCCGCTGCCCTTGAGCTGCAGCTCGCGTGTGCCGTCCGGCGTCTCGACCTCGCCGAGCAGCAGCGCGCGGCCATCGCCCAGCTGGCCCGCCCAGACGCCGAACTGGTGGCCGCTGTAGACCGTGGCGGCCGTGTCCATGCCGGGCCAGGGCGTGCCGGCGCTGAAGGCGGCCAGGGCGCCTTCGTGCTGCCACCAGCCGGCCGGCCAGCCCAGGTCCGCCAATGCGGCCTCGCTGACCGCGACCCAGCGCGGGTTCGGCAGCCCGTGGCCGGCTTGCCGGTGGGCGAATGGCCGGCCCAGGCCGGTGTAGCGGTTGATCCAGCGCAGCTGCGCGGGGTCGAAGGAGGGGCGTTCCAGGGGGGGCGCAGCGGTCATCGCGGCAGTGTAGCCAGCCGGCCTGATGTCGGCCGCAGCAGGGGCATCCGGACCTCCGCGCGTCCTCCTGGCGACAGTGGCCGAGGGTTAGACGCTAGCGCGTCCGGAGGGTGAACTTCCTATAGTCGATCCGACCCGCCACCGCAAAGGAACCCCGACCATGCGCACCCTGATGGGCCAGATGATGACCATGCCGCTGATGATCTCGTCGCTGCTGGTGCACGCCGCCCGGCATGCCGCCGACACCGAGATCGTCTCCAGGCGCGTCGAAGGCGACCTGCACCGCACCAACTACAAGCAGACCGAGCTGCGCAGCCGCAAGGTGGCGCAGGCCTTGGCGCGGCTGGGCTGCGTGGCCGGTGACCGCATCGGCACGCTGGCCTGGAACGGCTACCGGCACTTCGAGCTGTATTACGGCACCTCCGGCTCGCAGCTGGTCTGCCACACCATCAACCCGCGGCTGTTCCCCGAGCAGATCGCCTGGATCGTGGGCGATGCCGCCGACCGGGTGCTGTGCTTCGACCTGACTTTCCTGCCGCTGGTCGAGAAGCTGGCCGCACACCTGCCGACCGTGCAGCACTTCGTGCTGATGACTGATCGTGCGCACATGCCGGCGCAGTCCGCCATCCAGAACCTGCTGTGCTACGAGGAGCTGGTCGAGGCCGAGAACGGCGACTATGCCTGGCCGGTCTTCGACGAGCTGGCGGCGTCGAGCATCTGCTACACCTCGGGCACCACCGGCCACCCTAAGGGCGCCGTCTACAGCCACCGCTCGACCATCCTCCACGCCTTCGCATCCACCATGCCGGACGCGATGGGCTGCTCCTCCAGCGACGTGATCCTGCCGGTCGTGCCGATGTTCCACGTCAACGCCTGGGGTCTGCCGTACAGCGCCGCGATGGTGGGCGCCAAGCTGGTCTTTCCGGGGCCGCACCTGGATGGCCAGTCGCTGCACGGGCTGTTCGAGTCCGAGCAGGTGACCTTCAGTGCGGGGGTGCCGACCGTGTGGCTCGGGGCGATCAACTACATGAAGGCCAACCACCTGACGGTCACGAGCCTCAAGCGCACGGTCATCGGCGGCTCCGCCTGCCCGCCGTCGATGATGCGCACGCTGGAAGACGAGTTCGGCCTGGAGGTGATCCACGCCTGGGGCATGACCGAGCTGTCGCCGCTGGGCACGCTCTCCAGGCTCAAGGCCAAGCACAAGACGCTGCCCGCCGAGGCGCAGCACCGGCTGCTGGAGACGCAGGGCCGCGTCATCTACGGCATCGACATGGCCATCGTCGGCGACGACGGCGCCGCGCAGCCCTGGGACGGCCAGACCACGGGTCATCTGGTGGTGCGCGGGCAGTGGGTCGTCAACGGCTACCTGGGGCACCCGGCATCGCCGCTGCAGCAGATCGGCGGCCAGGACTGGTTCCCCACCGGCGATGTCGCCAGCATCGACGCCGACGGCTTCATGCAGATCACCGACCGCAGCAAGGACGTCATCAAGTCCGGCGGCGAGTGGATCAGCTCGATCGACCTGGAAAACATCGCCATGGCGCATCCGGCGGTGCTGGAGGCGGCTGTCATCGCCTGCGCCCATCCGAAGTGGGACGAGCGCCCGCTGCTGGTGGCCGTGCGCAAGGCGGGGAAATCGGTCACGCGGGACGAGCTGCTGGCGTTCTACGACGGCCGCATCGCCAAGTGGCAGATGCCGGACGACGTTGTCTTCGTCGACGAGCTGCCGCACACCGCCACCGGCAAGCTGCACAAGCTCAAGCTGCGCGAGCAGTTCAAGCACTACGTGCTGCCGACGATCTGAGCCGGTCGGACACGAGGCGGCCGGACCCGGTGCACCGCCAGGAGACTTCGACCTGACGACCCGTGTTCACGGTAGATTCCCGCCTCCGCGAGAATTTCGAAGAACCGCCCCCAACGCCCAGGCGCCGTGGACCAGCTCATCATCCATCTCCTGAACGGTTTCAGCTCCGGGCTGCTGCTGTTCCTGCTCAGTTCCGGCCTGACGCTGATCTTCAGCATGATGGGCGTGCTGAACTTCGCGCACGCCAGCTTCTACATGGTCGGCGCCTACATCGGCTATGCGCTCACCGGCGTGGTCGGCTTCTGGCCGGCGCTGGTGCTCGCACCGCTGGCGGTCGGTGTGCTCGGGGCGCTGTTCGAGCGCGGCGCGCTGCGGCGGGTGCACCAGTTCGGCCATGTGCCGGAGCTGCTGATCACCTTCGGGCTGTCCTACGTGCTGCTCGAAGTGGTGCAGCTCCTCTGGGGCCGCACCTCGGTGCCGTTCTCGCCACCGACCCAGCTGCAGGGCTCGGCCTTCACGCTGGTGCAGTCCTCGGTCGAGGGGATGCGGCTGGTCTGGGGCCAGGCGCCGGCCGAGCTATGCCAGAACACGGCCAGCGTGCTGCTGAGCTGCTCGCGGTTCCCGATGACTCGGGTGTTCATGATGGGCGTGGCGCTGCTGATGCTGGTGGCGCTTTGGGCCTTGCTGACGCGCACCCGGATCGGCCTCGTCATCCAGGCCGCGCTGACGCATCCCGAGATGGCCGAGGCGCTGGGCCACAACGTGCCACGGGTACTGATGCTGGTGTTCGGCAGCGGCTGCGCGCTGGCCGGGCTGGCGGGCGTGATCGGCGGCATCACCTTCATCACCGAGCCGTCGATGGCGGCGGTGGTCGGCTCGATCATCTTCGTGGTGGTCGTGGTCGGCGGCATCGGCTCGCTGGCGGGGGCCTTTGTCGGCTCGATCCTGGTCGGGCTGCTGCAGACGCTGCCGCTGACGGTGGATGGCTCGCTGGCCACCTTGCTCAACCAACTCTTCGGCGCCGGCATCGGCCCGTCCACCCCGGGCTGGCCGCTGCTGCGCATCACGCTGGCGCAGGCCGCGCCCGTCCTGCCTTACCTGCTGCTCGTGCTCATCCTCGTCTTTCGCCCCAAGGGGCTGCTTGGCACGCGGGAGGGCTGAGGCATGGCGTCGAACCCGTCCAAACCTTCCGAATTCCATTTCAAGCCGTGGAACGTCGGGCGCTGGGCCATCTGGGGCGGCTTCGCGCTGGTCCTGCTGCTGGCGCCCAGGCTGTGGACCTCCGGCTTCGCGCTGACGATGCTGTCGCAGATGGGCGTGGCCATCATCATCTGCCTGTCCTACAACCTGCTGCTGGGGCAGGGCGGGATGCTCAGCTTCGGCCACGCGGTCTACGCCGGCCTCGGCGCCTACCTGGCGATCCACACGCTCAACCGGATCGGCGCGGGCGCGCTCGGCCTGCCGGTCAGTCTGGTGCCGCTGGTCGGCGGGCTGGGTGGACTGGCGTTTGCGGCGCTGCTGGGCTATGTGTCCACCAAGAAGTCGGGCACGACCTTCGCGATGATCACCATGGGCGTGGGCGAGCTGGTCTGGTCGATGTCGCTGATGCTGCCGGAGTTCTTCGGCGGCGAGGGCGGCGTGTCGTCGAACCGCGTGGTCGGCCCGCCGGTGCTGGGCATCACCTTCGGCCCGCAGATCCAGCTGTACTACCTGATCGCGGTCTACTGCTTCGTCTGCACCGCGCTGATGTACGCCTTCACCCGCACGCCGCTGGGCCGGATGCTCAATGCCGTGCGCGACAACCCCGAGCGGGTCGAGTTCATCGGCTACAGCACGCAGCGCATCCGCTACCTCGCCTTCATGATCGCGGGCTTCTTCGCCGGCATCGGCGGCGGGCTGGGCGCGCTGAACTTCGAGATCGTGACGGCGGAAGTCGTCGGCGCGCACCGCTCGGGCGCCTACCTGCTGTTCGTCTTCCTAGGTGGTGCGACCTTCTTCTTCGGCCCGATCCTCGGCGCCATCCTGATGGTGATCGCGCTGGTGCTGCTGTCGGAGCTGACGACGGCCTGGCTGCTCTACCTCGGCCTGGTCTTCCTGTTCATGGTGATGTATGCGCCGGGCGGTCTGGCCAGCCTGATCATGATGAACCTGCGGGTGGCGGCCTTCGGCAAGCTGCGCCGGCTGTGGACGGCCTACCTCGGCCTGTTCGGCACGGGCGCTGCCGCGCTGGTCGGCATCGGCGCGATGGTGGAGATGGTCTACCACCGCCAGCTCAACGCCGCGCTCGGCCCCGAGCTGCGCTACCTGGGCGCCACGCTGAACACCGAGAGCGTGAACACCTGGGTGGGCGCGGTGTTCGTGCTGCTGGTCGGCGCCGGGCTGTTCGAGCTGACGCGGCGCGAGTTCGCGCGCCAGTGGGGCGACACCCAGGGCGAGATCGAGAAGGAAATCAAACGCCGGGAGGCCCTGTGAGCACCGCCAACGCTGCTGCTGCCGGTACCGCCGCCATGGCGCCCTTTGCTGTCGAACTCGACAACGTCCACAAGTCCTTCGGCAAGACGCAGATCATCCGCGGCGCGCAGCTGCAGGTCCGCCAGGGCGAGCGGGTGGCGATCATCGGGCCGAACGGCGCCGGCAAGTCGACGCTGTTCAACCTGATCAGCGGCCGGCTCGCCCCAACCAGCGGCCAGATCCGCCTGTTCGGCGAGCGCATCGAGGGCAAGGCGCCCTACGAGATCAACCGCAAGGGGCTGGCGCGCAGTTTCCAGGTCAGCAACCTCTTCCCGAAGCTGAGCGTGTTCGAGAACATCCGCTGCGCGGTGCTGTGGAGCCTGGGCTACCGGTATGCGTTCTGGAAGTTCCTGTCCGAGCTGAAGGACGCCAACGACCGCACGGACCAGCTGCTGCACCAGCTCCACCTCGACAAGCGCCGCGACGTGCTGGCGATGAACCTGACCTATGCGGAGCAGCGGGCGCTGGAGATCGGGCTGACGATCGCGGGCGGCTCGCCGGTGGTGCTGCTGGACGAGCCGACCGCCGGCATGAGCCGCGGCGAGACGACGCGCTTCATCCAGCTCATCCGCGAGGTGACCGAGGGCCGCACGCTGCTGACGGTGGAACACGACATGGGCGTGGTCTTCGGGCTGGCGGACCGGATCGCGGTGCTGGTCTACGGGGAGGTGATCGCCTTCGACACGCCGGAAGCCGTGCGCGCCAATCCGCGGGTGCAGGAGGCGTACCTCGGCTCCGTGCTCGCCCAAGGACATTGACGACAACATGCTCGAACTCGACAACCTCCACGCCTACTACGGCAAGAGCCACGTCCTGCACGGCGTGTCGCTGCGCATCGAGCCCGGCGAGATCGTCGCGCTGCTCGGCCGCAACGGCTCGGGCCGCTCGACCACGGTCAAGACGGTCATGGGGCTGGTCGACGGGCAAGGCTCGGTGCGCTGGAAGGGCGAGGAACTCCTGGGGCGCAAGGCTTACGAGATCGCCCATCGCGGCATCGGCTACGTGCCCGAGAACCGCGACATCTTCCCCAAGCTGACAGTGCATCAGAACCTGATGCTCGGGCAGAAGCAGGCGGGGAAATCCGGGCGCTGGTCGTTCGACGACATGTACGGCATGTTCCCGCGGCTCAAGGAACGCCAGCACACCGAGGCCGGCGTGCTCTCGGGCGGCGAGCAACAGATGCTCACGCTGTGCCGCACGCTGATGGGCGACCCAGACCTGATCATGATCGACGAGCCGACCGAGGGCCTGGCGCCGAAGATCGTCGAACTGGTGGGCGAATACCTGCGGGAGCTGCAGCGGCGGGGGATCAGCGTGCTGCTGGTGGAGCAGAAGCTGACGATCGCGCTGGAGGTGTCGCAGCGCTGCCTGCTGATGGGGCACGGGCGGATCGTGTTCGAGGGGACGCCCGCGGAGTTGAAGGCGAATGCCTATATCCGCAAGGAGTGGCTGGAGGTTTGAGTGGTGCAGGGTGACTTGGGCGCTGGAGGGCTTTGTTGCACAACCCGACCTGCCGACAGGTGATGGCGCAGTGACGTAGGCTGACGGGGATGAGCAAACCGGCCAAGCAGAAGTACAAGACAACGAACTGGAAGGCGTACAGCCAGGCACTGAAG
>Ga0228699_1000232_pt1 | contig 48554 bp, 46 predicted proteins | sample McNCre217_Aug_MG_FD_178016 | JGI IMG/M metagenome (GOLD analysis project Ga0228699, IMG submission 178016) | Freshwater microbial communities from McNutts Creek, Athens, Georgia, United States - 2-17_Aug_MG | ecosystem: Environmental > Aquatic > Freshwater > Creek | place: USA: Georgia... | reverse complement strand
CGCCACTGCTCGTCGGTTTTGTTGACTGGGTATTCCATGGGAATCCTCTCTTTCGCACGCGGCCATTGGTTGCCTTGCCTAATATTAAGTCGATGTCTGAGCGCCTTCCTAACGATGAATTTGCCACCGCCGAACCACACGGCGGCCGCCACCGTCGCATTCGCACCGGCCGCAACCGCGCAGGCGAGTTCTTCAAGCTGATGGCAATCTCGGGTGTGCTGGCAATCGCGGTGCTGGTAGGCCTGAAGGTTGCCGACTCTGGCAACCTGTTCACGGCTGCTCCTTCTGCACCGGCAACCGTAGCGGTGCTTGATGCGAGCAACCTGGATCTGAGCAGCGCCGCCGCAACCAAACTGGTCGACGCCGGTTTCGAGGTTGCATCGTCGTCAAAGCTGGTTGACGCCACCAACCCGAACGCAACCCAGGCCACCACCCAGGTGTATGCGTCTGACTCGTCATACCTCGACAAAGCCAACGAGGTTGCCAAGCTGCTCGGCACCGCGGTTGCAACCGTCAATGCTCAGTCGACGAGCCCAATCACCGTAGTAATCGGCACCGACTTCAAGTAACCGGCAGATAACTATCTGATAACCCAGTGCTAACAGTGCTGAAATCGCTTACATTCCCGCCAAGGCTTGGCTAGTGTTGAACGCGGTCGTGCAATATCAGGACACCTTGATAGCGACTCAGCCTCAATCGAGGTTGCACTATCGCAACAAGGAGTAACACATGGCACAGGGAACCGTTAAGTGGTTCAACGCTGAAAAGGGTTTCGGCTTCATCACTCAGGATGGCGGAGCGGACGTATTCGTTCACTTCTCGGCTATCCAGACCGATGGCTACCGCGAGCTCAAGGAAGGCCAGCGCGTCGAGTTCGAAGTTAAGAGCGGCGACAAGGGCCCTCAGGCTGACCAGGTTACCGTTCTGTAACCCCAAAGTTTGAAGCAGGCGCCACCCCTTGTGGGTGGCGTTTTGCTTTAACCACAGCGGATGCGCCGGCGCACGCTTTGATCCGGTGAATGAATTGGCAATCGGGCGGGGAGAGTGCTAAAAAGGTATTAGCACTCATGACTCTTGAGTGCCAAAAAACTTAATTCAGGAGACTGATTTCCAATGGCAAAGATCATTCACTTCGATGAGGAAGCCCGTCGCGGTCTTGAGCGCGGCCTCAACATCCTCGCTGACACCGTAAAGGTCACCCTTGGCCCTCGCGGACGCAACGTCGTTCTCGAAAAGAAGTGGGGCGCCCCGACCATCACCAACGATGGTGTTTCGATCGCTAAAGAGATCGAGCTCGACGACCCGTTCGAGAAGATCGGTGCAGAACTCGTCAAGGAAGTCGCTAAGAAGACTGACGACGTAGCCGGCGATGGCACCACCACCGCAACCGTTCTTGCTCAGGCACTGGTTCGCGAAGGTCTGCGCAACGTAGCAGCCGGCGCCGACCCAATCAGCCTCAAGCGCGGCATCGACGCAGCCGTCAAGGCCGTTATCGAAGAGCTACACAACAACGCCAAGGCCGTCGAGACCAAGGAGCAGATTGCTTCGACCGCCTCGATCTCGGCAGGCGACAGCCAGATCGGCGAGCTCATCGCCGAGGCAATCGACAAGGTCGGTCGCGAGGGTGTTGTAACCGTTGAAGAGTCGAACACCTTCGGCACCGAGCTGCAGCTCACCGAGGGCATGCGCTTCGACAAGGGCTACATCTCGCAGTACATGGTCACCGACCCTGAGCGCCAGGAAGCCGTTCTCGAAGACGCATACGTGCTCATCGTCAACTCGAAGATCTCGAACATCAAGGACCTCGTTCCTGCGCTCGAGAAGGTCATGCAGGCCGGCAAGCCGCTGCTGATCATCGCCGAAGACATCGAGGGCGAGGCTCTGGCCACCTTGATCGTCAACAAGCTCAAGGGCATCTTCCGTTCGGTTGCAGTCAAGGCCCCAGGCTTTGGCGACCGCCGCAAGGCAATGCTCCAGGACATCGCGATCCTCACCGGCGGTCAGGTTATCGCCGAAGAGGTTGGTCTGAGCCTCGACAACGTGACTCTCGAGCTGCTGGGCAAGGCCCGCAAGGTCGTAATCACCAAGGACGAGACCACCATCATCGAGGGCGCTGGCGAGGAGTCGGCAATCTCGGGTCGCGTTGAGCAGATCCGTCGCGAGATCAACAACACCGACAGCGACTACGACCGCGAGAAGCTGCAGGAGCGCCTGGCCAAGCTTGCCGGCGGTGTCGCAGTTATCAAGGTTGGTGCTGCCACCGAGGTTGAGCTCAAGGAGCGCAAGCACCGCATTGAAGACGCCGTTCGCAACGCGAAGGCTGCCGTCGAAGAGGGCATCGTCGCCGGTGGTGGCGTTGCGCTGCTGCAGGCTGGCAAGGCCGCATTCGACAAGCTGACCCTGACTGGCGAAGAGGCAACCGGTGCAAACATCGTTCGCGTCGCCATCTCGGCTCCGTTGAAGCAGATCGCACTCAACGCAGGCCTCGAGCCAGGCGTTGTTGCCGAGAAGGTTGCACACCTGCCATCGGGCCACGGTCTGAACGCAGCAACCGGTGAATACCTCGACATGCTCCAGGCCGGCATCAACGACCCAGTGAAGGTGACCCGTTCGGCTTTGCAGAACGCAGCATCGATCGCCGGTCTGTTCTTGACCACCGAGGCAGTCGTTGCCGACAAGCCAGAGCCCGCAATGGCTATGCCAGCTGCTCCTGGCGGCGGCATGGACTTCTAAGTCTCAAAACGCGAGGCGGTCGACCGAGAGGTCGGCCGCTTTTGCTTTAACGGTCGGTTCTGCTAGCCAAACAAGCGCAGGTTGGCGGCCTCGATATCGGCATACTGTTGCGCCGCGGTCGAGAGAGCAAGACCAAGTTCGCCTAGTTGGGCATGAACGGCGGATGCGGTGGTGTGCCAACGCCCAAGCGTGTCTTGAAACCCGTTGGCTGCGAGGCCCGTCCAGCTAGATTGCAGCGCGACCAGTTGGCCGTGCAGCGCGTCAACCTCGTGGTGTAGCAGCGCGATGGTCTGTTGAATGTTTGCGTTTGCCAGCGCGATTTGATCGCTGTCGACTTGAAAATTGGCCATGACGACAGCCTGTCAAGGCGGCAGCGGCACTCGCCGAAAGAGATGCAGTCGGTGGAAAACCAGGCGAGTTTTGGCGTCTAGGCCGCTGGCAGTGTGACGCGGAAGGTTGCGCCACCGCCCGGTGTCTCGAGCGCTTCGACCTTGCCGTGGTGGCGGGCAACGATCGTGGCGACAATCGACAGACCCAGACCCGAACCGCCGGTCTCGCGGTTGCGCGAGTTGTCGGCGCGATAGAAGCGCTCGAACACCTTGCCGCGCAACTGCTCGGGGATTCCCTCGCCATGGTCGCGCACCTCGAACACGATCTCGTCGCCTTGATTGCCAATCGCAACCTCGACGTGGCCTTGCGCAGGCGAGAACCGGCAGGCGTTGGCCAGCAGGTTGGTTAGCACCTGGCGCATCTGGTTCGGGTCAAAAGTTGCCGTTAGCGTGGCATCGGCGGCCAGCGGGTTCGATTCGAGGTCGAGCAATTCGATTGCTCGATTGCCATCGGCCACCGAGGCATCCTTGGCTGCAACGCGCGACAGCGAAATCAGATCGTGCTGGCCGAGTGAAATCTTGGTGCCTTCGTCGAGGCGTGCGAGGGTCAGCAGACTTTCGACCAGGCCGCTCATGCGAATGGCCTCGGCCTCGATGCGCTGCATGGCGTCGGCGACATCCTCTTGCTTCTTAAGAACACCCATGCGATAGAGCTCGGCATAGCCGCGCACCGAAACCAGGGGAGTGCGCAACTCGTGGCTGGCATCTGCCACGAACTGACGCATTTGATCGAGCGTGCGATTGCGTGAATCCATGGCGGATTCGATGCTGCCAAGCATGCTGTTCAACGAGTGGTTTAGGCGGGCGATCTCGGTCTTGCCTTCGCGTTCGACCAGGCGGCTCGAGATGTCGCCGGATTCGACCAGAGCGGCGGTGCGCTCAACCTCGCGCAGCGGGCGCAGAGCCTGCGAGATCGTTACCCAGATGGCAAGGCCGCTGATCACCAAGAGCAGCAGGCCGAAGCTTGCGCCGATGGTCGTGTATTGGCCGATCAGCAGCGCGTTCGCCTCTGTAGGCAAGGCCACCACGACCGAGCCGGGCAGGGTCTTTAGCGGCAGCGCGACCAGGCGCCATTCGTCGTATTTGGTGCTTGCCTGCGACTGCGGAATCTCGACGTTGAACGGCAGCCCGCGAGTGGTGACCACCTGTGCCAGCGTGAGGCTGTTCAGGTTCGGCACGACGCGTCCGCCGGATTCGGCCGACGAAACCAGACCGATCAACAGGTTGCCGGTGCTGTCGAGGTATGCGATGTAGTAGTCGCTTGGCAGACGCGGCAGGTCGAGCTGACGGCTGGCCAGGCGGGCCTCGACGTTGGTCGGGTCTTCGTTGCTGAGCGTGGTCGCGGTGCTGACCAGCATGGTGTCCATGTTTTGCTGCAGGTATGTTCGCAGCAGCGAGATGGTGCCGAAACTTGACACCAGCAGCAGGATGCCAATCAGCGACACCGAAAGCGCGGTCAGTTTAGAGCGCAGCGAAACGCGCTCCCAAGCGAAGGCGATGCGGTGTTTGAGCTGATGGCGCACTTGGTTAGTTTGCCTTGACCGACTTGAACATGTAACCAACGCCGCGCTTGGTGATGATCACCGGTTCGTTGGTGATCAGGTCAAGCTTCTTGCGAAGGTAAGACACGTATGATTCGACGATGCCCATCTCGCCGTTGAAGTCGTATTCCCACACATGGTCAAGAATCTGAGCCTTGGTTAGCACCCGGTTCGCGTTTTCCATCAAAAAGCGCAACAACTTGTATTCGGTTGGCGACAAATCGACCGGCTGATCGTTGACGAAGACCTCGTGAGCATCCTGGTTGATGCGCACCTCGCCAACCTCGAGAATCGCGTCCTCGGTCTGCACCTGCTTGGTGCGACGCAGAATTGCGTTGATGCGGGCAACGACCTCGTCAAGGCTGAACGGCTTGGTCATGTAGTCGTCGCCGCCAACGGTGAGCCCGGTGACCTTGTCTTGGGTCTCGTCGCGCGCGGTCAGAAATAGCACAGGCGCTTCGATGCCCATGGTGCGCAGCTTTTTGGTGACGCTGAAGCCATTCATGTCTGGCAGCATCACATCGAGCAGGATGATGTCTGGGTTGCCCTTCTCGGCCGCGAACACGGCATCTTCGCCGTTGCCAACGGCGTGCACGCTGAACCCAGCGAAGCGCAGGCTGGTCGAGAGCAGGTCTCGGATGTTTGGCTCGTCATCGACAATCAAGACTTTTACGGCTTCCATGTGAGTCAGTTTCATACGGATTGCTGAAAGAAGTCTGAGAGTTGGTTGCGTGTCGACTGAATGTCGGTGGCGTGGCCTATTTTCGAGTCGAGCAAAAGGAGATGAACTTGGCTAACAAATCGTGCATGGGCATGGGCTGCAGCCTGATCTTTGTGGCTGGCGCGATGACTTTCTTGAGCGGGTCGGCCGAACTCGGCCTCACGGTGCTGTGGCTACTGCCGACGCTGGCAATCCTGGTTGGAATCATCGAGGCCGTTCGACTCGACCGCAAACAGCGAGAGGCCAGACGGCGGCATATTCTGGGCGAACCCGAAACCACATCGAGTGCAGCCGATGGCAATCAGAGCTCGTCGGAATCCAAGATTTCGTATGAATAGCCCTGTTCTGCCAAAAAGCGTTGGCGGTTTTGGGCAAAGTCTTGATCGACGGTGTCGCGGCTAATCAGGGTGTAGAAACTCGCGCTGCGGCCGTCGGCCTTCGGGCGCAAAAGTCGACCAAGGCGCTGGGCTTCTTCTTGGCGCGAGCCATACGAACCCGAAATCTGGATGGCGACCGACGCCTCGGGCAGGTCGACCGAAAAGTTGGCCACCTTGCTGACCACCAGGGCCGTGATTTGGCCCCTGCGGAATGCCTCGAACAGGCGCTCGCGCTCGTCGATTGGGGTTTCGCCGGTGATCACATCGAGCTTCAAGGAATCGGCAATCATGTGCAGCTGGTCTAGGTATTGCCCAATGATCAGGGTCTGTTCGCCGGCATGGCGCTCGAGCAGCTTCTTGATCACGCCGATCTTGACCGGTGAGCTAGCTGCGATGCGATAGCGATTTTCTTGATCGGCGATCGCGTAATCGAGGCGCTCGAGTTCGGGCAGGTCGATGCGAATCTCGAAGCAATTCGCCGGGGCGATGTAGCCCTGGGCCTCGATCTCTTTCCACGGTGCATCAAAGCGCTTTGGGCCGATAAGCGAAAACACGTCGCCCTCTTTGCCGTCTTCGCGCACGAGGGTCGCGGTTAGACCAAGGCGGCGCCGAGCCTGCAGGTCGGCGGTCATCTTGAAGATCGGCGCGGGCAGAAGGTGCACCTCGTCATAAACGATCAGGCCCCAGTCGTTGGCGTTCAGCAGCGCGAGGTGGGCGTATTCGTTCTTTCGCTTGGTGGTGAGAATTTGGTATGTGGCAATCGTGATCGGCTTAACCTCTTTGACCGAGCCCGAGTATTCGCCGATCTCGTCTTCGGTGAGCGTGGTGCGGCGCAGCAGTTCGGTCTTCCATTGGCGAGCCGAAACGGTGTTGGTCACCAGAATCAAGGTGTTGGTTTTGGCGGTTGCCATTGCTGCCGCGCCAACGATGGTTTTGCCGGCGCCGCATGGCAGCACGACAACGCCCGAGCCACCGGCCCAGAACTTTTCGACCGCCTGAACCTGATAATCGCGGATATGCCATTCGCCCTTGTCGGCACTCGCCTTGCTTAGGTCGATGGCGTGCGGGGTTCCCTCGGCATAGCCGGCGAGGTCTTCGGCTGGCCAGCCCAGCTTGAGCAGTTCTTGCTTGACCTGACCGCGAGCCCAGGGCTGCAACCTGAAGGTCTCTTCGCCCGTGCGCTCAACCAGCAGCTCGGCAATCTTTTTGTGGCGGGCCACCTCGGCAACGACCGCCTTGTCGGTCGAGCGCAACTCGAGCTCGCCGTTGGCGTCGCGCTGAATCACCAGACGCCCATAACGGGCCATGGTCTCGACGATGTCTTGGCGCACCGAACCAGGCACCGGAAACTTTGAGTAACGGTCGAGCACCGACAACACAAAGTCGCTGTCGTGGCCGGCAGCGCGGGCGTTCCACAGGCCGAGTCGAGTGATGCGATAGGTGTGGATGTGCTCTGGCGCACGCTCAAGTTCGGCAAAAACCGCTAGGTCGTGGCGCGCATCGCTCGCCTGTGGGTGATCGACTTCAAGCAGTGCGGTCTTGTCGCTCTGAACGATCAGTGGGCCCATGGTCATCCTTAAAGCCTATGCGAGGCCGACTGCGGTGATGCTGGTCAGTGGCAATGTGCGTTCGATATCGGCCTTGCGGTCTTTTGCTCGCAGGCGACCGTTGGCCAGACCGACCGGTTCAAGCAAATAATCGATGCTTTCGCCCTGGGCGTTTTGAATCGTGATGTTCAGACGCGTGCGATTCTTGATCGCCAACTGGATCTGCCGTGTGACATCGTCGGCATCGGGAGCCACCCCGGCGCGGGCGTCTTGTTCGCGAATGCGCGCGATTTCAGCGGTGAGCGCGGCGAGCGGGTCAAGGGGTAAATCGGCTGTGTCAGGGCCATCGCCCTGCGTCGAATTCAACGTCTGCAGCGATTGTGTTGGCTCGCGACCAGCCGCGCTGAGGCTTTCGGCTCGAACCGCGGCGTAGCCGGCCTCGCGCAGGCCAAAATACAAGACCTCGGCCTCGAACAGGCAACCCAGGTCGCCGCCAGAGGTCTCGACAAGCCCATAAGGTTTCATGGCCGGGTCGTTAAGGATTCCCTTGAGCAGAATCGCGTCGCTCGAAGTTGCCACGCTGTGATCTGGCACGCTCGCGGTGTGCACCACGAGTCGCCCGAAGCGCTCTTGGGCCTCGCGCAAAAGGTATTCGACCGGCTGCGGCAGGTCTTTGCCCGACAGTCGAATCAGAAGCGAGCGGATGTCGTTGGCGCTGAGCCCGTGTTCCATGCCCAGGGTCAGGCTCAACGGCGAGATTCGATAGCTCGACGCGAAACCGATCTGCTCGCAGTCGGCAAACTCGCGAACCTGCAGCTCGATCTGAGTGGGCAGTGGCCCTGGCGCCACCATGGTCGAGTCGGCCTGCACGATCAGGCGTTCGCTGGTTGCCGGCAGTCGCTCGGCAACAAGTTCGGCGCTGCCGGCGAAATCGCCGGCGAGCAGCTTTGGTGCCCAACTCGACAACCATCCCGAGTCGGTTATGCCAATCAGGTCGGCGTGGCTAATGCTGCGCTTGAGATTCGCGGCGACAGTCGAGTCGGCCAACGGAAAATACTCGCCAAGCAGCAGATCGAGCGAATTTTCGTGTTCGCGATTCAGCTGACCCAGCAGGTCTTCGGCAACCGAATCGCCGACTCCCGCACGCCAGACCGTGGCAAGGTGATTCCATCGATCAATCGGTTGAGCATCAATCCACAGTTGTGCCTGCGAGCCAAGCTCCCAGCGATTCTGTGCGCCGCCCTTGTTGGTCGCCTCGGTAACCACCGTTAGTCGCACCGAACGCGCTAGGTCGAAGATCTCGCGCGCGTAATCGGTGGTCTTGTTCAGTCGCCCCGCGAGTCGTTTCAAATCAGGCAGGCCAACGCCGCCGCGGCCCACCACTCGCACGAGGTGCTGATCGACATAAAACACCAACTCGGTGAGTGCCTGAATGGTCTCGAAGATCGCGATTCCGCAGTCGCGATCGATCTCGGCTTGGCCGATGGGTTGGTTCGCGGCGAGGCTCATCAACGGCAACGACTTTTCGGCCGCGAGCTCGCTTGCAAGCACGAGCGCTGGCTTTTGCTTGGGTCGCAGCCTGTTCGACCACAGCGCCTCTAGAACCTCGGTGACGGCAGAGTATGCGCTCCAGCGCTCACCATCGCGAAACACAAGGAGCAACTCGTGCAGTTCGTCGATCGCGCTGCCGGGCTGCGGTTGCGCAAGCGCATCCAGTCGTGATTTTGGCAACGAAGCAATGGTCGCCTGCAGTTGACGGGTCGAGAGCAACTGTTCGCCAAGATCAAAGAAGTCTCGCGCGCCGTTGGCGTTGGTTTGTCGCCTTAGCAGCGCGGCGGCCAGTTTTGCGTCTGGCATCGCGCGCAGCTCGGCGGTGAGTCTGAGCAAGTCGCTCATTTAGCCCCCGTGCCGCTCGCAGTGTGTGGTCAGTCGACCAAAGTTTTTAGCGCTGATTGTTGGTTCGCGAACGTCGAACGATGCTGGCAACCACAACTCCAATGATGCAGAGCGCACCGACACTGAGCCCGATGAACGGATACAGCGACATGAACGCCGGCAACACAACGGCGGCCTTGGTGGTGTTCGCGTTGTGAAAGACGAGCGCCAGAATCAGGGTTGCCAGAATGCACAACACCGAGGTGGCAATCAAACCGATCGCCATGAACGAAAGGATGCGCTCAACGCGCGATGAGCTGTTGTCGGGCTGAGTGTTGGTCTGCTTTGCCATCCTTCTAGGATACGTCTCGCGGCAGGTTCTGGCACGGGGTCAAGCGCGGTTGTCGGTGGGGTCGGTTAGACTGAACGTCGCTGATTTTTCGAAGGGATCGTGCCATGCCAACCGGCAAAGTGAAGTTTTTTGATGAGGCCAAGGGCTTCGGATTCATTGCATCCGACGAGGGCGACGAGGTGTTCTTGCACGCAAGCGCACTGCCTGAGGGCACCACTGTGGTTCGCCCAGGCACTCGCGTCGAATTCAGCGTATTTTCGGGCAAGCGCGGCGCTCAGGCCATGAGCCTGCGTGTTCTTGAGGCCCCGGTTAGCCTGGCCAAGGCTGGTCGCAAGCCTGCCGACGAGATGGCGATTGTTATCGAAGACCTCATTCGTCTGCTCGACAGCCTGCGCAGCGGCAACCGCTTCAACTACCCAGAGGCCTCAAAGGGCCGCAAGATCGCGACTCTGCTTCGCAAGGTCGCTGACGAGCTGGATGCCTAAGCCAGAGCTGCAGGAATTCGCCCGCAGGGCGGCCGTCGAGAGCGCTCCCGTCAACGGAGTTGGCGCATTCGTCGAGCTGATCGAAGAGGGCGAGTCGGTTTTCACATACCTTTTTGAAACCAAGCAAAAGGGATACGTTGGCTGGCGCTGGTCGGTAACGGTTTTTGATTCTGTCGACGGTCCAACCGTCTCAGAGGTCTTGTTGATGCCAGGCGAGCAGTCGCTGGTTGCGCCTCAGTGGGTTCCTTGGTCGGAACGCCTCGCCGACTGGAAGGCTCTGCAGGCCGAACTCGAGCGTCAGGCGGCCGAAGAGGCGGCACTCGCAGCCGAGGAAGATGGCGACGACGATTCTGAAGACGACGAAGCCGAAGAAGACTTTGACGACGACTCGGTCGAAGATGAGACCGAAACCGAAGATGCAGAAGGTAACGCCGATTCTGGCGATGTCAGCGATTCGGAAGGCGATGACGAGGCCGAACTAGCGGCGACCGACCTTGAACCAGGCGAAGATGCCGAGGCCGACTCCGGCAAGGCACGTAAACGGATACCACGGTTTATGCGCCGTCGTCGCACCCGCAAAAACTAGCATCCAAGCCAAAGCAAGCAACCAGAGCCCGATTCCAACCAGAATCGCTAGGCGTGCATTGACCCGCGCAGGAGCCGGGTCTGGCTTGCGCTCGGAGTCTTTGACGTAGAACCTCACGGGTCTAACTCTAGAGCTGACCAACCACGTAGTCGATGGCCTTGGTTAGCTGCTCGACCTCGCTGAGGTCGGTTGCGGTGAAGGTCGCGACGCGAAGCTGGTTGCGGCCAAGTTTGCGATAAGGCTCGACATCGACGATACCGTTGGCACGCAGAGTCTTGGCAACCAAGGCCGCATCGACATCGTCGTTAAAGTCGATGGTCACAACGACCTGTGAGCGGTGGCTGGCATCGGCAACAAACGGGGTGGCAAACGAGCTGGCGTCGGCCCACTCATACAGGTGGTTCGAAGCCGCCTTGGTGCGCGAATCGGCCCAGGCCAGGCCGCCGTTGCCGTTAATCCAGTCAATCTGTTCTGCCAGCAAGAAGAGGGTCGAAATTGCCGGGGTGTTCAGGGTCTGGTTCAGGCGCGAGTTGTCGATCGCGGTCTTCACGCTCAAAAACTCAGGAATGTAGCGGTCGGTCGCTGCAATGCGCTCGGTGCGCTCGATTGCCGCAGGTGACATGAGGGCAAACCAAAGGCCGCCGTCTGAAGCGAAGTTCTTTTGCGGAGCAAAGTAATAGACGTCGGTCTGCAGCGGGTCAAAGTCGATGCCGCCGGCGGCCGAGGTCGCGTCGGTAAAGAACAGGGCACCGGCCTCTGCGCCGGCAACACGCTCAACCGGGGTCACGACGCCGGTCGAGGTCTCGTTCTGGGCATACGCATAGGTGTCGACGCCAGCCTCAGCCTTGAGTTCGAGGCGCGAACCAGGCGTGCCGTTGACGACGGTCGGTGCTTCGAGCCATGGGTTGGTCAGGGCGGTGGCGAACTTGGCACCAAACTCGCCGTGCACGAGGTTCTGCGCCTTGCGCTCAACCATCGAGAACGCAGCCGCATCCCAAAATGCAGTCGAGCCACCATTGCCAAGAACGATCTCGTAACCATCAGGGTTGTGGAACAGCTCAATCAAGCCTTCCTGCACACGCTTGACAAGGTTCTTGACCGGCGCCTGACGGTGCGAGGTGCCCATTAGGCGGGCGCCCTCGCGAGCGAACGCTTCAATCTGAGCCGCGCGAACACGCGATGGACCGCAGCCGAAACGGCCGTCGACTGGCAAAAACTCGGCAGGAATGATGATTTCAGGCATAGCCTCAAGTTTATTCGCGACAATAGGAACACGATGACCGCTGATCTGATCGACACAGTTGAGATGTACCTGCGCACGATCCTCGAACTCGAGGAGGAGGGGCAGGTGCCGATGCGCGCCCGCATCGCCGAGCGTCTGGAGCAATCTGGGCCCACCGTTTCGCAAACCTGCGCGCGCATGGAACGCCTTGGTTTGCTAATCGTGACCGACGATCGCCACCTAGAACTGACGCCGGCCGGCCGGCACGAGGCCGTGGCGGTTATGCGCAAGCATCGCTTGGCTGAACGGCTGCTCGCCGATGTGATTGGCCTCGACTGGGAGCTGATTCACGAAGAAGCCTGTCGCTGGGAACACGTCATCAGCGAGACCGTCGAACGCAAGATTCTTGCCCTGCTGACCGTCAAAGATGTGTCGCCATACGGAAACCCGATCCCTGGGCTCGAAGAACTTGGGTATGCGCCAGCGCGGCAGCAGTCGGGCGACGGTGTGGTGTCGCTCGTTGACCTGCCCGAGGCAATCGCAAGTCAGGGCACCCAAAAACTGCGTCGAATCAGCGAGCAACTGCAGCTCGATTCCGAGTTGCTAGCCGAATTTCGAGCCAATGGCATCGTGCCCGGTGCCCAGGTGGCCCTCAGATTCGAGGCCGAGCGCGTGCTGATCGCGGCCGGTTCTGGCACGGCCATCAGCCTTTCGCGTGAGGCGGCGGCACAGCTGTTCGTCGAAACCGACTAGGCGCTCAAAAGCCCTTTTGGTAAACTCTTGAGGTCGCGTGTGTAGACCTTGGACTACGCGATCGGGCCATTAGTCGGCTCGCTACCGGAGGTTTTCTATTGGCCCAAAAAGGCAACGGACGTCATCGCGCCGATGTCGAGCTCAATCTTCTTGAAGAGTTCGAAGTGCGCAGCCGTCGCTCGGTTCGCGAAGCAGAACGCGCTCGCCAGTCGCGCGCGGCGCGCCGCCTTGCCCGCAAACAAGCCAAACTCGAGCGCGCAAACCGACTGCGCCTAGCCCACGAAAGCGCTCGGCAGGGCAAGACCAGCGGCCGATTCATCGTGCGCCGGCGCGTTGGCAAATCGGTTCGCCACCGCAACTGGATGCGCCGCGCCGCGATGTTGGTTTCGGCCGGCCTGATGGGCGCATTCGCGCTGCCGGCATACGCATACAACCCCGAAGTCTCGGCCATGGTTGGCTTCGCCACAACAAATCCATCGTTGTATTCGAACTCGAGTGAGTTTCAGCAACTCGTTGTCTCGGCCGTCAACACCTTCAAGTTGGCGCGCGGCAACTATTCGTCGACCGATGCCGCCGAGGTTCAGCGCCAAGAGATCCTGAACGGTGTGCGCACCTATTCGGGTCTGACCGCCGAGGATTACCTGGCCAATCCGGCGTACAAGAACATCAACGCCAGCAAGGTTCTTGAGGTTGCATCGAAGTATGTCGGCACGCCGTATGTGTTCGGTGGCATCACCCCGGCGGGCTTTGACTGCTCGGGCTATGTAGCATTCGTTTTCTCGCAGTTTGGTGTTGCCTTGCCGCACTCGGTTCATGGCCAAAACCGTTTGGGCCAGCTGGTCAAAGAGGCCGATGCGCTGCCGGGCGACCTGGTCGTGTTCGACGACCTCAGCCACGACGGAATCTATGCCGGCAACGGCAACTTCTATCACTCGCCGCGACCAGGCGACACCGTTAAGTTGGCGCCGATCTTCACGCCGAACGTGCACTTCGTGCGCCTGTTCCAGCAGAAGTAATCCGTAACCCAATCTTCACCTGACACGCGGCTGTCGCCTCTGGTGTGAGCGCGCGCACGGGCATACTCTGGGCAAAGGTGCAAACGATTCGAACCGGAGGGTGCCATGACGCACAGAGCCATGCCTGCCAAGCATGTTTTTGCGCTGCAACATTGCCCCGCCCTAGTCGGTCAACAATCGACCGTTTCAAACTGACGCGTCTTCCGTTGCGGAGGCGCGTTTTTTGTTAGCCGGATCGAATCGCGTGTGCCTGCGAATGCCCGAAAGCCGTTTGGGATTTTCGAAAGGATGCCGATGCGCACACTGGTGTTGAATGCGGGCTATGAACCGCTGGCCGTTGTCTCGTTCAAGCGAGCCCTGTTGCTAGTTCTAAACAACAAGGCCACAATCCTCGCGGCAACTAGCGACGAGCCGATTCACAGCGCTCGAGCGGAATATGAGCTGCCATCGGTAATCATTTTGCAGCGCTATGTGCGCCTGCCCTCGGCCAGAGTGATTCCAGTCACCCGGCGGGGAATCCTGCGCCGAGACGGCCACCGTTGCGCCTACTGTGATCGCTCGGCAAATACGGTCGATCACGTTCAGCCACGTTCGCGTGGCGGTCGCGACAGCTGGGAGAACCTGGTGGCCTGCTGCCTCAAGTGCAACAACAAAAAGAGCGACAAGACGCTTGACGAAATTGGCTGGCAACTGCGGTTCGTTCCACGCATGCCGCAGGGGCTGGCCTGGGCCATTAGAGGTGCCGAGAAGCTCGAACCCGAGTGGGGCGAATTCTTGGAATACGGCGTCGCGGCATAGGGCCTTCGCGCGCTGTGACCTGGGACTAATTGTGGTGGCCCCGAGGTGAATCGAACACCCGACACAAGGTTTAGGAAACCTCTGCTCTATCCACTGAGCTACGGAGCCAAAATCACCAATTTCGCTGCAGCTCCGAGGTGAACATAGGCAAGTCTAAACGCCTTGTGGCAACGCCAAAGTTAGGCTTGTTGCATGGTTGAGCAGCAACAGAATTCGCAGGAAATTTCACCCCTGCAGTGGCAGCAGTGGCTCGACCAAATCAAGGCGATCGGCGGGGTAGACCCACTGGTGCATTTTGAACCAGACGCCAGTGCCTACCTTGACATCGAGCGGGCGCATCCCGGTGGTCAGGCGCAATTCATGGCAGGGCGCCCAACGCTGCTCTCGAATATGGTGCGCGATCAGGCCGCATACTCCACCAGCATTGCCACGGCGCGACGCATCAAGGCAAAGAGCGATCGCCTTGCCGAACACTTTGGCATCGAATCGATTCACGTAGCCGGTGGTTTGGTCGACATGACCGTCGATGGCTTCGATGCGAAACTGCCGATTCTGCTCTGGCCGATCTTGATGATCGGTCGCGGCGGCGACGACTTTGAATTCACTCTCGGCTTGACCCCAGAGGTAAACCCGGCGCTGATATCGGCGCTTTCCAGCAACTATGGCGTAACGCTCGATGTTGCCGAGGTGCTTCGTCGACAGTCGCTATCGTCGCAACTTTTGCCGCCCGATGTGCTCAATCTGATAGCAACCCACCTGGTCGGCCGGGGCAGCGCCAAGCCAGCGCCTGGTCTGATCCTGGGCAACTTCAGTGCGGCCATGACGCGCCTAATCGCCGACTTCAAAACCGAGGCAACCCCGCTAATTGCAGCGTTGGCCAGCGGCACAAGCCCCGAACCCGTGTCGTCGGTGGGCGAGGTCGAACCGATGCTAGTGGCCGATGCCGACACCACTCAGCGACAGATTGTCGCTAGAGCTCTGCGCGGAGATTCGTTCGCCGTCGAAACCCTGCCCGGCACCGGGTATACGCAAACGGTGGTCAACGCGCTGGCCGCGCTCGTCAACGATGGCAAACGCGTGCTGCTGGTCGCGCCGCGCCGCCAAACCCTGGTCGAGGTCGCGGATCGACTCGCGGCACTGGGTCTGAACGGGCTAGCCTTGCGCTCGACCGACACCTGGGTCGATGCGATCGGAGCGATCTCGCGCCACGAAAAGTCGCTTGGCATCGATGGCGAGGCCAAGACGCGCCGCGACGCTCAGGCCAGCGAATTGGCCGCGGCCGAGTCGGCTATTAGCGAGTATTTTGCAACACTGAACGACAAGAACGAGCAGCTGGATGTCTCGGTGGCCGAGGCACTCGGCAAACTCAGCGAACTCAGCGGCATGCCGCACGCGCCTGTGACCAACGCACGACTCGACCGCGACCACCTTGTCGACCTGAAAGACCGCACCGAGGCTCTTGAACTATTGCAGCAGGCTTTCGACCTTGGCGAGTTTGCCTTCAGCGCGAATGACACGGCCTGGTTCCAGGCCCGATTCGAGAACGCCGACCAGGTGCAGCAGGCAACAAGCCTGGCCACGCGACTTCATCAAGATGCGTATCCGCGGTTGTCGGCACAGCTTGCCGAGTTCACTAGGGGAGTCAATTTTGCGCCCGCGGCCACGGTCGAAGACTGGGGGCGCTACCTGCGCCTGTTCATCGGCATTCGCGAGACCCTGGATCGCTTTCAACCGGTTGTATTCGATCGCCCGCTCACCGAGCTGATCATCGCAACCGGGCCGCGTCGCGCCGATCAGGACTCGTCGGCCCTTGGTGCCGAGATCGAATTCGAGCCCGGGGTGTCGGCAAAGATGTCGGGCGGCAATCGTCGTCGCCTAAAGAAGTTGGCCAAGGAATACCTTCGCCCGGGCATGACCGTAACCGACATGCACGCCTCGCTCCGAGCCATCGCTCAACAGCGCGAGGAGTGGATGCGTTTTTGCACCATCCCAACCCCGCCGCAGGTTCCGTTAGGCATTGCCGACGCGCAAGTTGCGTATCAGTCGTTCGTTGGCAACCTGGAGCGGATCCAACGCCACCTCGATCCAGACTCAAACGAAGACGCGTTGACTCGCATGCCGCTCGAGTTGCTGGCCGCTCGGTTGAATTCGCTTGCCACGCAGACTGCGACCCTCGACAATCTTGGCGACCGACTCGTGATCACCGATCGCCTGCGCGGTCTGGGGTTGGGGCAGTTGGTTCGAGACCTGGCCCGCATCAAGGTCTCGCGCGAACAGCTGGCTCAAGAACTCGAGCAGGCCTGGTGGCAGAGTGCGCTCGAATATTTGGTTGGCAAAAACCCGAAACTCTTGGGCTTCGGGTCGAACGAATTGGCACGCCTTGAACAGCGCTTCCGCGAGATGGATGCGGCGCTCGTTGCCACCGGTTCACCCCTGATCGCATCGGCTCAGGCCGGCCGCTGGGCTGCGGCCATCGCCGCGCATCCGGCCGAGGCCGAAGCTCTCAAGGCTCTGCTGCGCACCGGCCACGCCACGCTGGCCTATCTGCGCGATGCCGCACCAAGTATTTGGCCGACGATGGCCCCGGCCGTCTTGGTCTCGCAATATGAGCTGCCCGCTCACATCGAGCCAGATGCCAAGTTCGACGCGGTTTTCGTGTTGGATGCCGCTGGCACTAGCTTCGTCGAAAACCTGGGTGCGCTTCGTCGCGCGAACCAGGTAATCGTTTGGGGTGACGACGCTATTGCGGCACCGGCTGCCTTCGAAATTACGCCGCGTGCGGCGAGTGCCGACGGGGCGAATTACAAGGTCGAGTCGTCGATCTTTGAGCTCGTCAGCAGGGCCTTCGGTGTCGAAACCATGCGGCACTCCTGGCGCACCACGGGGCAAACCCTCGGTCACCTGATCAATCGTGAGTTCTATCAGAACCGAATTGTCTTTGAGCCAACGGCCAGCGAGTTCATGAACGAGCCGTCGATTGCCCTGAGCCTGGTGCGCGGCGACAACCGCGCGGCCAACCTTGACGAAGGCGCAACCGAGAGCCTCGATGCCGAGGTTGCCCGCGTGGTCGAGTTGGTCACGCACCACGCCAAGTGGCACCCGCAGGATTCGCTGCTGGTGGCATCGGCAAGTGGCAAGCATGCCGAGCGAATCCGCGTCGCCGTTCAGGCGGCCATTGCCCATTCGGCCGACCTCGCCACCTTCTTTGAGGGCCACGGTCGCGAACGGTTCGAGGTTTCGTCGATGGCCGACCTAACCCACCGCGTTGCCGACCGGGTGATCTTCTCGATCGGTTTTGGCTTGACGCCACATGGCGCCCTGCTTTCGAACTTCGGCCAACTGCAAGAACACGACGGGCGTCGCTACCTAGCCAACTTGCTCGTCAGCTCGCGCCGCGAAATCACCATTGTTTCGTGCTTCGATGCCTCGGCGCTTCCGGTCGAGCAGCTAAAGAACGGTGCCGTGCTGCTGCGCGAATTGCTTCTAGCCGCTCAAAACCCATCGCCGCAACAGGGCGATTTCGCGCGCGACCCGATGCTCGCCGATTTGGCCATCCGTCTTCAAAAGCTCGGAGTTCGGGTGAACGCGGCATTTGCCGAACGCCTGCCGCTCGTGTGTTCGTATGCCAAGACGGCCGTGGTTATCGAGCCTGATTGGGCTCTGCGCGGCGACACATACTCAGAAAAGTTGCGACTGCGTCCGGCTTTGTTGCAGGCGCTGGGTTGGCGCTATGTGCGCGTGCACAGCTTCGAGCTTTTTGCTGATCCGCAATCGGTCGCGAATCGAATCGCCGAATCGATGGGCGTGCAGGTGCAGCGCGGTGCGAGTGTCGACCGAAAAGACGAGGTCGCCTTCGAAGACACTGACCTTGCCTGGGGCGACCGTCGCGCTGGCGGCAACGACTCGGGCAACGATCGACGCCTGCGCGAAGACGTGCCGCCGCACTGGGGCTAAACGAAGTTAGTTGTTTGAGCTCGAGCTGCTTGACGAACCGCTGGCAGCCGAATCGGTGCGATAAAACCCGCTGCCCTTGAAGGTCACTCCGACCTGGCCAAACACCTTGCGCAGTTCGCCACCGCACTCTGGGCACACCTTGAGGGCCTCGTCGGTGAACGACTGCTGAATGTCGAATTTGTGTTCGCACTTCTTGCAGACGTATGAATAAACAGGCATGTATCTAGTTTAAGGCAGCGAAAACGACCAGCTGCGTTGGCGTTACGACCGCATGCACCGGGCGGTCGTGCGGCTCATGCGGCACCTGCTCAAGAAGTTCGTCGTCAAAGACGACCGCAACCACGGGAATCGTGTGCTGTTGCAGGGCTCGGTCGTAGTAGCCCTTGCCCTTGCCAAGGCGATTGCCGTTTTGATCGATTGCCATTGCGGGCGCGATGATCAGGTCGACGCCATCGAGGCTCTGTGGCGCGCCGACCGCTTCGGCAAAGCCGAAGATACCCGTTTCGGTCTCGCCCTCGAAAATCACCCAGTCGAGCGAGCCGTCGGCGCGGCTAACGGGCAACAGGATTTCGATTGACGCATCCATGGCCCAATCGATAAACAACTCGGTGTCGGGTTCGGTGCCAAACGGCAAATAGCACGCCACCTTCTTGGATGCGCGTGCGGTGCACAGTTCGGCTAGGTGCCGCATGATTCCGGTTGCTAGGTCGGGGTCGTATGCCATCGCGGCTCGGCGTGCGGCGAGGTCGGTGCGCAGTGCACGCTTTTGCTCGGCAAGCGATTGGTCTGACATGCGACTAATCTTGCCAGCATGTCTCAAGGATTGGTGCTGATGCACGGCGATGTTCGCGTGCGAGGCTTGCGTCAACGCGATGCCAAAGTGCTCGAGGCTTTGATTCGGGGCAATCGCGATTGGTTGCAACCTTGGGAGGCGACCAACCCGCGTGGCTCGAACGACATCGACATCAAGGCAATGGTGCGTGGGCTGATTCGTCAGGCTAACCTGCACCAGGGGCTGCCGATGCTCATCGAGGTAGACGGGCAGGTTATCGGTCAGCTGAATGTCGCCAACATTCTGTATGGCTCGGTGGGGTCGGCGGTAATTGGTTATTGGATTGCTCCGGGTTTTGCTGGGCGCAACATCATGCCAACGGCGGTTGCATTGACGGTGGATTATCTAATCCATGTGATGGGCCTCCATCGCGTCGAGATCGACATTCGCCCAGAGAATGCGGCCTCGCTCCGCGTGGTCGAGAAACTCGGTTTCAGGTTCGAGGGAACCAAGCGCGGCTACATACACATCGCTGGCGATTGGCGCGACCACTACTCATTTGCGCTGACCTCTGACGAGGTGCGTGGGGGATTGCTGAACCGATTCGTGCGCGGCGAGGTCGTTGATCCGAGGTATCCGTTTCGCGCGTAAAAATTCTCCGATATCCAAACGATATGCGTTTGATATGCGGCCGATATTAAACACGCCGAATTAAATCCCGCGGCGCAATTAATTCGACTCATATCTTTGTCTTATGAACTTTGCGGGGTCCGGTCTGATGATGGCGATTATCGTCGCGCTTTGGCTACTCGTTTTCGTTCCGGCCTGGTTTCAGCGCAACAGCACGGCTGCCGAAGAACGAGAGTCGATGCGTTCGGTTTCGCGATCGCTGAAGGCCGAGGTTCGCGCAAACCTAAATCGCGCCAAGCGCAACAACCTGGTCGTCGAAGAACAGCGTTCAACCGCCAGCCGCGTGCGAGTGTCGGGCCGTGCCCACACCATTGCGGCCAAGATTTTTAGACTTCGTGCGCTTCGTCGCGGTCTGTCGCTCGTTATGGTTGCCGGTATGCTCGCCGCGGTCGCTTCGGTGGCGATGCTTGCCGTGTCGCAGAACTATTGGTTTGGAGTCGCCGGCGGATGCGTCACAGTCGCCGCTTCGGTCTGGGCCATTCGCGTGGTTGGCGATCGCCTGGCTATGGCCCTCGAGTCGACCGTCACCATGCGTGGCTCTGCGGCGGTTGCCCTGAACTATGCGGTGCGTGCAATGACCGCCGACGCCGGCATGGTTGCCTCGGCAAACCCACGTGGCTGGGCGCCGGTTGAACTGCCCGCACCAAAGAGCAACGTGGGTTCGATCGTGGCAACGACCATGGCCGAGGTTGTCGCTTTCGACGTAAACCAGGCTGCGCAGGTTGAAGGGCAGGTCGCGGCGCAGGTTGCTGCGGCAGGTCAAGAATTCGATATCGATCAGATCCTTGAGCGCCGACGTCGAGTCGGCTAAGGCATCGCTTCGTTTTTTCGAAATGTCTGTCAGAGACAACTAGGTATCACAATTTCGAAGCCGCTTCGTTAGGCTTTAGAAAGAACCCCCAACTAAAACATCCAGGAGTTATTACCGTGGGCATCATCAACAACTTGAAGAAGATTCTGAAGAAGAACGCCAAGCCGCTTGCAGCCGTCGTCGAGAACATCGCCGAAGAGGTCAAGGAAGAAGTTATCGAGCCAGCCGTGAAGCAGGCAGCTCAGGCTGCTAAGCCAGTAGTCAAGAAGGCTGCGACCGCGGCTAAGACCGCTGCCGCGAAGGCCGAGAAGAGCGTTTCGACCGCCAACAAGACCGTTGCTAAGGGTGCAAAGACCGCAAGCAAGTCGATCGCAAAGGCTGCCGATGCAGTCGAGAAGACCGTCGAGAAGGCTGCTTCGAAGCCTGCAGCAAAGAAGCCTGCAGCGAAGGCCGCAGCTAAGCCTGCCGCGAAGCCTGCTACCAAGCCAGCCGCGAAGGCCGCTGCTAAGCCAGCCGCGAAGCCTGCAGCCAAGACCGCAGCAAAGCCTGCAGCCAAGACCGCAGCAAAGCCAGCTGCCAAGCCAGCCGCTAAGGCCGCTGCAAAACCAGCAGCTAAGCCAGTCGCAAAGAAGCCAGCCGCTAAGTAATCAACTCAGCGAATAAAAACCCCGTCGGAAATCGACGGGGTTTTTTGTTATTCGCGGCCGGCAACCCAGGCCGCGGCTTGGTCGATCGTCGGGTGGGTAAACCGGAACCCCGACTCGAGCAGCCGATTTGCCGACATGCGCTGGTTGCAAAGCAAGAGCTCGTCGGCACCGAGGCCAAAGACCAACCTGAGCACAAAGGCCGGCACCGCAAACAAGGTAGGGCGCTTGAAGGCGCGGCCGAGGGCGTCGACCAACTCGCGGCACGTCGTGGATTGCGGTGCGGTCAGGTTGTATGCGCCGCGCGCATCCGCGTTATTCATCAGGTGAATGATTGCGCGCACCTCGTCGGTCAGGCTGATCCAGGCCCACCACTGTTTGCCCGAACCGAGTGGCCCGCCAAGGCCGGCTCGGAGGATTGGCAGCAGGCGTCCGAGGGCGCCAAGGCGCCGCGACAAGACCATGGTGGTGCGCAGCGTGACCACGCGCACCTCGCTCGGTGCCTTGAACGCCTCGGCCTCCCATGCCACCGCCAGGTCGCTTAAGAAGCCAGTGCCGCGGTCGTCGGATTCGACACAATCGCGATCGCCAGTGTCGCCATAGAAGCCCGAGGCGCTGCCGCTAAGAAACACTTTGGGTCGCGTGTTTGCCGAACGCATGGCATCGACCAGCGTGCTGGTGCTGTCGAGGCGCGACTCGATCAGTTCGCGTTTGTATTTGCTCGTCCAAGGCAACTTGCCCGTGGTCGCGCCGGCAAGATTGACGACAACGTCAAACTGGTCGATTACTCCGGCGGGCAATGGCAGCGAGCCCGGATGCCACTCAATCTCGTTCGCATCCCTGGCGGCACGACGCACGAGTCGCGAGACCTTGTGGCCTTGAGCGCTCAACTCGGTCGCGAGTGCCGAACCAATGAGTCCGGATGCGCCTGAGATCAGAATTCGCATGAAATTGCCCCAATCTGTCGTGAACCTTTGTGCTTAACTTAAGCGCGAATCGGGGGCAACTTGTTCCGCAATTTTGTAAAGGCTTTTGATGCATAACATCGCGCACTTCGACCTGAGCAGCTGGCTCATTGTTGTGGCCGCACTCTCGGTGATCGTTTTGATCGATCTATTCGTGCACCTGCGCACCAAGAAAGAGCCAACATTTCGCAGCGCATCGTTGCAAATGCTTTTGTTCGTTAGCCTCGCAATCGCGTTCACCGTATTCATCGCGAAGGAGTATGGGGCCGACGGCCCAGAACTGGCCAAGCAGTTCTTTGCGGGTTATGTAACCGAGCTGAGCCTCTCGGTTGACAACCTGTTTGTCTTCATGGTGATTCTTAGCAACTTCAAGGTGCCTCGCCGCCTGCAGTCCGAGGCGCTCCTCATCGGCATCGTCATCGCGCTGGTGTTGCGCGGCATCTTCATCGCCGTTGGCGCGGCCGCGATCGAGACCTTTAGCTGGGTCTTCTATGTCTTTGGTGCGTTCTTGATTTACACCGCATGGGGGCTCATCAAGGATGCGATTACTCCCGAGGTCGAAGACGACGCACCAGGTGGCAAGCTAATGGAATTCGTGCGCCGCCGCTTCAATACCGTCGACGAGTTCTATGGTTCGAAGATGATGGTCAAGGTCGACGGTCGTCGGGCTCTTACCCCGTTGGCATTGGTCATGGTCACCATCGGTTTTACCGACGTGCTTTTTGCCCTCGACTCAATCCCGGCCGTGTATGGCCTAACCAGCGAGGCGTTCATCGTCGTCACGGCTAACGCGTTTGCGCTGCTCGGGCTCCGTCAGCTGTATTTCTTGCTGGCTGGGCTCATGGAGCGTCTAAAGTATCTGGGCTTCGGGCTGTCGTTCATTTTGGCTTGGATTGGCGCCAAGCTGGTGTTCCACGCCATGCACAGCAATGAGTTGCCTTGGCTAAACGGCGGTCACCCGATTGAATGGGCGCCCGAAATCAGCACCGAGCTTTCGCTCACCGTGATTGTCATCACGCTGGCCATAACCGTCGTTGTGAGCCTGCTTTCGACTAGGCGCGACAACCGCTAGTTCATATCGTCGGGATCAGGCCCAACGCGACCACCACCGTCGAGAGTGGCGATGCTTGCCATCTCGGCGGCACTCAACTCAAAGTCGAACACGTCGATGTTTTGTGCCAGGCGGTCTGGGTGCGACGACTTCGGAATCACCAGGTTGCCTAGCTGGATGTGCCAGCGGATCACAACCTGCGCCACCGACTTGCCGTGCGCGGCTGCGATTGCGGCAAGCACATCGGATTCGAAACGGCCGCGGGCAAGTGGCGACCAGGCCTCGGTCTTGATGCCCTTGTCGTCGTCATAGGCGCGCTGCTCGGCCTGCTGCAGCCACGGGTGCATCTCGATCTGGTTGATCGACGGCACCGCACCGCGACCGGCAAGCAGCTTGTCGAGGTGGGTGGGCTTGAAGTTTGAAACGCCGATGCCGCGGATCTTGCCCTCGGCCTGGGCGTCTTGAAACGCATCCCAGGTCTCTACGAACAAATCCTTTTGCGGGCAAGGCCAGTGAATCAACAGCATGTCGATGTAGTCGATGTTGAGGCGCTGCAGGCTCTCGTCGATCGCCTCGAGTGCGTTGTCGTAGCCCTGACGGTCGTTCCAGATCTTGGTGGTCACAAACAGCTCTTCGCGTGCGAAGCCACTGCGGCGGATGCCGGCGCCGATTTCGGCCTCGTTGTCATAGAGCGCGGCGGTGTCGATGCGACGGTAGCCGGCATCGAGGGCCATGCGAACTAGGTCGACCGCGATGTCTTGCTCGACCTTATAAACGCCCAGCCCGAGCTGGGGCATCCAGTCGCCGTTGTTGAGTTGAATCGACGGGTTCATTTCGGGGCTAAAAGTCATCTCGAATCCTTTGGGTTTGCTTGGTATGCGTTACAGGCGGCGTTAGTCTGCGGCGTTGGTCGGCGTTGGTCGGCGTTGTGGCTAGGCCCAGGGGCCGAAGACTGGGTTCCACTCGGCAATGGTGCGTTCGCCGATAAAGCCGGCGATGTCGAACGGGTCGGCGTTCAGGGTTGTCGAAAGCGCCTCGAGCGATTCGGCACGCCAAATCAGAAGGGCGCCTGGCATGTCGACCATTGGCCCGCTGGCCAACAGGTGACCCGCCTCGAGCTGCTGTGCGAGCCACGCGCGGTGTTCTGGGCGAACCAGGCCAAGGTCGTCGGCCGATGCCGAATAGGTGTAGGTCACTGCGAAGGTTTTCACGTTAGCTCCTGGGTGGGTTCTTGGTCGAAATGATGGCAACTATGGCGGCGCCAAGGCCAAAGATCAGGGCAACCAACAGCGCCGAGACATCGCCGACGGTGTCGATTGCGATTCCCGCTAGAGCTGCGGCTGCCGAATAACCGACGAGCTGGCCCGTGTTGATCCAGCCGTATGCCTCGGCCGCGTCGCCAACCGGAATCGCCGATGCGACCATCGAACTCAGGCGACCAAAAGCAGGTGCGATGCCGAGGCCCGCGATGAAGAATGCAGTGCCGAGCCAGATTGCGTTGGTTGGGTTCACGAAGGTGAGCAGATAGCCAACGGCAACCAGACTCAGAAACCAAGACAGTGCATTCTTTGAGCGCACGCGGTTGGCGATAAACAGGCCGCCGATGATCGAACCCGCAGACAAGGCGGCCAGAGCGACTCCCGCGTCGGCCTTCGACAAAATCGCAACCGCTCCGACCTCAACACCGCTAAACGAACCAACCATGAGCAGGCCGATAATCGCGTTGGTGTAGACGCGTTCGTTTTTGAGGACGTTGCCAACCCTGCCGACGGCACGAGGAATCTCGAGGTTCGAAATTTGAGGGTTGAAGGCGAACCAGGTCGTGCCAAGCACCTGAATCAACGCCATCAGCCCGACCACCCAGGCGGTGCCGGCGGTCGACGCGATGAAGGCGGCTAGCACTGGGCCCACCACCCAGATGATCTCTTGCGCCGTGGCATCGAGCGAAAAGACGCTGTCTAGGTCTTCCTTGTTAGCCAATCGCGGATACACGGTGCGCACCGCCGATTGAATCGGTGGGCTCATCAGACCGACCCAGAATGCGAGCACGAACACGGCGAAAGCGGGCAACGTGAAGAGCGCGAGGCAAGCCATGGCCAAGGCGCCGGCGACCGCGGTCGTGATCAACACGCGACGAACGCCGTATTTGCCAAGCCAGCGGCCAAGTAGCGGGCCCGAGATCGCGGCGCCGATGGTCTCGGCACCGAGGGCGATGCCGGCAATCGCATACGACTTATGCATGTTTTCGATGTGCATCACGAAGCCGAGGCTCATCATGCCGAACGGAAAACGAGCGAGCAGCTGCGATGAAACCACGCGAGCCATGCCCGGGATTCGCAACACTGCTCTGTAGGTAGCCATAGGTGTCTAGCCTAAATCCAGCTCGGCAGCCACATGTGAATCTGCCAGTACCAGTGCGGCACCTGGGTGCCGATCCAGATCGGCAAGAAGAACAGGGTCAGGGCGAACGCTGCACCCGCGAAATAGCCCACGGCGATGCGGGCCGAGTTGCGCCGTTCAGGCAGGCGACTGTTTACAAAGTGCCGCAGTGCGAATGCGAGTGCAAGCATGAGCCATGGTTCGAATGCCACGGTGTAAAACTCGAAAACCGTGCGGTTCAGATAGAGCATCCAAGGCAGGTATCCGGCTGCGACGCCAACCAAAATCTGCCCCATGGCGCGGTCACGTTCGAGCAGCCAGCGATACGCGAGCCAGAGGATTGCGGCCGCAGCCGCATACCAAATCAGTGGATTCGGCACGGGATCGACCGCGGTCGAGCAGCCACTCGGCAGATAGCAACCGTTCTTGCCTTCGTCCCAGCCCTCATAGAACATCGATGTTGGTCGTTGCATGAACAGCCAGGTCAATGGGTTTGCCTGATAGCTGTGCGGCGTGCGCAGATTGACGTGGAACGTGTAGGCATCGCGGTGATAGTTCAACAGCGCAATCAACGGGTTGCTCGACGAGGTGCGGTCGTAGCCATCGGCTGTCAGCAGCCATCCGGCCCAACTGGCAAGGTATGTGCCCAGCGCGATTGGCACCAACAGCGCGAAGTCGATGAGCGCCTGGCCCGTGCCCTGGCGCAACCAGCCCCAGCCGAGGCGACCCTGGTCGTCGTTGGGCTCACGCCAGATGCGAGCAACGATTTCGCTGCCAACCGCATACAGGCCGAATGCGGCCAAAAAGTATGCCCCAGACCACTTGACGGCACTCGCGGCACCGAGGGCAATGCCGGCTGCAACCAGCCAGGGCCTGGCCCATCGCGGTGCCAAGCGCCCCGAATCGATGGCCGCCAGCATTGCCTCGCGGTCGCGCAACACAAACCAAAAGGCCAGCAGCGCAAAAAAGCCGAGCATGCCATCGAGCAACGCCACTCGGCTCATGACGATTGCCTGACCCTCGATGGCCATGAAGAACGCGGCCAAGAGTGCCCAGGTGTGCGAACGCAGTACCTGTTTGCCGACCACGAAGACCAGGCCGACGGTAGCGGTGCCAATCAGCGCGACCGCGATGCGCCACGACCAGGCGTTCTCGGCGCCGCCCAGCCACATGCCCAACCCGATCAGCCATTTGCCGAGCGGAGGGTGCACCACAAAGCTCGGATCGGCCAAGAATCCGTTGACGGCACCCGACTCGAATTTTTCGTTGTAGCCGGCCGGCCAATTGCGTTCGGCGCCGGTGTTCCAGAGCGACCACGCATCTTTCACGTAATAGGTCTCGTCAAAGACCAACTTTGCGGGGCTGCCCAGGTCGAACAGGCGCAAGAAAGCGGCCAACGCAATCACTAGCCACGGCGAGACGCGTTCGAACAGGCGGGCACCTTCGGTGGTGGAACGCAGTCGATCTAGCCAGGCAATCACTCGTTCAGTCTAGTTTTGGGGCCGACAAAAAGGCCGTCGGTATGGCTCGTCGGAATCCCTGCGACAATGAACCGTGCTAATCCTCGCGGCTACTCCAATCGGCAATCTTTCTGACGCCTCGCCGCGCCTGCTCGAACACCTCGAAAACACCAGATTCATTGCCGCCGAAGACACCCGCTCGCTGCTCAAGTTGGCCAATTCGCTGGGCGTCAAACTTGCGGCAAAACTCTTCAGCCTGCACGAACACAACGAGTCCGACCGCCTCGCGCAACTGGTCGAAATCGCGGCCGAACAGGATGTGCTTGTCGTCAGCGACGCGGGCATGCCAACCGTGAGCGACCCTGGCTTCTTGCTCGTTCGCGCCTGCGTCGAGGCTGGCGTCGCAGTGACCGTCGTGCCGGGGCCATCGGCCGTGCTGGCAGCGCTCTCGGTTAGCGGCCTGCCGACCGATCGCTTCACGTTCGAGGGCTTTTTGCCGCGCAAGTCGGGCGATCGCCGCAAGGCATTCGAGGCGCTCTCGGGAGAGACCCGCACGATGGTGTTCTTCGAGTCGCCGCACCGAATTCTCGAATCGCTCGAAGACGCCGCTGCGGTGCTCGGGGCCACCCGTCAGGCCAGTGTCAGCCGCGAACTGACCAAAAAGTTTGAGCACACCGAGCGCGGCACGCTCGCCCAACTGATCGAGTGGGCAAAGAGCGAACCGAAGGGCGAGATGGTGCTGGTGCTGGCTGGGGGAGTCAAGACGGCAAAGAACCCAAACGAGTTGGTCGAGCTAGTTCTGGCGCTCGCCGAATCGGGAACCGGGCTAAAGCAGGCCGTGGCCGAGGTGGCCACCGCAAACGCCGTGGGCAAGAGCGAGCTGTATTCACTCGCGCTGGAGGCTCGCGCGGGCAAGCGCTCGTTAAACTAGAGGCATGCCAAACAACAGCGGTAAGTCGTTCTATGCCACGACGCCGATCTTTTATGTCAACGATGCCCCGCACATCGGTCACGCCTACACCGAGGTAGCCACCGACGTGCTCACTCGCTGGCACCGCCAGCGCGGCGAGAACGCATTCATGTTGACCGGCACCGACGAGCACGGCGAAAAGATTCTGCGCACGGCCGCCGCAAACTCGACCAGCCCAAAGGCGTGGGCCGACAAGCTCGTCGAAGAGGCCTGGCTGCCTCTGCTCGACACGATCGACATCGACAACCAAGACTTCATCCGCACCACCGAGCCTCGTCACGAGGCCAACGTGCAAAAGTTCTTGCAGCACCTGTACGACACCGGTTTTATCTATCGCGGCGAATACGAAGGCAACTATTGCGTCGGTTGCGAGGAATACAAGACCGAGAACGACCTGTTGCCTGGCGAGGGCCAGTTCGAGGGTCAAGACGTCTGTGCGATTCACTCGAAGCCGGTCGAAAAGCTGGCCGAGACCAACTACTTCTTCAAGCTGAGCGAGTTTCAGCAGCGCCTGCTCGATCACTTCGAGGCCAACCCGACCTTCATTCAGCCAGAGTCGGCTCGCAACGAGGTCATCTCGTTCGTGCGTCGCGGTCTTGAAGACCTGTCGATCTCGCGTTCGAAAGAAAAGTTCGACTGGGGAATCGACATTCCTTGGGATAACAGCCACATCACCTACGTTTGGTTCGACGCGCTGCTCAACTACATCACCGCGATCGGTTATGGCTCCGATGACGCCGAGCTCAAGGCTCGCTTCGAGCAGCTGTGGCCTGCGTCGGTTCAGGTGGTCGGCAAGGACATCCTGCGATTCCACGCGGTCATCTGGCCGGCGATGCTCATGGCTGCGGGCCTAGCCCCGGCCGAGCGCGTCTTTGGCCACGGTTGGTTGTTGGTCGGCGGCGAGAAGATGTCGAAGTCGAAGCTCACCGGCATCGCCCCGAGCCAGATCACCGACACCTTTGGTTCGGATGCGTTCCGCTATTACTTCATGAAGGCCATCAGCTTTGGTCAAGACGGCTCGTTCTCGTGGGAGGACCTGTCGGCGCGTTACCAGGCCGAGCTCGCCAATGGTTTTGGCAACCTGGCCTCGCGCGCAATCGCGATGATCAACAAGTATTTCGACGGCGTGGTGCCGGCAGCAAGCGAATTGACCGAGGGCGACCGTGGCGTTTTGGCCGTGGCCACCAAGGCCGTAGTCGACGCCGATGCCGCCATCGATCAGATCGCGATTCATGAGGCGATCGGTGCCGTCTGGACCCTGGTCGACGAGCTCAACAACTACATCACCGTGCAGCAGCCATGGGTATTGGCAAAGGACGAAGCCAACGCCGAGCGCCTTGCCACGGTCATGTATGTGATTGCCGATGGCCTTCGTTCGCTCGCGATTCTGTTGAACCCGGTCGTGCCAAAGTCGACCGCGAAGCTCTGGGCCGCATTGACCGGCGGTTCGCTCGGCGAGCTCGCCGAGCAGACCATCGCTTCGGCCGGCGAGTTCGGTGGCCTCAAGGTTGGCACCAAGCTCGGCGCGCTCGAAATTCTCTTTCCGCGTATCGAGCAGGAGTAGCCGTTCGTGTGCGCGAGTGAACAGCAGCTCGCCGATGCAGCGGCTCCATTCGTGCGCAGCAAGTCGGCCGGCGATGAGGTGGTCGAGAAACGACCGATGAACTACGCGCCCGTGCCCGAACCACTCGAGATCGGGGTCTATGACAACCACTGTCACCTCGAATTTGCCTTCGACGACGCCGAGGTTCCAATGGACCCAATCGCGAACCTCGACCTGGCTAGCTCGGTTGGCATGAAGGGGGTCGTTCAGGTTGGCGTGACTCTCGAGAGTTCGATTTGGTCGGCCGGTTTTGCGGCTCGCGAACCGCGCGTCTTGGCCGCCGTCGCGCTGCACCCAAACGAGGCGCCACTGTATGCGACTCGCGCCGAACTCGATGCCGCGATCGACACGATTGCCGAATTGGCAACCCAGCCACGCGTGCGTGCGATTGGCGAGACGGGGCTCGACTTTTTTAGAACCGAGGGTGCCGAATCGATCGTTGCCCAGCGACACAGCTTCGAACGGCACATCCAGATTGCCAAAGACAACGACATCGCGCTGATGATTCACGATCGCGACGCACACGACGACGTGGTCGAAACCCTGCTGCGCGTTGGTGCGCCAAACAAGGTGGTCTTTCACTGTTATTCGGGCGACACCTCGTTGGCCGAGATTTGCAACGAGCACGGCTGGCACATGTCGTTCGCGGGCAACATCACGATCAAACGAAACCAGCACCTGCGCGACTCACTGAGGCTCGCTCGCCGTGAACTCATTCTGATCGAAACCGATGCGCCATTCTTGAGCCCCGAGCCATATCGCGGTCGATCGAATTCGCCATACCTGGTGCCGGTGACCCTGCGTTTCATGGCCGCAGAACTCGAACTCGAAATCAATGAGCTGGCCGCCATCTTGAACGCCAACACCGAGCGGGTCTATGGCTCGTGGGCAGAGGGGCTCTAATGACTCACCAGGTTGAATTGCTCGGCGGCGCCGACATTCGCGAACTGGCAGCGCGCCTCGATGTGATGCCGACCAAAAAACTCGGGCAGAACTTCGTGACCGATCCAAACACGATTCGCCGTATCGTTGCCGCCGCCAAGCTGACCGGTGACGAGACCGTTGTCGAGATTGGCCCTGGCCTTGGCTCGTTGACACTCGGCCTGCTCGAGGTCGCCAAGCGCGTAGTCGCCGTCGAGATCGACCCAAAGTTGGCAGGCGAACTCGAGGCAACCATCGCCAAGCGTGCCGCGGGCTGCGACTTCACGCTCGTGCGTGGCGACGCTTTGCAAGTTTCGCAGTTGCCGAACGCCGCCGGTGAACTCTTGCAACCGGATGCGCTTGTTGCCAACCTGCCTTACAACATCTCGGTGCCGGTGCTGCTGCACTTTCTTGAGACCTTTGCCAGCCTGCAGACCGGTCTGGTGCTGGTGCAGGCCGAGGTCGCGCATCGTCTGGCGGCCAAGCCGGGCAACAAGATTTATGGCGTGCCGAGCGTAAAACTGGCCTGGTATGCCGAGGCGGCCCTAGCCGGCAATATCGGCCGAAACATCTTTTGGCCGGTGCCAAACGTCGACTCGGCGCTGGTCTATTTCGCGAAGCGCCAGCAGCCGTTGGGCGACGAGGCGCTGCGACTGGCAGTGTTTGACGCGGTTGACGCGGCCTTCGGCCAGCGTCGCAAGACCCTGCGCCAGGCGCTCGCCGACTGGGCGGGCAGCCCACAAGACGCGGAGCGCATCCTGATTGCCGCCGGTATCGACCCGCAGAAGCGCGGCGAACAGCTCGACGTGCACGACTTCGTTCGCATTGCGAGCGCCAAGTGACCGAGGTCGAATCGCAGGTTGTGGTTCGGGCGACCGGCTTTCAGCGCGAGGAGTGGTTCAAGCTGCTCGACGCGCGAAATGCGCAGGCGCTGAGCGAACCCGAGATCGAGGCCTGGCTGCGCACAAACACCAAACTCGACGACTGGTGGTCGACCGCGATTGCGGGCTGGTATGTCGCCGCGCGAGGCCTGGCGTCGGGTCTGCAGGCCAAGACCGGGCTTTTTGCCACCGCGGTATCGCGCGATTTTCAGGTCGAACTGCCACGACTGTTTTTGGTGCTCGTCGACCTTTCGGCCTGGCCAAACGAACCTCGCCCGCGCATGCTGCTGCGCAAAGAAAACGAGCGCTTTCAGGTGGTATTCGACGATGCCTCGCGCGCGATGCTGACCTTCATCGAACATCAACCCGGTTACATCACGGTTGTGGTGACGCACGAGCTAATCGAAAACGAGTCCGACATCGACGGCGTCGAAAAATACTGGACGCGCCTGCTCGACAAGACCGCCGAGCGGCTGGGCGCCTGATGAGCGTGCAGCAGGTTAGCGCCTCGGCCAAGGCGTCTGTGTCGGCATCCGCACCGGGCAAGGTGAATCTGTTTCTCGGAGTTGGCGCCAAGCGAGTCGATGGATTTCACGAGGTTTGCAGTGTGTATTTGGCGCTCGATCTGCGCGACACGGTCACGGTAAGCCCTGCGGCAGAATGGTCGGTTGCGGTTGAGGGCAGCCTGCCGGTCGAGCACCTGGCGCGAGTGCCGCTCGACGAAACCAACATCGTCGTCGCCGCTGCCAAGCTCGTGGCTCGCCTTGCCGGCGTGGCCGAGCCGCAACCACTCAGTTTTGCGATTGAAAAGCACATTCCGGTTGCCGGTGGCATGGGCGGAGGCTCGGCCGATGCGGCGGCCGCGATGGTCGCTGCGAACGAAATCTATGGCGCTGGTTTGACCCGCGAGCAACTCATCAAGGCGGCTGTCGAACTCGGCGCCGACGTGCCTTTCGCGCTGCTCGGTGGGTGCGCGCTGGGCGTGGGCGTCGGCGGCGACCTGACCCCGATCGTCGTCAGCCGCAGCCACGAGTTCGTGCTACTTGCCAACGACAAGCCAATCAGCACGCCTGGTGCATACCGTCGATTCGACGAAATGGCCGTCGAACAGGGGCTAGACCCGGCGCAGTTGCCGCTTTCGCGGCCGAGCGAGGCAGCGATGGCCGAGCTAAATTCGACCGAAGACGCACCGCTCGACGAGCTGATTTGGAACGACCTCGAATCGCCGGCAATCGATCAGTTGCCCGAGCTAGATGCCGATCTTGACCTGCCATCTGGCTTTGAGGTCGAGTGGCCAACCGCATACGCCTCGTTCGTTTCGGGCAGTGGCCCGACCATCGCTTTTGCCTGCGTCGACCGACGCGGAGCCGACCGCCTGCGTGAGCAACTCGCCGAGATTGGCCGCTATGCGGTTGTCGCCGCAGGCCCGGCCGACGGCGCAAGACTGGAAGGCCTCAACTAATGGCACATCTGATGGGCGCCGAGCAGGTCAGCCTCGAATACCCGACCAAAAAGGTCTTTGACGCCATCACGCTCGGCGTGAACGAGGGCGATCGCATCGGCATCGTTGGTCGCAACGGCGACGGCAAGTCGACCATGCTCAAGCTACTTTCGCGTCGAATCGAGCCAGACGACGGCCGCGTTACGCATCGAAACGGCCTAACAGTTGGCCTGCTCGACCAGGCCGACGTGCTTGACCCTGACCAGTCGATCGGCAACGCCGTGGTTGGCGATCTGCCCGAGCACGAATGGGCTGGCAACGCCAAGATTCGCGACGTGATCGCGGGCCTGCTCAACGATCTCGACTGGAATCAGTCGGTCGGTCAGTTGAGCGGCGGTCAGCGCCGCCGCGTCGCGCTTGCGCGCCTGCTGGTGCAAGACCTCGATGTCGTGATGCTCGACGAGCCAACCAACCACCTCGACATCGAGGGTGTGGCCTGGCTGGCCGCGCACCTCAAGACGCGCTGGTCGGCAAACGCGGGCGGCCTGATCGTGGTTACCCACGACCGCTGGTTTCTTGACGAGGTCTGCAACCTCACCTGGGAGCTCCACGACGGTGTCATCGAACCTTTCGAGGGCGGCTATGCGGCCTACATTCTGCAGCGCAACGAGCGTGATCGTTCGGCCGCCGCTAGCGAGGCTCGTCGTCAAAATCTGATGCGCAAAGAGCTGGCCTGGCTGCGTCGCGGTGCCCCGGCACGCACATCGAAGCCGAAATTCCGAATGGATGCGGCCGCCGAACTCATCGCCAACGAACCGGCACCGCGCGACGCCGTGGGGTTGTCAAAGCTTGCCACCGCGCGCCTCGGCAAAGACGTGGTCGACATCGAGAACCTCGACTATTCGATCGAGGGCCGCAGCCTGTTGAAAGACGTCACCTGGCGACTAGGCCCTGGCGATCGAATCGGTTTGGTCGGCGTCAATGGTGCCGGCAAGACCACGCTGTTGCAACTGATTCAGGGCACGTTGAAGCCCGACGCCGGCCGCATCAAGCTCGGCAAGACCGTCAACATCGCCACCCTTTCGCAAGAGGTGCGCGAGCTCGACGAGTTCCACGGCGAGCGAATCTTTAGCCTCATCGCTCGCGAAAAATCGTTCTTCGTGGTCGACAAAAAGGAGGTCGGCGTCGGTCAGCTGGTCGAACAGCTCGGTTTCACCCAGGCTCAGCTGCAGACACCGATCGAAGACCTGAGTGGCGGTCAGCGTCGTCGCCTGCAGTTCTTGCGACTGCTCTTTGGCGAGCCGAACGTGCTGATCCTCGACGAGCCAACCAACGACCTCGACACCGACATCCTCGCTGCCATGGAAGACCTGCTCGACACCTGGCCGGGCACGCTCATCGTTGTGAGCCACGACCGCTATTTGCTCGAGCGCGTTACCGATCAGCAGTATGCGCTTCTCGGCGACGGCAGTCTGCGCCACCTGCCGGGCGGTGTCGACGAATACCTTCGTTTGCGCAAGCACAGCCTCACTGCGGCCCCCTCGGTTGCTGACGGCTCGCAGTCGTCGACGGCAACCTCTGCTACCGCGGCGGTGTCGTCAAGCAAGCTCACCGGTGCGGCCCTACGCGACGCCGAAAAGAACCTGGCCCGCATCGAGCGCGCACTCGAAAAGTTGGCTGGCGACGAGGCCGCGCTGCATACCAAGATGGCGGCGCACGACCAGGGCGACTACGCGGGTCTGACGGCTCTTTCGGCTCAGCAGGCCGAGCTGAACGAAAAGCGCGAGTCGCTCGAACTCGAGTGGCTCGACATCTCGGATCAGCTCGGCTAACGCGGGCAACGTCGCGACGGGCAAAACCCGACCCAATCCGCCACAAAACTTGGGTTCACCGCTCTGGCACATACCGATTTTCTGGCAGACTAGAGGGGCAGTGTTTGAGCGGCTAAAACCGTCGAATTCCTGCGTTGCTCCATGGTGTAACGGCAGCACCGCGCCCTTTGGAGGCGTTTGTCCAGGTTCGAATCCTGGTGGAGCAGCAATCGACGAGGTCAAAAGCCTCGACCGAGCAAAAACCGACACAACGGAGCGCGAATGAACCAGATGGGCGAACAGCACCTGGCCGTAGTCGTGCTCGCCGCCGGCGCTGGCACTCGCATGAAATCGAGCAAGCCCAAGGTCATGCACGAAATCGCGGGTCTGCCGCTGCTCGGCCACGCCCTCGCCACCGCTTCGTCGCTTGGTGCAAGCTTTGTGGTTCCGGTTATCCGCCACCAAAAAGACGTAATCGCGCCATACATCGAGGCGTTCTATCCGAATGCGCTCGTTGCCGAGCAAGACGAGATTCCGGGCACGGGGCGCGCGGTTGAGTGTGCGCTCGCCGTTCTGCCAGCCGACTTCCGTGGGGCGATTGTGGTCACCTCGGGCGACGTTCCAATGCTCGATGTCGCGACCCTCGAGGGTCTGCTCGACGCGCATCTGAGCCAGGGCGCAGCCGCAACGATTCTGACCGCCCACCTCGACGACCCACACGGCTACGGCCGCGTCGTGCGCACCAGCGACGGCAGCTTCCTCAAGATCGTCGAAGACCGCGACGCCACCAAAAAGCAGCTCGAGATTCGCGAGGTGAATGCTGGTGTGTATGTCTTTGACGCGCAGCACCTGCGCACCGCGCTCGGCCGCATCGGTCTGCACAACTCGCAGGGCGAAAAGTATTTGACCGATGTGGCGGCCGAGCTGCTGGCCGAGGGTTTCGACGTGCAGGGCATCCCGGTGACCGACAACTGGCTGGTTGCGGGCATCAACGACCGCGTGCAGCTTTCTGAGGTTGCGGCCGAGCTCAACAAGCGAATTTGCGAGGCCTGGCAGATGGCCGGCGTCACGATTCAAGACCCAAGCTCGACCTGGATCGACGTGACCGTCGAGCTGGGCCAAGACGTGACGCTGTTGCCAGGCACATACCTGCATGGCATCACTCGCATCGGTGGCGGTTCGACCATCGGCCCAGAGGTTGTCTTGATCGACACCGAGGTTGGCGAGGCTGCCAGCGTCGTGAAGGCGCACGCCACCGGTTCGAAGATCGGCGATGGCGCGAGCGTTGGCCCGTTCTCGTTCTTGCGCCCTGGCACCGAGCTCGGCGCCGACGGCAAGATCGGCACGTTCGTCGAGACTAAGAACGCCAAGATTGGCGCTGGTTCGAAGGTGCCTCACCTCAGCTACGTTGGCGACGCCGAGATCGGCATCAAGAGCAACATCGGTGCTGGCACGATTTTTGCCAACTACGACGGCATCAACAAGCACCGCAGCAAGATCGGATCGCACGTGCGCACCGGCAGCGACAACGTGTTTGTTGCTCCAATCGAGATTGGCGATGGCGCATACACGGCCGCCGGCACGATCGTTCGCCGCGATGTTGCGCCTGGCGAGTTGGCCATGAATGTGGCACCGCAGCGCAACCTGGCCGACTGGGTTATCCAGAAGCGCGAGGGTTCGGCTGCCGCCAACGCGGCGCTCGAGGCCAAGGCCGCCGGTGCAACCGACAAGACTTCAACCGAGAACTAAACAACAAGGCAAAGGGCACGCGCAAACATGGGTGAAATCACACTTCAGAACCAGAAGAAGCTGGTAATCGTTAGCGGTCGTGCCCACACGGCGCTGGCCGAAGAGGTCGCCGAGCTGCTGGGCACCCGCCTGCTGCCGACCACCGCCTATGACTTTGCCAACGGCGAAACCTTTGTGCGCTACGAGGAGTCGGTGCGCGGCGTTGACGCGTTCGTCATTCAGTCGCACGCCAACGGCATCAACAACTGGATCATGGAGCAGCTGCTCATGGTCGATGCCCTTAAGCGCGCATCGGCCAAGCGCATCACCGTGGTCGCCCCATTCTTTCCATACGCTCGTCAAGACAAGAAGCACAAAGGTCGCGAGCCTATCTCGGCTCGCCTGATGACCGACCTGTTCAAGGCCTCGGGTGCCAACCGCCTCATGTCGATCGACCTCCACACCCCGCAGATTCAGGGCTTCTTCGATGGCCCGGTCGACCACCTGTGGGCGCTGCCGATGCTTGCCGACTATGTTGCCTCGAAGTATGAGAGCGAGAACCTCACCGTGGTTTCGCCAGACTCTGGTCGCGTTCGCGTTGCCGACATCTGGGCAGAGCGCCTTGGCACTCCGCTTGCCATCATTCACAAGCGTCGCGATCCAGACCGCCCAAACCAGGTCGAGGCTCACGAGTTGGTTGGCGATGTTGCCGGTCGCACGTGTTTGCTGGTCGACGACATGATCGACACCGCTGGCACCATCGTTGCCGCCGCCAAGGCCCTCAAGGCCAATGGCGCCGCCAAGGTGATCGTGGCCGCAACTCACGCGGTGTTCTCGCACCCTGCGGCCGAGCGCCTGTCATCGGGAGTCGTCGACGAGGTAGTGGTCACCAACACCCTGCCGCTGCGCCCAGACCAGATGTTCGACAACCTGACCGTCATTTCGGTTGCGCCGCTGATCGCATCGGCCATCAAGGCCGTCTTCGGCGACGACTCGGTCAACAAACTGTTCCCTGGTCACGCCTAAGCCTCGCGCCAAGAACACAGGTTCAAGTCAATGGCAGCCCGTCAAACCGTAGGTCTGGCGGGCGCTGTTGCAATCGGGCTGGCCTCGATGCTCGGCGCGGGCGTTTTCGTGGTGTTCCGCGAGGGCTTTGCGCTGGCCGGCACTTGGGTTTGGGCCGCGTTGGCTCTGGCTGCGCTGGTGGCCGCCCTTAACGCTTCGTCTGTCTTTCGTCTAGCTCGTGTTATCGATCGCCCCGGCGGCACCTATGCCTATGCTCGCGTTTTCATTGGCGACGGATGGTCGTTTGCCGCCGGCTTCGCGTTTGTCGCGGGCAAGATCGGTTCGATCGCGGCCATCGCTCTCGCGCTCGGTGAATACACGTATGCGCCCGCGCGCAAGGCGGTCGGCATCGCGGCGATTTTGGTTATGACGATCGTCAACGTTTTAGGAATTCAGCGCACGGCTCGCGTGGCTTCAGTGCTTGCCGCGACCACCACTTCGTTCGTGTTGTTGACCGTGTTGATGGGGCTTGGCTCGCCACCGCCTGCGTCGAGCGAAATCTTGCCCACCGCGTCTTACTTCATTCCGTCGGTGCCAAACACGCCCAGCTGGGCGATCGTCACGGCGGCAGCAATCTTCTTCTTTGCCTTCGCTGGGTATGCGCGCGTGGCGACCCTCGGCAACGAGGTGCGCGATGCCAAGCGAAACATTCCGTTGGCAATCGTGATTGTGATGTCGGTGGTCACGGTGCTCTATTTCGGCGTTCTGTATGTGTTGAAAACCTGGCTGGGTGACGACCTCGCGGCACTCAACACTCCATTCGTGGCATTCTTCAACCTCGCTGCGCCGGGCCTCACCTGGTTGGTCTTGCCTGTTGTCGTGGCCGCAACGCTTGGCTCGATCCTCGCGCTGCTTGCTGGCGTCTCGCGCACCGCCGCCGAGATGGCCACCGATCGCGAGCTGCCGAGCGTGTTCATGGCTCGCAACCGTTTTGGGTCGCCGTGGCTGGCCGAGGTGGCGATTGCGGTTGGTGCATCGGTTCTGGTCTTGGCGGCCGACAACCTGGCGTGGGCAATCGGCTTTAGCTCGTTTAGCGTGCTGTTTTACTATGCCGTTGCCCACCTGAGCGTTTGCTTCATGCGCGGCGCCGAGATCGAGGCGGTTCGCAATCTGCTCGCGCGGTTTGCGCCCATCTCTGGAATCGTGCTCTGCCTCGCCCTGGCGCTGTGCGTTCCTGGCCCGGCATTCGTTGTCAGCAGTGCGGTGCTGGTGGCTGCCGTGCTCGTGCGCAAGGCCGTTCGCCGCGCCTGACAGCTTGCCCGCGGGCGCATCCGCCCTGTAAACTTGCCCGAGTAACAACGGCGAGGGCTGAAGTTCGCGAAAGCGAGTTGAGGCCGTGATCGACGGGGTGATTCGGCGAAGCTCTTTGCCAGTAATCCTCGCGTAAAACGCTTGAGTTGATTAGAAATCTGACAGAAAAGGAGCATCGCAATGAGCGACGCAATCAAGATTGCCGGTGAAGTTCGCACCACTTTCGGCAAGGGCTCAGCCCGCAAGGCCCGTGCCGCAGGCAAGACCCCTGCCGTAATCTATGGTCACGGCACCGACCCACAGCACATCACCCTTCCAGCACACGAGATCGCTCTGGTTCTGCGTCACAAGAACGCGTTCCTTGACATCGACATCGCTGGCAAGTCGAACCTGGTTGTTGTCAAGAGCGCAACCAAGGACCCAGTGACCCAGGTCATCGAGCACATCGACCTCGTTGTCGTTGTCATGGGCGAGAAGCTGCACCTCGAGGTTCCTGTTCACGTTGTTGGCGAAGTTCTTTCGGGCACCATCGTTGACCTCGAGCACAAGACCGTCAAGGTTGAGGCTCCTTCGCACGCAATCCCTGAGTTTGTTGTTGTCAACATCAACAAGCCAGCAGCTGGCACCCACTTCACCGCTGCAGACGTCGTTCTGCCTGCCGGTGTCAAGATGGACCTCGCTGCAGACGAGCTCATCGTCTCGATCCTCGAGTCGAAGGCTGCTCACTCGGAGGAGCTGGCTGCTCAGTAATTTCGACTGAGGGCTCGCCCTCGCGAAATCTGCGCTCCAACGCTCTATGAGCAATGACGTTTGGCTGGTAGTCGGGCTCGGTAATCCCGGGCCCGGCTATTCAGGCAACCGTCACAACGTCGGTCAAATGGCTCTTGCCGTTTTGGCCGATCGCGTCGGTGGATCGTTCAAGGTCCACAAGGCGAACGCCTCGGTTGTCGAGGCCCGGCTCGGCTTCGGCGGGCCGAAGGTGATTCTGGCCAAGCCGGGGTCATACATGAACACATCCGGTGGCCCTGTTTCTGGTCTGGCCAAGTTTTATGGTGTCGATGCCGCGCACGTGATCGTGTTACACGATGAACTCGATATTCCCGCCGACGACGTGCGGGTCAAGGTTGGCGGGGGTCACGCGGGTCACAATGGTCTGCGCGACATCATCGCGGCTCTTGGCACTCAAGACTTTGTCCGCGTGCGCATTGGCATTGGTCGCCCGCCGGGCCGTCAAGAGGTTGCCGATTTTGTGCTCAAAGACTTCTCGGCGACCGAACGCAAGTCGCTTCCGGTGACGCTCGAAATCGCTGCGGATGCGGTTGAGGCGATTGTGACTTCTGGGGCGCTTGCGGCGCAGCAGAAGTTCAACGTGTCTGCGTGACAATCTGCATCTAGTCGAAAATCTGTCGTTTTTTCGCTTCAAATTCGCTAATTGGGCAGTAAATATCGCGATATTTGGGCTGTAAAACTGGTCAAAAAAGCGCAACTTTCCCCGATCAAGACCTCCGACGCCTTCAAGCCAAAAGTCGTCGAATTTTCTGGCCAATCGGCAGAAATGAAGCAATAAATCGTCGAATTTCAATCGTGATGCAGAGCGTTCGACACCCACATCCCAAGATGGCGAGTCAACGTAAACTTGACCCCATGAGCGCGAAAAACTCTGAGGCCCACGCACGCCCGTTCGCGCACCCGAATCCTCTTCACGGCCTGGTCGACCTCACTATCGAGGGCTACAAGTTCGCCAAATTGCAGTCGCAAATCGCATCGAAGCGCCTCGACCTGATTGCGCCACTCGGTGCTCACGCGACCGTAGCGAGCGCCGTTAGCGACCTGCGCTTTGGTCATGGTCAAACCCCGGTGAGCCTGGTCGTAACCGCGACCGGCCGCGAGGCCGAAGACCTGGCGGCCAACCTTCGCGCGCTCGAACCGAGCGCCGAGGTAATCGAATTTCCGAGCTGGGAGACCCTGCCGCACGAGCGCCTGAGCCCAAGCCCCGAGACGGTGGGCAAGCGAGTGCGAGCGCTACGACGCTTGCACGAGCTGGCCAGTGCAGGCGCATCGCTCGATCACCCCGTGTTCGTTCTCGCTTCAATTCGCGCGGCGCTGCAGCCGGTGGTCGCCGGTTTGGGGGAGCGCGAACCGGTAATCCTCGAGCAGGGCCGCGACTATTCGCTGTTTGAGCTGCCGCTCAAGCTAATCGATTTTGCCTATGAGCGCGTCGACATGGTCACCAAGCGCGGCGAATTCGCGGTGCGCGGCGGAATCCTCGACGTTTTTCCGACTACCGCCGAGCACGCAATGCGCCTCGAATTCTTTGGCGACGAACTCGAAGAGATTCGTCTGTTCGGTGTCTCAGATCAGCGCACAATCACGGGCGAATCGGCAACTGCGGCGGGCGCAGATGACAACGGCCGAATCGCCGCAATCACCATTTATCCGGCTCGCGAACTGCTGATTACGCCGAGCGTGGCCAACAAGGCTCGTCAGATGCAACACGAGTTTCCGAATATCAGCACCATGCTAGCCAAGATCGCCGAGGGCATGCCGGTCGAGGGCATGGAGTCGCTGGCGCCCGTGCTGGTCGACGCACTCGAGCCGATCACGGCAACCCTGCCAACCGATGCCGCCGTCGTGCTCATCGCACCCGAGAAATCGGCTGCTCGCGCCGCCAGCCTCGTCGAAACCAACGAGGAGTTTTTGCACGCCGCCTGGGATGCGGCAACCGAGGGAGCCCAGGCGCCGATCGACCTTAGCGCCGGTGGATTCATGGACATCAGTCAGTTCAAGGATTCGCTCGGCGGGCGGCAGCTAATCACAGTCAGTCAGTTTGGTGCCGACGACGACGGCCTAATCGACCTCGGTCTGTTTGAGATTCCCACGTTCGTGGGTGCCGACGGCCAGCGCGAAACCAGCATCGTCGATTGGATTCGCGATCAATTGGCCAACAAGCAGCGCGTGCTGATCACAGCCGAAGGCCACGGAACCATCGAACGCATTACCGAGATGCTGCGCGCTCAGGGCCTGACCGCCGAGTTGATCGATCAACTGCCTGGCGACCACAACAAGCGCAAGTGGCCGGCCAAGAGTGTGCTGACGATTCAGGCCACCCTGCGCAAGGGTTTTGCCGCGCCCGAGGCCGAGTTGATTGTGCTGACCGAAATCGAATTCTTTGGTCGCAATCAGGCCTATGTGAATCCCGAACGCCGTCGCCTTGCCGCCAAGCGCGGGCAGGCGGTCGACCCGTTGAACCTCAGGTCGGGCGACTATGTGGTTCACGAGGTGCACGGCATCGGTCGCTTCAAAGAACTCGTCACGCGAGCCGCCGGAGTCGGCAGTCAAAAGCACGATCGCGAATACCTTTTGATCGAATACGCACCGAGCAAGCGCGGCTACCCGGGCGACACCCTCTATGTGCCAACCGACCAGCTCGACATGCTCACGCGTTACGTTGGCGGCGAGGCGCCGGTGCTCAGCAAGATGGGCGGCACCGAGTGGGCCAAGGTCAAGGGCAATGCGCGCAAGGCCATCCGCAAGATTGCAATCGACCTGGTCAAGCTCTACAGCACCCGAGTTAAGTCGAAGGGCCATGCGTTTGGGCCAGACACAGCCTGGCAACGCGAACTCGAAGAGGCGTTTGCGTATGTCGAGACGCCGGATCAGTTGACCACGATCGAAGAGGTCAAACGCGACATGGAGCGCGAGGTGCCGATGGATCGCCTGCTCGCGGGTGACGTTGGCTATGGCAAGACCGAGGTTGCCGTGCGCGCCGCGTTCAAGGCGATCCAAGACGGCAAACAGGTCGCGCTCCTCGTGCCAACCACGCTCTTGGCCCGCCAACACTTTGAGACATTCGTTTCGCGCTATGCCGGGTTCCCGGTGAACGTGCGTCAGTTGAGTCGATTCCAGACCGAAAAGGAATCGAAAGAGATCATCAAGGGGCTGGCCGACGGCAGCGTCGACATCGTGATCGGAACGCACCGAATCTTTGGCGCGAGCGTGCGATTCAAGAACCTCGGGCTCATCATCATCGACGAAGAGCAGCGCTTCGGCGTCGAGCACAAAGAAAAACTCAAAGACCTAAAGCACAACGTCGACGTGTTGGCGATGTCGGCAACGCCTATTCCGCGCACGCTCGAGATGGCGATCACCGGCATCCGCGAGATGTCGACCCTGGCAACTCCGCCCGAGGAACGCCACCCGATCCTGACCTACATCGGTGCCTACAGCGAGAAGCAGGTTGCGGCGGCAATTCGACGCGAACTAATTCGCGAGGGTCAGGTGTTCTTTGTGCACAACCGCGTGCAGAGCATCGACAAGGTGGCCAAAGAGCTGGCCGAACTGGTGCCCGAGGCGCGCATCGCCGTGGCACACGGGCAGATGGGCGAGCACGAACTCGAGCAAGTGGTCGTCGACTTCTGGCAGAAGAAGTTCGATGTGCTGGTGAGCACCACGATCATCGAGACCGGCATCGACATTCCGAACGCAAACACCCTGATTGTCGACCGAGCCGAAAACTTTGGCCTCAGCCAGTTGCACCAGATTCGCGGACGCGTTGGGCGCAGTCGCGAGCGCGCATACGCATACTTCTTCTATTCACCCGACAAGCCGCTGACCGAGACGGCTCACGACCGTTTGGCGACCATCGCGCAAAACAACGACCTTGGTTCGGGCATGCAGGTGGCAATGAAAGACCTCGAGATTCGTGGCGCCGGCAACCTGCTCGGCGGCGAGCAGTCGGGGCACATCGCGGGTGTTGGGTTCGACCTTTACCTGCGCATGATCGGCGAGGCCGTCGCCGACTTCAAGGGCGAAAAGGTCGAGAGCCCGGCCGAACTCAAGCTCGAGCTGCCGGTCGACGCCCACATTCCTAACACCTATGTCGATAGCGAGCGTCTGCGTCTCGAGGCCTATCACAAGCTCTCGGCCGCATCGGGTGAGCTTGGCAATCGCGCTCAACTAGATGCGATTCTCGCCGAACTTGCCGATCGCTATGGCGAACCTCCGGCCGCCGTGCGTAACCTGATCGCGGTCACCGAGTTGCGTCAGCAGGCCAATCGACTGGGTCTAAAGGATGTCAACATTCTGGGCATGCAGGCCAAGTTCCAGCCGGTGCGGTTGCTCGAATCCGACCAGGTGCGCATCTCGCACCTCTTTCCGGGCATGCGCTATCTGGCTTCGGCTGAGACGCTCATGTTGCCTGCTCCGAAAGATGCCAATGGCGAGCCGATGCGCGACCAGGCCGTGATCGACTGGACGTGGGCCGTGCTCGCTCGCGTTTTTCCACCCCAGTGAAAATGTGATTGATATCACTTCAGTCGCAATCTACTATTTAGTTACACCCCTGGATGCTTCGGCTACCAGTTAGAAGGCCCCGTTATCGGGGCCTTCGGTATTTAAACTCACACCCACTCAGGTGGAACGTGTATTTCTCCATGGGCGTCTTTAAGCATCTGGTCGAACTGACTCGCTTGTAGCTGTTCGAGGGTGATTGTGCGGGCAAATTCAACGTTTGTGGACCGCAATTCTCGGTTCGCTTTTGTTCCTTCATGAAATGGGAATAGCAGTCCCACACGGCATTCGAACTCTTCGGTGAGCATTTTGATTGGGCCAACTTGGTCAGAGTCGTTGGTGACGACTACGCCTATTTCGCAGGCGCTCGTTAGCAGGTCAGCCACGAGGCGTCCAGCTAGGTTTACATCGGTGCCTTTTTCTTCGGTTTTGAGCACCTTGGTCGTCAGCCAGGCCGTTCCAGATGCGTGCTCGACTTTCGGCAAGGCCACTAGGTTGCGGGCGTCGACACGGAAGTTGCCATAGATGATTTCAATCGTGAACGCACGTGTCGCTAGAGCTCGAAGGTAAACCTGTTGCCGTTGAGGAGCCCTGGCATCGAAAGTCGCGCCGGGTTTTAGGCGGGCTGTGAAATAGTAAACCTTTTGAATATCAAACTCGGGCAAGGCCAGCTGCGCTAGGGCCAGTAGGTCGAGCCATTTGACGCCTGCGCGACCCGACAGGCTCCGCTTATACAGGTTGAAGCCGTCTACATAGACATTCGCTTTTGCTCGGTGCATGCTTCAGATTATGAACTGGTTGCCCGACAATACCCGTGCTAGGCCAATCCTGTGGATAACTGCCTTGAAAGTAAATTGGCGGCCTTTTCACAGCCTTTTGCCAGCCAACATGGGCATTCTGATAACGCAACGAGGTTGACCAATCGATTGCGAAAGGGGTTTCAAATGAACATCGACGAACGTCAGCAAGAGCAGACTCCATACATCGAAGATCGCGCCCTTACTTGGAAGACCATGTCGCGAGCGGGTCGCGTGGCTGTCTCGGCGGGAATCCTCGCCGTTGGTGCATTCACGGTTGCCGGCCCAGCAATGCCGGTCATGGCGCAGATTCTGGGTCTTGTTGACCCTAATCACAAGCTTCTCGACGCCGCCGATGCACAGCAGTTACCACCTCAAGGAAACACGATTCCTGGCGCCAACGGCATTGGAGCCGTCCCTGCGCCTGGTGTCCAGGTTCCTGGCAACGGTGACGTTGCCGGTGCCGGCCCTGCCGTTGGCGCTGCCGGCGTCCAGCCAAACATCCAGTCCATTCCGCCCGTCAATGTGGCACCAAACTTCAATGGCAATGCATCGGGTTCGACCATCCAGCTGCCGGCAACCACTCCAAACTTTGGCAACACCACGAGCGCGACTCCTAGCGCGGGCGGTGGAACGACCGGTGGTGCCTTTGGTGGCAAGTCGGGCAAGGGCGGCGAGCGTGGCGAATACGGCGACCGTCAGGGTGGCGAATCTGAAGGCAGCGACGACTAGTCGCTAATCGCTAGCGCGCCACCAGCGAGCGGGCATGAAACACTTGTTGCATGACCACGTCTAAGTCGCACCCAGAACTCGAAACCCTCATCGCCACCGCGCACACCCTGCGTGCTCCTGGCGGCTGCCCGTGGGACGCCGAGCAGACCCACGAATCTCTCGTGCAGTACCTGCTTGAAGAGACCTTCGAGCTGATCGAGGCCATCGAGTCTGGCAATCGCGACGAGATCATCGAAGAGCTCGGCGACGTGCTCTATCAGGTCGTCTTTCACAGCGACCTAGCGGCAACCGGCAGCCTGGGCGAACCATTCGACCTCGAAGACGTCGCTCGCGTGAGCACCGCCAAGATGCGCAACCGTCACCCACACGTCTTCGGCAACGAGGAAGAACTAGAGAAGTATGCCGCTAAGACCGGCGACGACGTAATGCTCAACTGGGATGCCCACAAGAAGCGCGAGAAGCCCGAGCGCATGAGCGTGCTCGATGGAATCCCCGAAGACCTGCCCGCCCTCGCCCGCGCCAACAAGGTGCTCGGCAAGGCCGAGAAGCTCGGAATGCTCGATGCCGACGCGCCAGGAGCATTCAGCATCACCGGTGAGGATGAGCTCGGCGCAATCCTGCTTGCCGTCGTGCAGTCGGCTCGAGCCGCTGGCCTCGACTCAGAGCGCGCCCTCCGCGGTGCAGTCCGCTCGCTATCGACCGAGATCCGCGAATACGAGCTCGAGGATGCGGTTGACGCGGGCGTGATCGCTATTCCAGCCGACGACTAGGCGCTCAGGTAACCCGCAGCCAACGTCCAGCATCCGCACACGACTGCCGCAGAGCACACTCAGAGTGCGCGACTAAACCTGAACTCACAGGGGTGAAAAGCCCATCCAGTGAGTGAAAGGTTCAACGATGACCGCACAAAACGACAACACCCAGCCCTATGACTTTGAGCGCGGTGAGCAAGCCGACGCGGCAACCTCGCCGACTGCCAGCGCTTCAAGCAAGCGCCTAGTCAGGCTCTCCGCGAAGGCCAAGTTGGCGCTTGCTGGCGCCGGCATCGCGATCGCGTCGGTATCGGGCACCGCAGCGGTTATGGCCGCTACGTTGCCCATCTCGCAGGTGCAGCAGTTCGGTGCCGGCCACTCTGGTCAGCAGGTCCCGCAAGGTCAACAAGGTCAACAGGGCCAGTTTGCTGGGGAACAGGGCATGAGCCAAGGCGGTCAGCCTGGCGGCCAGTCGGGCTCGTCGGGTTTTGGCTCTGGCAACTCGAGTGGCTCGAGCAGCGGCGGCAACGCTAATCAACACAACATGCAGGGCAGCATGCCTATGCAGCAGCAGGGCGGTTTCGGCGGCCAAATGCAGCAGGGTGGCCAGCCGTCATTCGGCAACCAGTCGAATGCGACGCAGAACGGTTAGGAAACCAGCATGGTCCGTTTGGCCCGAGGCGAACTGGTCTCGGGTCGCTTAGGCGCTTCTAAGCTGCGTCCTGCTTGTAAACGGAGTCTTGGTGAAACTCCAAAAAGTACGCTTGGTCACTGTTGAAGCGTCCGTACTTTTGAAGAGGGTCGATTGACCATCGTTCGAGAACATCTGGCGCGAGTTGCGGTGAAACCAACATCGAACCATTTCTTTCGAAGGATATGAGCCCTTTATCGAACAACTTGTCGACATGTGGAGATAGGAAAAGACCGTTGTTGCCATCGAGTCTTTCTTCCGAATCTGAGCCACGCCAGGGTTTGATGTGACTAGCTATCAATAATTCGGTAGCCTCGACACCCGTCACTCTGCACGAAGTTTCTATCGTTTGCACTCTCTCGCGGAATAAGCCTTGACCTCTACGGGCCTTAATAAGTGTCACGCGCATGGTCTCGGGGAGAGCAGTGTCGAGAGCGATTTCTTGCTCTTCGATGTCGAACTGTAGATCCTCGAGACGAGCGCTCTCGATGGCGGGAACCTTTGCGTCGCTAAGTATTAGCAACAGGCTGCCAAGCTCTGCGTTGATAGAAGACAAGTAAGCCTCTTTGCCGTCGCCATCTGCCTTTAGTGGGGAGTACTTTGCAGGCAAAAGCGGCTGGATTTGCATCCAGAAGTCCTTGGGGGCGATTGGGTTTTCGAGTTTTCGGAAGACGACGTCGATGCGCCACCCGGTCGCGCTCCAATTCTGCCCAATGGCGCCGAATGCCCTAGGTTTTTCCGCTGTGTAAGCGGTGCTGCTTGCAACTCCCACGGCGCGAATTCGGCCATCGGCGTAGGCAAAAATGATATCTAACGGCTGCACTTCAGTCATAAAGTCCCAGTGTTGATTTCTGTGACCGTTCGATTTCAACTTCGGCGACCACATGTATCCGCCTGTGAATTCATGCAAATAAGTCAGCCTGTTACTAACCCACCAATAACGCATAGATACCCCCTCGGATCAGGCCAGGCTAACGCGAAGTTAGCATTAGATCAAATGAGCGGAGGTTTAGTGGACTCGAGCATTCACGTAGTCGCAGCTGTCATTACAGCCGATGCCAAATTCCTTTGCGCTCGCCGGAAACCCGAGAAATCGATGGGCAGTCTCTGGGAGTTTCCAGGTGGCAAAGTCGAGTCAGGTGAGGCCCCGAATCTAGCTCTCGAGCGCGAGCTCGAGGAGGAGTTGGGACTCACGATCGGCGTTGGTGACAAGCTCGGCGAAACCATTACGGGAATCGCTCCACAAATCCTGCTTGAGTTCTACGAGTGTGAACTTCAGTCACAGATTCAAGTTCACAGCACCGATCATGACCTAATCGTTTGGCTACCCCGCGAGGAGCTGCTTTCGCTCGAATGGGCGCCAGCCGACTTGCCGTTCGTCCAGCAGCTGGTCGGCCAAGCCTGAGCCGCCGGCCCCAAAGCATCTGACAAACTTGATGCATGGCTAAAGACGTGCACCCGCCTCGCGGCATGCGCGACTTCCTCACCGCAGACAAGTCGC
>Ga0228699_1000231_pt1 | contig 48604 bp, 34 predicted proteins | sample McNCre217_Aug_MG_FD_178016 | JGI IMG/M metagenome (GOLD analysis project Ga0228699, IMG submission 178016) | Freshwater microbial communities from McNutts Creek, Athens, Georgia, United States - 2-17_Aug_MG | ecosystem: Environmental > Aquatic > Freshwater > Creek | place: USA: Georgia... | reverse complement strand
GGGGCTCGGACAGGGCGCGGAAGTAGTCCGACACCTGGTCGAGGGCGCTGTCGTCGAGCTGCGGCATGGCGATCACCTGAAACACGGAGGCCCTCAGGATACAACTTTCGCTTGTGCGTTGTATAGCCATGCAGTAATATATAAACAAATAAAGTGATGCCGAGCCCGCTCGGCCCTGACCCGAAAGGACGCCCATGGCTCACGCCCTTGCCCACACACCCCATGCAATCCGGCTGCTGGCTGGCCTGGCCCTGGCCGGGGTGATCGGTGCGGCCCCGGCACAGGCTGCTGGCCTGGCCCCGTTGCAGACCGAGGTGGTGCAGGCGCAGGGCGCGGCCCAGGGGCTGACGCTGGCCGGCACCGTGGAGGCCCGCTTGGACGCCCGCGTGGCGGCCCAGGTGCCCGGGCGCATCACGGCCGTGCTGGTGAAGGCGGGCGACACGGTGGTCGCCGGTCAGCCTTTGCTGCGCATCGACGCGGCCGTGGCCGAGCCCCAGTGGCGCGCCAGCCAGGCGCAGCAGGCGCAGGCCGAGGCCCAGCAGCGCCTGGCCCAAGCCGAGTGGACGCGCGCACAGGCCCTGCAGGCCCAGGGCTTCATCAGCCCGGCGGCGCTGGACCAAGCGCGGGCGCGCTGGCAGGCGGCACAAGCCGGCGCCGAGGCCCTGCGCGCCCAGGCCCAAGCCAGCGGCGCCCAGGTGGGCTGGCACGTCGTCAAGGCGCCGTATGCGGGGCGCATCAGCCAGGTCATGGTCAGTGAGGGGGATTTGGCCGCGCCCGGCGTGACGCTGCTGCAGCTGTTCGCCCCCCAAGGCTTGCGCGTGGCGGTGTCGGTGCCCGAGGCCATGGCCGCCTACCTCGACCTGTCGGCCCCGGCGCAGGTGAGCCTGCCAGCCGTGGCGGGCAACCTGCGCTGGACGGCCACGCAGCTCACCTTGCTGCCCGGCCTCGATGCCCTCACCCATGCCGCCACCGTGCGCGTGGAGCTGCCCGCAGCCGCCGTCCGCGCCGCCGAAGTTCTGGGGCCCGGCCAGGTGGCCCAGGTGCAGCTGGCGGTGCGGGGGGGCACGGCCGGCGATGCGGCCCAGCTGCCGGGCGCGGCCCTGAGCGTGCCCAGCCAGGCCGTGCTGCAACGCGGCGAGGTGCCGGCGGTGTACGTGGTCGATGCCCAAGGCGTGCCCCGCCTGCGCCAGGTCAGGCTGGGTCGCACCCAGGGCAGCCGCACCCAGGTGGTGGCGGGCCTGCAGGCTGGCGAGCGCGTGGCCACCGAGCCGCTGGCCGCCGCCCGCCGCGTGCCCTGAGCCCACCACCGCACCCCACCCACCCTCACCGGGCACGCACCATGAGCCACCCCACCGACCCCGAAAGCCAGGCGCCCGCGCAGGCCACCGCCCACCCCGAGGCCCGCGCGCCGCTGGGCCTGGCGGGCCGCATTGCCCAGGCCTTTTTGACCGCGCAGATCACCCCGCTGCTGGCCCTGGTGGCCTTGCTGCTGGGCCTGTTCGCGGTGATGGTCACCCCGCGTGAAGAAGAGCCGCAGATCGACGTCACCATGGCGCAGGTCTTCGTGCCTTACCCCGCCGCCGATGCGCGCCAGGTGGAGCAGGCCGTGGCCGCCCCGGCCGAGCAGGTGTTTGGCCGCATGCCCGGGGTGGAGCACGTGGTGTCGCTGTCGCGCCCCGGCCTGGCGCTGATCACCGTGCAGTTCAAGGTGGGCGTGTCGCGCACCGAGGCCGTCGTGCGCCTGCACGACACGGCCGCCGCCCACAAAGACTGGCTGCCCGCTGGCCTGGGCGTGGGCGAGCCCGTGATCCGCCCGCAAGGCATCGACGACGTGCCCATCGTCACGCTCACGCTGCATGGCCGGGCCGCATGGGGCAAAGCGCGCAACCCCGAGGCGCTCACGTCTGCGCTCGACCTGGAGCGCGTGGCCCACGCCCTGGCCCCTGAGCTCAAGCGCGTGGCCGGCACCCGCGATGTGCGCACCGTGGGCGGCCCCGGCCGTGCGGTGCTGATCGACATGGACGTGGCCCGCATGCGCGCGGCCCAGGTCACGGTGGACGACATCCGCCGCGCCGTGCAGGCCACGCAGGCCGGCGGCCCGGTGGGCGAGGTGGTCGACGCCAACCGCAGCGTGCTGGTGCAAAGCGGCCCCTTCTTGCGCAACGCCGACGAGGTGGGCGAGCTGATCGTGGCCGTGCACCAAGGCCATGCCGTGGCGCTCAAGGACGTGGCCCGCGTGCACGATGGGGCCCCGCCGGCCCAGCGCGCCGTGTGGTGGTCCACCCGGGGCCCGAACTTCGCACACAACGGCGAGCTGATCGACCGCGACGCCGTGACGATCAGCGTCACCAAGAAGCCGGGCGAGAACGCCGTGGACGTGGCCCGCGCCGTCATCGGCCGCGTCAACGCGCTGCGCAACACCGTCATCCCCGAAGACGTCGAGGTCAGCGTCACCCGCAACTACGGCGAGACCGCCAACGACAAGGCCAAGAAGCTCATCGGCAAGCTGCTGTTCGCCACCACGCTGGTGGTGGCGCTGGTGTTCGTGGCTTTGGGCCGCCGCGAGGCGCTCATCGTGGGCGTGGCCGTGGCGCTCACGCTGATGGCCACGCTGTTTGCCAGCTGGGCCTGGGGCTTCACGCTCAACCGGGTGTCGCTGTTCGCGCTGATCTTCTCGATCGGCATCTTGGTGGACGACGCCATCGTGGTGGTCGAGAACATCCACCGGCACATGCACCTGCATCCAGGGCGCAAGCTCGTTGACCTCATCCCCGCAGCGGTCGACGAGGTGGGCGGCCCCACCATCCTGGCCACCTTCACCGTGATCGCGGCGCTGCTGCCCATGGCCTTCGTGAGCGGCCTGATGGGCCCGTACATGAGCCCCATCCCCATCAACGCGTCGATGGGCATGTTGATCTCGCTGGTGATCGCCTTCGTGCTGACGCCGTGGCTCTCGCGCCGGTGGTTGAAGCCGGTGGATGCGGTGGAGGCGCCGGCACCCGGCGGCGATGCCCATGCCGCCACGGGCCTGGGCGCACGGCTCATGCCGCTGTTCACGCGCGTCTTCACGCCCTTCATCGACCCGGTCAAAGGCCACGCCAACCGGCTCAAGCTGTGGGGCGGCATCGTGCTGCTGATCGCCCTGTCGCTGGTGCCGCCTGTGCAGCAATGGGTGGTGCTCAAGATGCTGCCCTTCGACAACAAGTCGGAGTTCCAGGTCGTCCTCGACATGCCGGCGGGAACGCCCATGGAGACCACGGCCGCCGTGCTGCAGCGCATGGGCGCCGTGCTGGCCAAGGAGCCCGCTGTGCGCGACTGGCAAACCTACGCCGGCACCGCCGCGCCCATCAACTTCAACGGCCTGGTGCGGCAGTACGCGCTGCGCCAAGGCCGCCACCAGGGCGACATCCAGGTCAACCTGGTGGGCGCCCACGAGCGCCACGAACAGAGCCATGTCATCGCCACCCGCTTGCGTCCTGCCCTGGTCAAGGTGGCGCAGGCCGCAGGCGGCAACGTCAAGGTGGTGGAGGTGCCCCCGGGGCCGCCGGTGATGGCCCCGCTGGTGGCCGAGGTCTATGGGCCCGATGCCGCTTCGCGCCTGGCGGCGGCCCGCGCCATCCGGGGCGTGATGGCTGCGCAGCCGGGCATCGTCGATGTCGACAGCTCCGACATCGCCGCCATGAAAGAAGAGCGCCTGCTCATCGACCGTGACCGCGCCATGAAGCGTGGCGTGGCGCCGGCCCAGATCGTGCGCACCTTGGGCGCGGCCCTGCACGGCGAGGACATCGGCTTCCTGCACGACGCCTCCACCTACCCGGTGCCGCTGCGCCTGGGCCTGGGCGTGGCCGACTTGCCAGACACCCATGCCGCCCAGCGCCTGACCGTGCGCAGCGCGGCCGTGGTGGCGGGATCAGATACCGTTACGGGTATGGGTAAGGGTGGTGCCGCCAGCGATGGCCTGGTGCCCGTGGCCGACCTGGTGCGCACCGAGGTGGGCGAGGTCGAGCAGCCCATCTGGCACAAAGATGGCCTGCCCGTGAACTTCGTGTTCGCCGACATGGCCGCGCAGGTGGACAGCCAGGGCCAGCTGCACGGCACCGACAGCCCGCTCTACGGCCTGTTCGCCATGCGCGCGGCCATCCTGGGCCTGAACGTGCCCGGCGGCCCGATCACCGAGCACGCCGTCACGGCGCCCAGCGACCCGTACCGCGGCATCCAGCTCAAGTGGGACGGCGAATCGCAGATCACCTACGAGACCTTCCGCGACATGGGCGCCGCCTATGGCGTGGGCCTCATCCTGATCTACCTGCTGGTGGTGGCCCAGTTCGGCAGCTACCGCACGCCGCTGGTCATCATGGCGCCCATTCCCTTGACCATCATCGGCGTCATGCCCGGCCATGCGCTGCTGGGCGCACCGTTCACCGCCACCTCGATGATCGGCATGATTGCGCTGGCCGGCATCATCGTGCGCAACTCCATCTTGCTGGTCGATTTCATCGAGCTGCAGGTGCGCCAGGGCGTGGGCCTGGGCCAGGCCGTCATCGCCTCGGCAGCCACGCGCGCCCAGCCGATTGCGCTCACCGCCTTGGCGGCCATGGGTGGCGCCTTCTTCATCCTCGACGACCCCATCTTCAACGGCCTGGCCATCTCGCTGATCTTCGGCATCCTGGTGTCGTCGCTGCTCACGCTGGTGGTCATCCCGCTGCTGTACTTCCGCACCTTCCGCCCGCGCAGCTGACCCCTGTTCCTCAACGCCCCACTTGATCTCCCAAGGAGCACCCCCATGTCATCCTGGCAACTCACCCGCGTCATCGCTGGCACCCTGATCCTGCTGTCGCTCGCCTTGGGCGTGCAGGGCAGCCCGCTGTTCCAAGACGCCCGCTGGCTGTGGTTCACCGTGTTCATCGGGGTGAACCTGGCGCAAAGCGGCCTCACCCGCTGGTGCCTGATGGAGCAGATCCTGCGCAAGCTGGGCCTGCGCGGCGAGCAGGTGGTGTGACGCGCGGCTTGCCCCCTTCTTCAACCTGACCTGGCCCCACGGAGCCCCCATGCACATCGCCTGTCCCAGCTGCGGCGCCACCAACCGCGTGCCCCCTGAGCGCCTGGCCGAGCAGCCCACCTGCGGCCGCTGCGGCGCCGAGGTCGCGCCCACCCGCCCCATCGAGCGCGACGACCTCAACCTCGACGCCTACCTGGCCCGCACCGAGGCCCCCGTGCTCATCGACTTCTGGGCCACCTGGTGCGGCCCCTGCCGCCAGTTCGCGCCGCACTTCGAGGCCGCCGCGCGCCAGCGGCCCGACCTGCGCTTCGTCAAGGTCGACAGCGACGCCTGCCCCGAGGCCTCGCGCCGCTTTGCCATCCGCAGCATCCCCACGCTGGTGTTGATGCAGGGTGGGCGCGAGGTGGCCCGCGTGTCGGGGGCGATGCCAGCGGCCCAGCTGCTGCAGTGGGTGGAACAGCAGCTCGCGCGCTGACCCGGGTGACCCGCCCGGCGGCGCGGGTCATTGCCATTGGCTATCGCTGATATTCATTCAATTGCATCCCACTATGCACACAAGCTGAGCTCAAAACCCTACAGTGCTCCCACTGGCCCGTTGCCAGACCGGATTCACCCTCGGCACACCCGATCACAGGAGCACTCCATGGACAAGCCCACCACCGCCCCCGCTGGCCAATGCCCCGTCGCCCATGGCGCCAACACGGCTTCGTCGGACACCCCGATGGCCTGGTGGCCCAAGGCGCTGAACCTCGACATCCTCCACCAGCACGACACCAAGACCAACCCGCTGGGCGCGGGCTTCAGCTACCGCGAGCAGCTCAACAAGCTCGACGTGGCCGCCCTCAAGGCCGACGTGAAGGCCCTGATGACCGACAGCCAGGACTGGTGGCCCGCCGACTGGGGCCACTACGGCGGCCTGATGATCCGCATGGCCTGGCACTCGGCCGGCACCTACCGCATCGCCGATGGCCGGGGCGGCGCCGGCAGTGGCAGCCAACGCTTTGCACCGCTCAACTCGTGGCCGGACAACGCCAACCTCGACAAGGCCCGCCGCCTGCTGTGGCCGATCAAGAAGAAGTACGGCAGCCAGGTCAGCTGGGCCGATTTGATGATCCTGGCCGGCACCGTGGCCTACGAGTCGATGGGCCTCAAGACCTTCGGCTTTGCCTTCGGCCGCGAAGACATCTGGCACCCCGAGAAGGACATCTACTGGGGCGCCGAAAAGCAATGGCTGGCCCCCACCGGCAGCGAAGGCAGCCGCTACAGCGGTGAGCGCGACCTGGCCAATCCCCTGGCCGCCGTGATGATGGGCCTGATCTACGTGAACCCCGAAGGCGTGGACGGCCAGCCCGACCCGCTCAAGACCGCCCACGACATGCGCGTGACCTTCGCCCGCATGGCCATGGACGACGAAGAAACCGTGGCGCTCACCGCCGGCGGCCACACCGTGGGCAAGGCGCACGGCAATGGCAACGCCAAGGCCCTGGGCCCCGAGCCCGAAGGCGCCGACATCAACGAGCAAGGCCTGGGCTGGATGAACCACGGCAGCCGCAGCGTGGGCGGCCAGACCGTCACCAGCGGCATCGAAGGCGCCTGGACCACCCACCCCACCCAGTGGGACAACGGCTACTTCCAGCTGTTGATGGGCTACGAGTGGGCCCTGGCCAAGAGCCCGGCGGGCGCCTGGCAGTGGGAGCCCGTCAACATCCGCGACGAAGACAAGCCCGTCGATGTGGACGACCCCAGCATCCGCCGCAACCCCATCATGACCGACGCCGACATGGCGCTGAAGGTGGACCCGGCCTACCGCAAGATCTCCGAGCGCTTCCACGCCGATCCGGCCTACTTCTCGGAGGTGTTCGCCCGCGCCTGGTTCAAGCTCACCCACCGCGACATGGGCCCGCGTGCCCGCTACTTTGGCCCTGATGTGCCGGCCGAAGTGCTGATCTGGCAAGACCCCATCCCGGCGGGCCGCACCGGCTACGACGTGGCGGGCCTCAAGGCGGCCATCGCTGCCAGCGGCCTGAGCCTCGCCGAGATGGTCAACACCGCCTGGGACAGCGCCCGCACCTACCGGGGCTCTGACAAGCGCGGTGGCGCCAACGGCGCGCGCATCCGCCTGGCGCCGCAAAACGCCTGGGCGGGCAACGAGCCCGAGCGCCTGGCCAAGGTGCTGGCCGTGCTCGAACCCCTGGCCGCCAAGTTTGGCGCCAGCGTGGCCGACACCATCGTGCTGGCGGGCAATGTGGGCATCGAGCAAGCGGCCAAGGCCGCCGGCGTGGCCATCGACGTGCCCTTCGCCCCGGGCCGGGGTGACGCCACGCCTGAACAAACCGACGCCGCCTCGTTCGACGTGCTCGAACCCGTGGCCGATGGCTTCCGCAACTGGCAAAAGCAGCACTACGTGGTGTCGCCCGAAGAGCTGCTGCTGGACCGCGCCCAGCTCATGGGCCTGACCGCTGCCGAGATGACGGTGCTGGTGGGCGGCCTGCGCGTGCTGGGCACCAACCACGGCGGCAGCGCGCACGGCGTGTTCACCGACCGCGTCGGGGTGCTGAGCAACGACTTCTTCGTGCACCTCACCGACATGGCCTACCGCTGGGTGCCCACGGGCCGCAACAGCTACGACATCGTGGCGCGCGACAGCGGTGCCAAGCGCTTCACCGCCACACGCGTGGACCTGGTGTTCGGCTCCAACTCGGTGCTGCGCTCGTATGCCGAGGTCTACGCCCAGGATGACCACCGCGAGCAGTTCGTGCACGACTTCGTGGCCGCGTGGGTCAAGGTGATGAACGCCGACCGCTTCGACCTGGCCTGAGGTCGGCCTGAGCCTGGCCTGAGCCTGGGTGGCCGGCTCAGCCTGCGCTGGCCCCGGCGGGCAGCACGCCTCGGCTCAGCAGCAGGGCGGCCACCACCACGCAACGCGGAGCAGACGGCGGGCACTTCGCCTGCCGCCGTGCCCATCCTTCCCAGGAGATCCCATGAGCGACAGCGTCGTCAGCGTCGAGCTGCAACAGCAGCAGGACTACCGGTTTGAAGTGCACTTCGGCGGCATGGTGCCGCCGCTGCTGGCCGACGAACCGCCGCCTTTGGGCCATGCACAAGGCCCCTCGCCCGTGCAGCTGCTGGCCGCGGCCGTGGGCAACTGCCTGTCGGACTCGCTGCTGTTTGCGCTGCGCAAGTTCAAGCAGGCGCCCGAGCCGCTGCGCTGCGTGGTCACCGCCAACGTGGGCCGCAACGCGGAAGGCCGCGTGCGCGTGCTGGCCATGCAGGCCGAGCTCACGCTGGGTGTGCCCGCGGCCGAGCTCGCGCACCTCGACCGGGTGCTCGAGCAGTTCGAGTCGTTTTGCACCGTCACGCAAAGCGTGGGGCAGGGCATCCCGATCACCGTGAGCGTGCGTGACGCCCTGGGCGCCACGCTCAAGTGATCAGGTGCCGGAGATCACGCGCCGGTGATCACTTCCCGCCGGCCTTGAGCCCCGTGGCCACACGCTTGGCCACATCGCGGCCTTCCTTGAGCGTGTCGCTGTACATCGCCGACATGAACGCCGACACATTGGCCTGTGCGCGCTCGGGCGAGCCGCCCTTGGCCGCGCTCGACGGGTCGTACTCCAGGTAGAGCTGCACCAGCTGCGACTGCGAGGGGTTGCGCACCAGCTCGATGAGCTTGAGGCCCAGGTCCATCGAGGCGGTGGCGCCGGCGGCCGTCACGCGGTTGCCGTCCACCACCACGCGCTGGTTCACCACGTTCGTGCCCAGCTCGGCGAGCATGGGCTTGAACGGCCAGAAGGTGGTGGCTTTGCGCTTGTACAGCAGGCCCGCGCTGGCCATGATCAGCGCGCCCGTGCCCACGCTGGCCACGAACTTCGAGGTCTTGGCCGTCTCCTGCACATAGGTGATCAGCTCCTTGTCCTCCATCAGGCCGTACTTGCCCGGCAAGGTGCCCGGCAGGATCAGCACATCCAGATCTTTGGGCGCATCGGCGAAGGTGTCGGTGGGCTGCAGCGGCACCAGCGTCGGCATGTCCGTGGGGTCGTTGCCCACGGGGTTCTTGTCTTTGGCGATCAGGTGGATGAACGAGCCACCCAAGGCCTGGAACACGGTGACCAGGTTGACCACGTCCAGCGCGAACACGCTGGGGTAGAGCACGATGCCCACGCGCACGGCATCGCCACCCATGAAGGTCTGGATCTCGTCGATCGTGGCCTGGTTGCGGTCGCCCACCACGGGCGTGCGGTTGGCGGCCCCACCGGCTTTCGCGGCTTGGGCGGTGCCAGCGAGCGTCAGGCCAGGCACGGCTGCCAGTGCGGTCAGCACGCGGCCAAATTCACGGCGTTTCATCAGTCGAATCCTCACAAACAACGTGGCACATCGGGCCCGGCGGCCCCGCATCGGGGCGAGCGCCGGCCGCGAACATTGTGGCGCGCCAAAGGCCCTCCACGTCGTGAGATGGCGCGCGATCACACGGGGAGTATCCCGGCAATGTCTGGAAATGACAGGGGCTTGGCAGCCTTGCCCCTCACGTCGCGCGAGGTGGCTTTCCATACTGCGACCGAGCTTTTTTCGGTTTGGTCCACATCAATACACACGGTTTGGAGAGTTCAACATGCGTACCTCTTTCCGCCTGCGGCAAGCAAGCACGGTCCTCGGGGCCTGCCTGCTGGCCTGCGGTGCTCACGCCCAGAGCGTCAACCTGCTTCAACAAAACTTTGGCTCGGGCCTGGGTGACTTCACCTCGGTTGGCAAGGTCACCACCGGCAGCACCGGCGCGGTCCTGACGGGCTCCACCTTCACCGCTGACGGCGCCATCACCTCGAAGGCCATCAACACCAGCGGCTACAGCAACATCACCGTCGAGTTCGACCGCAGCACCAAGGGCATGACCATGGCCGACGGCGGCGTGGTCGAGTTCTCTGTCAACGGCGGCGCCTACACCAAGCTGGAGTCCACCCGCGACACCGCCACGGGCCACGCCAAGTTCACGCTGCCGGCCTCGGCCGAAGGCGCCAACGTCACCCTGCGCTTCCGCGCCAACGCCCTGTTCAGCAGCGCCACCTACACCGTCAACGCGGTCGTGGTCAGCGCCACCAAGGGTGGCAGCTCGGGCGGCCCGGTCGGCACGGGCAACGCCCCGGCCATCGGCAAGTACACCCACTTCGAAACCGGCCACAGCCGCCCCATGGCCCTGTCGGCCGACGGCAGCAAGCTGTACGTCGTCAACTCGCCCGACGCCCGCGTCGAGGTCTTCGACGTGAGCGGCAGCACCCCCGTGCTCAAGGAATCGATCCCCGTGGGCATGCAGCCCGTGGCGGTCAACATCGCCCCCAACGGTCAGCTGTGGGTCGTCAACGAGCTGTCGGACAGCGTCAGCATCGTCGACGTGAGCAGCTCGCCCGCCCGCGTGGTCAACACGCTGTGGACGGGTGACCAGCCGGGCGACATCGTCTTCGCCGGCCCGAACAACAAGTACGCCTTCGTGACCGCCGCCCACCGCGGCCAGAACACCGCGTTCAACGACGACATGTCCACCCCCGGCCTCGGCCGCGCCGACGTGTGGGTCTACGACGTGAGCAACCTCGGCAGCCAGGCTGGCGGCAAGCCCGTCACCATCGTCAACCTGTTCGGTGACTCGCCCCGCGCCCTGACCCGCAGCCCCGATGGCAGCAAGGTCTACGCCGCGATCTTCCACTCGGGCAACAAGACCACCGTGCTGATGGGCGGCCCCAGCTCGCCGCTGGACAAGGCCACCCCGGTGCAGACCGTGGGCGGCTCCAAGGCCCCCTCGTCGGGCCTGATCGTGCAGAAGAACGCCAATGGCGACTGGGTGGACGGTGGTGACCCGCGCAACGGCGTGGCCCCCAAGACCTGGAACAACAACGTCAAGATCGACCTGCCCGACTACGACGTCTTCACCATCGATGCCAACGCCGGCACGCCCGCTTTGACCAACAAGGTCTCGGGCGTGGGCACGACCCTGTACAACATGGTCACCAACCCGGTCAACGGCAAGGTGTACGTCTCGAACACCGACGCCCGCAACGTCAACCGCTTCGAAGGCCCGGGCACCATCGCCGAGTCGGTCAACGGCCACTTCGTCGAAAGCCGCATCACCGTCATCGACGGCAACACGGTCACCCCGCGTCACCTCAACAAGCACATCACCAGCTACGGCAAGGGCCTGGGCACCGCGGCTGAAAAGGCTGCTGCCGTCTCCACCCCGCTGGAAATGGCCGTGACGCCGGATGGCAAGACGCTGTACCTGGCCGCCATGGGTGGCAACAAGATCGCCCGCTACGACACCGCCGCCCTCGAGAGCGACAGCTTCACGCCGTCGGCCTCGCAGCAGCTGACCGTCTCCGGTGGCCTGCCCACCGGTGTGGTGCTCGACAGCGCCCGTGGCCGCGCCTTCGTGACCACCCGCCTGGACAACGGCCTGTCGGTGGTGAACCTCAACACCTTCACCGAAGCGGCCCACGTCACGATGGCCAACCCCGAGCCGGCCGTGGTGGTGAAGGGTCGCAAGTTCATGTACGACGCGCAGTTCTCGTCGAGCCGTGGTGACTCGTCGTGCGCAGGCTGCCACATCTTCGGCGACAAGGACGACCTGGGCTGGGACCTGGGCAACCCCGATGGCACGCCTGAGAAGAACAACAACCCGTACAACCCGGTGACCCCGTTCTTCCTGCGCACCACCATCAACTTCCACCCCATGAAGGGGCCGATGACCACGCAGACCTTCCAGGGCATGACCAACCACGGTCCGATGCACTGGCGTGGTGACCGCCAGGGCAAGTCGTCGGGCACGACCGTCGAGCAGCGCGCATTCAAGGACTTCCGCGTGGCCTTCCCTGGCCTGCTGGGCCGTGATGGCGAGCCGACCGAAGACGAGCTGACGGCGTTCGCCGACTTCGCGCTGGCCATCGAGCCGCCGCCCAACCCGGTGCGCAACCTCGACAACACGCTGACGGCTGACCAGCAAGCCGGCTCGGACTTCTACTTCAAGTCCAACGCCGACAACATCGCCACCTGCAACGGCTGCCACACCATCGACCCGGCCAAGGGCCTGTACGGCACCGACGGCATGATGACCTACGAAGGCCCGACCATCTCGGAGAACTTCAAGATCGCCCAGGTGCGTGGTGCCTACACCAAGGTCGGCTTCTTCGGTCGCAACCACCCCAGCTACCCGGTGGTGGGCCCGCAGATCCGTGGCTTCGGCTACTCGCTTGACGGCGTGCAGGGTTCGATCAACACCTTCCTTGACGCGCTGGTGTTCGCACCGGTGGGCGCCACCAGCCGCATGAACCTGGAAAAGTTCGTGCTGGCTGCGCCTGGCAACCACGATCCGGTGGTCGGTCAACAGCTCACGGTGAGCCCGAGCAACGCCAGCCAGTCTGACGTGCAAGCCCGCCTGAACCTGCTGGTCAGCCGCGCCGAAGTCACCAGCCCGCGCCCCGAGTGCGAACTGGTGGCCAAGGGCGTGGTGGGCGGCAAGACGCGCGGCTGGGTCTACCAGCGCCTGAGCAAGACCTTCGTGGCCGACCGCTCCAGCGATGCTGCGGTGAGCCTGAGCGGTCTGCTCTCGCTGGGCAGCGCCAACAGCTCGCCCATCACCTTCACCTGCGCCCCGGTGGGCAACGGCACCCGCATGGGCATCAGCCGCAAGGGTGATGGCACGCTGGACAACTGATCTCCTCTCTCTCCGCTGACTGCTGTTGATGTGGAGCTGGGGCCGACGCGAGTCGGCCCCTTTTTCATGGGCGCAGGGATCTGGCGCGCCTTCGGGCGCTCATTCAAGCGCCCATGAAAAAGCCCGCCGAAGCGGGCTGTTGTGGAGGCCAGGGGATGGCAGCGGGGCCTGAGGCTCAGGCCGCTTGGTTCATCAAGGCCTGCTCGCGGAACTGCGAGGGCGTGCAGCCGGCCCAGCGGCGGAAGGCGCGCGTGAAGTTGGCCGGATCGCTGTAGCCCAGGCGCGCGGCGATGTCTTCCACCGCGTGGCGGTTCTCGCGCAGCAGCGCGCAGGCTTCTTGGTGGCGGCGCTCGTCGAGCACCTGGCGGAAGGTCAAGCCGTGGCGGTCGAGGTGGCGCGCCAGCGTGCGGGCGGTGATGCCCAGGCGCTGGGCCACCTGGGCCATCGTCGGGTAGCCCTCGGTGGTCAGCGCCAGCGCATCGGCCACCTGCTGCACGAAGTTGCCCGACTGCTCGGACAGGCGGTTCAAGGCCTCGTCGCATGCGGCGCGGGCCTGGCGGGCGGCTTCCGGGTGCCCCATCGGCAGCGACGCCGACAGCGTGTTCACCGGCAGCACCAGCTCGTCGATGTCGCAGCCATAGTGCACGGCCGGCAGGCGGCTGGCGTAGCGCTCATAGGCCGGGTCATACGGCAGGCTGAAGCGCAGCAGCACACCCGCCGGGGTGGGGGTGCCGCTGGTGAGGTGGCGGCCGGCGTGGATCCAGGCCGTCATCATGCTTTCGAGGGCGAAGCGGCGCAGCGGGCCCAGCGGCATGCGCTCGATGGCGCGGACGCGCAGGTCGCGGTCGCTGCGCTGCATGGCCACTTCAAAGTAGCGGCCATTGAGGCGCCAGTAGGTCACGGCCAGCTCAACGGCATCGGTCAGCGAGCCGGCGGTCAGCAGGGCGTGGCCCAGGGTGCCCAGCATCGTGGGGGGCAGGTTCAGGCCCAGCTCGATGCCCAGGCAGGGGTCTTTGGTGAGCTTGAGGGCGGTCAGGCACAGCGCCGAGAACTCGGTGCCGTAGACCTCGCCGTGGTCGCGGTCGAGCAGGCCCGCCGGCAGCTTGGCCGTGGCCAGCAGTTCGGCCTTGCTCACCCCACGCTGTTCGCACACCAGGGCCACCAGCCGCGCCATGCTCAAAGGCACGGGAGGCGACAGCAGGCCACGCAGCGGGGCGGGGGCCACGCCTGCGGGCGTCATTTCCGCAGCAGGCGGAATGGAGGAGGCAATCTGGTGGGGCATGCCGGGGGAGGGCAGAGGGTGAAAAGGGAGACCCTTGTGTCGGAGCTTCACTCCGTTGTAAAGCATCGTAATCCGTTCATGCCCTGAACACACCCCGGCGAAACGCCTAGCCGTCTGACATCCCGCTTGGCAAGATGTGACGTCTGGCGCCATGGGTCATGGCTGGTGGCGTCTCATGTCTAATTGGGCGCGGCCGGCAGCGCGTCATGCAGGCGCCGGGCGTGGGCCGATGCCGCCTGGAAGAGCGACAGCAGGTTGCGCAGCACCGTCTCTTGCGGCGTGTGGCAGCGCTCGTTGACCCACTGCGTGGCCACGCGGATGTTAGCGCCCACCAGCCCCATCGACAAGATGGCGACGTTCAGGCCGGTTTCTTCCAGGCGCGGGAAGAGCTGCTGCATGAAGCTGGCCAGCAGTTGGGCGAAGTCTTCCGAGGCCTTCTCGACCAGGCCGCTCATCTCTTGGTCGATGCTCAGGGCGTCGACCAGGGCCATGCGCGCGCGCAGCGGGTCCTCGCCGATGTACTGCAAGAAGGCGCGCAGGGCGGCCTCGGCCAGCAAGTCAGGCTCGGGCTGGCAGGCGGCCAGGGCCACGATGGTGCGCTGCATCAGCTCGCGGTTGACCTGGTTGTAGACCTCGCGGAACAGCGCCTTCATGCCGTCGAACGACTCGTAGAAGTAGCGCGAGGTGAGCTGCGCTTGCTTGCACACGTCGCGCACCGTGCTGTGGTGATAGCCCTGCTGACCGAACACGATCAGGGCGGCCTCGACCAGCTTGTCCTTGCGCTGACGCTGGCGCTCCTGCGAATCGACCCCGCCATAGCGGCGGCCTGCGCCTGCCGTGCCGCTGCTGGGGGTGGCCGCAGGGTTAACCCGGTTTCTGGAAACGGGCATTGTCAGATACCATTTGAAATAACTTGTTGTCAGAACTGCGCAAGGGCCGCCGCAGCGGCGCACGACATTGTCGAGCCAGTTGCGGCGCTTGCGGGCGCCCCCCGTGCTTTTCGTCGCCCGACTGAGGGTCGGGAAAGCGAGGGCGGGCGCGCGGGCGACATCTTGACTCATGATCGAGACCCTCGGGCCTGGGGTTGGCGCTGTACGCTCGCGACCTTTGGCTTGACGCCTCTCACCAGGCCGGCAGGCCGCTTCGGAGCTACGTGGACATGAAGAACTTCAAGAACAAGGTGGCCGCCATCACCGGCGCCGCATCCGGCATGGGCCGCACCCTGGCCCTCGAACTCGCCCGCCGTGGCTGCCACCTCGCCCTGAGCGACGTGAACGAAAAAGGCCTGGCCGAAACCGCTGCCATGGCCGGCAAGCTGGGCGTGAAGGTCACCACCAGCAAGGTCAACGTGGCCAGCCGTGACGAGGTCTTCGCCTGGGCCGACCAGGTCGTGCGCGACCACGGCAAGGTCAACCTGATCTTCAACAACGCTGGCGTGGCCCTGGGTGCTTTCGCCGAAACCGTGGCCCCGAAGGACTTCGAGTGGATCATGGGCATCAACTTCTGGGGCGTGGTGTGGGGCTGCCAGGCCTTCCTGCCGCACCTCAAGAAGGCCGGCGAAGGCCACATCATCAACACCTCCAGCCTATTCGGCCTGCTGTCGGTGCCCACGCAAGGCACCTACAACGCCAGCAAGTTCGCCGTGCGTGGCTTCACCGAAGCGCTGCGCCAAGAGCTGGACATCGAGAAGTGCGGCGTCAGCATCACCTGCGTGCACCCGGGCGGCATCCGCACCAACATCGCCAAAGATGCCCGCATGGACCACAGCATCGAGAAGGCGACCGGCAATGCCGAGCAGGCCCGCGCCAAGTTCGACAAGCTGCTGAACTTCACCTCGGCCGAAAGCGCCGCGCTGCAGATCCTGCGTGCCGTGGAGGGCAACCAGCGCCGCGTGCTCGTGGGCCTGGACGCCAAGTTCCTCGACAAGCTCGTGCGCGTGCTGGGCTCGTGGTACCAGCCGCTGGTCACCGCCTTCGCCAAGCGCGACATGCTGGGCTGAGCCCGGCCGCTGCCTTGATCCCCCGCCTGCATCCTTGAAGGAAGTCCATGAGCGCTGCAGCCCCCGCCTCGTCCAACCCCTCAGCCCGCGCCCCGGGCCAAGGTGAGTTGCGTCATTACCCGCCGGGCACCGGCCTGCGTGAGCGCATCACGGCGGCCGTCATGCGCGGGGCGCTGCTGGTCACGCTCAAGCCCTTCTTGGGGCCGCCCTGGCCGTTTGCCGTGCAGCGCATGGCCTTGCACAACGGCTCGCTGGCGATGCCGCAAGACGGCCGCGCCCAGGTCAAGGCCGACCGCATCGACCACATCCCGGTCGAGCGCGTCACGCCCAAGTCTGCCCAGGCGGCCAAGGCGCAGCCGCGTCACGCCATCCTGTACCTGCACGGCGGCGCCTTCGTGGCGGGCAGCCCGCGCACCCACCGCAGCATCACGCGGCGCCTGTCGGCGCTGACGGGCGCGCAGGTGCTGGTGCCGCACTACCGCCTGGCGCCCGAGCACCCGTTCCCGGCGCAGCTCGACGACTGCGTGCGCTGCTACCGCCAGCTGCTGGCCGAGGGCTACACCCCAGATCGCATCGCCATCGCGGGCGATTCGGCTGGCGGCAACCTCACGCTGATGACGGCCATTGCCGCACGCCGCGAAGGGCTGGCCCTGCCGGCCGCGTTGGTGATGATGTCGCCCGCGTTCAGCCTGAGCCCGCCCGCTGACAACAGCCACGTCGAGCGCATGCACCGCGACCCGATGATCCGCCTGGGCTGGGGCGAGGTGGTGGAAAAAGCCTTGAAGGTGCCACACGACCACCCGCTGGCCGACCCCATGGCGCAAGACCTGGGTGGCCTGCCGCCGACGCTGACCCAGGTGGGCGACGACGAGGTGCTCTACATCAACACCATGTGGTTCCACGAGGCCGCCAAGGCGGCCGGCGTGCACGCCGAGACCGAGGTCTACCTCAAGCGCTGGCACGTCTTCCAGGCCCATGCTGGCTTGATGCAAAGCTCGGACGAGGCCCTGGCCCGTCAGGCCGCCTTCATGCAGCGCCACTGGGCGCGTTGAGCCGACACGGCAGCCGCTCGGTTGGGGCTGCAGCGCAACAAGGGGCCCCTCGGGGCCCCTTCGTCATTGTGGCTGCGCAGCCTTCTGGATCTGCGCCGCGAGGCTTTGTTCGGCCTTTTTGCGTGCCTTGGCGTCCGTCGGGTAGGCGTCGCGCAGCATGGTGGTGCCTTGCTGCAGGGCGTCCTTGGCGTCGACTTCGCCATTGGCCACGCGCGCGGGCAGCTCGCTGCTGAGCTGCTCGGCCAGGGCCTGGCGCAAGGCCGGGTCGCTGCCCTTGGGCAGGTCTTGCCACTTCTCCAGCAGCTTGTTGTAGCGCAGGAAGTTGGTCAGGCGCAGCAGCTCGGCCTGGGGATCCGGGTGGCGCTCGGCCACGCCCTTGAGCATCTGCCACTCCATGGGCGAGACGTACTCGGGCTTGTCTTTGATGCCGCCGGTCAGGGGCTTCCAGACTTCGGGGCGCTCCAGCTTTTGCGCCACTTGCACCTGTTCAGTGGCCACCTTCTGGGCCTCGGCCACCTGCTCGGGGGTCGGGGGAACCTCCGGCAGGTCTGACGCCGGTGCGCTCACCGGCTTGTTCATCAAGGCTTCGTATTCGCTCACCGGAGAGGCTGGCTGCGAGGCGGCCGCAGCGGCGGCGGGCCGATCCTCTGACTCCGGGCTGTGGCTCGTCCACCAGTAGCCCAGGCCACCCGCCAGCACCAGCGCACCAGCCGCCACCGGCAACCAGTTGAAGCCGGGCTTGTCTCTCATGATCGTCATCGCGTCACACCTTGATGCACAGGGAAAAGAAAGGGCCCCGAAGGGCCCTGTAGGGGGTCACCCCGCAGGGTAACCCGATTTCGATGCTGAGACCTTCAGATCAGTAGGTGCTCTTGGGAGCGGGGGGAGCGATCGTGAAGGTGAAGGGGTTGCCCTTGGTCGACATCATGGCCGAGATGATGCCGGAGATGAAGCAGCCCTTGATCTGCGGGAAGTCGGCGGTACCGGTGAAGGTCACCTTGCCGGCGCCCAGGTCACCCACGGAGCCCTTGTAGCTCAGGGGGAAGATCACCGGGGTCACGGTCTTGCACTCGCCGAAAGGCACGCCCCACACCGTGGTCACGGTGATGTCGGTCTTGGCGGTACCGGTGATGGTCAGCTGACCAGCGGCGTCCAGCGAGGTTTGGCCGGTGACCTTGTCCACCGGGGTCACGCGGATGCCGACCTGTGCGTTGATGCCGATGATCGAGACACGCGACTTGAAGTCAGGCACGTTCATGCTGCCGGTCATCGAGTTCTTCGAGATGTTCGACACGACGCTCAGGGTCGAGGTGTCCGGCAGGATCACGTCCTGGTTCAGGGTCTTCAGGTGGATCTTGGCGTCCAGTTTCCACTTGTCCAGGTTGACGATCAGGTCGCCGCCCTTGGTGGTGGCCGAAGTCGAAGCCGGCACGGTGGTGACCGAGCAGTTGCCTTGAGCAGCCACGCCGTTGAAGCGGTCAGCCATCCAGGCCAGGGCCGGGCCGGCACCTTGAGTCATCGTCACGATGTGCTCAGAGGGGTACAGGTCGAACTTGACTTGCTTGTTGCTGGCGCAGTAGGTGTTCTTCAGGGTGGTGGTCTGCGAGATGTCGATGAACTCGTCAGCCTGACCGTGGAACAGGTACATCGGGGCGGCCGGGGTGGTGGTGCCCAGGTTCTGGTCGAGCATGGTTTGCTTCACGCCGCCCACCTTCAGGATCTGGTCCAGACCGAAGTTGTTCTTGGTGAAGGCCGACAGGCTCTTGTTTTGCAGGTCGAGCAGGGCTTCGAACACGCACTGACCTTGCAGCTTTTCCAGAGCAGCCAGGCCCGAATCGGAAGCGATCAGGTCAACAGGCAGTTGGTCCGGGTATTGGGTCTTCAGACCCGACACGCCCGAAGCCAGGAAGGCGGCGCCGAACGAGCCGTCCAGGAAGTAGGCGGCCTTGATGAAGTCAGCGGGGATGCCACCGGCGGCGAAGCCGACGATGTTCAGCTCAGGGGCGTACGACTTTTGGACTTCAGCAGCCCAGGCCGAGGTTTGACCGCCTTGCGAGAAGCCCCACACGCCCACCTTCGAAGCGGTGGTGATGCCAGCGCCGTTCAGCTGCTGGGCGGCGCGGACCATGTCCAGCACGGCGTGGGCTTGCGAGCGGCCAGCCAGGTAGGTGGGCAGGCCGCCGTTCAGGTAGCCTTCGTAGTCGGACACCAGCACGGCGTAGCCCTTGGCCAGCGCGGCGTTGATGTTGTTGGCTTCGTAGTCGGTGCCGGCGGCCATTTGGCGCGACGGGGCGCACTGGTTGCCCAGGCCGTGGGTGCCGACGGCGTACACGACGACCGGGCGGGGACCCGTACCCGACCAAGCGGCGCTCGGGACGATCACCGTGCCCGACACGATGTTTTCAACGTCCACCGCGTCGGTCGACTTGTAGGTGACGTTCCAGGCGCTGTGGGCGGTGGTGTTGGCGCCCAGGTTGACCTTGGTGCTGCGGTAGCTCACCAGCGTGCCGGGGTTGCCAGAGGGCATTGCGGCGGGAGCGTCGTAGAAGCTGTTGTCTGCAGGGCCTTGGGTGGCGGCGGTGGCCGACATGCTCATGGACATGGCCAGGGCGGCAACCGAAGCGGCCAGCACGGTCAGACGATTTTGGGCGTTTTTCATCTGTCTTTCCTCAAGAGGTGGAGAGAGTGAGCTGATCACCTTGATCAGTACTTGCGTCGGCTCTAGCGATCGCGTTCACCCAGTCTCTCCGCCGCTGTCGAGTTCAGACAATGAGGTTTTCACTGGAGGTGTTCAAAAACATCCAAATGAAGGGGATGGAAAACACTGAATCCACCGCCAAACAGGAACGTTTCACGACCAAACATCCAGGGGTGTATGGAAACCTAGGGTTTTCTTGGGATTGCGGCGGGTGCGGAGTGGGATTAACCGCAATGGGTTATTTCGGTGTTGCCATATTGAATATATTCAGGCGAAATATATTCATCCATGCCCGGGGCGGTCATGCCGCGCCTCTGACTGCCCGTTGCAAATATAACGGCCGCCGGGTGGCGTTCGGCGCGCCATGGATTCAGGGTGTTTGAGGGGGCGCCCCCTGGGGGGGTTGGGTAATTTTTACCCGACGTGCCCTGAGTGAGACGGGGTGCGTGTCATTCAGAGCGTCGAACCGAGGGGCGAAGCCGCCTCGGCCTGTGCGGTCTTCAGCCACTGGTGCAGGCCCGTCCAGGCGTAGGCCGTGTGGTCCACCATGGCCTCGACGCTCCAGTCGAAGTCACGCAGCATCCACATTGTCGCGGCGTGGATGATCAGCCCGGTGATGCCGCCGACAATCAATTCCGGGATCGCCTTGTCGCCCATGTTGGGATATTTGTTTTGAATCCGCGCGCTCACCACCTTGGCGAATAAGGTGAGCTGCTGATTCAAATGGTTGGGCAGCGTCATGCCTTGGCTGGCTGCATCCAATAATAATATTTGTCCGCGTCGGCGGTCTGATTTGATGAATTCAAAAAAAGCCCGCAGGCCCGCGCGCGTCTGCTCGACCGGGGAGCCCTGGCAGGCCTGCGAGGCGGTCATCACGGCCAGGCCCACCTGGGTGGAGGTGCGCTGGTGCACGGCCACGAACACCTCGTCGAGCGCGTTGAAGTGCTCGTAGAAGTAGCGTTCGGTCAGGCGGGCTTGCGCACAGATGATGCGCATCGTGGTTTTGCGGACGCCGTCGCGGCCATAGACGTCGAAGGCAGCTTCCAGCAGGCGCTCATACCGCTCGGCCTTGCGGGCTTCGGCTGTGGCGCCGGCGTAACGGCGGGTGGTTTCCATGTGCGCGTCTCGCTCGTTGGGGCAGCGTGGGTCACCAGATCGGGTTATCGGTGCTTCCGGATGCGCGGATGCCAGGCATCCGTGCAGGCCATTGTGTGCCGCGCGGGCACAAAAAAGGCCCCTGACGGTGCGTGAGGGGCCTGGGCTGATCGGTTGGGGCGACCAGGTGGCGGTGTGCCGCCACCTGGTGTGTGCCGCCAAGGATCAAGCGAAGTTGAAGTGGTCGTTGTTGAGCTGCATGACCGACGCGGTGGGCGCCATCATGGTCTTCTTGTGGCCGTCAGCGCGCGGCAGCAGGCGGTCGAAGTAGAACTCGGCCGTGTGCAGCTTGGCTTGGTAGAACTCCTTGGAGTCCTTGCCGCCCTTGGCCAGCTTCTCGTTGGCGACGATGGCTTGCTTGAGCCAGTAGTGGCCCATCATCACGAAGCCCGAGTACATCAGGAAGTCGTAGCAGGCCGACGAGACCACGTCGCGGTCCTTGTTGGCGCGCAGCATGATCTGCACGGTCATCCACTTCCACTGCAGCGCGCGCTTGAGCATGGCGCGGGCCATCTTGCCGATCGGGCCGCCGTCCAGCAGGTGCGGCTTGGCCTGGGCGATCATCGTGTTGGTGAATTCGAAGATGCACTTGCCGCGCGATTGCAGCAGGGTCTTGCGGCCCAGCAGGTCGAGCGCCTGGATGCCGGTGGTGCCTTCGTACAGCGTCGAGATGCGGGCGTCACGGGCGATGTGCTCCATGCCGTGCTCTTTGATGTAGCCGTGGCCACCGAACACCTGCATGCCGATGTTGGCGCACTCCAGGCCCATCTCGGTGATGAAGCCCTTGAGGATCGGGGTGTAGAAGCCCAGCTTGTCGTCGTACTCTTCGTACATCTTCTTGTCGTTCAGGAAGATGCCGGTGACCATCAGGTCGGCGAGCTTGGCGGCGTCGTAGATCATGGCGCGGGCGCCTTCGGCGATGGCCTTTTGCGTCAGCAGCATGCGGCGCACGTCGGCGTGCCAGATCAGGGCGTCGTTCGGGTGATCGGCGTCCTTCTTGCCAGACAGGGCGCGCATCGAACGGCGTTCCTTGGCGTAGGGCAGGGCACCTTGGTACGACAGCTCGGTGTGAGCCAGGCCTTGCACGGCGGTGCCGATGCGGGCGGTGTTCATGAAGGTGAACATGGCTTCGAGGCCCTTGTTGGGCTCGGCGATCATGTAACCCACGGCGCCGTCGAAGTTCATCACGCAGGTGGCCGAGGCGCGGATGCCCATCTTGTGCTCCAGCGAGCCGGCGCGCACGGGGTTGCGCTCACCCAGGCTGCCGTCCTTGTTCACCAGGAACTTGGGCACGATGAACAGCGAGATGCCGCGGGTGCCCTTGGGGGCGTCGGGCAGGCGGGCCAGCACGATGTGGATGATGTTCTCGGCCAGGTCGTGTTCGCCCGACGAGATGAAGATCTTGGTGCCGCTGAGCTTGTAGGTGCCGTCGCCCACGGGCTCGGCCTTGGTCTTGACCTGGCCCAGGTCGGTGCCGCACTGGGGCTCGGTCAGGCACATCGTGCCCGTCCACTCGCCCGACACCAGCGGGGGCATGTAGGTGTTCTTCTGCTCGGTGGTGCCGAACTGGAAGATGGTGTTCATGCAGCCCAGCGACAGGCCGGGGTACATGGTGAACGACCAGTTGGCCGTGCCCATCATTTCCGACTTGATCAGGTTGAGCGACATGGGCAGCTCTTGGCCGCCGTATTCCTTCGGGTGCGACAGGCCTTGCCAGCCGCCGGCCACGTACTCGGCGTAGGCTTCCTTGAAGCCCTTGGGAGTGGTGACTTCGCCGTTGTTGAAGGTGCAGCCTTCGAGGTCGCCGGTGTGGTTCAGGGGCGAGAGCACCTCTTCGCAGAAGGTGGCACAACCTTCCATGATGGCCTCGACCATGTCGGGCGTGGCGTCTTCTGCGCTGGGCAGCTTCGCGTAGTGGCCTGCAAAGTCAAAGACTTCGTTGAGCAGGAAGCGCATGTCGCGCATGGGGGCCTTGTACTGCGGCATGTGTCACCTCGGGGCGGTTGGGCGCCGTCTGCGCGGCGCGGGTGTTGGACTCGGGATTCGGGACTTTCGAACGATCGTTCTTTTCAAACGGTCGTTCGAATCAGGACGCGTTTATACCCCAGAGTCCCGGGCCTGTGGCAAGCCCCCGGACGCGGTTTGAGGGGAATTCCTCGTCGTTTCGGCGTCTTTCCCCCTCAGGCGGGGGCCTGTTTGCGCTTGAACAAGGCGCGCCAGGGGCCGATGAGGCCGGGGCGCGGGTGCGCGCCCCTGTGGCGCGCGATGGGGTTGAAAGTGCGACACTCGGGCGCAAACCCTGTTCCCCTGACGGGTGGGGTCCCAAAGAATGGGCGGGCTCGCCTCCCTCAATTGGGGGGTAGAGCATCCGTGTGAGCCACCGGGGTTGCCAAGTCCAGCCGTATTCCACGATGCAACAAACTGCACTGCCCAATGAGCCCGCCACCGACTGGAGTGTGGTGCCCGTGGCCCTGGCCTTTGGCCTGGGCTTGGGGGCCTTGGGCTGGTGGCTCACTCTGGAGGACCCCGTGGAGGGTGGGCCTGCGCTGGCCGCTCGGGTTGAGGCCCAGCCCCCGGCCGCGACCGCGCCCAGGGCCGACGCCGTGTCTGGCAAAGTCGTGACCGAGGGCGCATCCGCGCCGGTGTTGGCCACAGCGGCCGCATCGTCCCCTCAGTCGGTCCCCGCTGTGGCGGCCACGCCCCCGGTGCCTGCGGCGGTTCAAGCCATCGACGACGAGTTCGGCGTGCCCGTCAGCAGCCTGCCCGTGCAGCGGCCCCCCTTCATGAACGCCAACGAGTGGGACCTCATCAGCAATGCCTTGAAACAAGGCACGCAAACCGAGGAGCAAGGCGCAGAGTGGGTCAACAACCTGCGCTTCCAGCGTTTGATCAAGCGCTGGCAGGCCCTGCCGTTGAGCGCAGAGGTGCCTTCACCGCGCGGACGGGCGGCGCAGTTGCTGCTGCAAGAGATGCGCCCCAGGCTGGCGGCCAATGGCGTGGACACGCCTGCCTTGCGCGGCCACCTGCCCGACATCCTGCGCGATGCCATCGCCAACCCGGCCGAGCGCCAGCAGGTGGCGCAAAGCCTGGCCGAGGCCATCAACGAGGCCCAGGGCGCCAAGCCCAACTGACACGGCCAGACCTCGCCTGAGCGGAGGGGGCAGCCAAGGCGCGCCCGGCTTTGACGCGCGTGCTGCGCCGTGATGCGTGGCGTGGGCATGGCGTGCACCACATCCCGGCTTGCATGGTCCACAAGGGCCACAAGAGGGCTTCAGGCGGCAGCTTGGTGCGTGCGTGCGCCCCGTTCCGGGGCCTGTCGCACAGGGCCGGGGCGGCACAGCCGTTGCTTGTATACCAACCAGTACATCACCTGAGCCATGCAGTGGGGCCGAGGGTCTCGCCGTGCAGCTCACCCTGGGTGGTGGCCATTTGTGCAACACGCTGGTGCAAGGAGAACATGCATGGCAATGGATCAATGGAACCGTCGGACGTGGATGAAGGGCGTGGGCGCCACCGGGGCGTCGCTGGCATTGGGCGGGTGGTCTGACCTCGTGCTGGCCCAGAAGCCGCTGACGATCGGCATGATCTATGTGGGCCCCAAGGACGACTTCGGCTACAACCAGTCGCACTACGAAGCGGCCATGGCCATCAAGGCGATGCCTGGCATCAAGATGGTCGGCGAAGAGAACGTGCCCGAGACCCAGGCCGTCCAAAAGACCATGCAGGGCATGATCGCGCAAGACGGCGCTTCGCTGGTGTTCCCCACGTCGTTCGGCTACTTCAACCCGCACATCCTGGAGGTGGCCAAGAAGTACCCTGACGTGCGCTTCTCGCACTGCGGGGGCCTGTGGGACGCGGCCAAGCACCCCAAGAACGTGGGCAGCTTCTTTGGCTACATCGACGAGTGCCAGTACCTCAATGGCGTGATCGCCGGCCACATGACCAAGTCGAAGAAGATCGGCTTCGTGGCGGCCAAGCCCATCCCGCAGGTGCTGCGCAACATCAATGCCTTCACGCTGGGGGCCAAGTCGGTGCACCCCGACATCACCTGCTCGGTGATCTTCACCGGTGACTGGTCGATGCCGGTCAAAGAGGCCGAGGCCACCAACAGCCTGGCCGACCAGGGCGTGGATGTATTCACCATGCACGTCGATGGCCCCAAGGTGATCGTCGAGACCGCGGCCAAGCGCGGCAAGTTCGTCTGCGGCTACCACGCCTCGCAGGCCAAGCTGGCCCCCAACGCCTACCTGACGGGCGCCGAGTGGAACTGGGTGACGCCGTACAAGCAGATTGTTGAGGCCGCGCGCACGGGCAAGCCGCACCCCAACTTCATGCGCGGTGGCCTGAAAGAAGGCTATGTGAAGACCTCGCCGTATGGCGCGATGGTGCCGGAAGGTGCACGCAAGGCCGCCGATGCCGTCAAGGCCGCGATGCTGAAAGACGAGTTCGAGATCTTCAAGGGCGAGCTCAAGGACAACACCGGCAAGGTCGTCATCCCCAAGGGCACGGTCATGAAGCAGACCGATGTGGCCCTGGAGGGCATGAACTGGCTGGTCGAAGGCGTGATCGGCAAGGTCTGACGCCATGGCCGTCGCCCCCAACCCCACGCCGCCCGCTGTGGCGGTGAGCAGCACGCCGGGCACGCCCCGCGTGCCCGTCTGGCCAGAGGTGGTCGATGCCATCGGCTTGCCCGTGTTGGCACTGGCCGGGGCGGTGCTGCTGTTCGGCGGCTTCGTGTGGCTGGGGGGCGTCGATCCGGTCGAGACCTGGGTGCTGCTGTTCCAGGGGGCGTTTGGCGATGCCTTCTCGTGGCAGAACACCTTGCAGCGCGCCGCGCCCTTGATGCTGACCGCGCTGTGCGTGGCCTTGCCTCAGCGCGCCGGCCTGATGGTGATCGGCGGCGAGGGGGCGCTGGTGCTGGGCGGGCTGGCCTGTGCGGCCTTGCCTTTGATGATGCCCTTGCCTGCGGGGGCGGCGGGCACCGCGCTGGCCCTGCTGGCTGCGGCCTTGATGGGCGCGGCTTGGATCGCGCTGGCGGGTGTGTTGCGCCAGTACCGGGGCGTGAACGAAACCATCGGCTCGCTGCTGATGAGCTACATGGCCATCGGCCTGTTCAAGCACGCGGTGGAGGGGCCGCTGCGCGACCCGGCTTCGCTCAACAAGCCGTCCACCCTGCCGCTGCCTGAGGGCAACCTGCTCGGCCTGCTGCCGGGCATGGAGGTGCATTGGGGGCTGGTCTGGGGCGTGGTGGCCTGTGTGCTGAGCGCCCTGTGGTTGTTTGGCAGCACGCACGGCTTTGCCACGCGGGTGGTGGGCGGCAATGCGCGGGCCGCGCGCCTGGTGGGCTTGCCCAGCCACCGCTTGATCATCACCGCCTGCGCCCTGGGGGGCGCGTGTGCCGGCCTGGCGGGCGGCATCGAGGTGGCGGCGGTGCACACCGCAGCCAATGCCTCGCTGATCGTGGGCCTGGGCTACACCGGGATCCTGGTGTCGTTCGTGGCGCGTCACAACCCCGTGGCCATCGTGCCGGTGGCCGTGCTGTTCGGTGGCTTTGGCTCGGCCGGCAGCCTGCTGCAGCGCCGGCTCGACCTGCCCGATGCCTCGGTGATGGTGCTGCAGGGCTTTGCCTTCGTGCTCATCCTGGCGGCCGAAGCGGGCCGGGGCAAGTTGAGCGCCTGGCAGCAAGCCCGCGTGGCCCAGCAAACCGCAGGCCCCGTGGCGACCGCGCCGCACGAAACCAGCCGCATGCGTTTGGCGCGCGAACGCGCCGAACGCCTGGCCACCCGCTTGGCCGAGGCGGCCCGGCGCCATGCGGCTTGAGCGGCATTCCTTTGTTCAACCCAGCCCAACAGCACACACCATGACCGACAGCAGCATGTGGACCGACGTGGCCGTGGCCGTGCTGGGCGGGGCCATCCGCGTGGGCACGCCCTTCCTCTTCGTGAGCCTGGGCGAGTGCCTCACCGAAAAATCAGGCCGCATCAACCTGGGGCTGGAGGGCGTGCTGGTGCTCTCGGCCATGGCGGGCTTCGCGGGCAGCTACCTCACGGGCTCGCCCTGGCTGGGGGTGCTGCTGGCGGGCGTGGCCGGGGCCATGTTGGCCATGCTGCACGGCCTGCTGTGCTCGCTGCCGCGCGTCAACGACATCGCCACCGGCATCGCGCTGATGCTGCTGGGCGCGGGCCTGGCCTTCTACCTGGGCAAACCGCTGATCCAGCCCCAGGCCGCGCAGATCCCATCGCTGGAATGGGGCCTGTGGAGCGACTCGCCGCAGGTGCAGGCCGCGTTGCGCATCAACGCGCTGTTCCCCATCGGGGTGGCGCTGGCGGCCCTGATGGCCTGGGCGCTCTCGGACACCCGCTGGGGCCTGATCGTGCGCATGGCCGGCGACAGCAGCGATGCCGCGCGGGCCTTGGGCTACTCGGTCAACACCGTGCGCGTGCTGGCCACCACGGTGGGCGGCTTCATCGCGGGCCTGGGCGGCGCCTCGCTGTCGCTGTACTACCCGGGCAGCTGGAACGAAGGCTTGTCGAGCGGGCAGGGCCTGATCGCCGTGGCCCTGGTGATCTTCGCGCGCTGGCGGCCCCTGGCCTGCCTGGGTGCCGCGCTGCTGTTCGGTGGCGCCGGGGCCTTGGGGCCGGCCTTGCAGTCGGTGGGCATCGGCTGGGGCTACCACCTCTTCAACGCCATGCCGTACGCGCTGACGCTGCTGATCCTGATCTGGACCTGCAGCCCCAAGCGCTCGCTGCAGGGCGCACCGCTGGAGCTGGGGGTCTCGCGCTGAAAGCGGGGCCTGGCTGCAGCACCTGGACATCGTCAAACAACCCGTTGCAAGGAGCATTGGCATGAGTGGTTTGAGTGGGCTCAACAAGTCGCCCTCGGGCATGGTGATGGGCCTGGTGCAGCTGCAGCTGCCGGTGGTCGAGACGCCGGCCCAGCTGGCGGCGCAGACCCAGCGCATCGTCGACATGGTGGGCAAGGCCCGCCGCAGCTACCCGGGCATGGACCTGGTGGTGTTCCCCGAGTACGCGCTGCATGGCCTGAGCATGAGCACGGCCGACGAGCTGATGGTGGCGCTCGATGGCCCTGAGGTGGCCGCGTTCAAGGCCGCCTGCGTGCAGCACCAGATATGGGGGTGCTTCTCGATCATGGAGAAGAACGCCCACGGCAACCCCTACAACACCGGCCTCATCATCGATGACCAGGGCCAGCTGCAGCTGTACTACCGCAAGTTCCACCCCTGGATCCCGGTCGAGCCTTGGGAGCCCGGCAACATGGGCATCCCTGTGATCACCGGCCCGAAGGGCGTCAAGATCGGCCTGATCATTTGCCACGACGGCATGTTCCCAGAGATGGCGCGCGAGTGCGCCTACAAGGGCGCCGAGGTGATGATCCGCACCGCGGGCTACACGGCCCCCATCCGCCACGCCTGGCAGGTCACCAACCAGGCCAATGCCTTCCAGAACCTGATGGTCACCGCCAGCGTGTGCCTGTGCGGCAGCGATGGCACCTTCGACTCGATGGGCGAGGCCATGGTGTGCAACTTCGATGGCACGGTGATGGCGCAAGGCGGTGGCCGCCCCGACGAGATCGTGTGCGCCGAGGTGCGTGCCGACCTGGTGCGCGAGGCCCGCGCGCACTGGGGTGTCGAAAACAACATCTACCAGCTCTACCACCGGGGGTATGTGGCCGTGCAAGGTGGCGCGCAAGACTGCCCCTACACCTTCATGCACGACATGGTGGCTGGCCGCTTCAAGCTGCCTTGGGAAGCCGACGTGGTGCACACCGATGGCACGTCGTGTGGCTTTGCGCCGCCCACGCGGGTGTTCGAGGGCAATGTGCCCAACCTGCTGCAGACGCCCCCCACCCCCGCCGCCTTGAAGGACGCCGCATGAGCACCCCCACCTACGTTGACGCCCAGCCCTACGCCTGGCCCTACAACGGTGACCTGAGCCCGGCCAACACGGCGCTCGTCATCATCGACATGCAGACCGACTTCTGCGGCGTGGGCGGCTACGTCGACAAGATGGGCTACGACATCACGGCCACCCGCGCGCCCATCGGGCCGATCAAGGCCCTGCTCGCCGAGGCCCGCCGCGTGGGCATGCACGTCATCCACACGCGCGAAGGCCACCGGCCTGATTTGAGCGACCTGCCGGCCAACAAGCGCTGGCGCTCGCGCCAGATCGGTACCAACGGCGTGGGCATTGGCGATGTGGGGCCGTGCGGCCGCATCCTGGTGCGCGGCGAGCCGGGCTGGGACATCATCCCCGAGCTCTACCCCATCGCGGGCGAGCCCATCATCGACAAGCCCGGCAAGGGCAGCTTCTACGCCACCGACCTGGAGATGGTGCTGCACATGCGCGGCATCCACAACATCATCCTCACCGGCATCACCACCGACGTGTGCGTGCACACCACCATGCGCGACGCCAACGACCGTGGCTTCGAGTGCGTGATGCTGACCGACTGCACCGGTGCCACCGACCCGGGCAACCACGCGGCGGCGTTTTCGATGATCAGGATGCAAGGCGGCGTGTTCGGCGCCTACACCGATTCGAAGGCCGTGATGAAGGCCATGCAGGGCTGGGCCTCGGTGGCCCCAGCCGCGCAAGCCGCTTGACGACCGGAGCCGCCCATGACCGCCCCGATTGACCCCTCGCTGCAGCCTGCGCCCAAGACCGGCGCCCTGGCGCTGTCCACCTACGCGCTCACCAAGCGCTTTGGCGCCTTCACCGCGCTCGATGCCGTGTCGCTCGATGTGCGACCGGGCACCGTGCACGCGCTGCTGGGCGAAAACGGCGCGGGCAAGTCCACCTTGGTGAAGGCCATCGTGGGCTACCACCAGCCCGATGGCGGCGCGGTGCTGATCGACGGGCGCGAGCAGGCCATCACCTCGCCGGTGGTGGCGCGCCAGCTGGGCATCGGCATGGTCTACCAGCACTTCACCGTGGTGCCGGGCATGACGGTGGCCGAGAACCTGCTGCTGGCCAAAGGCGAGCTGCCGGCCATCGTGCCGTGGCGCCGTGTGCGCGACGAGCTGGCCGCCTTCATGGCCACCACGCCCTTCCAGCTCGACTTGGATGCGCGGCCCATGGACCTCTCGGCTGGCGAGAAGCAAAAGCTCGAGATCCTCAAGCAGCTCTACCTCAAGCCCCGCCTGCTGATCTTGGACGAGCCCACCTCGGTGCTGACCCCGCAAGAGGCCGACGAGGTGCTGGGCGCCTTGCGCGACCGTGCCCATGCCGGCGAGGTCAGCGTCATCATGATCTCGCACAAGTTCCGCGAGGTGATGGAGGTGGCCGATGACGTGAGCGTGCTGCGCCGAGGCCAGCTCATGGGCAGCCACCGCGTGGCCGACGTGACGCCCGCCTTGCTGGGTGCCGAGATGATGGGCTTGCACAGCGCCAGCAACGAGGGTGGTGCACCCGCCCTGACGGCTGCGACTTCGGTGGCCGCCGCCAGCCGCGACGACATGCCTCGCACCACCTTCTTGCCGGATCAGCAGGCCGAGCGCCTCAAGGTGCATGCGCTGCAGGTGCTAGGCGACCGGGGCGAGCCCGCCGTGCAGGGCCTGAGCCTGAGCGTCAGCGCGGGTGAGATCGTCGGCATCGCCGGGGTGTCGGGCAACGGCCAGCGCGAGCTGATGGAGGCCCTGGTGGGCCAGCGCGACCGCGATGGTGGCGAGGTGTGGCTCTCGGGCGAGCGCTACCTCGCCAAGCGTGAACAGAACCAGCGCTTGAACGTGCGCAGCCTGCCCGAAGAGCCCTTGCGCAATGCCTGCGTGGGCGACCTGAGCGTGGCGCTCAACATCGGCCTGCGCCGCTTCGACCAGGCCCCGGTGGCCCGCTGGGGCTGGATGCGCGGCGGCGCCCTGCGCGACAAGGCCCGCGAGCTGATCGCCGCCTACAAGGTCAAGACCCAGGGTGAGAACGCCCCCATCCGCAGCCTCTCTGGCGGCAACGTGCAGCGCGCTGTGCTGGCCCGTGAGCTCGATGGCCAGGTCGACATGCTGCTGGTCTCCAACCCGGTGTTCGGGCTCGACTTCGCCGCCGTGGCCGAGATCCACGGCCGCATCATGGCGGTGCGCAACGCCGGAGGCGCCGTGCTGCTCATCAGCGAAGACCTCGACGAGCTGCTCAAGCTGGCCGACCGCATCGTGGTGATGAGCGAGGGCCGCATCGTGCACAGCTGCGACGCCGCCACCGCCGATCGCCACGTGCTGGGCGCCTTCATGGGCGGGCATCACCATGGGGCAGAGGCCCAGGCCGCCTGACCGACAGTCCGAACCCCTGCACAACGAACAGCGGCCCGAACCTTGCAAGCAGCCTCCCCATGACCCCGACCCAGCCCCAGATCACCCTGGCCGCGCAACCGTTCGACTTCCAGTTCGAGGTCGCGCACACGGCGCTGTTGATCATCGACATGCAGCGCGATTTCGTCGAGCCGGGTGGCTTTGGCGAGACCCTGGGCAACGACGTCTCGCTGCTCACGGCCATCGTGCCCACGGTGCAGGCCGTGCTGCACGCGTGGCGCGAGGCCGGCGGCCTGGTGGTGCACACCCGCGAGTCCCATGCGCCAGACCTCAGCGACTGCCCGAGCGCCAAGCGGCTGCGCGGTGCCCCCACGCTGCGCATCGGCGATGTGGGGCCCATGGGCCGCATTCTGGTGCGTGGTGAGCCCGGCAACGCCATCGTGGATGCACTCGCGCCCATCCCTGGCGAGATCGTCATCGACAAGCCCGGCAAGGGCGCCTTCTACGCCACCGACCTGGGCGCGCAGCTGCAGGCCAGGGGCATCACCCACCTGGTGGTGATGGGCGTGACCACCGAGGTGTGCGTGCAGACCTCGATGCGCGAGGCCAACGACCGCGGCTACGACTGCCTGCTGATCGAAGACGGTACCGAGAGCTACTTCCCCGCCTTCAAGCAGGCCGCACTCGAGATGATCCGCGCCCAGGGCGCCATCGTGGGCTGGACCTGCAAGGCCAGCCAGTTGATCCACGCCTTGCCACGCCGCTGAACCCGCCCATGACCCTGCGCCCCGCCCACATCAACCTGCCCGATGTCGTGCAGGAGGTGACCCGCATCTTCCTCGACTATGAGTCGGCGCTGATGCGCAACGACGTCGAGGCGCTCAACGCCTTCTTTTGGGCCAGCCCCATGGTCACCCGCTACGGCATCGCCGACAAGCAGCTGGGCCACGCCGCGCTGGTGGCCTACCGCCAGGCCGTGCCCGCGCCCAACTTCAGCCGCGCCCTGACCGATGTGCGCATCACGGCGTTCGGTCCAGACCTCGCCACGGCAATGTGCGAGTTCAAGCGCAGCGACACCGACCTGCACGGCTTCCAGACGCAGACCTGGGTGCGCCTGCCCGAGGGCTGGCGCATCGTGTCGGCGCACGTCAGCATGGTGCCCATGCCCTGAGCCTTCTTGATCTCACCTGAGCCCACCGCCCGCATCCCACCTTCGCCTGCAGCCCACCATGAACCTGGTCCCCGTGCCACCGCCCACGCAGTTGCCCGCCGGCACCCTTGCCGAGCGGGTCTACGCCCAGATCAAGCAGCTCATCTTCGACTTCGTGCTCTTGCCCGGCGACCGCTTCTCCGAGAGCGAGTTGGCCAACCAGGTGCAGGTCAGCCGCACGCCCTTGCGCCAGGCCTTGCAGCGCCTGCAGCGCGAGGGCTTTTTGCTGGTGTTCCCCAAAAGTGGCTGGCAGGTGGCCCCGCTGGACTTCGAGACCTTCGACCAGCTCTACGACTTGCGCGTGCTGCTGGAGACCCACGCCGTCACCCGGCTGTGCGAGATGGAAGACCGCCCCGTGCTCAAGGAGCTGGCCGACACCTGGCTGGTCAAGCCCCACGAGCGCATCTTGGCGTTTGTCACCGTCGACCGATTGGACGAGGCCTTCCACGGCTCGCTGGTGCGCGCGGTGGGCAATGCCGAGATGACCCGCGTGCACGAGGACGTCACCGAGCGCATCCGCATCATCCGCCGGCTGGACTTCACCAAGCCCTCGCGCGTGGAGGCCACTTACGACGAGCACGCCCGCATCCTGCGGGCCATCACGCGCCGGCGCACCGACGAGGCCTTGCGGCTGCTGCGCACCCACGTCGAGCAAAGCAAGCTGGAGGTGCGGCACATCACGCTGGACATGCTCTACCAGGCCCGTCAGCGCATTGCCGCCGGGGCGTGATCAGAGCAGTTTGCGCAGGGCACTCAGGCGCTGGGCGCCTTCGCGATCCAGGCCACGGGCATCGATGGTGGCCAGCAGCTTGGAGGCATCCCCTTTCTGTCCCTGGCTCTGCAGGATTTCAGCCAGGTGCAGCTTGGCCGTGGCGTCATTGGCTTGGCGGCTCAAGATGTCGCGCAGGGTGGCCTCGGCGGCCCGGCGATCACCGGCCATCAGCTGGGCTTGCGCCAGCGTGTCGAGCACGTTGGTGTCATCTGGCGCCAGCTCTGCCGCTTGCCGCGCGGTGGCCAGTGCCTGAGGTTGGCGCGCCATGACCTGGGCCCAGGCCAGGTCGTTGAGGAGCACTGGGTTGCGCGGGTCTGATTTGGCCACGCCCTGGAGGAACTTGCTCGCAGCGGCGTAGTTGCCCTTGTCGCTGGCGCGCTTGGCGGCCGCCGCCAGCACGGGCACGCTGTCGGGGTGCGCGGTCAGCCAGGCGCCCAAGGCGGCATCGCCCTTGTCGGCTTGGCCGGTCCGGTCATGCAGGGCGACCGCGTGCAACACGGCCTGCTCGCCGCCACTGGCTTTGGCGGCAGCCGCATACGCGGCCAGGGCTTCGGCTGGACGATCCTGATCGGCTTGGAGGTCACCCTCCAGCAGCAGGCCTTCCGGGCGGTGCTTGACCTGCAGTTGCCGCGCTGTGGCCAACGCCAGATCAACCTTGCCCTGTTGCGCCTGCAGGCGGCTGAGCGCCAGGTAGGGCGGCATCACGTCGGGGTGATCGGTGATGAACTGCTTGAGCTTGTCGATGGCCAGTGGCAGCTTGTTGGCTTCAGCCAGGCTGCTCGTGTAGCGCAGCAGGTCGATGTCACTGTCCGGGGCCAGTTGCAAGAGCTGCGCATAGCGGCTGAACGCCTGGTCCCGTGCGCCGGCCTTGTCATACACGGCTGCAGCGAGTCGCAACATGTCGGTGTTCTGAGGCAAGGCGGCCTCGCCCTCTTGCGCTTGCGTTTTGGCCAGTTCCCAGTTGCCCTGGTTCGCAGACAGGTCGATGGCAGCCTTGTGCAGGGCAAAGGTGCCGGGCGCCATGGCCAGCCCTTGCCGGATGGCCTCTTGCTGTTGGGCGATGTCTGCGCCCTGTGCGCGCAACTGCGCCAGCTTCATCAGGTAGATGCGGCTGTCGCGGGTGCGGGTCGCGATGGCCGCATCCAGGCGGGCGTGAAAGGCCTGGCGTGCTTGCGGGGTGCGCGCCAGCTTGCCCAACGTGGCCAGGGCAGGCTCGTAGTCCGCCTTCAACTTCAGGGCGGCATCCAACTGCGCCATGGCGGCCTCGGTCTGGCCCTGCTCGCCCAGCACCACGGCTTGCCACAGCAGCGGCTCGGGGTGCTTGGGGCGCGCGGCCTTTTGGCTCGCCACGATCTGGTTGGCCACATCGAACTGCCTGAGCTGGATCGCTGTGGTGAGGATGGACCCGTTGCTCGCCGGGTCATCGCCCGCCAGCTGGGCCGCGGTCTGCAAGGTGCCCACGGCGTCAGCCTGCTGGCCCAGGCGCAGTTGCATCTCCGCCAGCCTGGCCAGTGTGCTGGGGATGCGAGGTGGCTGTTGCGCCGCCTCCTTCATCTTCTGCAGGCCTGTGACCTGATTGCCTCGGCGCCAGGCCAATTCCGCATCCAGCACGAGGAAGCGAGGATCCCGGGGCGCTTGGCCCAGCCCGGCGTGCACGGTCGTGTCGGCCAGGGTGAGCTGCTGCAGGGCCAGGGCGATGTTGGCCCGCAGCAGCATGGCCTGGAGGTCTTGCGGACGCTCCTTGAGCACCTGGTTCACGCGACGCTCGGCCTGTGCGTATTGTTGGCGGGAGAACTCGATGGTGGCCGCCATCACTTGGGCGTCCAGGTGCTGAGGCAGGGTTGCGAGCACCTTGAGCGCCAGGGGGTACGCCCGGTCGGGCTTGCCCTCCGCCATGGCCAGTCGGGCATCCAGGAAGACCGTGCGGTAATAGGTGGGGGTCAGCTTCTGGAGCTGGGCGACCAAGGGCTTGGCTTCGTCCAGCTTGCCCTGTTGCAGCAGGCGCTCGGCTTGTTCGCCAACAATGCCTTGGTGCCATGGCGCTGCCTTGTAGGCTGCGGCAAGCAGCTGGCTGGACTGCTCGTGCTGGCCCAGGGCGTCGTGGGCGCGGGCCGCCGCCCGCAAGGCCCACCACTGGCCTGCAGCCTGCGGACGGATGGCCTGCAACGCGGCAGTGGCGCCCGCGGCGTCTTGGGCCTGGAGGGCCAATTGGGCGCGGGCAATCTGGACCATGTCCGTGGCCTGTCGCGCGCGGTCCAGCTCAGCCTGAGCGCGTTCGCGCTGCCCGGTGGCCAGGTGCGCCAGCGCCAGGGCTGCACGCAGGTTGCTGTCGGCCTCCGGGCGGCTGAGCTGGCGGGTGCCAAACGTCTTGAGCAGCATGGGCGCGTCGTTGCGGTCCAGCAGCAGTTGTGCGATGCGGATGCTCAGGTCGTCGGCATCGCCGCCTGCGGTCAGCGCTTTGCTCAGGTGGGCCTCTGCGCCCGCCAGGTCACCGCTGAGGAGCAGGGCTTCGGCCAAGGCCACCCGCGCTGGCGCCGCGTCTGGATGGTCCTGTACCGCATTCTTCAGCTCGATGATGGCGGCGGTCGTGTCGCCTTGCTTGAGCAGGGCTTGACCTTTGGCCAGGTGGTCACTGCCGCCCCAAGGGCAGCCACTCAGCAGAGCGGCCAGCAGGATGACGGAGGCAGCACAGGACGCCGTGCGGGCGCGACGGGCAGAGGGCATGGTCAGGCTTGGAAGGGGCGGGTGGTGGCATGCGCCAATGAACGAACAAGGGCGGCACTAGGCCGCCCTCGGACACGCTCAACAGGTCAATCCATCAGGCGACTTGCTTGCGGCGGCGCGATGCGAACACGGCGCCAAAGGCGGCCAAGCCAGCCAGCGCAAAGCCACTGGGCTCAGGCACTTTGTTGCCGTGGCCTTCGTCGCCAGGGCCGCCAGCGGTCGCGCCGAAGCCATCCAGGTAGGCATAGCCCCAGTGACCACCGTAAGGGCAGTCGGCAGACAGCAGCGTGATGGTGAAGGTGTGGCCTTGGGTCACGCTCAGCGAGACATCTTGCCAATCGGTGTAGTAGGCGCCGTACGGGCTGTAATAGTGGAAGAGGGCACCGTTCGAGTAGGAGTTGTACGCCTTCGAGTACAGCACCGTGCCCGTGGTGTCGTCGGTCACCTTGAGGGCGAAGCTGTCCGAGTCCGTGGCATCGTGCGATGCCTCCAGCACGGCGGCCCAGGCAAAGTTGATCGAGCTGCCGTCGTAGTTGCTGACGGTTTGCTTGATCGTCGACACGCTGTAGTCGTTCGACGAGTTGTTGATGCGGGCCGCGTACTTGCCGTACTTCACCGTCTGCAGGGCACCGCCCGTGCGTGCATCGGTGCCCACGCCCACCACCGAGTTGGCGATGTAGCTCGCGTTGTAGTGCGAGCCGCCTGGCTGGTACATGGCCGGGTCGCCAGCGTTGGGGTAGTTGTAGGGGTCGTTCCAGTAGCCGCCACCCTGGGCCCAGCCAGAGAGGTCGCCGCTTTCAAAGCCGCCGTTCAGGAAGCTGGCAGCGTTGGCGTTCAGTGCGGCCATGCCCAGCAGGCAGGCGCTCAAGATCCTGGTCTTCATGTGAGTTTCTCCTGGTTGAATGTTGTGTGTCGCAAGAAGCAAACCTCAGACCAGCAGTGCGTTCCCGTTGTGAATCAATGACTTGGATTTGTTGCCATGTGACAAACGTCGGCGTGTGTAATTTTTTCCGACACACTTGGTGGCATGTAAGCAAAAGTTGGCAGACGTTGTCGGCGCGCCAGGCTTGCTTCAGATCAAAACCTTGGCAGCTCGGCCAGCGCCGCCTGCAGCGCCGGCGACTGCCCCATCGCGCCGCCCGGGCCGGGGCGCAACTCGCCGCAGCGCGCCAGCATCGGCACCAGCTTGCCGGGGTTGAGCAGGCCTTGCGGGTCGAAGGCGGCCTTGAAGGCGTGCATCTGCGTGCGCTCGTCGTCGGTGAACTGCACACACATGGCATCGAGCTTTTCGGCGCCCACGCCGTGCTCGCCGGTGATGCTGCCGCCCAGCGCCACGGCCGCGCGCAGGATGTCGTTGCCAAAGGCCTCGGCGCGGCGTAATTCGTCGGGCTGCTGGGCGTCAAACAAGATCAGCGGGTGCATGTTGCCGTCGCCCGCATGGAAGACGTTGACGCAGCGCAGGCCGTGCGTGCGCGACAACTCGGCGATCGCCGTGAGCATGGTGGCCAGGGCCCGGCGCGGGATCGAGGCGTCCATGCACAGGTAGTCGGGGCTGATGCGCCCGGTGGCCGGGAAGGCGTTCTTGCGGCCGCTCCAAAAGCGCAGGCGCTGGGCCTCGTCTTCGCTGCACGCCAGGCGGGTGGCGCCAGCGGCGCGCAGCACCTCGCTGAGGCGCTCGATCTCTTCGGCCACCTCGTCGGGCGTGCCGTCGCTCTCGACCAGCAAGATGGCTTCGGCGTCGAGGTCGTAGCCCGCCTTGACGAAGTCTTCGACCACGGCCGTCATCGCGCGGTCCATCATCTCCAGGCCAGCGGGGATCAGGCCGGCGGCGATGATGGCGGCCACGGCATCGCCGGCGCGCGCCACGTCGTCGAAGCTGGCCAGCAGGCAGCGCGCCAGCGGGGGGCGCGGCAGCAGGCGCACCGTCACCTCGGTGACCACGCCCAGCAAGCCCTCGCTGCCGATGAAGGCGGCCAGCAGGTCGGGCCCGACGGCGTCGAGGTGCTCGCCGCCCAGGTCGAGCAGCTCGCCGGCGATGGTGAAGCCGCGCACGCGCAGCACGTTGTGCACCGTCAGGCCGTACTTGAGGCAGTGCACGCCGCCGGCGTTCTCGGCCACGTTGCCGCCGATCGTGCAGGCGATCTGGCTGGAGGGGTCGGGCGCGTAGTACAGGCCGTGCAGGGCGGCGGCTTCGCTGATGGCCAGGTTGCGCACGCCACACTGCACCACCGCCAGGCGGGCCACAGGGTCGATGCGCAGCACCTGCGACAGCCGCGCCAGCGACAGGGTCACGCCCAGCGCATGGGGCAGGGCGCCGCCCGACAGCCCCGTGCCGCCGCCGCGCGCCACAACCGGCACCTGCAGCGCATGGCAGGCGCGCAGCACGGCGCCCACTTGCTCGGGCGTTTCAGGCAGGGCCACGGCCAGCGGGCGCTGGCGGTAGGCGCTCAGGCCATCGCATTCGTACGGGGTGACGGCCTCGTCTTGCCACAGCAGGCCGGTGGGCGGCAGCACGGCGGCCAGGGCCTGCACGACCTGCTGCTGGCGCTGGCGGCGATCGGGCGCGGTGGTGGGTGGCGTGGGGGCTGACGACATGGCGTGGGGCGGCGGGGCCGTGCGGTGCAACAGGGGGCCTGTGCACTATACGGCGGCGCCAGCCCGGGGCGCTTCATTCAGGCCAGTTCGATGTCGGCGATGCGGCGCAGCAGCGAGAGGTCGTGCTTGTCGATGCGCAGGGTGTCGCCATGCCGGGCGAAGCGGTAGTGGCGGCCCGTGACCGACGAGCGCACGCACAGCGAGCCTTGGCCGGTGTAGCGGGCGTGGGTGTCGCCGGTGAGCGGGGCCGTGGGTGCGGAGGTGGGCCGGCGAGCAGCTGCCGAGGCCGAGGCTGGCGCGGCCTCGGGCACCGATTGTCCTTGCCAGCGGCGGGCCACCTCGTAGAGGGCGCGCGGGTCTTCCACGGTCGCCACCGTCGCCACGGATGCGGCGGTGCCCACGGGCATCCCCCAAGGGATGGGTGCAGGGGCGCGGCGTTGTGCCGCGGCGCTGAAGCGCACGGGCAGCGGGGCCGGGGGTGCCGAGGGCTCGGGGGCGTTCAGTGCGCCAAACGGGATGGGGCGCGGACGGCTGGTGGTGCGGGGGGTCATGCGTGGCTCCTGACGCAGGGTGAGGGGGGCGCTGCAGGGGCCCGGCCAGGGCACCCCTGAAGCCTGCAGCGGCTCACGTCAGTGTGCGTCTGCGGCGTCAAACATGCCATCCCCACGGGGTGGGCGCTCACAAGGGGGAGCGCCCCGTGGCGGGATCAGCCCCCGAAAACCGTGAGCACCCCGGTGTAGCCGTAGATGTGGCGCCGCGCGATCTCGCCGCCCGCGAAAAAACCCACCAGCGGGATGTCGCCCAGCGCGTGGGCGATCAGCGACATCTCCGCATTGGGGCTGCCAAAGTGCGGCCCGCCGCGCCCGGAGCAGCTCACGTACACGGCGCCCACCGGGGGGTGTCCGGGGTGATCCATCGGGTCAAATTCTTCGCGGATCTCGGCGCAGATGCGGACCAGGTCTTGGCGTGCCGCCTGCACGTGGCGTTGGCAAAAAGCCAGGCGCATGCCTGTCTCGACGTGCTCGCTCACGGCGATCCCCCGGCGGGCCGGATCCAGCCCCAGGATGTGCCGCACCCGCGTGTCGGCGCCGAAGTGGCTGCCGTGCGCCAACAGGTCCTGGTCGGCATTGGTGAGCCCCACCAGCGTGGCGCGCACCTTGGGCAGGGCATCGCGCTGCCAGTCCACCTCGCCGGCCTTCACCGTCACATCAAGGTCGCGCAGCAGGCAGCTCAGCGCGGGCAGGCCATCGAGCTCATAGACCACGTTCTGGTGGGCGGCGGTCACCTCGCGCGAGGGCCCCACCGGCTCGCAGCCCTGCGTCACCCGCGACACCAGGCGCACCCGGTCGGAAAAGGCCACGCCCGACAGGCCACCTCGCCACACGCCTGGGGTCGGGCTGCCCTGCGCTGTGGTGGCGCCATCGCGTGGGTCAACGGCCAGCTGGATGCCGTCGGACGTACCCTGCGGGTCGCCCAGGCAGATGCCACCAAACACGTAGCCGGCATCGGTGCGGTCGGCCAGCTCGCCGATCAGTTCACCCATGTCGGGCGATTGGCCATCGGCATGCACCATCGCAGTGAACGCCCGCCAGCCGGCGGGGCTGCCGGGCCGACCGGGGCTGGCCAGCGGGTGCCGGCCGTGGAAGATGGAAAACTGCTCGCGTGGCAGGTTGCACAGCATCACGGCCAGGCCTGGCTCGTCCATGTACTCGACGCCCGTGGCCAGCACGCCTGCGCCCACGCCGCCCACCCAGGCCACCTCAGGCAGGCGCTCGCGCAGGCCGGCCAGGATCACATCGGCGCCATGGGCCAGCTCTTCCGTCAGGTAGCACCAGCCCAGCGTGGGGGCCATGCGCGGGTAGCGGGTGCCGATCAGGCCAAGCTGGTGCACCAGCTGCGCCCACACCAGCTCCAGGGCCAGCTCAGGGCGAGGGTGCGTGCCGTGCGCGTGGATGAAGCGCAGGCTGGTCTCCGGGCGCGGCATCAGCGGGCGGCCTTCCGGGCTGGGCGACGGCCGGTGCCCGTTTGCGGAGGGGCGTCTTCAGACATGGCCGATGCCGCGGCCGTGCCGGCGGCGCTGTGCGCGGCCGTCGACCGGGGGGCGCGCGGCCCCTGTGGGGCTTTTTGGGCCCTCGGCGCGCGGGTGCCTTCGGCCGTGGGGCTGGTGGCGGCGCTGGCTTGGGCGCCGGGTGTGCCCGCCGCGGGCTCGGCGGCCTTGGCGCCCAGCGGGTTCAGGCCCGGCACCACCGCCTGCGAGGCCAGGTGCGAGAACTGCTGCGTCAGCGTGTCCCACCAGCGCATCGGGTTGATCAGCTCGGCCGCGGCCTCGCTGGCCGACTGGGCGCTGTCGCCCGCGCCGGCGGCCGCGTCGTCCGCTTCAGCCTCGGGCTCGGGTTCATCCGGCACGCCCTGGAACCACGCGGAGGTGGGGCGGGGGGCGGCGGGCTTGGGCGTGGGGGCCGCGTCAGCGTCGGCGGCGGCCGCCACCGACGGGCCAGCGGCCGGTGTGGTGGCCGGTGCTGCGGCTGGCTCGCGCGCCGTGGCGCGTGGCGACGGCTGCGCCGCCTTGAACATCTCTTGCATGGCCTCAGGGCGCACCTTCAGCGCATCCTTGAGCTGGTCCATCGACACGTTCATGCCCTGCAAGGTGCTGAGCGTCATGCGCTGCACCTCCAGGCCCTGGATGGTCATGCCGATCATGCGGGCGTTTTGCTCCAGCCAGAACTGCACCGTGCGCAGCTCTTGGATGCGCTTGTCGAGCTCGGCCGGGTCCAGCGTGGGTGCGGTCCAGCCGGGGATGCCCGTGCCTGCTCCGGCGGCGCCGGCGACATGCGGCAAGGCGCTGCCGGCCGCCTTCATCCAGTCTTGGAAGAAGGCCAGTCCCTTGCCCATGCCCTCGCCCAGCGTGGCAAACGGGTTGGCATCGCCAGAGGGCCCTGCGGGATCGGGGCTGTCGGGGCGGGTGGGCATCCAGGACTCCTGTCGGTGGTGGGGCCACCTGGGGTTGTCACCCCAGGGCAACGCATGCAGACCATTGTGCGCCTTTGACGCGCCACTTGGCGCAGTCTGGCCAGTGGGCAACGCCATAATCCGCCGCGTGATGCAACGTCGCCACTTCCTGCAGGTTTGTCAACAAGGCGCGGCCTGGCTGGCCCTGTCGCAATGGCAGGCTGACGTGGCCCGTGCGCAAAGTCGCCCCCACCCTGCCGAGCGCTGGCAAGCCCCTGAGCACACGTTCAGCCTGGGCGTGGCCAGCGGAGAGCCCCGCGCCGACAGCGTGGTGCTGTGGACGCGGCTGGCGCCCATGCCCTTGCAGCCCGATGGCGGCATGCCCGCGCACCGCGTCACCGTGCGCTGGGTGGTGGCCACCGATGCCGCGTGTCAACAGGTCGTGCAGCAGGGCGTGGCCGTGGCCGATCCCGCCCTGGCGCATGCCGTTCATGTGGATGTGTCTGGCCTCTTGCCCGACCGCACTTGGTACTACCGGTTCGAGGCCGGTGGGCAGTTCAGCCCCGTGGGTCGCACCCGCACCGCACCGGCCCCTGATGCCCGCGTCGAGCGGTTGCGCGTGGCCCTGGCCTCCTGCCAGCACTACGAGGCGGGCAGCTTCGCCGTTCACCGTGAGATCGCCGCGGCCGACATCGACCTGGTCATCTTCGTGGGCGACTACATCTACGAAACCGAGTTGCCTGGCCATGCCCGTCAGCGCGCGCACCCGCACCGCTTCCCGCGCAGCGAGGCCGAGTTCACCCTGGCCGACTACCGGCTGCACCACGCCAGCTACAAGCTCGACGCCGACCTGCAAGCCTGCCACGCGGCCCACCCCTGGCTCTTGGTGTGGGACGACCACGAGGTGCTCAACGGCTACGCGGGCGACTTCGGCCCGGATGTCGATGCGCAGACCCTGCTCAAGCTGCGCACGGCCGCTTACCGCGCCTATTTCGAGCACCTGCCGCTGTCGCCCAGGCGGATGCCCCGCGGGGCCCACATGCGCATGCACGATCACTTCGAGTGGGGGCAACTGGCTGACCTGTGGCTGATCGACGCCCGGCAGTTCCGCGATGCGCCGTCGTGCTCGGGCTGGCACCTGGCGGCCCATGGCAACGTGATCTGGGACTGCCCTGCGCTGGATGCCCCCGAGCGCAGCATGCTCGGGCGCGAGCAGGAGGACTGGCTGGCCGCCGGCCTGGCCAGCAGCGCCAAAGCCTGGAAGCTGGTGGCCCAACCCACTCAGGTGACCCCGGCTGCGTTGCCCACCCCGCTTGGCCCCGCGCGCTACACCGACGGCTGGGACGCTTACCCTGCGGCCCGCGCCCGGTTGATGGCGGCCATCGCCCAGCCCCGCGTGCCCGACGTGGTGCTCTTGGGCGGTGACGTGCACCGCCACGTGGCCGCCCGATTGCGGATGGACCCGGCCGATCCGCACTCGCCGGTGGTGGCCAGCGAGATCGTGGCCTCGTCCATCAGCAGCAAGGGCTTGAGCGAGTGGATCGATGCGCTGATCCGCCGCTTCAACCCCGACAACCTGCACCTGCGCAGCGACGAACGCGGCTACGCCTTGCTCGACCTCACCCCCGCCGCGCTGACCTGCACCTTCCGCGCCACGGCCCATCCCGTGGCCCCTCAGGCGCGGCTGCACACCCAGGCCGTCTACCAGATCGACCGGGGCGCACCCGGGCCCCGCAAGGTGGCCCGCTGAAGCGCGGCGCCGCTGTCGGTGAATAACCCTTTCAGGGGGTACTGCGGGCATTTCCCAATCCTGCGCCCCACAGGCTGACATGAGTTCCACCCTCATCCATGGGGGGGGTGACAGGAAATGACAGACCGATGGCCCTTTCCTGAATAACGTGTTTCGTTGGGCATCCCTAGAGTCAGTTCACAAGTAACTGCGCGTGACTCCCTCTGCCAAGGAAGCCCAAATGATCCACAACGTCTCCACCGCCCTGCGCGCCGCCCGCGTCTCGGCTGCTCTGAGCAAAGCGCTCCAAATCACCGCCCTCGGCGTTGGCCTGGCCATGTCGGCCCACGCTGCATCGCCCTCGTACTACGAGTTCGAATCGGGCCACGTGCGTCCGCTGGCCAAGTCGGCCGACGGCACCAAGCTGTTCGCGGTCAACACCCCGAACAACACGCTGGACGTGTTCAACATCAACGGCAGCCAGCTGACCTTGGTGGCCCGCGTGCCGGTGGGCATGGAGCCCGTGGCCGTGGCCGTGCGCAACGCCAACGAAGTCTGGGTGGTCAACCACCTGTCCGACAGCGTCAGCGTCGTGACCCTGGACGGCACGCCCCGTGTCACCCGCACCCTGCTGGTGGGCGACGAACCGCGTGACATCGTCTTCGCCGGCTCGCCCCAGCGCGCCTTCATCAGCACGGCCCACCGTGGCCAGCACCGCACCGACCCGTCGATCGCCAACGTGCCCGGCGCCGGTGATCCCAAGCTGACCACCCCTGGCGTTGGCCGCAACGACGTCTGGGTGTTCGACCCTGCCAACCTCGGCTCGGCCCTGGGTGGTCTGCCCGTGAAGATCATGGAGTTCTTCTCGGACACCCCGCGCGCCCTGGCCGTGAGCCCGGACAAGCAAACCGTCTACGTCGCCGCCTTCAAGGCCGGCAACCAGACCGCCACCGTGGACGAAAACATCGTCTGCGACGGCTTCGGCACCGCCAAGACCTGCACCGTCAAGGGCGTGACCTACCCGGGCGGCCTGCTGGGCCCCAAGACCAACGCCGCTGGCAAGGCCGCGCCTGAGACCGGTATCATCGTCAAGTACAACAACGCCACGAAGAAGTGGGAAGACCAAAAGGGCCGCGACTGGTCCAAGGCCTTGCCCTTCACGCTGCCTGACCGCGACGTCTTCGCCTTCGACGCCAACGCACTCACCGAGAAGACCAACTTCGCTGGCGTGGGCAACACCCTGTTCAACATGGTGACCAACCCCGTCACCGGCGCGCTGTACGTGACCAACTTCGAGGCCAACAACATGGCCAACTTCGAAGGTCCGGGCAAGTTCGCAGGTGAAACGCTGCAAGGCAAGCTGGCCCTGATGCGCGTGGCCGTGATCGCCAACGGCAGCGTCAAGAACCGCCACCTCAACAAGCACATCGACTACAGCAAGCTGGTCACCGACCCGACCTTCGACAAGACGACCAAAGAGCACAGCCTGGCGCTGCCGCTGGAAATGGCCGTCACCCGCGATGGCAAGACGCTGTACGTGACCGCCTACGGCTCGAACAAGATCGGCGTGTTCAACACCGCCGACATCGAGAACGACACCTTCAACCCCCGCACCGCCAGCGCCAACTACATCTCGCTGCAAGGCCGTGGTGGCCCGTCGGGCGTGGTGCTTGATGAAGACAAGGGCCTGATGTACACCATCACCCGCTTCGATGACACCGTGCGCGTCATCAACCTGGCCACCAAGGCCGAGGTCAGCAGCGTGGCCCTGAAGAACCCCGAGCCCGCCAACATCATCGAAGGCCGCCCCTTCCTGTACGACGCCTACAGCTCGTCGGCCAACGGCGAAGCCTCGTGCGCCTCGTGCCACATCTTCGGTGACGAAGACGCCACCGCCTGGAACCTGGGCAACCCGGATGACGATGTCTCGACCGCCAACATCCCCGGCAAGTTCATCGACCCCTTCACCTACCCGATCGCCAAGATGCTGTTCGGTGTGAAGTCGAAGATCAACGGCGACGACAAGCCCAACAACTTCCACCCGATGAAGGGCCCGATGATGACGCAGACCCTGCACGGGATGCGCAACTCGGGCGCCATGCACTGGCGTGGTGACCGTGCCACCGGCCTGTACGGCAACGACGTGCGCGATTCGAACGTGTCGTTCCTGAACTTCGGCGTCGCTTTCGAGGGCCTGCTGGGCAACCCCGCCCCGATGTCCAAGGAGAACATGCAGAAGTTCGCTGACTACCAGCTGAACACCTACCTGCCGCCCAACCCGGTTCGCAACCTGGACAACTCGCTGACGGCATCGCAGCAAGCTGGCAAGGACTTCTACTTCGGTCCCCGTCCGGCCGACGGCCTGAACCTCAAGCTGGGCTTCATCGAAACCTCGCAGACCTGCAACGGCTGCCACACCCTGGACGCCGCCCAAGGCCTGTACGGTACTGGCACCTTCCGCACCTTCGAAGGCCTGCCGCAAACGGTGAAGGTTGCACAGCTGCGCAATCTGTACAACCGGGTGGGCATGTTCGGCTCGCCTGACATGACGTTCTTCTCGCTGGCTGGTACCGGCAACACGGGCGAACAGGTGCGTGGCTACGGCTTCACCCACGACGGCGCGGTCGACACGATCTTCCGCTTCTTCCACGCCATCGTGTTCCGTGACCAGGTGGGCGCAGGCTTCCCGGCCGGTGCCACCGGCACGCAGAACCGCCGCGACCTTGAGCAGTTCATGCTGGCCTTCGACAACGACCTCGCCCCCATCGTTGGCCAACAGATCACGCTCAACAGCAGCAATGCATCGCAAGTGGGCGGCCGCATCGACCTGCTGATCGCCCGCGCCAAGGCCCCCTTCGTCTCGAAGGAAGCTGGCGGCAACGTCACCGAGTGCGACCTGGTTGCCTCGGTGGTGGAAGGCGGCGTGCGCAAGGGTTACGTGTTCAACACCGGCACCGGCTTCTTCCAAGCCAAGGACGGCTCGAACAAGTCTGACTCGGCCCTGCGCGCCCTGGCTGGCACCGCTGGCCAAGAAGTGACCTACACCTGCACGCCTCCGGGCTCGGGCAGCCGCATCGCTTTCGATTCCTGATCGACGGCTGATTCCTCAAGGTGACCTCAGGCCTCGCCCTCACGGGCGAGGCCTTTTTCATTGCAGCGGCCCGATCTGCGCGTGTGACCCTGGCCCTGGCGCCCGGACGAAACAACTGCTTGCACTTTGATGCCCCGGGACGCCCCTCCTTTCGGGTGGCCTGCCTTCAGCGCGAGGTTGGGATGCGGTAACGTCCGCGTCACAAGCGGCCGCTCGAACGGCCGCCAGACGTCAACTTCAGGGCGGTTCCATGACGGACCTATCCAGCATCCAGCAAGCGCTGGGGGCCAAGGCGCGCGATTGGGCGAGCCAGGCACTCGCCAGCGTGTCTTCACTGTTCTCCAACCAGGCCGATCGCCTGTTGAGCCTGCACACCCCGCTGGGCGCCGATGTGCTGCTGCCAGAGCGCGCCGAGATCGCCGAATCCATCGGCCCGGGCGTGGCCTGGCCTGCGCAAGCCGTGGCCTCGGGCCTGAGCCCCGTGGCCGGCCACGCCGTCGACCTGCTGGCCTTGAGCCCGCGTGCCGACCTCAGCGCCCACGAGCTGCTGGGCCAGCCCGTGCTGCTGGAGCTGCTCACCGCGCACAGCCGGCAAGACCTGCGGCCTTTCCACGGCCACGTGACGGCCATGCAGCTGCTGGGCGCCGATGGCGGCCTGGCCCGCTACCGCCTGCGCATCGAGCCCTGGCTGGCCTGGCTGGCCCATGGCCGCGACAGCTGGGTCTTCCAGGACATGGATGTGCTCGACATCACCGAAGCCATCTTTGCCGACCACCAGGGGCAGGGCAGCCTGCAGCCCGCCTGGCGCATCGACGTGGCCGACCGCAGCGCCTTTGCGCGCCGCTCGCTGTGCACCCAGTTCAACGAAAGCGACCTGGGCTTCTTGCGCCGCCTGTGGGCCGAAGAGGGCCTGTTTTGCTGGTTCGAGCACGAAGGCCGCCCGGGTGATCCAGGCTTGGGTCAGCACACCCTGGTCATCGCCGACCACAACGGCGCCTTCGGGCCCAATGCCCAGCCGCGCATCCGCTACACCCAGCCCGGCGCCGTGCTGCGCGAAGACAGCCTCACGCGCTGGCATGCCGCACGCCGCCTGGGGCCCACCCGCCTGACGCTGGCCAGCTTTGACCACCGCACCGTGGCCCAAATTGAAGCCAGCGCCGACATCGACGCTGGCCACGCCCAGGCCCAAGCCCTGGTGCACGCCGACCAACCCGGCGCCTACGCCTTTGAAAGCCCCGAGCAGGCCGAACGCCGCACGCTGATCCAGCTGCAAGGCCTGCAAGCCGAGCGCAAGCGCTTTGAAGGGCGCGGCACCGTGCGCACCCTGGCGCCGGCCACCACCTTCACCCTGCTCGACCATGCCGAGCACGATGCCGACCTGCTGCAAGGCGCGAGCAGCGACTTCGTGGTGCTGGGCGTGGTGCACCGCGTGCGCAACAACCTCAGCGCCGACGCCCGCGCCGGCCTGCAGCAACTGCTGGGCGACACGCCTTGGGCCGACACCCCCGCAGCCGCCACCGCCCCAGGCAGCGACGAGCCCGTCTACGAGGCCCGACTGTGGGCCCAGCGCAGCGCGGTGCCTGTGCGGGTGCTGGCCGCCCCTGCTGGACAAGCCACGGCAGATGCCCCCGGGCGCCTGGTGGCGGGCAAGCCTGTGGTGCACGGCACCCAGACCGCCATCGTGGTGGGCCTGGACGCCCCCGTGCACACCGACCGCGACGGCCGCATCAAGGTGCAGTTCGCGTGGCAGCGCGGCGCCCAAGGTGCGCACCGCCTGAGCCACCCCACCGCCGCCGCCGATGCCGACAACGCCCCCGCCACCGATGCCGCAGGCACCTGGGTGCGCGTGGGCCAGGCCTGGGCCGGGGCCAACTGGGGCGGGGTGTTCACGCCGCGCCTGGGCCAAGAGGTGCTGGTGGCCTTCATCGAAGGCGACATCGACCGCCCGGTGGTGATCGGCAGCACCTACAACGGCGAAGGCCAGGCCGACGCCCAGGGCAACCAGGTGGGCGCGGGCAGCGCCACCGCCACCGGCAACGCGCCGGCCTGGTTCCCGGGCGCAGCCCGCCAGGGCGAGCTGGAAGGCCATGCCCACACGGCCACGCTCAGCGGCTTCAAGAGCCAGGCGCTGGACGCCAGCCAAAGCGGCGCAGGCGGCCACAACCAGCTGGTGTTTGACGACACCCCGGGCCAAGGCCGCGTGGTGGCGCACACCACCCAGCACCAGACCTGGCTGCAGATGGGCCACCTGCTGCAGCAGGCCGACAACCTGCGCCTGCAGCCGCGCGGCCATGGCCTGGAGCTCAACACCCAGGCCCAAGGCGCGGTGCGCGCGGCGGCGGGGCTGCAATTGAGCACGCACCAACGTGCAGGCGGCACCACCGGCGCCCAAGGTCGCCCCATG